>Ga0308157_10010554_pt1 | contig 9996 bp, 9 predicted proteins | sample PhyBR1_FD_201035 | JGI IMG/M metagenome (GOLD analysis project Ga0308157, IMG submission 201035) | Phyllosphere microbial communities from UC Gill Tract Community Farm, Albany, California, United States - DLSLB.R1 | ecosystem: Host-associated > Plants > Phyllosphere > Unclassified | place: USA... | reverse complement strand
TCGGCATGAATAAGTGATTTCAGCTTATTTTATGAACATCTAATGTTGCGAAAACCAGCATGTTTGGCAATTTGTTGATTCTTGCGCAAAATTGTGTTAAGTTGCACAGATAATTTCGGTGGCTGGACGTCAACTCGTGGCGCAAACGCGTTAATCTCTGAAAGGGCTATATTTTTTTACTGGGCTGTATGGCACCGGGACGGCTTTTTGCGATTTCAGCGCTCGTTCCTTACCCAACCTTCCCGGTAGATAAATCTGTGCCTGAGACGCGCTTTCAGTTCAAAACCGCAACGACTTCCGTAGCTCTCCCAAGAGGTGCGGTCGAAATCATGTGTAAACCGGCGAGTTGCGCCGGGCACAACAGGGAGTATTGAAGCGTATGTCATCCCAGCAGAAGAAGACTCCGGCTCGTCAGGGTTTCAAGACCGGTGAATCGATTGTATATCCAGCTCACGGCGTTGGCCAGATCGTCGCGATCGAAGAGCAGGAAGTAGCCGGTCATAAGCTTGAGCTTTTTGTTATCGACTTTGAAAAAGACAAAATGCGCCTCAAGGTGCCAGTCGCTAAGGCTGTAACCATTGGTATGCGCAAGCTGTCGGAGACCGATTATGTCGAGCGTGCATTGAAGGTCGTTCAAGGCCGTGCGCGCGTGAAGCGTACCATGTGGTCGCGCCGTGCGCAGGAATATGATGCAAAGATCAATTCCGGCGACCTCATCATGATTTCTGAAGTCGTTCGCGATCTGCATCGCGCTGAAAACCAGCCTGAGCAGTCTTATTCCGAGCGTCAGCTTTATGAAGCAGCCCTCGACCGTATGGCGCGCGAAATCGCTGCCGTGAACAAGCTTTCCGACACGGAAGCTGTTCGTCTTATCGAAGCAAATCTCGCCAAGAGCCCGAAACGCACCAAGGCTGATGCTGATGCGGAAGGTGATGCTGACGGCGATGAAGTTGAAGCAGCGTAATAAACGCTCGCATTGTTCTCTAAAAAGCCGGGTTCTGCCGGGCTTTTTATTTATCTGATTTAGAACAGACCAAGTTGTTTGCTTCTAAGATACCTATTTTTCAATGGGGTCTTATCTAAAGCCGCTTCGGACTTTTGGCTAAAGTGCTCTATTTTCCTGCAATGTCAAAGATTTATAGTGCGTAAATGGAACCGGAAGGTTCTTGCCGCGTTGTTAAGCAGCACCAGTTCGTAAACGGGTTTGTTTTGCGGCGTATCAGTCTGGCCTCAGAGCAGGTCTGTAAAAGGCATTTTGAACGAATACGTGACGTTCATTCAATTGTTCTTCGCAGAGCTGGAATATCTTTTGTCTTGCGCTTCCAATTTTTTTGAAAGCCTCGCAGTCAGAACAGGAGAACCAGATGAAGACGTCATCCACGAGCAGTTCCTCCACCGTTCCAGCAGTGCGTTTGCCAATGGCGGCGCGCAACATGCCACCAGCTGCCGCCTCTTCTCCCCAGTCAATGATCCGCAACGCAATGTCCGCTCCTTATCTGGAGCGCGAAGAAGAACGCGCGCTGGCCATTCGCTGGAAAGAAAACAAAGATCAGGAAGCACTTCATCGTATCACCGCGTCGCATATGCGATTGGTGATTTCCATGGCCGGGCGCTTCCGTAAGTTCAAGTTGCCAATGAGCGATCTCATTCAGGAAGGGTATGTGGGTTTGCTCGAAGCGGCTGCGCGCTTTGACCCTGAACGAGATGTGCGCTTTTCGACTTATGCGTCGTGGTGGATACGCGCTTCGATGCAGGATTACATTCTGCGCAACTGGTCTATTGTCCGCGGCGGCACAAGTTCTGCACAAAAGTCGCTATTTTTTAATCTTCGTCGTCTGCGCTCCAAGCTTGCTCAGGAAGATGAGACGATGAGCAAGGCGGAAATCTATAGCCAGATTTCCACTCAGCTTGGTGTTTCTGCAAGCGATGTCGAATTCATGGATAGCAGGCTCTCTGGGTCAGACAGTTCGCTCTCGGCTTCGGTGAACAGCGATGAATCCGGTGGATCCAGCCGCATGGATTTTCTTGTCGATGATCATCCATTGCAGGATGAGGTGGTGGAAAGCACCATCGACATGGAGCGCCGGGTAAGCTGGCTTCACACAGCCCTTCATGCGCTGAACGAGCGTGAGTTGCATATTATTCGGGAGCGTCGGCTTGATGATGACGGTGTGACATTGGAAGCCTTGGGCGAAAAGCTCGGCATTTCAAAAGAGCGTGTCAGGCAAATTGAGAGCCGGGCTATGGAAAAACTCAAGCTTGCCCTATTGGATCAGCACGAAATGGCCGCCTATCAGGCTTAAAGTTTTTCCTGGAGCGCATCCTACGCAAAACTACTTCGGACTTTTTGGCGATGTTCTAATTGCCTTTAAGCCGGGGCGACCAGTCTTCTACCTTGCGATTTTCGAGACGGCGGACAGCATAACGCTTCCAGCCGTCTGCAAGGTGTGGGATCTGAGCCATCTCAGCAAGCTGATCATAGTTGAGCATATCGACGTAAAGCAGATGCCAGATCCGTTGCAGCGTCCATTCTGGTGATAGCCGCTCGACGAGCAGCATCGCATCGTTCTCAGCAATGACCCCTTCTTCAAGAACACGATATACCAGCCGGTGCGTCCGGTTTTTTGAACCCGCACGGCCATATCCGGTACATCAAAACGTGCATTGAGTTTCCAGCAAGGCTGTCGGCCTTGCGACACTTCCACCAGCGCTGTACCAATGCGAAAGCGATCACCGACTGCAACATTGTGCTCGGTCAGTCCGGTCGTGGAAATATTCTCGCCAAAAGCGCCAGATGCATCAAGACGAGGATTGTCACCTACATCCTTACGCCAATCGGCATAATGATCGTGTGGATAGTGATGGACGGCCTTTTCTGGGCCGCCATGCACTTTTCTGTCGCCTTGCTCATCGCATTCAAGACCGTCACGAAGAAGCCTTACGGGGCCAGAAACGGGCTTCTTATCAATGCCGCTCGATGCCTGTCGTTCTCCCAATGGAGCGATCTTTCCGGCAAGCAATGCACTGATACAGATTTCCACTTCTGGGGCATCCTTATTCGCTAATGAGCTTTACCCGATCACCAACCGACACCGTCGCGCCAGCAGACATCGCATTGAGCAAACGGAACAATTCAAGCTTGCGGGTTGTGCCTTGCATGCGTGCGGAAAGGCTCGCCATCGTATCGCCCGGCTTCACAGTAACGACGCGGATGCGCAAAGGCTTGATCGCCTCCTGTTCGGCTGGTGACAGCAAGCGGAAGGATTGCGTGACGGTTTGCGATGCGGGAAGCAAGGTATTGCTGCCCTTCGGCGCTGCCGTGAGGAAGCGATAAACCTTATTGTTTGCGCCAATTACCACAATGTCGAACTGCCAGCGGTCGGCGCTTGCGCGCGCGGTTGCGGCAGGCAGGCCATTGATGGTGATCGGACGGATCGAGCTTTCGTCAAGACCTGTTACCCAGCCCGACTTGATATAATCGGTGAGGCTTGAACCTGAAGGCAAAGATGCGCCGTCAAAACGGATCGCCACTTCACCCGGACCGCTTGCCATAACGGCATTGGCTGAATTGTCGATCGTGAAGCCTTCTGGTGCGGTGAAGGTCACGCCCAGTTTTGGATGAATGAAGGTCTGCTCCCGAACATAGCCTTCATTGGGCGAGTCGCCATAAAGCAGGCCATCAATCCCGTTGAGGAAGGAATCGCGGTCTGTCGTGCCAACTCCGGGCGCACCAATACGGCGTGCATGTCCGAGCGCAAGCTGAATGCGCTGCGGGGTGGCAGGGTGGCTTGCGAGGAAATCTAGGCTTGCATCCGTTGCGCCAGAAACCGATCGGAAGTCCGTATAGGCTTCCATCGACTGCAGGAAGCGCGCGGATGCAAAGGGATCGTAGCCCGCTTCACCGATCATCTTGATGCCAATGGCGTCGGCCTGCAGTTCCTGATTGCGTGAGAATTGCGCTAGGCGCAGTTTGCCGCGAATGGTAGCTTCCCGGCTTGCGCTCTCATTATGCAGGACTTCCGTCGCGACACGTCCGGCAATTGCCGTTTCGGCTTCCTTCTCCTGACGAAGGATACCGTGATTAGCAACAACATGGCCCATTTCGTGGGCGATAACAGCTGCGACTTCCGAGGAATCATTGGCAAGCGCCAGCAAGCCGCGCGTTACATAAAGAAAGCCGCCGGGCAGTGCGAAGGCATTGATATTAGGACTATCAAGAATAGTGATGCGATAGGTCTGATCCGGCTTGTCGGAAACTGTCGTCAGATTGCCAACGATCTTGGCAACCATGCGCTCAAGCCTCTGATCCTTGTATTCGCCGCCATAGGTGGCAAGGATGCGTGGGTGCTGCTGCGCGCCGATCTGTGCCAGACGGTCGTTGCGGGTGACGTTTTCAACTGTTACCGGATTTGAGGATGGCTGAAGGCCAAGATCCTTGCTTGAATTGATCGACTGACAGCCTGAAATCAAAGCAAGAGCAAGCAAGCCAAGACCGATGGCTGGTTTCCGCCAATTGCGCTGCATCCGTTCTGGCAGAGAGACTGGAAGACACAGGGAGGCCCGGGCACGGGTCTGTTGACGGATCAGTATTTTACCCTCGCAATTGAATCAGCGTCGATATCTTGGCGCAAATCTAGCTACAGACTGAATATCCTACAAGAAGCAGATCAGCGTTCTAAGCCGTTCTTCAAGCTGATTGCGAACAAAATATGTCCACAACCGTAACATTAGGAGTGTTTCCTGCTGCGTGTGAATCGCAGGGGCACTCTAAATTTTTGCCTGTTCACCGATATAGCGTTTCAATGCTTCCGGTCCAGATGGTGATAGCAACTCGCGTGCGGGCCCCTGAGCGGAAATCTGTCCGCCGTCGAGAAACAGCAACAATGCATCGAGATAGATGGCATCTTCAGGAGTATGGGTGACCATCAACACGGTCATGGCGTTTTCCTGTTGCAGTTCACGCACAAGATCAAGCATCTGATGACGCAACGCCGGTCCCAATGAAGCGAAAGCCTCATCAAGCAAAAGCACGGGTCGCTCGCGCACCAGTGCACGCGCTATCGCCACGCGCTGACGTTCGCCACCGGAAAGCGCTTCAGGTTTACGCTGTTCTTTCCCTCGAAGGCCGACGCGGGCAAGAGCGTTAGCAACGGTTTCGCGGTCCATTTGACTGAGTTTTAGATCGGGCGAACGCCCAAGTCCGACATTCTGTTCGACCGTCAGATGGGCGAAGAGATTGTTTTCCTGAAACACCATCGAGACAGGTCGAGATGATGGCGGCAGGCGGGTGACGTCTGTCGTGCCGATCAGAATTTTCCCAGACTGTGGTGTTTCGAACCCGGCAATGAGATTGAGAAAAGTGGATTTACCCGAGCCACTTGGGCCGACAATCGCTGCGATGACACCGCCCGGCACTGTCGCATCGAAATTCATAGTGGTTTCGCCATAGCTGAAACGCACATCCTGAAAGCAGATATCAGCCAGATTGGCTTTAGGCGGCTGGACATTCATGGACGGGACGTTTCCTTTCGGGCTGCGGCGCGGTCTGCAATAATCATCAGACCAAGACACAGCAGGCCGAGGATAAGCGCAAGGCCTGCTGCGTCGAATGTGCGATAGCTGCCCATACGCTGAAACAGAAGATAGGGCAGAGTTAGCAATGCGTCGCTGCCGAACAGGGCGATAGTGCCGAGATCGCCGAGAGACAGTGCCATGGCAAAGGCAAAAGCCATTCCGAATGGTCTGCGGATGGACGGCCAATCGATAAGTCTCAACCGGTTAAGGCCTGTGATTCCAAGCTGTGCGCAAAGTCGGTTATGGCGCGCCGCCGATGTGTCCCATGCGGGCCTGAGTAGCCGTACTGCGAATGGCATTGCCATGGCGGCGTTGACCGTTACGACCATGAAGGGGGCCATAACGAATGGGTCGGTGAAATGGCGTAGCAGAATGAACCAGCCTGCACCCAAAACGATGGGCGGCATCACCAATATGAGGCTGGCGCCAGTGTCGAAGAGATTAGCAAGACGTATGCTGCGTGTCGCCTCACGCGCGATTACCAGTGAGAGCGAGAGAATGACGGAAAGAAGGGCGGCAGAAAAACCAAGTGCGATGCTGGTAGAGATAGCGCGCCATACGGTCCATTCGCTTAACAAGCGTATGAGATCGGCCGCGAGGCCTGAAATGACAACGCCTGAAACGGGCAGCGCCACATAAAGAAAGCCGATAGCGATGGCGAAAATATTGAAAACCCGTTCTCGCTTGGATGGGGTGCCATAGCGTCTGGCTGTCGCCGCTAGGGTGAAACCCTCTTCTGACGGCCGTCCAGTCAGGCGCAATCCCAGCAAGATCGCCAGTGTGAGCGCGAGTTGTGCCAGGGTGAGGGCTACGGCTCGTGCCGGATCAAAGTCGAAATGCAGGCTTTGGTAGATGGCGACTTCAAGCGTTGTTGCGCGAGGGCCGCCGCCAAGCGTCAGCACAGTGGTAAAACTGGTGACACAGAGCATAAATATGAGGCCGATCATGCCTGGCAGGTTGCGGCGAATGACCGGCCATTCGATGAAACGGAAGCGCGGTGTGCTGCGCATACCAAGCTGCGAGGAAAGTTTCGAGTAATCAGCGGGGATCGTTTCATAAGCGGCAAGAATGAGCCTGACCGCCAGCGGCATATTGAAAAACACATGCGCAATCAGAATGCCGGTGATGCCGTAAACATCGGGAGAAACCGGGTAGCCTGCCGATTGCGAAAGCTGCGCGATAAATCCATTGCGCCCATAAATGCTGGTGATACCCAGCACAGTCACAAGGGCTGGCAGCGCCAACGGCAGCGCGAACAGACGCAGAATCAGACCACGTCCCGGAAAGCTTGCTTCCGAATAAAGCGCGCGCGCCACAGGAATTGCAAACAGCACTGATAGAAGGCTCGATGCTGCCGCCTGCAGAACCGTGAAACGGGCAACCCTGAGTAGGTAGCTGTCGAAATAGACATCCGTGTTAAAACCACTGGCCTCCATCGCCAGAGCAAGGAGAGATCCGCCGACCAGAACCGCCAGAAAGCCAAGCGCTAATATGCCTGCAAGTGGTTTCATCGCAGGCGTTTGTCTTGCGCGGCTGATGGTCAGCGGGTTGTTCATTTGCTGGAGGCTTTAAGCCATTCGTCGACCCAAGCCTTGCGGTTCTTTGCAACCTCATCAGCAGGGATCAGAAGTGTCTTTTCAGGCTTTGGCAACTTGTCGAAAGCGTCAGGAAGAGGAGTGGAAGTTTTGCCAGCCGGGAACATCCAGTTGGTTTCCGGGATTACATCCTGAAAGCCGGGACCGGTCATGAAGGCAAGAAATTTCTGTGCCAGCGGGTTCTTGGCACCAGTGGTTGTCTGTGCTGCCAGCTCGATCTGTAGGTAGTTGCCTTCTGGATAGGCCAGCGCCTTATAGCGCTCGGTGTTTTCCGCGACCATGTGATAGGCAGGCGATGTCGTATAGGAGAGCACCATTGGTGCTTCGCCCTTGGTGAAAAGACCATAGGCTTCCGACCAGCCCGGCGTCACCGTCAGGATGCGCTTTTGCAGCTTTTCCCAAGCTTCATCGGCCTGATCGCCATAGACTGATTTGATCCACAGTAGAATGCCAAGGCCGGGTGTTGAAGTCCGCGGGTCCTGAATGACGATTTTCTGCGACGGATCACCGTCGACCAGTTCCTTCAGGCTTTGCGGTGGGTTGGGCAGTTTCTCGGAATCATAGACGATAGCGAAGTAGCCATAGTCATAAGGTACAAAAACATCGTCCTTGAAGTCACCCGGCACTTTGACATTGGACAGATCAATACCGCTTGGCGCGAAATAGCCCGTGGCACGTGCTTCTGTTGTGAGGTTCGTGTCTAGACCAAGCACGATGTCGGCTTTTGTGTTGCCGCCTTCCAGCTTCAGGCGATTGAGAAGGGCGACGCCATCAGCCGATGCGATCCATTCCAGCTCGCAATCGCATTCCTTCTCGAAGTTTTCCTTCACCTTGGGGCCGGGACCCCATTCGGAAACGAAACTGTCATAGGTATAGATTGTGAGCTTGTTTTTTGCCTGAGCAGCCGGTGCAAAGGCAAAAGCTGCAGAGAGCGATAAGGTCAGCAGAGATAAAAGCCGCATAACGGCAGGTCCTTTCTTTTACTTAAAGGATTGAGCGCCGTTATCGATAAATCGGGCAGCATCTAATCCCTCCGCCGGTATAAGCCGGATCAGGTTCAGCGGGTTAGCCGGAGTACGGCTTCTCAGCTATTCAATGGTTGAATGGCACCCCGTTAGAGCAGGGCCGACAATAGAGCCTTGCAAAGAGAAGGGCAAGGGATGCTTCCGCATCAACATGCAGGCTTCCGGGTAGAATTAACGCGTGTTATGAGCGATTTATGAGCACATTTGTTATTCTTCTCGGCGGCGATCTCGTCGTCACGGAACGCTTGAAACGGCAGATAGCTGGCGCGCGAGTTCTTGCTGCGGACGGCGGGATGCGCCACGCGGAAGCCCTTGAGGTTGAGCCCGAACTTTGGTTGGGAGATTTCGATTCAACCTCCGACGCATTGAAAAAGAAATATGCGCATGTGCCGCAAAGAACCTTTCCCGCTGCCAAGGATATGACGGATGGTGAGCTTGCGCTTGAGGAAGCCTTTGAGCGTGGAGCGAGTAAGGTTATTCTCTGCGGTGCTTTTGGCGGCTCGCGCACCGATCACACCTTGCTGCATCTGACTATGGCAACCGCGCAAGTCGCAAAAGGCAGAGACATTCTTCTGTCCAGCGGAGCGGAGGAAGCATGGCCATTGGTCGCAGGAGACTATGTTTATGATTTACCCGACGGCACATCTTTTAGCGTTGTGAATTTCTGCACCGTTGAAGGGCTTACAATCACAAATGCCGAGTGGCCGTTAGACAATGTGACCTTGCCGTTTGGTTCATCGTGGACTGTCTCCAATATTGTGCGTGGAACTCTTTGCGTTTCAGCGCGTTCAGGTCTTGCGATACTTGTAGCGAACTTGAGTGAGGAGGCTCATTTTCAGGGCAGCTGCTAACCTTAAAAATTGAAACTGCTTGACGCTGACAGGTGAAACGTATTGTAAATGGGTCAAGCGGGTATGATCTGCTTTACGCCGAAGTTGGGGACGCAAAGTCGGTGTTGGTGTAACTCTAGTAGGAGATTGTTTCATGAAGTCACGTCTTTCCATGATTGCAATCGTCGGTGCGCTTGCGTTCTCAACAGCAGCATGCACGACGGGTGAACAACGTACTGCCGGTTATGGTGTCGGTGGTGCAGCTCTTGGTGCGCTCGCAGGCGGCGCAATCGGTGGCAATGGTCGTGGTGCTTTGACCGGGGCTGCCATTGGTGCTGTCGGCGGTACGCTTCTCGGCGCTGCGACAACCCGTAACAATGTTCAGTATTGTCGTTACCGCGATAATTACGGTCGCGTTTACGAAGCACCTTGTAACTAAGACGGGTTGGTCCGTTTAGCGGGATCAAAGTTTAAAAACAGGCCGGGGAAACCCGGCCTGTTTGTTTTTTGACGGTTCCATTTGACAGAACGGCTTTTGTCCCCGACAAGCAGGGCGGAATTTTCAACCGCTTTTTTCAAAGAGAACCATGGCACCTCCGCTTCTTCGCCTCGACCAGATCAAGCTCACCTTTGGCGGCACACCGCTTTTGGAGGAAGCTGCCCTTTCTGTGAGTGAGGGCGACCGCATCGCGCTGGTCGGCCGCAACGGTTCAGGCAAGTCCACTTTGCTCAAAATCGCGGCCAATATGGTCGAGCCGACCTCAGGCGAAGTGTTCAAGCATCCGGGCGCGACAGTTCGTTATCTGCCGCAGGTGCCGGACCTTGATGGTTTTCCCAATGTACGTGCATATGTCGAAGCCGGGCTTGGACCGGCAGATGATCCGCATCGCGTAACCTATCTTCTTGAGCATCTGGGCCTTACTGGCGAAGAAAAACCCGATCATCTGTCTGGTGGTGAGGCGCGCCGTGCAG
>Ga0308157_10010552_pt1 | contig 9998 bp, 8 predicted proteins | sample PhyBR1_FD_201035 | JGI IMG/M metagenome (GOLD analysis project Ga0308157, IMG submission 201035) | Phyllosphere microbial communities from UC Gill Tract Community Farm, Albany, California, United States - DLSLB.R1 | ecosystem: Host-associated > Plants > Phyllosphere > Unclassified | place: USA... | reverse complement strand
GCGGGATCTGCGTGTCGCCCGAGATCGCGATCATGTCCTTGCGGTAGCTGGTCGCGTTGTCGAGCGTGAAGCCGCGCACCGAAAACTGTTCGGCGTAGCCGATGGCGTTGTAGGCGTCGCCGATCGAGGCGTCATAGCGGCTCGCATCGCTGACGCTGCGGATCGACAGGTCCTGCCTCTGGCCCTGGCCGATCGAGGTAATCGACGCCGGCGCGTCGAGCAACTGGGTTTCGGCGAAGCCGCCGATGCTGGCGCGGTCGAGCGCGATCCATTTGCTGCTGGTGACGACGACCGAGGGGATGGCGTCCTGTGCGACTGCGGCAGGCGTGACAACGACGGCCTGCACGATGGCGCAGGCAAGGACTGGGTGCTTCAGAGTGAAGGTCATGGTGTGCTCGTGTTTGCGCGCCACGAGGGCGCGCCGCTTAAATTCAAGCCGGAGCCAACGTGGGGGAAGGGCAAACGAACGGGAGGGCTGCTTTGCGCTTTCCTTCGCTGGCATTATCCAGATCAGGTACGAAGGGTATGTCTCACCCGGAACAACGTTCCAGGACCCCTAGCGAAGGCGCGAGTGTAGCACGGCGCTTGACGGCCGTGGTGAATCTGGCAAGCGTCGTGGCCGTGTCAGGCTCGTTCGGTGGTGCGGCCGCCGGCGACGGCGGCGGGCGTGGGGACCGACGCCATGCAGCGCAGCAGCGCGCTGTGGGCGGCTTCGGCAATCGCGCGCCATTGTTCGCGGCGCTGGGCGGCGCGCTTGCGGTGCTTCGATGGCATGTCGGCCAGTGGCTTGAGATAGAACGGCAGCGTGATCTGATAGTGGCGCGCATCGTATTCGGCGCCGCCGAGAATGCGCCAGAAACCATCGTAGCCGCTCTCGAAGGTCGCGTGCTGGTCTGCCTGGTAGGCCGGATGCGCGGTGGCGCGCAGCGCGAGCACGCGGTCGATGCCCAGCGCCTGCGCTGCGCCCTGCAGGGCGGCAAACGCAAAGAAGCTGGGCGAGTTGTTCGGAAAGGCGCGTTCGAACGCATCGAAGGCCGGACCGGCGTTGCGCCACAGGCCGGCGTTGTAGGTCACCAGCGGCACGCTCGTCACCGGAAGCGCGAGCTGCGCACCGTCGGTCCAGGTCCAGGACAGACGATGCAAAACGGCGTCATTGGCAAGCAGCGTCAAGGTCAACCCATCCTGCGAGTCGTCGCGCTGCGCCGTGCGCAGTTGCAGCGCAAAGCGTCCATGCTCGCCGTCGTGCTGCCACAAGATCAGGCCGGCGCTGCCATGCACCGCATCCCGGTACGTCCGGTTGAAGGTCGTCTCCTCGAAGCGGGCGTGGGAATCGAGGGACTGGTGCGCGCGCCAGTGGCGCAGGGCGTGCCAGCGTTGGGTCAATCGCGCGATGATCATGGGCGCTCCATTGGACAGAAAGTGACGGGCGAACTTTATTAAATTAGTTCCTCAGTGCAATTATGTTCCCTATTAAAAACGTTTGCTTGGGGAAAGTGTAATGATTCGTCAGGAACCAACACGATTGAGGTTAATGGCCACGTTGACAGGGTTTCGCCGCCTTCAGGGCGTTGCTCAATCGCCACAATCGGTCCATGTCTGTGGCGCGCAACGCTTGTCGCGTCAGGTTGACCGCCGCGAATGCCCGCTTGCTATCGGGAGCAGGTCATAATGGCGGCACTTATTTATCAGCACGAAAGAACATCCATGACGCACAACCAGCCGCCGGAAGGCGCCCTCGCGCAGGGCCCTGTGACCGGGAAAGAATCTGTCGAAGATGGCGTGTCAGCAGCAAACACCGCTGCGGACATGGCGCAGTCGCGCAGCATGCACCGCACGGCGTCCAGTCGCGTCGTCAGCCAGGCAGCGCGCGCTGCGACAGCCAAAACGGCCAAGGGCAAGGACAAGGACAGCACGGGCAGTCCGCAAAGGCCGAACGCCAGCCAGGTCTCGGCATGGAAGAAAGAAAACAAGGCCTCGATTGCAGAAACGGCGAAGCATTTCAACCTGCCGCCAACGATCGCCAAACGGTGGTGCGCCGTCGCCTGAAGACAGGCAAAGTCCGCATGGCCGGCGTACCGTGCTTCCCGGCCTTCCTGTTCGGTCTACCATGACTTTTCTCCATCAACAGGAAAAACAATCATGGTGCATCCCTACGAACTGTTTTACTGGCCGTCGATCCAGGGCCGCGGCGAATTCGTACGACTGGCTCTGGAAGAAGCGGGCGCCGATTACGTCGACGTGGCGCGCCGCGATGGCGGTGTCGATCTGCTGATGGCCGCGCTCGAAGTCGGCGACCATCCTTCCTTTGCCCCGCCGTTCCTGAAAGCCGGTGAGCAGACCATCGGCCAGGTGGCCAACATCCTGCTGTACCTGGGCGAACAGCATGGCCTGGCGCCACGCACCGAACCTGGCCGACTCTGGGTCCATCAGCTGCAATTGACGATCGCCGACCTGGTCACCGAGGCGCACGACACGCATCACCCGATCGCTTCGATGCTGTACTACGAAGACCAGAAGCCGGAAGCCAAGCGCCGCGCGGCCGATTTTGTCGAGACGCGCATCCCCAAGTTCATGGCCTATTTTGCGCGGCTGCTGGCCAATCCCGAGCCACGCGACTACCTGCTGGGCGAACGCGTGAGCTACGCCGACCTGTCGCTGTTCCAGGTCATCGAGGGTCTGCGCTACGCATTCCCCAACGCGATGAAGAAGGTCGAGCAGGAGCATCCCGAGCTCACCGGCCTGCGCGACCGGGTGGCGGCGCGGCCAAGGATTGCGGCCTACCTGGCATCGCCGCGCCGCATCCCGTTCAACCAGGACGGCATCTTCCGCCGCTATCCCGAGCTGGACGCATAAGCAGGTCAGTGCAGCGCGACCGTTGCGGTGGTTATGCCTCTCGCAGGCACGCCGTCGCGGCGGTCGAGCCAGCCGGCCAGCGTCGTGAGCAGCAGGGCGCCCACGACCACCAGCGCACCGATCCACGGCGTGGCCATCAGGCCGAGGTGCGCGACTATCAGGCCACCACCCCAGGCGCCCAGCGCGATGCCGACATTGAAGGCGGCGATGTTCAGGCCGGACGCCACATCGACCGCCTGCGGCGCATCGCGTTCGGCGCGCCGCACCACATACACCTGCAGGCCCGGCACGTTGCCGAAAGCGACTGCGCCCCAGGCCAATACCGTCATCAACACCAGCGGTTTGCTGGGCGCCGTGAAGGCCAGCACGAACAGCACCAGCGCCAGCAGCGCGAACACGATCTGCAGCGCGCGCACCGGCCCGAGGCGATCGGCCAGCTTGCCGCCCCAGATATTCCCGGCTGCGACCGAGACCCCGTACACCAGCATCACGAGGCTGACGGTCGACGCCGCGAAGCCGGACACTTGCTGCAGGATCGGCGCCAGATACGTGAAGGCGATGAAGCTGCCGCCGTAGCCGAGCGTCGTGATCGCGTACACCAGGAGCAGGCGCGGTTTCTTCAGCACCGCCAGTTGCGTCAACAGCGGCGCCGGCTTGCTGCCTGCGATATCGGACGGCACCAGGATGGCGCTGCCGATGACGGCAATCACGCCCAGCAGCGACACCGCGAGGAACGTCGCCTGCCAGCCGAAGTGCTGGCCGATGAAGGTCCCGAGCGGCACGCCGGTGACCAGCGCCACGGTCAGGCCGGTGAACATCAGCGCGATCGCGCTGGCGGCTTTTTCCTTCGGCACCAGGCTCGTGGCGATGGTCGAGCCGATCGAGAAGAATACGCCGTGCGCCAGGCCCGTGAGCACGCGCGCGGCCATCAGCGCCGTGTAGTCCGGCGCCATCCAGGCCACCAGGTTCCCGATCGTAAACAACACCATCAGGCCAAGCAGCAGTTGCTTGCGCGGCACGCGGCCCGTCATGGCCGTGAGCAGGGGCGCGCCGATGGCCACGCCCAGTGCGTACAGGCTGACCAGGAGGCCCGCGGAGGGCACCGACACCTGCAGGCTGGCGGCGATAGTAGGGATCAGGCCGACGATGACGAATTCGGTCGTCCCGATGGCAAAGGCGCTCAATGCGAGCGCCCAAAGTGCGAGTGGCATGGTGTTCTTTCTCAGAGATGGCAGGCGTGCAGTGTGCCGCCTTTGCCAGCCCGGAAAAACAGGTCCGGCTACAGTGGACTTTTGATTCGGAGTCATCAATGATCGACGTGGATGCGCTGATTGTGTTTTCGGCAGTCATGGATGCGGGCTCGTTTTCACGTGCTGCCGAGCGCCTGGGGCAGACGCCGTCGGGCATCTCGCGCACCATCTCGCGCCTTGAGGGCAGCCTGGGCATGACGCTGATCCAGCGCACGACGCGGCGCCTGCAATTGACGGAAGAGGGCGCGTGGCTATTGGGCCGGGCGCGGACGATCCTGGCCGACCTTGCCAACACCGAGGCCGAAGCGGCGGCGCGCCGCTCGCAGCCGGCGGGCCTGGTGCGGGTGAATGCCGCCACGCCGGCGCTTGGCCATTTGCTTGCGCCGCTGGTCGCCGAATTCCTGGATGCGTATCCGCTGATCGGGCTGGAACTGGTCAGCGGCGAAACCTATGTCGATCTGATCGAAGAGCGGGCCGACCTGGCAATCCGTATCGGCGCGCTGCCCGATTCGACGCTCAATGCACGCCGCCTGGGCGCCGCGCAGCTGCGCGTGCTGGCCTCACCCGCGTATCTCGAACGCCACGGCGCGCCGCGCGACACTGCGGCGCTGGCAGGGCATCGCACGCTGGGCTTCACGGCGCCGGCGCTGTTGAATACCTGGCCACTGCGTCATGGCGGCGGTGAAGGCTGGACGATCACGCCGCAGGTGGTGGCGTCGAGCGGCGAGACGCTGCGGCAGCTGGCGCTGCATGGCGCGGGGATCGTATCGCTGTCGGATTTTCTGACGCGCGAAGATGTCGCGGCGGGACGGCTGGTGCCGGTGCTGGAAGAACACACCCTGCCGTGGACACAGCCCGTGTGGGCCGTGTTCTACAAGCAGGGTGCACTCGCGCCGCGCGTGGCGGCGCTGGTGGACTTCCTCGCCCACAGGCTGGGCGAGGTGCTGGAACGCTAATTCAGAACGCGTAGGTGGCGCGGCCGTAGATATAGCGGCCCGACCGACCAAACGGCGCATACGTCGAGAACGGCGTGTTGCCGGTGGTGTTGAGCGATGGCGGCAGTGTTTCGGGATATTGATCGAACACGTTGTCCGCGCCCAGCGCCAGGGTCAGCTTCGGCGTGACCGCCAGGCGGCCTTCCAGGTCGACCGTGGTCCTGGCACCCATCTCGAAGTCGAACGCCTCCGTGGTGCCCGGCGAGAGTACTTCGCCGTAGCGCGTGGCGCGCAGCGTCGCGCCCCACTGGCCCAGCTTCCAGTTCACGTTGGCGCTGATCTTGTTCTTCGGCTGGCCTTTCTCAAGCGACAGCACGTTCAGGCGATCGAACAGCACCGGCGCGGGGCTCAGGCTCGAGAGCTGCGTCGTCGTCGGCGTCTTGGTCACCTCGGTGTCGGTGAAGTTGGCCGCCAGCGTAAAGTCCAGCTTGCCCGCGTCGCCGGCGTTGTACGGCATGCTCAGCACGATGTCGACGCCCTTGGTGGTGGTGTCGACGCCGTTGATGAAGAAGCGCCCGCCGCCCACGCCGATGAAGCCCTGGCTGGCGATGTAGTTGCGTACGTTCGTCTGCGTCAGGTTCTCGGACAGGATGATGCGGTCGTCGATGTCGATGCGGTAGGCGTCGACCGTCAGGCTGACGGCGCCCAGGCGCATCACGGCGCCGAGCGACGCGTTGATCGATTTCTCGGCGTCGAGCGGCTTGGCGCCCAGCGCAACGGCGACCGGATCGTCCGGACGGAAGGTGGTGATCTCGAACGGCACGCCGTTGATGAAGTTGGTCGAGGTCGCGGTGAAGTTCTGCTGCTGCGGCGACGGTGCGCGGAAGCCGTTCTGGATCGCGCCGCGCACGGCGAAGTTCGGGTTGAAGTCGTAGCGCAGCGCGAGCTTGCCGGCCAGGCTGTTGCCGAAGTCCGAATAGCGCTCGCCACGCACGGCCACCGATGCCAGCAGCTCGGGCGTGACATTCGCTTCGAGGTCGATGAAGGCACCAATGGCGTTACGGTGCGCGTCGACTTCGTTCGATGGCCGGAAGCCCGGGAACACCTGGGCGCCCGGCGCCGTCGGCGTACCATTCGGCAGCAGCGCGCCGCCAAAGCTGTACGACTGCTCTTCGCCGGCAAACAACTCATAGCCTTCGCGGCGCGCTTCGATACCCACGGCCACATTCAGCGGCGACGAGAACGACGCCATCTCGACGCTGCGCACACCGGTCAGGTTCAGCACCGCCTGGTCGTACGAATAGCCACCCGCATAGAACGCCGTCTTGCTGGTCGGGCCGAGGGAGCGGTTCAGCGTGTTCTCGATGGTGTATTCCATCTTGTTCTTGCCATAGCCGAGCGAGGCGTCCATATCCCACGCGCCGGCAACCCAGGTCACGCCGCCGGTGGCCGAAAAGTCTTTCACGGTCGGCGAGATCAATGGCAGGAAGCCGTCCGGGTAGATCGACTGGATGTTGCGCGCATCCTGCGGGGTGCGGGCATAGCCGGCCGATGTGGCTTCGCGGTCCTGGTGGCTGGCCCAGCCATACACCTTGACGCCACCGCCCAGGTCGTTGCCGGCGTTGGCGAACAGCGTGGACTGCTTCATGTCGGGTTCACCTGTCCACGCATTGAAACGGTTGATCGTGTTCTCGCGCGGGTCGAACGCGCCGTTGACCAGTGCGTACTGCTGGCGCATGTCGTAGCCGGCACGCTCGGTGCGATTTTGCTCGCGGAATTCGCCGGCGATCGTCAGGTAGCCGGTCTCGCCCAGTGCCAGGCCTTTCCAGATGCTGACCGTGGCGGTCTGGCCGTCGGTGCGCTTGCGCGAGGCCGGCGCGGTCCAGGTGCCGCCGGCCGGCGGCGCCGCGTTGTACAGATCGTATTCGGTCTTGTTGGCGCCATAGTTGACGGTCGCTTCGCCGCCCGTGCGGTCGGTGCGCAGACGCATGTTGACGACGCCCGAGATCGCGTCCGAGCCGTACTGGGCCGCGGCGCCGTCACGCAGCACCTCGACCGTTTTGACGATCGCGGTCGGGATGGTGTTCAGGTCGACCGCTGCCGATCCGCGGCCAATGGAACCGTTCACGTTCACCAGCGACGACGCATGGCGACGCTTGGAGTTCACCAGCACCAGGGTCTGGTCGGGCGACATGCCGCGCAGGGTGGCAGGGCGGATCGTGTCGGTGCCGTCGGTCAGCGCCGGCCGCGGAAAGTTCAGCGAAGGCAAGGCCATCGACAGCGCCTGCGTCATTTCGGTGCTGCCCGAGTTTTTCAGGGTCTCGGCCGAGATCACGTCGACGGGTGCGCTGGTATCGAGCACGGTGCGGTTGGCCACGCGGGTGCCGGTGACGACGACTGTCGCGGACGTTGCGGTGGTTTCGGTTTGCGGCGCCTCCTGGGCGTGGGCAAAGCCTGCGCACAGCGCGGCAATGGCAAGGGCAACTGCTGTCTTTTCGGTCTTGGCTCTCTGCATGGTGCGATCCTTTGATATTCAAACGCGGGTGTTCCACTGGGAAGGGCGAGGCCGGGACCTCCATTCCATACTGCGCAGCGCTTGCCATGGTGTCAATTCGTGCTAATCGCGAATGACGTAATTACAACAATGGCGGGATGTCAGGTTCATGTAAGTGCGTTACGCAACGCGCGGGCGAGCGCATGCCCATGCCCGCCGCATAAGGTGATGCAGCGTGGTTGCCAGCGCGCTGGATTCACGGCACGATGGCACCACGATCCAGCCCGTGCAAGCAATGAGCCAGCCAACGTCAGCGCCCCGGGCCGAGCCCACATTTCCACCGGACCCCCAGCTTCATTCACTCCTTGGATGGGGGTTTCTGCTCGTCGGCATGGTGATCAGCGTGTTCATGTGCGTGACCCTGTTCGACAAGTACGCGGCCTGGGAGTGGCCAAAGGCGCAGGCGCAGATCACCAGCAGCACGCTCTACAAGTCAACGGGCCGCTCGACCCGATGGTGCATACAGCTGCGCTATCGCTACGCTGTGGGTGGTCGGGAATTTACCGGCAGGCACCAGGCCACGTCGTGGCTGAGCGGTGTGCAGTGCGACCGCTCGCATGCCGTCATGCAGGCGCGTCTCGCCCACCAGCAGCCAGGTGATCCGATCACGGTCCGCTATCAGCCCGGCCAGCCCGGGCGCGCCGTCGTCTACGCGGATGGGATCAATCCCGCGGAGTGGTTTTTTGTGGCGCTGGCGATCATGCTGGTTGTGGGCGGGATCGGGACGCTGCGCGTTGCGGCCCGGCTGCGACGCGAGGCGCTGGCGCACGCAGCAGAGCGCACGGCAAGGATGCAGCGTGCCGCTGCACTGCAGGGCCACCGGCTTGTATAGTGGTGGCGCTACGAGACCCATCAAGCTGCATATCAACACGCCAGTAACGAGGCTAATCACGAGACACCATGACAGACCTGTTCCCCCATTTCCGCGCCCTGCAAGTCGAGATCGACCCGACCATCACCATCAACGCCATCGTCGGTGGCTCCGGCCCACCGCTCCTGCTGCTGCACGGTCACCCGCAAACGCACGCCATCTGGCACCGCGTCGCACCGCGCCTGGCCGAGCACTTCACGGTCGTGGCCTGCGACCTGCGTGGCTACGGCGAGTCGTCCAAACCGCAGGGCGCGCCGGACCACGCCAACTACAGCAAGCGTGCGATGGCGGCCGACATGGTGGCGGTGATGCAGTCACTGGGATTTGCCACGTTTAGGGTGCTGGCCCACGACCGCGGCGCGCGCGTTGCGCACCGGCTGGCGCTGGACCATCCGCAGGCCGTCGAGCGGATGGCGCTGCTGGACATCGCGCCGACGCTGGCGATGTACGAGCAAACGTCGGACGCGTTTGCGCGCGCCTACTGGCACTGGTTCTTCCTGATTCAGCCGGCGCCGCTGCCCGAGCGCCTGATCGAGGCCGATCCCGCCGCCTACGTACGCGATGTGATGGGCAAGCGCAGCGCGGGCCTGGCGCCGTTCGATCCGCGCGCACTGGCCGAGTACCAGCGCTGCCTGGCGTTGCCAGGCGCCGCGCACGGTATCTGCGAAGACTACCGCGCTGCTGCGACGATCGACCTCGAGCATGATCGGTTTGACCGCGACGCCGGGAACCGTCTGGCGCTGCCGCTGATGGTGCTGTGGGGCGAGCAGGGCGTGGTCGGGCGCTGCTTTGATCCGCTCAAGGAGTGGCAACGGGTGGCGGCTGATGTGCAGGGCGGGGCGCTGCCGTGTGGGCACTATATTGCCGAAGAAGCGCCGGATATGCTGCTTGAACGGGTGTTGCCGTTCCTGGCGCAACGCTGACAAAATCAGGCTGCGCGCGGCGACTACGAATGGATGTCACCAGCGACGCATCTACTTCGCCCACGCCAGGGCCAGCAAGGTGAAATGCGATTCTGTGCGAGCGCCTTGTTGGCCAGTAGATTCGTCGGCGGAAACCTGAACAGCCAGGCCGCCGTCGACCCCTCGCTCTGCGCGCACCAGGTCGACGTGGCTCAGCTCAACGCCAACGACGACGGTAGCGCTGACGATATAGAGGCCTGCAAAAGTGCACCTACTTGTTCTCCCGGGACCGCATAGTCCGGGTCCGGGTTAGGTGGGAGATAACTTTGACCATGTCGGCGTTGTTCTAACAGGGCACGCTAGGAATACCCTTTCCACTGATGAGATCGACACCGACCCAGCACCGATAGCCCATGCCCGTCTCAGAAGCCTTGAGCGCTGTGAAGGTACACTGAACTGCCCCTTTCGCCCGCTCACGGTCGCCGTTCGATGTGCTGCACATATCGTGCGCACGTGCGTCGGGACCAATCGAGTCAAAAATTTCCTTGGCCGCCTGCCCCCTGAGCAGGATGCTCAATTTGCGATCTTTAGCCGTAGGGGCCTCACTGTACGCGACAGTTTCACCGGAAAATA
>Ga0308157_10010551_pt1 | contig 9998 bp, 9 predicted proteins | sample PhyBR1_FD_201035 | JGI IMG/M metagenome (GOLD analysis project Ga0308157, IMG submission 201035) | Phyllosphere microbial communities from UC Gill Tract Community Farm, Albany, California, United States - DLSLB.R1 | ecosystem: Host-associated > Plants > Phyllosphere > Unclassified | place: USA... | reverse complement strand
TGCCAAGCCCCCGGGGGGCCAGGAAACGGGCCCCAACCCCACGGACAGAGGCAAGCTCGGTTCCAAGCGACACATCGTTGTAGATGCCAGAGGCATTCCCCTGGTGATCTTGGTCAGCGGCGCAAACCGGCACGACTCCAAGATGTTCGAGAGGTGCGTGGACGCGATTCCTGCGATTGCGGGCTTGGGAGAGCGCCCTCGCAAAAGACCATCGAAGCTGCACGCCGACAAGGGCTATGACTACAAGCGTTGCCGTCGCACCAGAGACAACGGAGCATCGCCAGCCGCATTGCCAGGCGAGGCGTTGAGAGTAGCGAGCGACTAGGCAAGCATCGCTGGGTGGTGGAGCGGACGCATGGATGGTTTGCAGGCTTTGGCAAGCTGCGGATCCGCTTTGAACGACGGCTGGATATCCACGAAGCGCTGCTGAAACTGGCAGCAGCGATCATCTGTGCGCACTTCGTGGATCGGTGGTGTTAGTCACTCTAAGGCAAATTCGATACTGCCATGGACAGCTGCGTGCCAGTGATTCAATGAATCCGAAAGAATGACCCGGGCCGCCAATGGCAATCAACCAGTCAAAGGCCAAGCCTTATAAAAGGACATCCTGGCAAGCGATCCCAATAATTTCAGTATCCGGCTGCGGTTGAAATCATCGCAGATCGCACAGTCATTTGAAGGATATATAGATGCTCACCATCAAACTAGTCGATTTAAATTCCGACAGCCAGTGAAACCCACAGATAACGTTTTCCCGAAACTTTCCATAGCTGAATAGCGCCTAAATGCAATCTTATTGCCCCAATTCGACCGAGGCACGGGTGCATCCGGAAACTTTCTCAGGCATCACGTCCGCGCAACGTCTGCAATGAGTTGGCGCTGCAGCTTCGGACAATTGGACAATAGCTTCATCTGGCCAGAAAAGCATCGACTGTGCTCCACAGGTGGGGTGTAAATTTCCCCAAGGTAGTCTCTATAGAAAGAGTCACTTGAATGAGAAAGAAGTAGGTGAAGCAAACTCTCTTTAAAAATAAGAATGGATTCAAAAATAACTTACTAAAGCCAAAATACGGCAATGAATATCAATCCAGAAACCCCATCAATTTCGCCAATTTCGGGAACCTTGTTCTGAAAAGTCCTTTCACAGCATAGTGAGAGAAATAATAAGCAGATTTCAAGAATCCCAGCTTCTCAATTTTTCGATACAAATTCCAGTTCTCAGCAGCCATCTTCATCTTCTTTGAAGAGCTTTGCAGAGAGTAAACTCTATATTTCGCCAAGACTTCTTGAGATCCAAATGCATAATCGATCTTTTTCAGCATTGACAGCCAGGTAGCAAAATCTTCTCTACGCGTGTTGTGCGGCATATAGACTTTTCCGAGCTTATCTACATCATACATAGCCGTCAAACAACCTATAACGCAAGTTTTCAAAAGCTGAGAATATTCAACTTTAGCTGGAACGGAAACTACTCCAAACACATCGCCATGCTCATTTATTTTTTCGTATGCGCAAAAAATCAATGAGGCTTTCGTCTCCCGCATAAATTCTATTTGTCGCTCTATCTTTTGAGGATACCAGATATCGTCACTATCGAGAAAAGCTATAAAACGTCCACGGGCTAATTTTATTCCATTATTTCTAGCCTCCGCAACTCCACGGTTACTTTGCATCCGTATATATTTAACTCTATCGTCAAGTCGAATATATTCCTCAACAATTGACTGAGTTCCGTCTGATGAAAAGTCATCCACCACAATTAACTCAATATCTTTGTAGGTTTGGGACAAGACTGAATCTATAGCCTCATTGATATAAGCTTCAGAATTAAATGCAGGTGTAATAACCGACACCAACGGACTAGAAATATTACCAGAGGACATTTTAATATTTCATCAAATTTTCATACGCAAAAGGAAATGATAGTATTCCTTAATACCTCTATCGATTGGAATAAATTCCGGCTCAGAAAAAATAGACGTATAACGATCTATATTCAATATATTTTTTCTTACAAGATTAGTGGCTTCTTTATGAACAATATCTGGCTTAAAGCCATCATTCAGAGCAATACAGATGTCGACGATCTGATTGGTGCTACACCCTCGTCCTGATCCAATGTTATAGATATGTTGAGGCAATCTTTCTGCCAAAAATAAATTCAAAAACATCAGACATAAGTCATCAATATAAATATAGTCTCTGACCTCATCCCCTTTTCCCCAAATTTCTATTTTTTTTCCGGCAATTAGATTGCCAAGAATTATAGAAATAAGCCCTTGATTTCCGTATATATTCTGATAAGGCCCGTATGGATTTGATGGTCTTAAAATTAAGGTCTTCTTATTATTCTTAGCCGACAAGCCCAATATGAATTCTTCCAGAATAACCTTAGACTTTCCATATGCGCATATTGGAATCAATGCGTCTTCCTCACTGTGAGCAAGACTACCTTGACCATAAACCCTGCCACCTGATGAGAAAAAAACTAATCTATCCACATACTGATATATTATCTCAATAGATTTTTTGTTTATTTCCAATAGATCATCAATATTCACCCCACCGGCATTAACAGGTATATTATTGACCAAGTAGACAAATTCAAGAACTGAATGTTCCTTGAGAGCATCTCTCAAAGTATCCAAATCCCCGAGAGATCCATTTACATAAACCAACCGCTCATGCTCAATCTTTGGATCACTTCGATCAAATATAACGACTTTGAAGTTTAAATTCAAAAGCGCCTTCGCTATATTCTTCCCAATAAATCCCGCCCCACCAAATAACATGACTGTTTTCAAGAGGAACCTCCTTGAATAATATTCTGATAGGTATATTCTGACTCTCCAATCAGAGTTTTCCAATCATGTTTATTGAGTACATAGGCTCTCGCATTCCCCCCTTTTTTCAAAATTTGAGCATGCGATTCTTTTATTATATTTTCAAACCCGTCTGCAATTTTCTCAGCCTTAAAGTCCACCAGCCAGCCAACATCAAAATTAGCTACTATTTCTGAAATATTAGTTCCAGGAGTTACCAAGCATGGAAGTCTCTGGTGCATAGCTTCCAATAGTGCCATGGGAAAACCTTCATATCTTGACGTTAGGACAAAAACATCACTTTCCTTAAAGGCTGCGATTTTTTCTTCACCATAGCAAGGACCGTAGAACCTCAAAGAAGGGCTTCCTATCTCTTTCAAGGATTGCTCTAGTCTCCGCTCATCTTCCAAGCTTCCTTTTCCATAGAATCTAAATTCATACTTATCTGAAAAGCCCCTTGCATGCAGAATCTTCAGTGCATCAAGCAATACGTCAATGCCCTTATGGTTAAAATCAATTCTTGAAAGATAGATAAATCTCTTCTTCTTTTCATACTGATTAACATCACGTACTGGATCTACGTAAGGAAAATCTATTCCATTAGCTTCGATAAATTTCCTAACTCCATAGAGCTTCGAGTTGACTTCTTCATCCTTATTTGTATAAATTATTCCATTGGAGTAATTTATAAATTTATCGAAAAATAAAAAATTAGCTATCGTCTTCTTCAGCCAGGATTTTTTTTGGGCAATCCGCATAAGACTTGAATGAGGCTTTATGCAATAGGGAATTTTATTCTTTTTAAGCAAAGAAGCTATTGCCAAGAAATCCCAAAAATAAACACCGTGAAAGATTACCAAATCAAATGACTGATAAAATTCAGGCTTCAGATTTACATCATCAAAGAAATAATACTTGAAATCAAAATCTATATTCTGCTTTTTCAACAACAAAAGGCTTGAATCATTTTTTTCAGAATATTTATTCTGCATCTGAATCATTTCAGGAATAAGTCTCCCAATACCGTTCCCCAGTTCAATATCATTACCAACAATATTTAAAATATTCATTGCTGTCTCCTCAATCTATTTTTAAATACTCTTGCGAATGAAATAAGAGCTACGGAAAAAACACCCAGGACACAAAATGCCACTATAGACTTAAAATACAAGAAAAAAGAAAAATCATTATTCAGCTGCAGCGTCATTATCAACACAAAATAAATCGACAAAGATAAGCCACCAATAAATCTAGAAAAAACATCACGAAGAAATGCAAATGCCATGACATTGCCGGCAACGACCAATGGCATTATAAAGATGGCGGATAATCCAAAAATACTCCACGCATGCGCTAGAACATAGGTATTTGAATTAACCCACGCCTCTCCAGCATCAGGGAAAAATATACCAATGACTTCAGCTGCGGGATCCATCACAGAACGATCGCCGAACAAGAATGACATTGGCATCCCGTAAAGAAGTCTAGAAAAGTCCGGAACCAGAGATTCATAGATCATATATGAACCCTCCATTTGTCCAATAAATAGCCTCGAGGCGATTGCATTTAATATTTCATTCAGTGGCAAATCGCCTAACAAAAAGAAAGAAAGGAACAATGAAATTATTATCAATACAGAAGCCAGGAAAATTCTCCACGTATTCATCCCGTAGAAATATATTCTCAGAAGCATCAGCATTAATATCAGGAAACCAAATTTATATTTTTGGAGATCGTATAGAGAATAAAATGCAATCAAAAACAAATATGCCAAAAACAACCATCGCTCCACCTTTTTCTGGCTTCTGGCCAAAAATAGATACACCAGAGCGACATATGGAAAATAAACAAATAAATAGCCAATTATGAATCCCCCTGCACCGACATCTCCTCGAAGGATTCTCGCCTTTTGCAGAGCTGCCAACTCTCCATCGCCTCTTAGTGCTGTCAGCAAGGGAATATCACCCACAGAGGCAATCTTTATAAAAATAACTAAAACTGCAAGAAGAAAAACCACATAAGCAATCTGCTTACTTGCTAGTGCTTTTGAGAAATCAACGTCCAGATCAACGAATAGGGTTACTACCCATAAAGAAAAAAACAGTATCGCCAGAGATCCTAGCGTATACCACAAGGTAAAAATCCTCGTACTCGCAGAAATAGAATCATGAACTCCGTAACTCATTGGATACTCAAACAAAGAAACCAGAATTATTCCTGGAACAATTTGCACAAGTACAGTGATGATTATGGTAAAACCCAGCACAGATGGCCGAGTTGATAAAATTCGAATACGCCGATTAAGAAGAAGCAGGGAAAACAGAAATACAATAGAAGTCAAAAAGAATTCAAACATATTCTTTTCTCAAAAATCTTGATAGATATGTATAAATTCTATAGGGTCTAAGAATAAACAATACACCCCTGAATATTTTATATGGTGCTTCTCTTCTATTTTTAAAAAATTTTATTCCAATGAACTTCTCTTTATACAGAATGAAATCATCCCATTTTTTAAGAAAATCACGTTTCGAAAGATCAGGCCAAATACAAGTTCTCTGAAACGAATATAGTGATGAAATATAAGAAATACTGCCAATTCGAGTTGATTGCTGGGATAAGCTATCGCCAGCTCTATAGTAAACAGTAGGCTCCGTATATGCGTATAGTTTTTCGCCATTTTTCGTCAACTTATACCAAAGGGGATAGTCTTCGAGCATGGGAAAGCGTTCATCCGCATACCCGACATCTCTCAATGACTCTCTCTTAATAAAAGATGTGGGTGCATAAATATGACAGCCATCTTTCAGAATTTCATTCTGATACTTCGCGTTTCTCGCAAAGAAGTCCGCATCGAATGGCAACTCAAAACTGTCCTCAATTGATCCAAAGAACTTGAGCATCCCGGAAAACACAATTTTTGCGTCAGGATTCGCTTTGATAAAAGCGATATTCCTTGATAAACAATCCTCCTTCAGCAAATCATCGGCAGCAATTACCTTAAACCAATCACCAGTTGCTTTCTTTGCCGCTCTATTAAAATTTACTGATACTCCATGATTCATTGAGCTCTCAATAACAATGAATGCAGAAAATAAATCCTTGTGCGCTTTAGCCCATTTTTGAACAATATCCAATGTCCCATCGGTCGAGTGATCATCGGAAATAATGAGCTCAACCTTCTCAAGAGGAAAATTCTGCGCAGCAATGCTATTGAGTGTCTCTTCAATTGTTTTTTCGGAATTAAATGCGATGACAGCAACTGTTATTGATGGGATCATTGCGCAGCATCTTTCCTTAATTCAGCAAACACCAGTTTATACATTACCAGCAAGTAAACCCCATAATTTGCCGCATGAGCCATTGCGGCACCTTTCAATCCAAAATACTCAACAAAAAGATAGACAAGAATATAGAAGAAAATAGAGAAGATAATTTCTGTACATATATAAATCCTCACCATTGCTTTACTTAGCATCAGGTAGGAAATTACCCATGAACAAATCTTCAAAGCATCACCGAACATTTGCCATGCAAAAAGCTCACTCATTGGCAAAAAATTCTTCGTGAATAAGAAAAGAATTATAAATTCTCTCAACAGATAAATAACAAATCCCGAAATTGCAACCAGCGGGACAATCAGCTTAAATCCATCAAGAATTTCATTTCTTATTCGGGAAGTCGATGACAACTCAGAAAGTTTTGGCAGATAATAAACACTCAACGTGGTCGTTACTAGCAACAAGTACGCGCCACTCAATCGCCACATTGCCTCCCAGAATCCAGCAGCATCGGCACCTAAAGATTTCCCCAGATAATCTCTGATAAATATATGGCAAAGTGGAATGCATACAGCAGAGACCAAAGCCATTGCTGTGAACTTCGACAAATTTATAGCAATTCCTTTGTCAACTCTCCCTAATATGTAGCTAATGCGAAACCATTTTCTTCTACATATAATAAAAAAAGTCACAAAAAAAGAAAATGACTGGTACACAGCCAACGATACCAATGCACCATAAACGCCGAACTTGTTTACCAGAATTGCAGTGATAACAAGTGAAAAAATGCTTCCAGAAATATTAGCTACGACATAATGAAAAATTTCTTTTTTTCCATTAATAATAGCCATGAACAGTGAGTTGAAAACAAAAAAAACCAATGTCAATGAAAAATAGATAAAAACACTATAAAAATTCTTGTCTTTTAAAAACCATTCAGCTAAAAATTTACTGAAAGATATTATCAATATGGAGCTAACCAGGGTGCCTACAATAGATATTGTTCCGGCGGTTCTCCAGAGCGAAATCTGCTTATCTTGATCTTGAAAATATTCCGCCGTGTATTTCGTAACTCCGGTATTAACTGCCCCGCTAGCAAATGTGGTAATCATCTGCACAGCATTCTGAAATTGTCCTAATGCCGCATAGCCTGAGGGGCCAACGTAAACAGCAAGTATTTTATTGATGCCCAACATTGTGAGCATCTTTATTACCACCGCAATGGCATTGAGCAAACTTGTTTTGATCAGTGTCATGTGGGGGTAAAGTCATTTACCGCAGCAACCACTCGCAGTGCCTCCAACTGGCTGAGCGTTGGCCCCATAGGCAAGCTGATTACTTCTTGGTGCAAGCCTTCCGTCAATGGATAGCTTCGTGCATTCCACTCTTGATAAGCCTGCTGTTGATGTGGCGGGATCGGATAGTGAACCAGCGTTTGAATGCCTTGTTTCGCCAGATATTTTTGTAGAGCATCGCGTTGGCTCGTGCGGACGACGAACAAATGCCATACATGCTGCTCGTCGCTTGTAAGCTGCGGCAATTGGACAGCAGGATTACGGATATTTTCAAGATAAACACGCGCAATCATTCGCCGATTTTGCGTTTCCAGCTCCAAATGCTGCAGCTTGACACGCAGCATGGCAGCCTGGATTTCGTCCAAGCGGCTATTTACCCCCTTGAACAGGTTCTTGTATTTCTCATGGCTTCCATAGTTGCGCAGGGCTCGCAGTGTTTGCGCCAGATCGGCATCATGAGTGGTAATGGCACCAGCATCGCCCAGGGCGCCCAGGTTTTTTCCGGGATAGAAGCTAAAGCCTGCTGCATCGCCCCAGCTACCGGCCTTTTTTCCTCCAATGGCTGCACCATGAGCCTGAGCTGCATCCTCCAAAACCAATAGACCATACTCTTGTGCCAGAGTCATGATGGCAGGCATATCAGCCAACTGGCCATACAGATGCACGGGCAATATTACACGGGTCTTATTTGTAATTGCGGCCCTGGCATTGACAGGGCATAGGTTGAAGCTGGCAGCGTTGGGCTCTACCAGAACCGGTGTCAAGCCATTGGCACTGATGGCGAGAATACTGGCGATATAGGTATTGGCAGGCACAATAACTTCGTCGCCGGGCTGCAAGCGCCCCATTTCCAACCAGGCACGCAAGGTGAGGATTAGTGCATCCAAGCCATTGGCCACCCCAATGCAATGCCCGCTGCCACAATACGCGGAGAATTCCTGTTCAAACTGGCTTAGTTCTTTGCCACCAATGTACCAGCCGGAGTCAATGACACGGGTACAGGCAGCGATCAACTCAGCACGGTATTGTGCATTAATAGCTTGAAGGTCAAGAAAGGGGGTCATTTCAGATAACGAATAATTTTTGCAGGATTGCCAGCCACAACAGTATTGGCGGGAACATCTTTGGTGACGACAGCACCAGCACCAACCATGGCATTTTCACCAATCGTAATACCAGGAAGGATTGTTGCATTGGCACCAATGCTGCACCCTTTTTTCAGCGTGATGCCAGAGAATCTATCTGGATACTGCTTTGAACGTGGCATTGGATCATTGGTTAGCGTCGCGTTTGGACCTAGAAACACATTGTCCTCAATGCGGGTTCCATCCCAAATATAGACACCAGATTTGACTGTCACATTGTTGCCAATGATCACATCAGACTCAACCAGAGTATGAGCGCAGATATTACAGTCCTCACCCAGTTGTGCATTGGCAAAAATTACAGAATATTGCCATATACGAGTGTTTTTACCAATCGCAGTGGATTTTACATCTGACAGAGGATGAATCGAGATGGTCATTTTCTGGCAAGCCTTATGAAATCTTCATAATTCCGAATGTAGTCCGCCTCGTCATAATGCTCGCTCGCTAAAACCAGCAATACGCAGTCTGGGCTAAAGTCGTGCATCTCTCGCCAAATCATATTGCCGATCAGCAGACCTGCTGTGGGCGAATCCAGCCACACTTCTTCTCGCTCTTTGCCATCGTCCAACACCATGCGACAGCGGCCTGTCACGCAAACAGCCACTTGTTGCAGCTTTTTGTGAGCGTGAAAGCCACGAGAAACACCCGACTTGGTACCAAACAGGTAATACACACGCTGGATGGCAAAAGGGACGGTTTTTTTGCCCTCTAACGCAACCAAAGAGCCCCGATCGTCGCCCAGTGGGGGGAAATGAGTCCAGTGAATGAGTGACATGCAGCGGGCCTAGTTAAAAACAATGATTCAAAGCCATTCCTGATTCACACTAGACAGACATAATTTTTTCTAGCGTCATGACAGTGATAACTGGGCTTTGCGAAAAGAGTTGCCGTTCACCAATGCACAGAGGACCCGCTTTCTGCTTGCAAAATCAGAAAGATTGCCCACTGCGCAAGAGCTGTTCTGTATTTTGCTTACATTGCCAGTCGCGAAAGATCCGCAACTCGATTCACCGTCTCATGCAAGGCGGCCAACAACCCCAGTCGATTGGCCTTGAGAGCCGGATCTTCAGCATTGACCATGACTTGCTCGAAGAACGCATCGACCGAAGCACGCAATGCTGCCAGTGTTTGCAGGCTGGCGGTGTAATCACCTGCTGCAAACTGTTGCTGAGCTTTGGGCGCCACGTGCTGCAGCACCGCATACAGGTCTTTTTCAGCCTGCTCCACCAGCAGCGCTTCGTTCACCTGGGGCTGAACCTCGGTTTCGGCCTTCTTCAGGATATTGCCCACACGCTTGTTGGCCGCAGCTAATGCAGCTGCCTCGGGCAGGGTCGCAAAGGCGCGCACGGCTTCCAGGCGCTTTTGCACGTCGGACAGGCGCTGGGGCTGCAGGGCTAGCACGGCTTCCACTTCCTGGGCGCTGTAGCCTTGTTCGCGGAACATATTGGCCAG
>Ga0308157_10010550_pt1 | contig 9999 bp, 5 predicted proteins | sample PhyBR1_FD_201035 | JGI IMG/M metagenome (GOLD analysis project Ga0308157, IMG submission 201035) | Phyllosphere microbial communities from UC Gill Tract Community Farm, Albany, California, United States - DLSLB.R1 | ecosystem: Host-associated > Plants > Phyllosphere > Unclassified | place: USA... | reverse complement strand
ACGATAAAAGGCTTTTCCTCATCGATGCTTACGCGATGATTTTTCGCGGCTATTACGCGCTCATCCGCAGTCCGCGCATGACGAGCACGGGTCAGGATACTTCCGCCATTTTTGGTTTTACCAATTCATTAATTGAACTCATCCGTCGTGAAAGACCTTCGCATTTGGCGGTGGTTTTTGATGTCGGTCAGGCAAGCATCCGCACGAACGATTTTGCCGATTATAAAGCCAACCGGAACGAAACACCGGAAGCCATTAAAACCGCGATTCCTTATATTCACCGCATTTTGGAAGCTATGCATGTGCCGATTCTCGGTCTGGAAGGTTATGAAGCTGACGACGTCATCGGAACCATCGCCTGCAAAGCCGAAAAAGAAGGTTACCAGATCTTTATGGTAACGCCGGACAAAGATTTTGCGCAGTGCGTGACAGAAAACATTAAAATTTATAAACCGGGTTTAAAAGGCGCCGATTTCGAAATTCTTGGTGTTGAAGAGGTGAAAGCCAAATACGAAATTGAAGATCCAAAACAGGTCATCGACTTTCTTGCCATGATGGGTGATGCCGTTGATAATATTCCGGGACTGGAAGGCGTTGGTGAAAAGACGGCTAAAAAATTCCTCAAAGAATACGGCAGCATCGAAAATTTGCTGGCGAATACCGCCGATTTAAAAGGTAAAATCAAGGAAAAAGTAGAAAATTCTGCGGAACGCGGAATTCTTTCTAAAAAATTGGCGACTATCATTTGTGATGCGCCAATCGAATTCCATGAAGAGCAATACAATTTGGAAGAACCTGATTTTGAAAAGGTTAAAGAGGTTTTCGATGAAATAGAATTCCGCCGATTATACGAAAATCTATATCGTGCTTTCGCCCCAAAAACCGAATTTGAAACCCAAAGCATTAGTCCCGTTCAGGCAAAAGCGCCAAAAAGTGGAGAACAATCCATGCAGCTGGATTTATTTGCCAATTTCGAGGAACTGAATCAGGCGATGACCACCAAAGATACGGTCGCGGATAACGACCATTTGTATCAATATATCGATACCGAAAAAGGCCAATATTTACTTGCTAAAAATTTGCTCGCGCAAAATGCTGTCGGTTTTGACGTGGAAGTAACATCCATGAACGAAATGGAAGCTGAATTGGTCGGAATGAGTTTTTCCTACCGCAAAGGTTTGGCGTACTATGTTCCGCTTTCGAAAAACCGGGAGGAAGCTTTAGAAACATTGGAAATTTTCCGTCCGTTTTTTGAGAAAAAAGATATTGTGAAAATCGCGCACAATTTGAAAGTTGATTATAAAGTGCTGGAATTGTACGGAATTTCCTTGGACGGCGCCATTTTCGATACCATGATTGCGCATTATCTGCTCAATCCTGACGGGCGCCACACCATGGATTATCTTGCGGAAATGTATCTGAATTACAAACCGATTGCTTTGGAAACTTTAATCGGAAAAAAAGGTAAAAATCAAGGCAGTTTTGACACGCTTTCGGTGGAAGAACAAACGCAGTATGCTGCTGAAGATGCGGATTTGACCTTTCAGCTGTATGAACTTTTCGCACCGCAACTTAAAAAGGAAAACCTCGAAGATTTATTTTTTAAAGTGGAAATGCCTTTGATGAAAGTTTTGGCAAAAATGGAACTCGCCGGAATTGCACTGGATAAAAACTGGCTCGAACAGGAAAGTAAAGATTTGGAAAATGACCTGCGAAACCTGGAAAAAACCATTTTTGAAATGTCGGGCGAAGATTTCAATATGAATTCACCGAAACAGTTGGGCGAAGTTTTATTCGAAAAAATGCAGCTGGACCCGAAAGCGAAAAAAACGAAATCAGGTCAATATGCGACGTCCGAAGATATTTTGCAAAAACTAGCTTCAAAGCACGAAATAATTCCGCATATTCTGGAGCACCGCACTTATCAGAAACTAAAATCAACTTACGTCGATGCTTTGCCTTTGCAAATTGCTAAAGATGATGAGCGCGTGCACACGAATTTTTCGCAAACCACGGCTGCAACCGGACGTTTAGCAAGTGTAAACCCAAATCTTCAAAATATTCCAATCCGAACTTTGCGCGGGCAGCAGATTCGCGGTGCTTTTGTAGCCAATCCGGGTCATAAAATCATCGCCGCGGATTATTCCCAAATTGAATTGCGCTTAATTGCAGCAATTTCCGAGGAAGAAAATATGATAAAAGCCTTCCAGGATGGTGAAGATATTCACGCTTCAACTGCCTCGAAATTATTTGGTGTTCCATTGGAGGAAGTCACCAAAACGCAGCGCTCCCAGGCAAAAACGGTGAATTTTGGGATTTTGTACGGTCAGGGCGCTTTTGCTTTGGCAGAGCAAACAGGTCTTTCGCGGAAAGAAGCTAAGGAAATGATTGAATCGTATTTTGAAACCTATCCGAACTTGAAAAAATATATGGGTGGACAGGTGGTTAAAGCGCAGGAAATGGGCTATGTTGAAACCATTTTGAACCGAAAAAGACACTTAAAAGACATTAATTCCGCCAATTTTGTAGTGAAAGCGCATGCAGAAAGAAACGCGGTAAATGCGCCAATTCAGGGAAGTGCTGCGGATGTTATCAAGCTGGCGATGATTAAAATTGATGAGGAACTCACCAATCAAGATCTGAAAACCAGAATGTTGCTTCAGGTTCATGACGAACTTGTTTTCGAAGCGCCGGAAGACGAACTGGAAACCGTGACGACTTTGATTAAAAATGAAATGGAAAATGCATACAAAACCTCCGTGCCTTTGTTGGTGGAAGTTGGCGTTGGTGATAACTGGCTGGAAGCGCATTAAAATCAAAAAATTTGCCCTTAAAACGGCAAATTTTTTACTTTCTTAAAAACGTTTCGAAAGTTTTTTTACCTAAATTCGAGTAACCTTTAACTTTAAAATCATGAAAGCAGTAGTTCTTTACGAAAATCCGGAGTCCACAATGGAGCAGTTTATGGAAGCTTTTCCGCGTCATCAGGCTGTGGAAGATGAATTTGTAAAAGCCGGAAAAGTGCTCGGAATCGGAGTTTTTACAAATCCCGGGGAAGGTGCTATGGCGATTTTCGTGGATAAAAATGCTGCGGAAGAATTTGTAAAGCGCGATCCGTTTGCGGCCGAAGGTCATTACACCAAAGTCACCATTAGAGAGTGGGACGATGAAATGAGCAAGTAAATGAGATTCCTGATTATAATTCCCACACACAACGAGGAAAAAAATATTCTTTTCACCCTGAAATCGCTGGAAAATCAATTTTTTCAGGATTTTTTCTGTGTCGTGGTTAATGACGGTTCCACCGATAAAACGCGGGAAATTGTCGAAGAATTTATTCAGGATAAAACGAATTTTAAGCTGCTGAATTTAGCACAATCCGCGCATCAGCCTGGCGCAAAAGTCGTGCGCACTTTTAATAAAGGTCTGGAAAGTGCCGATTTAAAGGATTTCGATATCATCTGTAAATTCGATGCGGATATTATTTTTCCTGCTGATTATTTACAGAAAATCCAGAAAGTTTACGAAATAAATCCTAAAGCCGGAATGGTTTCAGGCATCGTTAAAATTAAAAAAGCGGTTTTCGAAATCGCCTTAGCTTTTGATTTTAAAGACGAAAAACACCAGTGGAAATTTGAAAATCTCTCTTCGAAAAATCATGTGCGCGGACCAATAAAATCTTACCGAAAGCAATGTTTTCTCGATATGAAAGGTTTGCGGCCAGTTCTCGGCTGGGACAATATTGATGTGATGCTCGCGAAAAAAAACGGCTGGGAAACAGTTACTATCAAAGATTTATGGGTGAAACATTTGCGGCCGACGGCTTTTCAGTATAAAAATCAAAAAGCGGAAAAATTGGGCGAATATTTCTACAATATTGGTTTAAATTTGCCACTGACATTGATTTCGTCCGGAAAATCTTCCTTAAAAAACAGATCTTTTTCGGAGTTCTTAACTACTTTAAAATCATTTTTAAAACAGAAGGGTGAAAAATCGCTTTCCGAAGAAGAAATAAAATTCATCAGAAGACTGCGTTGGAACCAGGTATTTCAAAGAAAATAAATATGAAAAAAATAATATCATTTAGCGCCGTATTTTTGTCGCTGATTTTTTCTGCTCAGAAAAATGCTGATTTAATCATTACCAACGCGAAAATTTATACCGTCAGCGAAAAATTTGATATTGCTGAATCCATGGCGATTTCAAACGGAAAAATTCTTGCCGTTGGAAAATCAGCGGAAATTTTGAAAAATTATAAATCCGCTAAAATCCAGAATTTACAGGGAAAAGCGGTTTATCCTGGTTTAATTGATGCGCATTGCCACTTCACGGGTTTTGCGACCGATAAATGGAAAAGCCAGCTTTGGGGCACAAAATCCTGGGACGAAATCGTAACCAGAATTAGCGATTACGCCAAAACTGCGCCGCGAGAATGGATTTACGGCCGTGGCTGGGACCAAAATGATTGGGTGGTGAAAGAATTTCCGACCAAAGAAAAACTCGATCAACTCTTTCCGAATCGCCCGGTTTTCCTGAAAAGAATTGACGGACACGCCGCAGTCGTGAACCAAAAAGCGTTGGATATTGCAGGCGTTACAGCAAAAACCAAAATTAACGGTGGAGAAATTGAGCAAAAGAACGGCAAATTAACCGGAATTTTGGTGGATAACGCCATGGATTTGGTGGAGAAACATATTCCGGCCATTGAAGATGAAATGGCGATTCAATATTTTTCGGAACTTCAAAAAGAGTGTTTTTCTTACGGCTTGACTTCTGTTCATGATTGTGGAATCACGGAAAAAACTTTGGTGCTTCTTGAAAAAGCACAGTCACAAAAGGCTTTGCAAATGAAGGTTTTCGCCTTTCTCGAAGACAATGCTGATTACTATGACCGTTGGGTAAAAAAAGGCCGATACAACAACCAAAATATTACAGTTGGCGGTTTCAAAGTGTATTCCGATGGCGCCTTGGGTTCCCGTGGTGCGTGTTTAATCCACGATTATTCCGACAAAAAGGGCTGGCAAGGTTTTCTTCTAAGCGACCAGGAACATTTCAGAAGTTTAGCTGAAAAACTAAAAAACAGCAATCTGCAAATGGCGACGCACGCGATCGGTGATTCGGCGAATCGGGTGATTCTTCAGATTTATGGTGAAGTTTTAGGTGTGAAAAACGACCGAAGATGGCGAATTGAGCATGCGCAAATTGTGGATAAAAATGATTTCGATTTGTTCGGGAAATATTCTGTTATTCCTTCTGTGCAGCCGACGCACGCGACTTCCGACATGTATTGGGCAGAAGACCGTTTGGGCAAAAACCGGCTAAAATTTGCCTACGCTTACGAAGATTTGCTGAATCAAAACGGTTGGTTGCCGCTTGGCACGGATTTTCCGGTGGAAGAAATCAGTCCGCTGAAAACTTTTTATTCCGCAGTGGCGAGAAAAGATTCACAGCACTTTCCGGCAAATGGTTTTCAAGCTGAAAACGCGTTGACCCGTCAGCAGGCACTCCGCGGAATGACGATCTGGGCGGCAAAAGCAGCTTTTCAGGAGAACGAAATTGGAAGTCTCGAAGTGGGAAAATCTGCTGATTTTATCATTATGGATCAGGATTTAATGACCGTTCCCGAGTTTAAAATATTGGATACTAAAGTTCTGGAAACTTATAGCAACGGCAAAAAAGTTTTCTAATTCATTTTGAAAAAAATCGCTTATATCGAGCTGGACACGCACGCGGAAATTGCGGGAAATTTTCTGGAATTAATGAAAAATTCACCGGAGTTTTCGGTGGATTGTTACTTTTCTGAAAAAATTTTCACGCAGGTTGGCAAGCAAGGTTCAAACATTTTCAAAGCTGAAAAAAACACGCTTTTAAAGCTTTTAAATGCCGAAAATTACGACCTGGTTATTGTCGGTACGATGCATCGCTATTTCAATTTATTTAATGAGATCGCGGCAAATTTCAAAACGGCTATTATTGTTCATAATGTGAATTTTACGGAAATTTCGCCTTTTCAGCTGCTAAAAAATATCTTTAAAAAAGACGTCAAATACCGGCTAAAATTAGCTTTGAAGGAGGGTTTGTTTTCTACGCCGGAAGTCTTTAATAAAGCAAAAAAACTATTGGTTTTAGACCAAAATTTAAATCAACAAAAGTCCGTCTTTTTACCGGTTTTTTTTAGGGAAAAATATGAAAATCAGCCTTCGGAAAATTTTACCATTGTAGTTCCAGGCGCGGTTTCGCAGGCAAGACGCGATTATAAAAAAATACTGAGCGAATTGGCCAAATTTTCGGAAAATAACCCGGAAAAAAAGCTCAGAATTGTTTTTCTTGGAAAGGCACAAAATGAAGAATTGCTTTGGCTTCAAAACTTTGAGAAAACCATATCAAAAAATATTTCAGTTCAGTACTTCACCGAAAAAGTTCCGCAGCTTATTTTTGATGAATGGATGCAAAAAGCGGATGTTTTATGGTGCCCGATCCAGCGTGAAACCGAATTTTTCAGCAACCGTGAAATCTACGGAGAAACCAAAATGAGCGGAAATATTGGCGACGCGATTAAGTTCGGAAAAGTAGCATTCTTTCCGGAGAATTTTTTGTCGGAGTATGAATTCATTAAAAACGAAGATTCACTGGAGGAAATTTTAGCCTTTAAAACGACTAACTTTTTCGATTTTCAAAAAGAATTCAACCGCGAAAAAGTAGCTGCGGAATTGGAAAAAGTTTTACAATCTCTCCTTTAAAACTTGAAAACACTTCGGAAAAATTTCGCGTTCAGATATTCATCAAGCGGAAAAATTTTCATCACGTGATTGGCGCCGAAAATGACGAGCAAAACGAATCCCGGCTTGTAAACTAAGTTGAGGAAATTGCTGTTGGTTTCGGGCAAAATAATCGCTACCGTGCTGGCTAAAGTGCAGATAATGAAAACGTACATCATTTCGATGGTCAACGGAAAAACCTTGAATTTAAGGTAATTAAAATATATTTTAATCAGGTTGAACAACGATAACGAAATACCCGTCGCCATTGCGATTCCAATGATTCCCAAGTCGGTTCTTGTGAGGAAAAGGTAGTTTAAAACAATGGTGGTAATTGCTAAAAACAGCATAACTACAATGTTGAAACGATAATGTTTCGAAAGTGAAATGATGTGCCCGTTAAAACCGGTCGCAAGGTCGAAAACCATCGCAAAACCTAAAATCCAAACTACAGGTTCGGCCTGACGAAGCTGTTCGCCGTTTTTTATAAAATTGCTTAAAAACGGGAAACCGACGAGAATGCAGGAAAATAAAACGGCGCCCAAAAAGAATAAAGTTAGCGAGGTTTTTTTGTGAAATCGGTCCAATTCCTCAAAATCTCCATCGGCAATATTTTTATTGATGAGCGGCGCGGAAATGTTGAAAATCCCCATTTGCGGAATCATGATAAAAGACAAGATGGAGAGAATAATGCTGTACACGCCGTTCTCTTCGAAGTTCAGAAATTCGCCAATCATAAAATTATCGACGCGGAAGGCAATGTAATTGCCGATATTTCCAAGAAATCCATAGAAACTGTAGTTCAGAATTTCTTTCCATAAATGATCTTTGCGAACAAAATCGGTACTGAAATCGGGCGTGATTTTTTCGAGCTTATTGGCGTAAAAAAAGTAGCCAACAAAGGACAAAATGAACATTCCGATGAAAAATGCGTAAGCGCCTTTTTCCGAAACTCCTAAAAAGAAAAAGAGCAGGAAAGCGCCTAAATTCGCGATTTTTGGGAAAAGGTTTTCAAAAATATTCGGAACGACAATGCGCTTGAAATTTGTAATATATTTATTGAAAACCGCGGAAAGCGCCATTATCAGGATGAGCGGCAAAATGAGGCGTTTCATTTTCCAAAGTTCCAGCGTTTTATAGTCCGGGAAGAATTGGAAGAAAAGGAAGAAAAAGAGGCTAAAAATTAAAAAGTTAATGATGATTCCGGCCAGCGACAGCGAAAGTAAATTTTGGTTTTTACCGGCTTCTTTGGCCTGCAGGAAGAATTTAACATTAGAAAAGGAAAGTCCGAAAACCACAATGGGCAAAAGCATTTCTGCCGTCGGCATAATGTAGCGCAGCTTTCCGTAAAATTCCATGTCATAGGGAAAAACGAAAATCGCGGAAACCGTTCCGAGTAAAAATCCGAAATATCCGATTAAGGAATATTTAAATCCTTGCCTCGCAACTACGCTCATATTTTAGTTTTAAGTTAGAAAAATTGCCCGTAAATGCTTTGTTTGCTGTGGAAATGTAGCCAAAACCAAAAGTTTTAAAGCAAAAAAAATGTCGTTGCGGCATTTACTTTTTTCTAAGGTGAAGGGCAAATATAGTAAAATATGTTAAATATTTGTTAAAATGAAAGACTTGCCCTTGATGATTTTCTGGTCACGGGCAATTGTTCTATTTTTAAACATTGAAAAATAGCTGCTAAAATGCCTGTTTTTCTGATTTTAACATTAAAGAAAATACCATGAAAAAATATTTATTTTTACTGCTGATCGGTTTCTTAAGTTCGTGTTCTGCTGTTAAAAACACGAGTGAAAAACCGTTTGTCTGGGAAGGTGCTAACGTATATTTTCTACTGACGGACCGTTTTAAAAATGGAAATCCGGACAATGATGTGAATTTTAACCGTACAGAAAAAGCTGCTGTTTTACGGGGTTTTGAAGGTGGAGATTTACGCGGAATCATCCAGAAAATTGATGACAACTATTTTTCGGATTTAGGCGTAAATGCCATTTGGATGACGCCGCTGGTGGAGCAAATTCACGGAGCTACTGACGAAGGAACCGGTAAAACGTATGGTTTTCATGGCTATTGGGCGAAAGACTGGACGGCGCTTGACCCGAATTTTGGGACAAAGGCTGATTTGCAGGAATTGGTTGAAAAAGCCCACAAAAAAGGAATCCGAATTGTCTTGGATGCCGTCATCAACCACACCGGACCGGTAACCTCGACCGACGCGGTCTATCCAAATACCTGGGTTCGTACTTCGCCAACGTGTACTTACAATAATTATCAAAATACCACTGCGTGTACCTTGGTGGCCAATCTTCCGGATATTTTAACTGAATCAAACCAACCTGCGGAATTACCACCAATGTTGGTGGAAAAATGGAAAAAAGAGGGCAAATATGAGGCAGAAAAGAAATCGCTGGATGAATTTTTTGCGCGTACGGGCTTTCCGCGTGCGCCGAAATATTACATTATGAAATGGCTGGCGGATTATGTTCAAGATTACGGAATCGATGGCTATCGCGTGGATACGGTGAAACACACCAACGAAGATGTTTGGAAAGATTTCCAGAAAGTGTGTCAGGAAGCTTTTGATATTTACAAAAGAAAAAATCCGGAAAAAGTGCTGGATAACAACTTATTTTTCACTGTAGGTGAAGTTTACGGATACGGAATTTCCCAAAAGCAGGACTATAATTTTGGCGACAAAAAAGTGAATTATTACCAAAACGGCTTCAAGTCATTAATCAATTTTGATTTTAAAGGTGACGCGAATAAACCTTACGAAGAGCTGTTTTCCAATTATTCAAATTTGCTGAATGGCGATTTGAACGGAAAAACGGTGATGAATTATCTGACTTCACACGACGATGGTTCGCCTTTCGATAAAGACCGAAAAAAGACCTTTGAAGCCGGCACAAAACTACTTTTAACACCCGGAATTACCCAAATTTATTATGGTGATGAAAGTGCGAGAACTTTGACCGTTGCAGGTGCTGAAGGCGATGCGAATCTGCGTTCCAACATGAACTGGAATGATTTGCAAAACAACACCGCGACGCAAAAATTAGAAGAGCATTACCAGAAACTCGGGAAATTCCGTGCGGATCATCCGGCGGTGGGCGCGGGCGTTCATAAAAATTTGGCGAATAATCCTCAATATTGGTTCACCAGAAGTTTTACAAAAGACAATTTTACCGACAAAGTGGTTATTGGTTTGGATTTGCCAAAAGGTGAAAAATTG
>Ga0308157_10010549_pt1 | contig 9999 bp, 5 predicted proteins | sample PhyBR1_FD_201035 | JGI IMG/M metagenome (GOLD analysis project Ga0308157, IMG submission 201035) | Phyllosphere microbial communities from UC Gill Tract Community Farm, Albany, California, United States - DLSLB.R1 | ecosystem: Host-associated > Plants > Phyllosphere > Unclassified | place: USA... | reverse complement strand
CCGGCCAACCGCCGGCACCTGCGCGAACGCGGCCATGTGGTGTATTTGCGCTCCTCGCCCGAGGAGCTGTTTCGCCGCCTGCGCCACGACGTCAACCGGCCGCTCCTGCAGGTGCCCGACCCGCTGGGCCGCCTACGCGACCTGTACGTCCAGCGCGACCCGCTCTACCGCGAAACCGCGCACTTCGTCATCGAGACCGGCCGGCCGTCGGTGCTGGCGCTGGTCAACATGATCGCCATGCAGCTGGAGCTGGCGGGCATCGTTCCCGCACCCTAGCGCAGGCCGCGCGGATTGCCCAGGCGGCCGTTTGCGCCGAAACTGCCTCTACACTTTGGCGATGCACGCACATTCCCCCTTCACCGCGATGGCGCAGGTCCAGATCAACCTGGCCGAGCGCAGCTACCCCATCCTCATCGGCACCTCGCTGCTGGCCAGCGCCAGCACCTACGCGCGACTGCCCAAGGCGGCCACCGCGCTCGTGGTGTCCAACACCACCGTGGCCCCGCTGTACGCGGTGCAGCTGACCGAGGCGCTGCGGGCGCACTACGCCAAGGTGCTGCTGGTCAGCCTGCCCGATGGCGAGGCGCACAAGGACTGGCTGACGCTGCAGCTGATTTTCGACGCGCTGCTGGAAAACGGCTGCGACCGCAAGACCGTGCTGTTCGCCCTGGGCGGCGGCGTGGTCGGCGACATGACCGGCTTTGCCGCCGCCAGCTACATGCGCGGCGTGCCGTTCGTGCAGGTGCCGACGACGCTGCTGGCGCAGGTGGACTCGTCGGTGGGCGGCAAGACCGCCATCAACCACCCGCTGGGCAAGAACATGGTCGGCGCGTTCTACCAGCCGCAGCTGGTGGTGTGCGACCTGCAGGTGCTCAACACGCTGCCCGAGCGCGAGCTGAGCGCCGGCCTGGCCGAGGTCATCAAGTACGGGCCGATTGCCGACATGGCCTTCCTCGAATGGATCGAGGCCAACCTGGGCGCGCTGCTGGCGCGGGAGCCGGCGGCGCTGGCGCACGCCATCCGGCGCAGCTGCGAGATCAAGGCCGAAGTCGTCGGCCAGGACGAGCGCGAATCGGGCCTGCGCGCCATCCTCAACTTCGGCCACACCTTCGGCCATGCGATCGAGTCCGGGCTGGGCTACGGCCAGTGGCTGCACGGCGAGGGCGTGGGCTGCGGCATGGTGATGGCCGCGCACCTGTCGCAGCGGCTGGGCCGGGTGGACATGGACTTCGTCCAGCGTCTCACCACGCTCGTGGCGCACGCCGGCCTGCCGGTGAAGGGGCCGGTGCTGTGCGCCCAGGACAATGCCGGGCGCTACCTCGAGCTGATGCGGATTGACAAAAAATCCGAAGCGGGTGAAATTCGCTTCGTGGTGATCGACGGGCCGGGGCAGGCGGCCGTCTGCGCCGCACCCGACGCCCTGGTGCGCGAGGTCATCGACGCGTGCTGCGCCTGACCGGCACGGCTTGTGCGACATTGCTATTGTTTCGATAGCACTCAGCCCAGGCAGCCATTGCGCAAAGACCACTTTTGATGCCTGAACAATGACCTTGGCCCCTTATGCCTGCGACCCGGCGCTGACCCGGGGCCGGCGCCGGCCCGAGCCGGCCGCGCCGACGCGCACCGAGTTCCAGCGCGACCGTGACCGGATCGTGCATTGCACGGCGTTTCGCCGGCTGGTCTACAAGACCCAGGTGTTCCTGAACCACGAGGGCGACCTGTTTCGCACCCGGCTGACGCATTCGCTGGAGGTGGCGCAGCTGGGCCGCTCCATCGCCCGCACGCTGCGGCTGAGCGAAGACCTGGTCGAGGCCATCGCCCTGGCGCACGACCTGGGCCACACGCCCTTCGGCCACGCCGGCCAGGACGCGCTGAACGCCTGCCTGAAGGCGCACAACCCCGAGAGTGCGGGCTTCGAGCACAACCTGCAAAGCCTGCGCGTGGTCGACAGCCTGGAAGAGCGCTACCCCGACCACGACGGCCTGAACCTGACGTTCGAAACGCGCGAGGGCATCCTCAAGCACTGCTCGCGGCGCAACGCCCGGCGCATCGAGGCGCGCGAGCCCGGCGGCGTGGCGCGCCGGTTTGCCGATCCGGCGGCCGGCGGCCCGGCCTGGCGCCAGCCGGGGCTGGAGGCGCAGCTGGCCAACCTGGCCGACGAGATCGCCTACAACGCCCACGACATCGACGACGGCGTGCGCTCGGGCCTGCTCACCCTGGCGCAGCTCGAAGACGTGCCGCTGTTCAGCCGCCACCGGCGCGAGGCGCTGGCCGCGCACCCGGCGCTGCAGGGCCGGCGGCTGCTGTTCGAGACCATACGCCGCATGCTCAGCGCCCAGGTCTACGACGTGATCGAGGCCACCGGGCGGGCGCTGGACAAGGCGCGGCCGGCCGATGCCGATGCCGTGCGCCAGCAGGCCGCGCTGGTGTGCTTTTCGGACGAAATGGCCCTGCAGTCCGCGTCCCTCAAGGGTTTCCTGCTACAAAATTTATACCGCCATCCCCAGGTGCTGCAGACCACGCAGGCGGCCCAGCAGATCGTTCGCGACCTGTTTGCGGCCTACATGCACGACCCGGCCCAGATGCCGCCGGCGCACAGCGAGCGCTTTGACAGCCTGGGCCGGTCGGCCGCGCCCGGCGCCCGGCCCGAGCGGGTGGTGGCCGACTACATCGCCTGCATGACCGACCGTTTTGCCACGCGCGAGCACGAGCGGCTCAAGGGCCATGCGGTGTTCGCGCTCTGACGGGGCGGCGTGCGGATGAGCGTACCGGCTGCAGGCCCGGCCCGTGACCTGCGCGCGGCCGGCTGCGTGATGGCCGCGGGCGTGGTGGCGGCGCTGCACGTGGGCAAGCTGCCGCCCGCGCTGCCGGTGCTGCGGGAGGCGCTGGGCGTGTCGCTGCTGCAGTCGGGGTTTTTGCTGTCGCTGGTGCAGCTGGCCGGCATGACGCTGGGGCTGCTCACCGGCCTGGCGGTGCAGCGCGTCGGGCTCAGGCGCAGCATGCTCGCCGGATTGCTGGTGCTGGGCCTGACCAGCGGCCTGGGCGCGCTGGCGCAGGGGCCGGGCGCGCTGCTGCTGGCCCGGGCGCTGGAGGGACTGGGCTTCTTGTGGGTGGTGCTGCCCGCGCCCGGCCTGCTGCGCCGGCTGGTGCCGCAGCCGCGGCTGCCGGCGATGCTGGGCCTGTGGAGCGCCTACATGCCACTGGGCACGGCGCTGGCCTTGCTGCTCGGGCCGTGGGTCCTGCACGCGGGCGCGCCGGACGCAGGCTGGCGCACGTGGTGGTGGGGGCTGTCGGCGCTGGTCCTGGGCTTCGTGGGGCTGGTGCGCTGGCAGGTGCCTGCGGACCCGCTGCCGTGCTCCCTGGGCCGCGGCCCCGTGCCGTCAGCCGCCGGCCGGCACCTGCTGGGGCTCACGCTGCGTTCGCGCCCGGCCTGGCTGCTGGCGCTGGCCTTTGCCATGTACTCGGGCCAGTGGATGGCGGTCATTGGCTTTCTGCCGTCGATCTATGCGCAGGCGGGCATGGGCGCCGCCAGCGCGGCCTGGCTGAGCGCGGGGGCCGCCGCCGTCAACATCGTCGGCAACATCGCCGCCGGCCGGCTGCTCGGCCGTGCATCGCGGCCCGTGCGGCCGCTGGCCTTGCTGTGGGGCGGCTTTGCCGCCATGTCCGCCGGGGCGCTGCTCACGTTCGGCGCGGTGGACGCGGTGCTGGTGCGCTATGCCGGCGTGCTGGTGTTCTCCATGGTCGGCGGCATGGTGCCGGCCACGCTCTTTGGCTTGGCGGTGCGGCTGGCGCCCAGCCCCGACAGCGTCTCGACCACGGTCGGCTGGATGCAGCAGTGGTCCTCGCTGGGCCAGTTCGCCGGGCCGCCGCTGGTGGCCTGGGCGGCGGTGCGGGCCGGCGGCTGGCAGCTCACCGGCTGGGTCACCTCTGTGTGCTGCCTGCTCGGCGCGCTGCTGGCCTGGCAGATCGAGCGACAGCTGCGCGCCGCGCCCGCCACGCGCCCGCCCCGCTAGCCCTGGCCGCGGCACGGACAGGGGCATTTTTTAACAGTTGAACGCATTAGTCACACACTGAAATAATTGCCTGCCACCATTGCGATGCGCCGCACGTGGCACCACACTTGCTTGGCATTTCTGTATTTGAAAGGGTGTATGAACCTCAATCGCAACCGTCGTCAACTGGTGTTGGGTGCCCTGTCTGCGGGTGCTGCGGTGGCCAGCCCCGCGCTCTGGGCCCAAGCCGGCAAGGCCGGGCGCAAGGTGGTCGTGCTGGGCCAGTCGGTGCCGCTGTCCAGCGCGGCCGACCAGATCGGCCTGGCCTATTTCAACGGCGCCAAGCTCTGCTTTGACGCGCTCAATGCACGCAATGGCCTGGGCGGCTACAAGGTCGAGGTCAAGGCGCTGGACGACGGCTACGATGCCCGGCGCGCCGCGGCCAATGCCAAGGCCCTGATCGAGCAGGGCGTCGATGCGCTGTTCGGCTTTGCCGGCACGGCCAGCTGCGACGCGGCCTATGCGGTGACCAAGCCGTCGGGCACGCTGCTGTTCGCGCCGTTTGCCGCCTCCGACGCGCTGCACGACCCGGCGCTCAGCAACGTCTTTCATGTCCGCCCGGCGCTGGCCGACGAGGCCTACAAGGTGGCGCGCCACTGTGCCACGCTCAACCAGGACCGCATCGCGGTGTTTGCCGAGGACGATGCCATGGGGCGCGCCGGCCTGGCCGCCATCAACCAGGCGCTGCTGGACCTCAAGCGCCCGCCCATCGTGGCCAGCGCGCTCTCGGGCGTGAACAGCGACAAGGTCGATGCCGCCGTGGCCGAGCTGCTGAAGGCCAGGCCCCAGGCCATCATCCAGGTCAGCCTGTTCAACGCCGCCGCCGCCTTCATCCGCAAGATGCGCCTGAGCGGCTACGGCGGTCAGTTCCTGACGTTCTCGGTCGTCGGCATCGACCCGTTGTTCACGGCGCTGGGCAAGGAAATCGGCGGCATCGTGGTGTCCCAGGTCGTGCCTTCGCCGCGCAGCAGCGGCCTGCCGATCGTCAAGGAGTACCTGGACGTGCTCAACCAGACCGACCAGGCGCCCAGCTATGAAAGCGTGGAGGGCTACATTGCCGCGCGCTGCTTTGCCGAAGGCCTGCGCCGCAGCCTGGCCGATGGCAGCAGGCCCGACCGCGCCGGTCTGCAAAAGGCCTTCGCGTCGATGACCGACTACGACGCCGGCGGCTTTCGCATCAACCTGCGGGCCAGGAAGTACGAGTCCGTGCGGGCCGTGGACCTGGTGAGCATCACCCCGGACGGCCGCGTGGTGCGCTAGGCGCGGCCCGCCTGCGGCCGCGCAGGTGCCGGGCGCCCGGTCCGGGGCGCCACTATCATGGGGCAAACTTTTGGCACCGCACCCCATGGCCCGACTTCCCCGCCTCACCGTTCCCGGCTACCCGCACCACGTCATCCAGCGCGGCAACAACCGCCAGCCGATCTTCGCCGCCGCGGCCGATCGCCAGATGCTGCTCGCGCTGCTGGAAGACAGCGCGCAAAAGTTCGGCGTCGCCGTGCACGCCTACGTGCTGATGGACAACCATTTCCACCTGCTGGCCACGCCGGCCACGCAGGAGGCGCTCTCCCAGATGATGCAGGCGGTGGGCCGGCGCTATGTGCGCTACTTCAACGACCGGCAGGCGCGCACCGGCACGCTGTGGGAGGGGCGCTACCGCTCCACGCTGATCGACACCGACGGCTACCTGCTGGCCTGCATGGCCTACATCGACCTCAACCCGGTGCGCGCCGGTCTGGTGCGCCAGGCGCCCGACTACCCGTGGTCCAGCCACGCGCACTATGTTGGCCTGCGTACCGACCGCCTGGTCACGCCGCACGCCCTGTTTTGGACACTCGGCAATACCCCCTTTGCGCGCGAAGCGGCCTATGCCGAACGGGTCGCGGCCGGCATCACCCCGGCGCAGCAGGCGGCGCTGACCGAATCGGTGCACAGCGGCTGGGCGCTGGGCGGTGAAAGTTTTGTGGCAGATCTGCAAAAACGCACCGAGCGCCGCGTCCGCAAGAACCTGTCCGGCCGGCCGGCCAAGGCCGAAAAAGGCATCAAATAACCTGGAAGCCCTCGATAGGAGAGGACATATTGCTATCTTTTTTGATGTGTCCCTTATTTTTAAAAAGCCACCAGGCTAAAAAAATAATTGGAATCTGACCCCAATTAAAAATATTGGCAAGGCAGTTGGCATGCACTATGCTCGGCTTCCTCTCGTTCTGAAAAATCTGAAACACCCTGGTGCGCACACAAAGGCAGGTCGCCTTGCTTTCGGGTGCTTGCCACTGACAAGGAATCGCCATGACCACGGCTGCTGAAATCAAGCATTTTGAACAACACGGTTTGTACGCGGGCGCCAACGAGCACGACGCCTGCGGTGTCGGCTTCGTGGCGCACATCAAGGGCCACAAGAGCCACGCCATCGTGCAGCAGGGCCTGAAGATCCTTGAAAACCTCGACCACCGGGGCGCCGTCGGCGCCGACAAGCTGATGGGCGACGGTGCCGGCATCCTGATCCAGCTGCCCGACGCGCTGTACCGCGAGGAAATGGCCGCCCAGGGCGTGACGCTGCCGCCCCCGGGCGAGTACGGCGTGGGCATGGTGTTTCTGCCCAAGGAACATGCCTCGCGCCTGGCCTGCGAGCAGGCGCTGGAGCGCGCCGTCAAGGCCGAAGGCCAGGTGCTGCTCGGCTGGCGCGACGTGCCGGTCAACCGCGAGATGCCGATGTCGCCCAACGTGCGCAAGAAGGAGCCCATCCTGCGCCAGATCTTCATCGGCCGCGGCAACGACGTGATCGTGCAGGATGCGCTGGAGCGCAAGCTGTACGTGATCCGCAAGACCGCCAGCGCCGCCATCCAGCGCCTGAAACTCACGCACAGCAAAGAGTATTACGTCCCCAGCATGTCCAGCCGCACCGTGGTCTACAAGGGCCTGCTGCTGGCCGACCAGGTGGGCACGTACTTCATGGACCTGAACGACGCGCGCTGCGTCTCGGCGCTGGGCCTGGTGCACCAGCGTTTCTCGACCAACACCTTCCCCGAGTGGCCGCTGGCCCACCCGTACCGCTATGTCGCGCACAACGGCGAGATCAACACCGTCAAGGGCAACTACAACTGGATGAAGGCGCGCGAAGGCGTGATGTCCTCGCCCGTGCTCGGCCCGGATCTGCAAAAGCTCTACCCGATCAGCTTTGCCAACCAGTCCGACACCGCCACCTTCGACAACTGCCTCGAACTCCTGACCATGGCCGGCTACCCGATCAGCCAGGCCGTGATGATGATGATCCCCGAGCCGTGGGAGCAGCACACCACCATGGACGAGCGCCGCAAGGCCTTCTACGAATACCACGCCGCGATGCTGGAGCCGTGGGACGGCCCGGCCTCCATCGTCTTCACCGACGGCCGCCAGATTGGCGCGACGCTGGACCGCAACGGCCTGCGCCCCTCGCGCTACTGCGTGACCGACGACGACCTGGTCATCATGGCCTCCGAGTCCGGCGTGCTGCCGATTCCCGAGCACAAGATCGTGCGCAAGTGGCGTTTGCAGCCCGGCAAGATGTTCCTGATCGACCTGGAGCAGGGCCGCATGGTCGACGACGAGGAAATCAAGGCCACGCTCGCCCACAGCAAGCCCTACAAGCAGTGGATCGAGAACCTGCGCATCAAGCTCGACGACGTGGCCCTGAACGCGCCCGCCGCCGCGCCCGTGGCCGCAGCCGCTGCCGCTGCCGCTGCCGCTGCCGCTGCCTCCGGCCCCAGCCTGCTGGACCGCCAGCAGGCCTTCGGCTACACCCAGGAAGACATCAAGTTCCTGCTCTCACCCATGGCCGCCAACGGCGAGGAAGCCACCGGCTCCATGGGCAACGACAGCCCGCTGGCCGTGCTCTCGAACAAGAACAAGCCGCTGTACAACTACTTCAAGCAGCTCTTTGCCCAGGTGACGAACCCGCCCATCGACCCGATCCGCGAAGCCATCGTCATGTCGCTGGTGTCCTTCATCGGCCCCAAGCCCAACCTGCTGGACATCAACCAGGTCAACCCGCCGATGCGGCTGGAAGTGAGCCAGCCGGTGCTCAACAACGCCGACATGCAAAAGCTGCGCGACATCGAAACGCGCACCCAGGGCAAGTTCAAGAGCCACACGCTGGACATCACCTACCCGCTGGCCTGGGGCCGCGAGGGCGTGGAGGCCAAGCTGGCCTCGCTGTGCGCCGAGGCGGTCGATGCGATCAAGGGCGGCAAGAACATCCTGATCATCAGCGACCGGGCGATGAACCAGGCGCAGGTGGCCATTCCGGCGCTGCTGGCGCTGTCGGCCATCCACCAGCACCTGGTCAAGGAAGGCCTGCGCACCACCGCCGGCCTGGTGGTGGAGACCGGTTCGGCCAAGGAAGTGCACCACTTTGCCGTGCTGGCCGGCTACGGCGCCGAGGCCGTCCATCCGTACCTTGCGCTGGAAACCCTGGCCGAGCTGTCCAAGGGCCTGCCGGGCGAGCTGAGCCCCGAAAAAGCCATCTACAACTTCACCAAGGCCATCGGCAAGGGCCTGTCCAAGATCATGTCCAAGATGGGCGTGTCCACCTACATGAGCTACTGCGGCGCGCAGCTGTTCGAGGCCATCGGCCTGAACCGCAGCACCGTGGACAAGTTCTTCACCGGCACGGCCAGCCAGGTCGAGGGCATGGGCGTGTTCGAGATCGCCGAGGAAGCGCTGCGCATGCACAAGGCGGCCTTCGGCGACGACCCGGTCCTGAGCAACATGCTGGACGCCGGCGGCGAGTACGCCTGGCGCGTGCGCGGCGAGGACCACATGTGGTCGCCCGACGCGATCGCCAAGCTGCAGCACTCGACCCGCGCCAACAACTGGAACACGTACAAGGAGTACGCGCAGCTGATCAACGACCAGAACCGCCGCCACATGACGCTGCGCGGCCTGTTCGAGTTCAAGCTCGACCCGAGCAAGGCCATTCCGATCGACGAGGTCGAGCCGGCCAAGGAAATCGTCAAGCGCTTTGCCACCGGCGCCATGTCGCTGGGCTCGATCTCGACCGAGGCGCATGCGACGCTGGCCGTGGCCATGAACCGCATCGGCGGCAAGAGCAACACCGGCGAAGGCGGCGAGGACCCGGCGCGCTACCGCCAGGAATTGAAGGGCATCCCGATCAAGCGCGGCGACACGCTCAAAAGCGTGATCGGCCCCAAGCAGGTCGAGGTGGACCTGCCGCTGCAGGACGGCGACTCGCTGCGCTCGCGCATCAAGCAGGTGGCGTCGGGCCGTTTCGGCGTGACCGCCGAGTACCTGGTGTCGGCCGACCAGATCCAGATCAAGATGGCCCAGGGCGCCAAGCCGGGCGAGGGCGGCCAGCTGCCCGGCGGCAAGGTCAGCGAGTACATCGGCCAGCTGCGCTTCTCGGTGCCCGGCGTCGGCCTGATCTCGCCGCCGCCGCACCATGACATCTACTCGATCGAGGATTTGGCCCAGCTGATCCACGACCTGAAGAACGTCAACCCGCGCGCCAGCATCAGCGTCAAGCTGGTGAGCGAGACCGGCGTCGGCACCATCGCCGCCGGCGTGGCCAAGGCCAAGAGCGACCACGTGGTGATTGCCGGCCACGACGGCGGCACGGGCGCCTCGCCCTGGTCGTCGATCAAGCACGCCGGCTCGCCCTGGGAAATCGGCCTGGCCGAGACCCAGCAGACGCTGGTGCTCAACCGCCTGCGCGGGCGCATCCGGGTGCAGGCCGACGGCCAGATGAAGACCGGCCGCGACGTGGTCATCGGCGCGCTCTTGGGCGCCGACGAGTTCGGCTTTGCCACCGCGCCGCTGGTCGTCGAGGGCTGCATCATGATGCGCAAGTGCCACCTGAACACCTGCCCGGTGGGCGTGGCCACGCAGGACCCGGTGCTGCGCCAGAAGTTCAGCGGCAAGCCCGAGCATGTGGTGAACTACTTCTTTTTTGTCG
>Ga0308157_10010548_pt1 | contig 10000 bp, 6 predicted proteins | sample PhyBR1_FD_201035 | JGI IMG/M metagenome (GOLD analysis project Ga0308157, IMG submission 201035) | Phyllosphere microbial communities from UC Gill Tract Community Farm, Albany, California, United States - DLSLB.R1 | ecosystem: Host-associated > Plants > Phyllosphere > Unclassified | place: USA... | reverse complement strand
GAACTCCAGACGTCCCTCGGCGGCGCGCAACGCGAACTGGTAGCCGGCCTGCGCGGTCGGGTCTTCCCCGAAACGGATGTTCACCACCCGTGTGCCTGGGTCCACGCGCAGTGTCGTCGAGACGAGCGCCGTCTGCGGAATCTCCGCGGCGAGCACCTGCTGCGCGGCTCCGTCGCGACGCTCGAGACCGAACCCGGGGGTGGTCGATACGGTTCGTGACGCGAGGTGTGCCGAGACCGCGTCAGGGATCTTCGTCCCCAGCGTCCCATCGGGTCGCACGACGATCTCGTGGATCACGAGGGTGCCGCCCCACTGCCACGTCTTGGTGTCGTCGTCGTCCCAGCGGGTGGGCACCCAGCCGACCAGATAGCGGCGCTCTCCGTCGGAGACCGAGCGGGCGGCGTAGTAGGCGCGGCCGTCGAAGGCGTCGTCGACGGGCGCCTCCCACGGCCCGTCCAGCGAGCGCGCACGGCGGTAGATGGTCTTGGACTTGTCCGAGTACTCGGTGACCAGGTGGTACCACCAGTCGCCCTCACGGAAGAGGTCGGGCATCTCGTGCATCGTGTACAGCCCGGGCGCCCAGAAGTCTCCCTGGAACTCCCAGGTCTCCAGATCCTTCGAGGTGAACGCGACCGTGCTTCCGGTCGCCTGCGTCTTCGGCCCCGCCTTGCGGGCGCCGAGGATCATCAGGTACTCACCGCGCTCGTCATCCCAGATCACCCACGGGTCCCGCCAGTCGTCGGGGTCGTACCCGGGCTGCGGTGCGACAACGGCCTTGTCGGTCTTGGTCCAGTGGATGAGATCGTCGCTCTCCGCGATCATGAGCACCTGGGAGGGCTTGCCCGCGGCTTCGAAGTGGTCGCGGTTGTAGCCGGTGTACATGGCGATGAACTTGCCGTTCGCGCGGATGACGGATCCGGCGAAGATGAACTGGTCCTGGTCGTGGTCTCCGCCGCGCACGATGGCGTCGCCGAGGTCTTCGTAGGTCACGAAGTCGGTGGTGCGTGCCAGTGCCCAGCCGAATGGCTCGCAGTTCGGCAACGGTCCCGGATTGCGTAGATCCCTCTGGTGGAAGAGATAGAACGCGCCGTCATGATGGATCGGCATGCAGTCGCCGAACCAGGTTCCGGGATGCTGGTAGTAGACCTCGGGCATAGATTCTCCTTTGTGGGGTGATGGGACGAGTCGAGATGGACAAGAGGACGAGGGTCAGATCTTGGCGCCGCCGAGGCTGGAGGCGAACACCCGCTGGAACAGCAGGAACACGATCACGGTAGGCAGTGAGACGAACAGGGCCCCGGCGAGCACCACCGGCGGGCCGACGGTGCCGTAGTTCGACTGCAGACCCGCCAGCGCCGCCATCACGGGGCGGATCTCCTCGGAGTAGCTGAGGGTGATGCCGAACAGCAGTTCGTTCCATACCCAGACGAACTGGAAGATGAACGCCGCGGCCAGCGCCGACTTCGACAGCGGCAGGAAGAACCGGGTGAACACGGTCCACCAGTTCGCGCCGTCCAGCTGCGCGGCCTCGTTGATCTCGGGTGGGACCGACAGCATGTGGTTGCGCATGATGAAGAACGAGAACGGCACGCAGGTCGCGACATAGATCAGGAACAGGCCCCACCGGGTGTCATATAGCCCAGTCTCGGCGTAGCCGGTGAACAGCGGACGCAGGAACGCCTGAGCGGGAAACAGCGCACCCGAGTAGATCAGCCAGAACCAGAACGTGCGCCACCCTCCCGGGATGGCCGAGACGGCGAACCCGGCCAGGGCCGCGACGAGGACGGCGAGCGCGCCGGCGACGACAGCGTACAGCAGCGAGTTCATCAGGGATGGTCCGAGGTCGACCGCCTGCCAGGCGATGGCGATGTTCTCGAACAGGGCGAAGTCCTTCGGGAACCAGGCGACTTTGCCGTTGTAGGCCTGGTTGGAGGTGAAGGCGTTCACGACGATCAGGTAGGTCGGAATGAACCAGAGCACGGCGATCAGGATGATCAGCGCAGAGCGCAGCGCGGTACGCGCGCGGAATGTGGTCTTCATGATGGGCCTCAATCGTTCTTGAGCTGTTTGCGCAGGTAGGTGACCGAAACGGCCACGACGACGATCGTGAGGACGACGGCGATCGCGGCGCCGGAACCGGGACGCTGCAGCACGAAGCTCTGCCAGTACATCGATACGGCCAGCGTCTCGGTGGCCCGGCCGGGGCCGCCGTTGGTGAGCACCCAGATCAGGTCGAACGACTTCAGCCCATTGGCGAGGCTGATGCCCATCACCACGGCCGTGGTGCCGCGCAGCTGCGGGAGCACAATCTGGAAGAACCGCTTCGCGCCGTCGACGCCGTCCAGCGAGGCGGCCTCGAGTGTCTCGCGGGGGATGCCCTGGAGGCCGACGAGGTACAGGATCACGGCCACGCCGGATGCCTGCCAGGAGTTCGCGAGGATCAGCATAATCGTGTTCCCCGGCCACTCCAGCAGCCAGGGCTGTGCCAGGGCGCCGAGCCCGATGCCACGCAGGAACGAGTTCAGCGCGCCGGAATCCTGCAGCACGAAGTTCCACACCACCGCGACCGCGGTCCCCGACAGGGCATACGGCAGCACAATCGCGAGGCGAGCCCACTTGCCCCAGTTCACGGAGTTGGTCAGCGCCGCGATCGCCAGGCCCAAGCCGACGGGGATGATCACTGTTCCGACCAGCCACATCAGGGTGTTGACGAGCGACTTCACGATCACCGGGTCGGAGATCAGACGGACATACGAGGCGAGCCAGTTGAACTGCGGGTCGATGATCGCGTCGTCGAAGAGGCTGCGCCACACGGTCGCGAAGAACGGCACCAGGCTCAGCATCCCGACCAGCGCGACCGCGGGCAGCAGGAACAGCAGCCGCGGACGGCCTCGGGTGACCCGATCACGCCGGCGCAGCGCGGCAGCGTTGTCGCCTTGCCGGGCGCGGCCGCGCCGCCCGGTGCCGGTCACCAGCGCACGGGTCTCACTGGGTGCGCTCATCGCGTGGCCTCCGTCCAGTAAGACCATTCGGATTCCGCCTTCTGCTGCAGCGAGCGCAACACGCCGGCGGGATCGGTGGGATTCGCCATGAAGCCGCCGAGGTCTTGCGTGACGCCGACGACGAGGGGAGGCGGTGAGGCCTCCCAGTACCGGTTGACGACCTGAACCTGGTCGCGGCGGATCTCGGTCTGCAGGCGCTGGCTGATCTTGTCCGTCCACTTCACCGTCGGATTCGCGGAGGAACCCGACAGGAAGTCCGACCACGGCTGTTGCACCTGCGGATCCAGCCACGATCCCATCGCTTTGGTCACACCGGCAACATGCGGGGACCGCTGCGGAACGACCAGGCCGGCGACCTCTGTCACCACCGCCTGGGGGTCACCGTTGACCATCGGCAGCAGGAACGCGTCGTAGTCTTCACCGGACTTCATGCCGAGCTTCTGCAGATTCTGGGAGCTCCAGCTCACCGGCGTCGGCCACATCCCGATTTTCTCGTTCTGCAGCATGCCTGCGAAGTTGTCGCTGAGCGAGTCCGCGGAGGTGTGGTATCCCTTCCCGATCATCTCCTGCCACAGCGTCATCAGGCCCTCGGCTTCCTCGTCCTGGAACGATGCCCGGTTCTCGCACAGCCGGACGAACCACTCCGGGTCATACGCGGTGGAGAGCATGCTGAACCAGTTCGCGACCGGCCAGATGTTCACCTGCGTGGTCCCGATCGGCGTGATGCCCGCCGCCTTCAGCGTCTCGCAGACATCGATGAACGCGTCCCACGTCGTCGGAACAGACAGCCCCAGCCTGTCGAACACCGCGACGTTGTAGAACATCACGTAGAAGCCCTGGATCAACGGCAGTCCGTACACGCCATCACGGAACGTGAACGCAGACCGCAACGAGTCGTCGAGCCAGCCCTGCGCCACGGAGGCCTCCCACGCGCTCGTGAGGTCGGCCAGACCTCCCGTGCGGGCAAGATCCTGCATCCGGAAGCCGCTGCCCCACTTCACCAGGTCCGGCGGATTCTTCGTCTGCAAGAGCGAACGGACCACCTGCTCGTACGCGGTGGCATTCGGGATCGTCTGCGGATCGATCGACCATCCCGTCTTCTTCACCAGCTCGGCACCGGCAGACTCGTACCCCGGGCCCCAGGATGCCGCATCGTTGAAGAACTGAATCGCACCACCCTTACCCGGCGAAGGCGACTCGGCACCGGTACAGCCGGCGAGCACAAGCCCGAGACCAGCCAACCCTGCACCGATGAGGAATTCACGTCGCTGCATTGCGATGCCCCTTTCTCTGACGACGTTGTCAGGATGAGTCGCATACATCGCCACGCTCATCCGTCGCTCCTACACACGATAGATTCCACCGCCAGCACGGATCCATCGGGTTTCGGCCGCGAACCCCATGAACTACTGTTGCCGGAGGCCGAAGTCCGCGTCATTTCGCGTCTGACATCGATGACAGAAGAAGAGACCCCTAGACTGTGATTCCGGACGGCGAGCAGGAGACAGGAGGACGGGATGAGCGGGGACCGCGCGACCATGAAGGACGTCGCCCGACGCGCGGGCGTGAGCACGAAGACGGTCTCCCGCGTGCTGAACAAGGAAGTGTACGTGTCCGACAACATCCGCGAACGGGTGCAAGCCGCGATGCGGGAGCTCTCCTACCGCCCCCATCCCGCAGCGCAGGGCCTACGCCGCTCATCGTCCGGATCCATCGCCTTCGTCTGCGAAGACATCTCAGAACCCTTCGCCGCGCAGCTGGCGCTCAGCATCGAACACGCCGTCGGCGACCGATACGTCGTGATCATCGCATCCATGCTCGGCGACGCCAAACGGGAACGGGAGACTCTTGAATCCCTCGCCGCCGGACACGTCGACGGCATCGTCCTCGGCCCCACCCCCGCACCGAAGCCATACCTCGCCCGGATCCTGCACAGCACACCCGTCGTCTGCCTCGACCGCCCCGCCCGAGGACACGACACCGACGTCGTTCTCTCCGACAACGTCGGCGGCACGACCGCAGCCGTCAATCACCTGATCGCCAAGGGGCACGAGCGCATCGCCTACCTTGGCGACGCCGAAGACGTATTCACCCAACGCGAACGACTCGCCGGATACCGCTTCGCACTGCTCGAAGCAGGAATCACACCAGACCCGTCACTGATCTACCAGCACACCCCCGACAGCCCGCGCATTGGAAAACAGCTCGCCTGGCTCACCCAGACACCCAATCCGCCAACCGCGTTCGTCTCGGGAAACTCGCTCACCACGCTCGCGATGCTCCACGCCGGATTCGACGTCGCCTCCGCATCCTTCATCGCCTTCGACGACTTCCCGCTCGCCGACGTCTTCGGCGGCGGAATCAACGTCATTGCCCAAGATCCCGACGCACTGGGGACCGAAGCCGTACACACCCTGCTCAGACGCATCGATAACGACGCCGCACCCGTGAAAACCACGCGAATCGGAACACGACTCGTCATCAGATCCCATGCCGTACACGAAACTCCCCTGGCATCTTGACGCTGCTATTCAAACCTGCCCTCGAGGTCACTCGCCGACTTCAGGGTCTGCTGAAGGTTTGGTTGAGTCCAAGACTGCATGACGTGGGAGCGTCGTGCTGGAAGGATGTAAACCATGCCCGTGAAGTTCACCGAGGAGTTCACACGAGACGCGGTCGCGCTCGTGGCCTCCGGTATCGCGCAGAAAACTGTCTGTGCCGACCTCGACGTCTATCCGCGAACCAGCCGGCGCCCCTCGACTACACCCTCAACTGCGAAGAGCCACCGAACCCAGGCCGAATCAACCAGCGAAACCGAGCAGCTGTATGAATACTTCGCGGCTTAGGTCACCACCCAAGCATGGAGGACATCTCCTCCGGGGAAACGTACCTCCCCTTGGCGCTGTCTCCAGACGAACGCATGACCTGCCGATAAAGCACGTTAAGCGCGCGCCAATCGTCCGCGGAAACCCCCATAGAGCGCAAAGCAATCTGGTCAAGCTCATCGGTCACATGACGGATATTGTTCCACCGAACATTGAAGTACCACTTCTTGTTCAGGCTCACGTATACAACGTCTCTTGCCGCGTTGATCACTGAAGATACAGCCGCATCCCACGAAGCGTCATCACGCGCCACAAGAGCAAGAGCTCGCGGAGCTATAGTTTCGCGCTGGTAAACATCGAAGTCATCTCCGATTGCAGTCCACCATAGATATGTAAGGCGACTACCAAGCATTGCGATAGCATCGGCGCGGCTTTCGCGATTGCCCAGCGGGATCACCCGCAATCTTGTGTCTACCGGTTCAATTACGTTCCCGTCAGAGTTCAGTACTGGTGCTGGCCCGAGCATCGCAGGGAACCAGTAGGTCGCTGTAGGACGCAGATAAATGTTAGCCCCACTGTCTGGTCCTGCCGTGAGCTCCAAATCGCGCAACCGCTCTAGAACTGGAGTTGCGACACCACCACGGACAGGCCATTCGGCCCCTACGCGAGCGCTCCGGCTGTACTCGATTGTCGGGAAGAGCCATTCACGTTGCCGCGCAGTAAAAATGTGATGACGCGTCACAAATTTCTCATCTCCCGGCCCCAGAACGACAATGGTGTTTCGCACTTTGACGCCCTTGAATAGGGCAGCAGGAATCTTGCCGTAAGTGCTCCACCACTCCGAACCACCACGGGAACTAATAACTTCGCGAAGAGGTGCGAAGGCGTCCCAGACGGCGAGTGATGACATCACGATAAAAGCGTGCCGTCCCGAGGGGTGAGTCAAAGACAAGCTTCGCTCATAACAGGGAGCATAAAGATCTGCACAAGTCGACGTTTCGTACCCAGCAACCGAGTAACCGGATACCTCTCGCCTCTTTACGTAAGGGGGGTTTCCGATCACGACATCGAATCCACCCTTTTTGATTATTTCCGGGAACTCGCAGAACCAATGGAAGGGCCGAGCCGACTCAACCCAATCTTCAAACTCAGAGTCTGGAATCCCGGCAACTTGCGCGTAAATGTGATCACATTCCGGACGAAGCTTCTCTTCGTTCTTTCGAAGACGATCCTTCAATGAGGATGCTTCGTCAGAATCATTGGCAATAGCGTCCCGGAACTGCGAATAAAGATCAGTGTGTTCAGAGATTTTTTCTTGCAGGTCAACAAGAAATGCGCGAGCAAAGAAGTCGCTTCCGATGCGGTCGATATCATCAGCGTCCTTCAAACCCACAATGAGATTGCCCGCTTTTAGGTTAAAATCAAGATCAGGCAACGGTTTGAAATCTTCAGACGAATCAATACATGCAGCGAGAGCCAAGAAGATTCGAAGCTTAGCAGTCTCAATCGCTCCGGGCATCAGATCAGTTCCGTACAAGTTGCGAATCGCAACATGCTTTCGGATAAAGTACCTCTTGCCGTTGGCGCGGGCAGACTGCTCCGTGTAGTCTCCAAGACGATCTGAAGCACCAGCTGCGATCGCTGCATCTACGACATGCGCATAAATATCCTCAAGAACTTCGAGGGCTGCAAACAAAAATGCGCCGGAACCGCAAGTCGGGTCAAATACAGATAGCTCGGACAGTTTTTCGAAGAGCCGTACTGCTCGCTCAGGATCAGTGATCCTGTCGATCGCGTCGGTAAGCGCAAGCTGTCCGTTGAGATTGTAGGTAACAATGTCATTTACGTTGCGGATCTGACCAGCTTCAGCAAGCTTCTGGATTTCACAGACTCGCTCACGCCTATGCATCATCTCGACCCAAGTCTCGCCGGGCAGCAGTAGCGAATCATCCGCAGGGCGATGATCGAGATCAGCCCAATTTTCTGGCCCGGAAGACCAAGCTTCGTCGACCTCTTCAGGCACTTCGAGCCATCGGTCAGAAGAAAAATCGTATCCGTGAAGCATCAATGGCTGGACATAACGCATAATATCTGAGCTGATCGCATTAAATACATCGTTCAGCTCATCGAGGTCGTCAAGGATACGAGGCACCAAAGTCTGAGCTACCATGTACGCCGTGACATCATGTGGCGTATAATACGCGCCATTTTCCTTCTTACCAGAAGCGGCTACGTTAATGAACTGCTCGAAAATGTATCCAATAACCTCAGGGTTGATTTCATCGGAGCTTTGAGTCGGCCTTGTATCGAGATGCCAACTGAAACTGCTAAAGAAATCAAAGATCTTCTCGAAAGCGGCGTCTGGGACCGTCAGTGAATCGAAATTATCTTCCTCGATATCGGTCTGGCCGAAGATTCCACCGTTGATGTACGGAACCTTGCCAATGATCTTACGGATCGAAGGATCCTTAATCTCACCATTCCTACTATTCAACTTATCGAAGAATAGAGGCAGTAGCGCATCCCTATAAAAATTGTAAAACTTGTCATCGCCGCGAGAGTTTCTGACCGCTTGCAGGGTATTCTCGAGATAGTTGGAATCACCGTTCAACAGTTCCTTCTTCTGAAGAAAATATAGGAACATGAGGCGGTTCAGGAGCGTCGTTGAGTATTCAAGCTCACGCCCGTCGGGAAGACCCCCGATGGAATCAGCCAGCTCTGCTTGTTCTTTGGCGAACTGCTCGTAAAACTTCTTTGTTACAGCTGATACATCGAAATTACCCTGGACTCGGTCTCGGACGTCAACAAGTGTGACACCCTTACGTAACTCACGAATCGAAAATTCGAGTCCTGTGAGTCTTTGAGCAAGAAACCACGGTAATTTGCCAGGCATAGTGTCAACAGTCTCGAATGTGACTGTCCCTGCCGTCGATCGTCGTGGCCAGTGCCACGTCCAGACGTCAGGAGCTTTGAATATTTCAAATCGTTCCGGCGCAAGCTCTCCGAGCGCGCGATCAATCTGCCGCATCGCATGACGTGAAATCCGCTCTGGCGAAGCCACAGAATAGATACGGAAGCCCTTCAACGCCGCAATGACGTTGACGTTATAGTCAACTGAGTCAAAGCTAAGGACTCGGTTTTCCTCATAATCTTGCGGTTGTTCCCACCCAAGTTCCTCGACGAATACCTCTCGCAGCCCTCCCCGCTCGAACGCATCCATCACTTCGCGTGCACGAGTCACCTCAGGCATCGTTCACAGTCCCTTCAGACTCATTCGAGGGGTTAAATCCCATGGATGTCACCAATTGGACACGGTCGGCCCCAGCATCACGAACATCAACAAGTTGTTGCCCTGAGTGAAGAGAGAGAAGCCGTTCAAGCTGCCCTCCGTCAACACCCATATGCTTAATCGATCGCAAGATCCCGTTTACATCAGGCTTCGCAGATTCTCGCAGCGGGTTTGAAGCGACAGCTTCAATTAGCTGACTAATTTGCGCATGCATAATTGGGTTGAGGTCGATTCGGCCGCTCTGGCGCATAAGAAAGTCGTACAGTCGTTTACGGATGCCGTGGTTCAGCAAGAGAGTGTTTTGCTGAGCCTGCTCCTTCATCGTCGAGGCTGCTTGCTCCACCATGAACAGATGTCCATCAAGAGGAGGAGCGGTCAACTCCGACGGATAACTCTCAGAAGCACTCAGCGCCTCCATCGGTGTCAAGAAACGCAGTTCTCCGATAGGGGAGCTACGGACAAGAAGATCTGTACCGCCTTCTGTGACGCCGTATGTGATGACGTGTCCTTCGCGGTGCGGTGCAATCTTCTTCGTCGAGTAAACGACCTTTTGAAGCGCAAGAGATGCTCGACGGTCTTCCTCTGATGCGGCTTCCCAGATTCCTAGCGCGTAGCTCGAAGAGTCGACTTCACCTTCGTCTTCGCCGAGGTCTGCTGAACCATCGAATAGGCCTACAACATCCACCGTGAAGTCGTCATCATCAAAGAAACGTTCGCCGCCACCGAGGATCTGTTCGGAGTTTTTCAGACGCTGCAGCAGCCGAGCACGAAGATTGATGACGCCTTCAATGCCCTGCTGGGGCAGGAACGACATCACTCTAATCGTTTCTGACTTCTGTCCTACTCGATCAACACGACCCGCTCGCTGGATGACTTTAATGATT
>Ga0308157_10010546_pt1 | contig 10000 bp, 8 predicted proteins | sample PhyBR1_FD_201035 | JGI IMG/M metagenome (GOLD analysis project Ga0308157, IMG submission 201035) | Phyllosphere microbial communities from UC Gill Tract Community Farm, Albany, California, United States - DLSLB.R1 | ecosystem: Host-associated > Plants > Phyllosphere > Unclassified | place: USA... | reverse complement strand
GCCGGCCGATACTGCATGAAGCGAATGCTTAGAACAGCTTAGAACATGACGCGGATTCCCGCCGTCAGGTTACGACCGGTGAGCGGCGCCGCATTCTTGATGAACGAGGTGTGGCTGTAGGCCAGTTCGTCGGTCAGGTTGTTCAGGCGCGCATAGAACTGCGTCGGCACGCCGCCAATGCGGGTCGAGTAGTGGGCGCCGATATTGAGCATGTTATAGCCCGCGGTCTCGGTCTCGTACTCGGCCAGCTTGTCCTGCTTGCCGACGCGGTAGAACTCGACCATGCCATGCCAGGCATTCCAGTCGCCGTCGAACTTGACGCCAAGGCGCGAGGCCGGGATGCGCGGCAGGTTGCGGCTGCCCGCGCCTTCGTCGAAACGGGCGCGAACATAGTCGCCGAACACGGTGGCGCTGATCGCCGGGGTCAGCTTCTGGCGAATCTCGCCTTCCAGGCCGGTGAAGGTGGCGTCGCGCTGGGTGTATTCCACCAGCTGGAAGCCCTCGTGGTTATCCAGCGTGCGGGCATAGATGTAGTTGTCGACGCGGTTGTGGAAGGCGCTGACCGAGAAGGTGGTGTCGCCCTCGAACTTGCGCAGGGTAAGGTCGACGTTGTTCGAGGTTTCCTTTTCCAGGTCCTGGTTGCCGATTTCATAGGTGGCGGTGGCCAGGTGCACGCCATCGGCGTACAGCTCTTCGGCGGTCGGCAGGCGGTGGCTGCGCGACAGCGAGGCGCGCAGCGAATATTGCGGCGCCAGCTTCCACACCGCGCCGACCGAGGCCGAAGTGCCGCGCGCATCGGTGTCACGCAGGCCCGGCGCATCGACTTCGATGTCTTGCCATTCATGGCGCAGGCCGGCCTCGAAACGCCAGTTATCGAGCTTGTATTCCTCGGTCAGGAAGGCGGCGTGCTTCTTGGTGAGCGTCGGCGGCACATAGGCTTCCTCGCCGATGGCCGAGAAGTCGCGGCGCGTGGTCTGCAGGCCGAACACGCCGCGCCAGCCGGCAAGCGGCGCATGCACCGCTTCCAGGCGGGCGTCGTGGCCCTTGTTGCGGAACGAGGTCGAGACGACGTTCTCTTCGAGCTCGTCGTGGACATACTCGGTGAACGAGGCGCGCATGCGCACGCGCTCGATGCCGGCCACCGGGTTGCGGTACTCGCCGCGGATGTCCCAGCGCTCGCTGTCGAGCTTCACGATCGGCACGCCGTGTTCGTGGTCATGGTCGTGATCGTGGTCTTCCTCGCCGTGGTCGTGGCCCTCTTCTTCTTCGTGGTCGTGGCCGCCGCAGTGCAGGTGGTCGCCATGCGGATGGCAGCCCTCGAACTCGTGGTTGTGGCCCGGGATGCCGTATTCGGTGCGCTCCTTGGTGAAGGCGGCGCCGATATAGCCGTTCTTGCCGATCCACGACAGGCCGACGGTGCCGGTCTCGCTTTCCTTGTAGCTGCCGTTCACGCGGCGGCCTTCGTTCCAGTCCTTGCCGACGCGGTAGTCGTCGGCATCGCGCTTGACGCCTTCCAGGTGCAGGGCCAGGTTGCTGCCGGCCGCGGTGGTGAACTCGAAGGCGCCGGTTTTTTCGCGGGCGGCCGAATTGGCGCGCACTTCGGCACTGCCTTCCAGGCCGTTCTCGGGCATCGCGGTCGGGATCTTGCGGTCGAGGATGTTCACCACGCCGCCCACCGCGCCGCCGCCATAGGCCAGCGCCGACGGCCCGCGCAGCACTTCGATGCGCTCGGCCAGGACCGGCTCGAAAGCGACGGCGTGGTCGGGACTGATGGTCGAGGCGTCCTGGATCTCGGCGCCATCGGACAGGATCTTCACGCGCGGGCCGTCCATGCCGCGAATCACCGGACGGCTGGCGCCGGCGCCGAAGTGGCTCGAGGTGATGCCCGGCTGGTGGGCCAGGGTTTCGCCCAGCGTCGATTCGCGGGCGCGCACCAGCTCGCTGCCGCCGAGCGAAGTCACCGGGGTGATCATGTCATCGTCGACCACGCCCAGGGCGCTGGCGGACACGACCACCGTCGGCACGCTGTCCGGGTCCGACGCCGACCGGCTCGTGGTCTGGGCGTGGACGGCCAGGGGCGCGCCGAAGGCCAGCATCAGCGCCAGGGTCAGCGGTGTACGCTTGCAGGAAAAATCGGACATGGTGGTTCCTCGAATGATGTGAGCGACAAATAAGTGCAAAGCCGATAACGATAATTCGTTATCATTAACAAGGAAATGATAAGCCATTATCATTAAGCATTCAACTGCTTTTTGGCTCCTGTTCGCGCTTTGAGGTATCCTTCGCCCTATGCAACGCAATACACGTCAAAAATCCGCCATCCTGCATGCAATCGAGCACGCGCAGCGTCCGCTGTCGCCACAAGAGATCCTGGATGAAGCCAGCCGCGAGGTCAGCCAGCTGGGCATGGCAACCGTCTACCGCAACCTGAAGTCGCTGGTGGACGACGGCGCACTCAAGGTCGTGACCTTGCCCGGCGAAGGCGCGCGCTACGAATCGACCAGCGCCGCCGAACACCACCACCACCATTTCCAGTGCACCGCCTGCCAGCGCGTGTTCGACGTGCACGCCTGCCCGGGCGACATCGAGCACATGGCGCCGAAGGGCTTCAGCGTCGAAAGCCACGAGCTGACCTTGTACGGCCGCTGCGCCGACTGCCTCAAGTCCTGAACAAGCCTACAAAAGCAAAAACGGCCGGCGCGCAAGCGACCGGCCGTTTTCTCATGGCTCGCCCGTTTATTTGCCAAGCACGTTCAGCACGGCCAGGGTCATGGCCTGGGCGCCGGTCTTGATCGACGGTTCCGGCACCGGTGCGTAGAACGGCGAGTGGTTGAACGCGATCGGCTTGCCGCCCTCGCGTTCCGCCTCGGCCACCACCTTCGGGTCGTACACGCCGGTGAAGAAGAACATCGACGGCACGCCCTCGTTCGCGTACAGCGAAAAATCTTCGCTGGCGGTCATGGCCGGCATGCGCTTGGCCTTGTCGGCGCCGAAGGCTTCCTTGAACACCACCTCGGTCTTGTTCACCAGTTCGGTGCTGTTGACGATGGCCTGGCCGCCGCCGCCAATCAGCATATCGGGCTTTGGCGCGCCGGCCATGGCGGCCGAGCCTTCGGCCACGCGGCGCACGCCTTCGAGCAGCTTGGCGCGCACAGTCGGGCTGTACGAGCGTATGGTGCCGCGCACCTGCACGCTGTCCGGGATGATGTTGCCGACCGTGCCGCCCTGGATCGAACCGACGGTGACGACGCCGAATTCCTTCGGATCCTTCTCGCGGCTGACGACGGTCTGGACGTCGACCACGAAGCGCGCCGCGATCGCCACCGGGTCGATGGTTTTATCCGGCGCCGAGCCGTGGCCGCCGCGACCTTTAAACGTGATCTCGAGCCAGTCCGAGTTGGACGATACCGGACCGTCGTTGAAGCCGACCGTGCCATGGGCCAGCGGCCAGGAATGCAGGGCGAAGGCGTAATCGGGTTTCGGGAAGCGCGTGAACAGGCCGTCGTCGAGCATCGCCTTGGCGCCGGCGACGATTTCCTCGGCCGGCTGGCCGATGAAGACCAGGGTGCCCTTCCACTGCGCCTTGAGTTCGACCAGGGTGCGGGCGGTGGCGAGCCAGCTGGTCATGTGGACGTCGTGGCCGCAGCTGTGGGTCACAAACGTCTCGCGCCCGTCGCTGAGCGCCTTGGCACGACTGGCGTACGGCAGACCGGTCTTTTCCTCCATCGGCAGGCCGTCCATATCGGTGCGCACCAGGACCGTCGGGCCGGCGCCATTCTTGAGCACCGCGACGATGCCGGTCTTGCCGACCTTCTCGGTGACGGTGAAGCCGAGTTTGCGCATCTCGGCCGCCAGCTTGGCGGCGGTGCGCACTTCCTGGAAGGCGATCTCGGGATGGGCGTGCAGGTCTTTATAGATGGTGTCGAGCCACGGATACATGGCGTCGACCTTGGCGACGACGTCGTTCTTGAGCGGCGCGGCTTGCTGCGCCTGGGCCGGGACAATGGCCAGTGCCAGGGAGGTCGATACTGCGGCCGCGGCGGCGATACGGATAAGTGTCATGGGTTCTTCATCGTGATGGGATTCTTGGATTTACACCGCGCTCGGCCGCTTGATCGCGGCCGACTTGCGTCCGGCCACGGCCTGCGACAGGGTGATGCCCGGCACGCGGTCGCCCTGCAAGGTGACGTCGAAGGCCATCAGTTCGTCGCGGCGGAAGGCATGCACGGTCACGCGGTCGCCGACGCGGTAGCGCGCCAGCAGGGCGTCGACGTTCGACGGAACGCCATTCACGCGCAGGCCGTCGATCGCGATCACGACGTCGAGCGCCGACAGGCCGGCCTGGTGGGCGGCGCCGCCCTCGTGCACCTGGGTCAGCTTGGCGCCGAGCGGATCGCGACCGAAGCCGGCGTCCAGCGAGGCCTTGCTGCCCTTGCGCTCGTCGACCAGCTTCACGCCCAGCGGCGCATACAGCTTGGCCAGCGGCAGGTCGTCGGTGCCGCGCACATAGCGCTCGAACAGGCTCTTGAGCTTAAGGCCGCTGATCTCGTCGAACAGCGCTTCGACTTCGTGCTCGGTCACGCCGCGGCCCGCGCCATTGTAGAAGTCGCGTCCATAGCGTTCCCACAGCGCCAGCATGATGTCGTCCAGCGACTTCGCGCCGTGGGTTTTGGCGCGGATGGTCAGGTCGAAGGCCAGCGCGATCAGCGAACCCTTGGTGTAGTAGCTGACGATCGCATTCGGCGAGTTCTCGTCCTGGCGGTAGTACTTGCTCCAGGCGTCGAAGCTCGAATCGGCCACGCTCTGCTTGAGGCGCCCGCTGCCGCGCAGCACGCCGCCGATGGTCTTGGCCTGCAGCTTCAGATAAGTGGCTTCGCCGATGATCCCGGCACGCACCAGCATCAGGTCGTCGTAGTAACTGGTGAAGCCTTCGAACAGCCACAGGAGCGGCGTATAGTTCTCGGCCTGCAGGTCGTAGGGGGCGAACACGGCCGGCTTGATGCGCTTGACGTTCCAGGTGTGGAAATACTCGTGGCTGCACAGGCCCAGGAAGCGCAGATAGCCTTCGCCCGGCTCGGCCGCCTTGGGCGTGGCGAGGCTCGGCAGGTCGGCGCGCGCGCAGATCAGGGCGGTAGAGGCGCGGTGTTCGAGGCCGCCGTAGCCATCGCCCACGGCCATGGTCATGAACACGTAGCGCTCGATCGGGGCACGTTTCGTTCTAGGCTCGAAGAAGGCGATCTGGATCTCGCAGATCGCCTTCAGGTCGGCCTGCAGGCGCGCCATGTCGAGGTTGGGCACACGGCCGGTGATCACGATATCGTGCGGGATGCCGTGGGCCTTGAAGGTGGCCAGCTCGAAGTCGCCCATCTCGACCGGATGGTCGATCAGCTCGTCGTAGTTGGCGCAAGCATAGGTGCCGAAGCCGTAGCGCCTGGCGCCTGCCTCTGGCATCGCGGTGGCCACGCGCCAGGTCCGGGCGGCCGGATCGGCGGGGCGCTGGATGTCGACCTGGTGGGCGAGCGACTCTTGTCCCACCACGCGCAGGAACACGCTGGTGCCGTTGAAGAAGCCATGGGTCTGGTCGAGATGGGCCGCGCGCACCGACAAGTCCCAGGCGTAGATCTCGTAGTGCAGCGTCAGCGGGGCGCCGGTCGGCGCCGCGCGCCAGGAGTGCTTATCGAGCTTGGTGAGCGCGATTGCATTGCCGCCGCTGTCGGCGCGGATGCGCACGATATTGCGCGCGAACTCGCGAATCATGTAGCTGCCCGGGATCCACGCCGGCAGCGCGAATACCTGGCCGTCGGGATCGGGATTGGCGACCGTGACGGTGACGTTGAACAGGTGAGCGGCCAGGTCCTTGGGGACGATGGTGTAATGGATGGCGTTCTGCTTTTTCTGCGATGGCTTTTTCATGATCTTCTTGAATGGTCTCTCGGGACGCGCCGAATGGACATAGTGTAATCCATCGGGCGAAGCAAAACGCGCGCCATGCGCGATAAGCGTGGCTGTGAACCGGGGCGTGCGGCCTATACCGGCAGGTCGGACGGGGAATCGATGTCGCGCAGGATGCCGGGGTCGATCACGGCAATCGTGGTAACCGGACTGCCTGCCAGCAGGCGCCGCGCGCCCTGGTCGCCGTCCAGCGCCAGCAGGTCGTCGCGGTGCGATGCGCCAAAGGCGACCGGATTGCCGCGCCGGCCGTCGAACGTCGGCGCGGCGATGGCGGCGCCGTCCCCGATCGCGGCATCCAGCGCATGCAGGGTGGATGGAGCGACGAAAGGCATGTCGCCCAGCGCTACTAGCCACCCCGGCCACCCCGGCCACCCCTGGCCGGGCGGCTGGCCGTGCAGGGAATGGCGGATCGCGTGGGCCAGCGACAGGCCCATGCCGCTGTCGGCGTCGGGACAGACCGTCACTTCGCAACCGAGCTGGCGCAATACCTCCCCCACCCCGCCGTCGTCCGGTGGCACCACCGCCACCACGCGCGCGAACACGGCCAGCAGCTTGCCCGCGCTGGCGGCGACCACCAGCTCGCCGCCGGGCAGGCGCTGCAACAGCTTGTTGCGCCGGCCGGCCGGGTCGAAACGGCGACCGCGCCCCGCGGCCAGCAGGATGGCGGTCAGGGCCACGGCTTCACGCCTCGAGCGTCGCGGCGGCATCCTTGATCGCCGCGCGGATCCGCTGGTAGGTGCCGCAGCGGCACAGATTGCCGCTCATGGCATTGTCGATGTCGGCGTCCAGCGGACGCCGGTTGGTGCGCAGCAGCGCGACGGCGCTCATCACCTGGCCGCTCTGGCAGTAGCCGCATTGCGGCACATCGTGGCGCACCCAGGCATCCTGGACCGCCTTGCCGACCGGGTCGGCGGCCATCGCCTCGATGGTGGCGATGCTCTGGCCCACGGCGGCCGAGATCGGGGTGATGCAGGCGCGGATCGGATTGCCGTCCAGGTGCACGGTGCAGGCGCCGCACAGGGCCGCGCCGCAGCCGAACTTGGTGCCGGTCAGGTTCAGGTGGTCGCGCAGCGCCCACAGCACCGGTGTGGCGGGATCGGCCTCGACCTGCAAGTCTCTTCCGTTGATGTTCAATGTGAGCATGCAGGTCTCCGGCCGAATGCGGCGATCGATTATTTCGCCGGCTTGGCTTCCAGCGAATCGAACTTGGCTTCGAGCGACTTGAGGTCGATCGCGCCCGGAATGCGGCTGCCGTCGCTGAAGAAGATCGCCGGCGTGCCGGTGATGCGCAGCTTCTGGCCGAGCGCCAGGACCTTGTCGTTCGGCGACTCGCAGGCAGCCGGCGCCGCTGGCGGCATTTTGCCGTTGATCATCCAGTCATCCCAGGCCTTGTTGCGGTTGGGCGCGCACCAGATGTTCTTCGACTTGGTGAACGAATCCTCGGACAGGATGTTGTACAGGAAGGTATAGACGGTGACGTTGTCGATGTCCTTGAGCGTGGTCTGGCGCAGGCGCTTGCAGTAGCCGCAGTTCGGATCCTCGAACACCGCGATCACGCGCTTGCCGTTGCCCTTGACCTGCTTGAGGGCCATCTCGAGCGGCAAGTCGCTGAACTTGATCTTGTTGATGTCGTCGAGGCGCTCGCGCGTCAGGTTGCGCGAACTCTTGACGTCATACACCTGGCCGATCACCAGGAACTCGCCCTTCTTGTCGGTATACAGGATGTCGCCCGCGACCCGCACCTCATACAGGCCGCCATACGGCGTCTCCTTGACCGACTCGATCTTGGCGCCGCCCAGGTGCGGTTCGAGCGCCTTCTTGATGCCTGCTTCGACCGTGTTCTGCGCATCGACGCACGACGCGAGCAGCGCTGTCGCCAGCAGGACGGCGAGCTTCATTTTGACCATGCTTGATTTCCTCAGATTGATGACTTGCCCATCGCGTGCGCCATCAGGCGCCGCTTCACTGCAGGCATTTTATCAAGCAAGTTGAGTCCGATATTGCGGATCACGCGCACCGGCTCCAGATTGGCGCCGAACAGGCGCTCCAGGCCATCGGTCGCCAGCTGCATCATGAGCACGTCTTCCTTGCGCTTGCGGGCATAGCGCGCCAGCACCCGCTCGTCGCCGATGGCGCGTCGTTCCTCGCGCTCGCGCACCGTGGCGAGCAGGTCGACCACGTCGCCGAAGCCCAGGTTCATGCCATGGCCGGCCAGCGGATGCACGGCGTGGGCGGCGTCGCCCACCAGCGCCACCCGCGGCGCCACGATCGCATGCGGCTTGACCAGCGCCAGCGGCACCGCGGCCACGGCCTCGGGCTGCAGGGGACGCAGGGCGCCCAGCCTGGCGTCGGCATATTCGCCAAGCCGGATCGCCAGCTCGCCCAGCGACTCGTCCATCAGGGTGTCGGCCAGGGTCTCGGGCGCCGACCACACCAGCGAGACGCGGTTGCCCGGCAGTGGCAGCAGGGCGATGATGCCGTCCGAGCAGGTGAACCACTGGTGGGCCACGCCATGGTGCGGCTTGTCGCAGGCAAAATTGGTGACGATGGCGCGCTGGTGGTACATCCGGTAGTCGACGCCGATATCGCATTGCCCGCGCACCCAGGATTCGCGGCCGTCGGCCCCGACCAGCAGCGCGCACTCGATGCGGCGGCCGTCTTCCAGGCGCAGCGCGGCGCCCTCGTCGCTGCATGCGAGTTCGCAGGCGCGGCCCTCGATGCGCTGCACATTGTGCGCAAACTTGAGCGCGGCATCCAGCGCCCCATTGAGATTATGGTCTTCGACGATCCAGGCCAGGGTGCCGACCCGGGCGCCGAAGGCATCGAAACCGAGGCTGCCGCCGTTCTGGCCATCGCCGTGCACGTCCATCGCGTCGACCGCGGCGACGCGCGCCAGGTCGAGGGCGCCCCAGACCTTGAGCGAAGCCAGCAGGTCGTGGGCCGTATGGTTGAGCGCATAGACCCGCACATCCCACGGACGCTCGGCGGCCGCCGTCGCCGCCGCGTCTGCCGCCGGACGCGCAGGTGGCGCCAGCAGGGTCACGCTATGCCCGGCCTGGGCAAAGCCGAGGGCGGTGGTCTTGGCGATGGCGCCATTGCCGACGATGCAAACATCGGTCCGGGTAGTGGAGGTCGTGGGCGTGGTCATGCTGCACATTATAGCGATATGCCAATGCAGCGCCCTGCCCCGGTCGGCAGGCCTGTGCGGCTGGGCCGTGCGTGAAATACGGGCAGGCGCCAACAAAGCGCCAGGCGGGACTTGCGCAACTGAAAATCGCTGGCTATAATCATGCCTCTCTTGGCCTGGTAGCTCAGTTGGTAGAGCAGAGGATTGAAAATCCTTGTGTCGGTGGTTCGATTCCGCCCCGGGCCACCAAGAATTCAGCAGAACGCCACCTTTGGGTGGCGTTTTTGTTGTTGGCATCGATATCGCCGTGTCCGGTCAATTCCGGGTACTACGCGGCACGGCCGCCAGACCGGCTGCCTGCCAGGGCCCTGCCGCTGCCTCGACGTTCAAGGACGCTCCCCGCAGCTTGATGAAATCGACGAAGGCACGCAATGCGCCCGGCATGTGCCGGCTGTTCGGGTAATACAGATAGAAGCCTGCGAAAGGCCGGCACCAGGGTTCCAGCACGCGCACCAGTTCGCCGCGCTTCAGGTACGGGGCCACGAAACTCTCGACCAGGAAAGCCAGCCCTGCGCCGCGCAGCGCAGCGTCGAGCAGGAAGTTGGTGTCGTTCACGGTCAACACGCTCTCGACATCCACGTCGATGGGTCCATCGGCGCCGTTGAACCTCCAGCGCTGCAGCGCACCCGTCTCTTTCCACCGGTAGCCGACGCAGGCATGGCCGTGCAGCTCGCGCGGTTCATGCGGCTGCGGCCGTTGCATGAAGTAAGCGGGCGCGCCGACAACGGCCATGCGCAGGTCCGGCGTGAGCCTGACCGCGACCATGTCCTGGTGCACCAGTTCGCCCGACCTGATGCCGGCATCGAAGCCCGCGGCGACGACGTCGGTGATGCTGTCATCGATGACCAGGTCGAGCCGGAC
>Ga0308157_10010545_pt1 | contig 10003 bp, 9 predicted proteins | sample PhyBR1_FD_201035 | JGI IMG/M metagenome (GOLD analysis project Ga0308157, IMG submission 201035) | Phyllosphere microbial communities from UC Gill Tract Community Farm, Albany, California, United States - DLSLB.R1 | ecosystem: Host-associated > Plants > Phyllosphere > Unclassified | place: USA... | reverse complement strand
TTGCTTTCCAATTAAAAAATTCTAAATTTGTGTAATCGATTGCGAGTAATTCGGCATGCGTAAAATGTTTCTTTTCTTAGGTTTAGTAATGGTTGCTTCTTTGTCCGCACAGGTTAAAGAAAACTTCACCTATACCCTGAATTCTGCCTACGAAAAAGAGCTTAAAAAATATCCTTTTATCACCAAAGCGGTTTCGGAAAACTCGGGAAATCTGGACGTTTTACCGAATGTCACTTTTAAGAATATTGACGGTAAAGAACTAAAACTGGATGCTTTCCTGACCAAAACTCTCACTTCCGCGCCAGCTGTAGTTTTAATTCACGGCGGCGGCTGGAAATCAGGCTCCCGAGATATGCTGAACCCGCTGGCGCAGGAAATTGCTAAATATGGCTACCATACCTTCACCATTGATTATCGGCTTTCCGATGAGGCAAAATATCCCGCCGCAATCGAGGACGTTCTGGAAGCTCTTGTTTTCCTGAAAAAAAATGCGCGAAAGTTTAAAATTGACACCACCAAAATGGCCTTGCTGGGTTGTTCCTCCGGCGGACAAATGGCAGCGCTTATTGGCACGAAATATCCAAATGCCGCATCTGCCATCATCGACACCGATGGTATTTTGGCTTTTCACCATCCTGATTCTCAGGAGGGCACACTGGCTGCACATTGGCTTGGCGGAAACTATGAAGAAAGTCCGGCCGTGTGGAAAGAAGCTTCCGCTTTAACGCATGCTTCCTCCAAAACACCGCCTTTTCTTTTTATCAACAGTCAATATAAAAGATTTTCCGCAGGTCAGAATGAAATGATTTCTGCGCTCAAATCCCATCACATCTATGCGGAAGTGCAAAAAATTGAAAACAGCCCGCATACTTTTTGGCTTTTCAATCCTTGGTTTTCTCCGACGGTAAATTATATCAAAAATTTTCTAAATTTAAATTTCAAAAAAAATGAATTTCTATAAATCTACGTTGCTTATCGGTGTTTTAAGCCAAATTAGCAGCTGTTCAATAGTTCCAAAAGCTGCGGTCGAGCGAAAAACGCATGCGGAAATTTCGGTGAAAGAAGGCGGAAGCTGGAACGGCAGAAAATATGAAGGTGGCACCTGGAAAAATGTGCAGTCACATACTTTAAATCCGCTGCATACCGATCATTCTTTTGACATCCGCTACGAAGGTCCGGGCTGGGAAAGCAATAAAATCGCGTACCGTCTTTATCTGGACTGGAGAAATGCCATTGATATTTTCGGAAAAACTGCGGAGCAGATTATTTTGCCGCAGGTTGGATTAGATGGTTTTGATTCTTATCACCTGAAACAGGATTGGGGTTCTGATGTTTTAAAAGTTGGTAAAAGTCAGGGTTTGGGTTCCATCGCCAGAATTGTGGGCGACACCATGTATCATTTTGAAAACGTTGATAAAACCACGGCTTCTGTTGAAAATTCCACACAAAGCTCTTCAGTTAATATCAATTATGACGGCTGGAAAACTTTAAATGATAAAATAGATTTGAAGGCAAAACTCACTATTTTTCCAAATGAACGATTTACAAAATATACTTTCACGGCTTCAGCGCCCATCGGGGGAATTGCCACCGGAATTGTAAAACTGAAATCACTGGATTTACTTCAGAAAAAAAGTGCGAACGGAAAATGGGGCTATATTGCAACTTTCGGTAACCAATCGATGTTTGATGACGGTTTAGGCATGGCGCTGTTCTACGAAACTTCCACCGTGGCGGAAATTAAAGAAGGACCTTTTGATCATCTCGTCGTTTTTAAACCTACAACAAAAGCGGTTACTTACTATTTTCTGGCCTCCTGGGAAAAAGAAACCTATGCTTTAAAAACGAAAGAAGAATTTCAGAATTATATCGATGCCAAATTAGCGCTGCTGAATTCCAGCGGTAAATTGTAAAATTTAACACAACTAAAATGCAAAATATTTTCAGGCAAATATTCCTTACTTTTTCGGTGTTTTTTTTGTTTTTGGCCGCAAGCTGTACAGCGGTTAATTCCCTAGATAAAACGGAAAAAAATGTCATTTCAGCTGATAAAAAATGGTCAGAACGAATGGCTGTAACTTTAATGAAAAGTCATCCTGAAGCCTACCAGATCGATGGAAAAACTGCGCCGAAATGGGATTATGTTCACGGTTTGGTAATGACCGGTTTTCAGAAATTATATGACAGAACGAAAGATCAGAAGTATAAAGACTATGTGAAAGGTTACGCTGATGCCACCATCGACGAAAATGGAAAAATACCGTCTTATAAGTTCGAAAATTTTAATATTGACATGATCGAAGCAGGAAATATTTTGTTTGATTTGTACGATGAAACCAAAGATCCTAGATATTTAACCGCCTTGAAAACTTTGAAAAGCCAGTTAGAAGCGCAGCCACGAACTTCTGAAGGCGGTTTCTGGCACAAGAAAATTTATCCCAACCAAATGTGGCTCGATGGTTTGTTTATGGGCGCGCCATTTTACGCACATTACACCACGAAATATGAAAATGGTAAAAGCCTGGATGACGTGGCGCGGCAGTTTGAAATTATCCAGAAACATCTGGTTGATCCGAAAACGGGATTGCTGTATCATGGATGGGATGAAAGTAAAAAGATGGGCTGGGCAAATAAAGTTACCGGTACATCACCCAATTTCTGGTCCCGCTCTTTGGGCTGGTACGTGATGGCTTTGGTTGACGTGCTGGATTATTTCCCGAAAAATCACCCCAAAAGAGCGGAATTAATCTCTTATCTGAATTCCACTTCCAACGCAATTGCGAAATTTCAGGATCCTACGGGATTGTGGTATCAGGTTACCGATAAAGGGAATGTCGGCGGAAATTATCTGGAAGGTTCCGGCTCTGCCATGTTTATTTATGCTTTCGCAAAAGGCGCGAATAAAGGTTATTTGCCGAAAGAATTTAAAACGACAGCTGAAAAAGGCTTCGACGGTATGATTAAAAATTTGGTAAAAGTTTCACCTGAGGGTGAAGTGACGATTACCAACGTCTGTGCAGTCGCTGGATTGGGTGGAAATCCGTATCGCGATGGCTCCTTTGAATATTATGTCAATGAAAGAAAACAGGATAATGATCCAAAAGCAACCGGACCATTTATTTTGGCCGCTTTGGAACTAAACAGATAAAAAAATGAGGGTATTTCTGGTCTTTTTTTCGGTTTTGATTTTTGCGTTTTCGTCAGCACAGGAGAAAAAAATATTTACCGTTTCTAAAGACGGAAGTGGTGATTTTTCGACCATTCAGGATGCCATTAATAATACAAAAGCTTTCCCCGATTCGCGCATTACGATTTTCATTAAAAATGGAATTTACAGAGAAAAAGTAAAGCTCCACGAGTGGAATACCAAACTTACTTTAGAAGGCGAAAGCAAAGATTCCACGCGCATTGTTTTTAATGATTTTTTCGGGAAAATAATTCTCGGCCGAAACAGCACTTTTTTTACACCAACGGTTTTGGTGGAAGGAAATGATGCAGTTCTGAAAAATTTGACCATCGAAAATTCGGCTGGCGAAGTGGGGCAGGCCATTGCTTTAAGCATCAATGCAAATCGCGTCGCCGTTTTAAATTGCAAAATTCTGGGTAACCAGGACACTGTTTATCTAGCAGGCGAAGGAAAAAACTATTTTAAAAACTGCTTCATTAGCGGAACTACAGATTTTATTTTTGGTGCTGCGACCGCTTTTTTCGAAAACTGCGAAATTTTCAGTAAAAAAGATTCTTTTGTAACAGCAGCTTCCACACCGGAAAATGCAAGATTTGGATTTGTTTTTTCAAATTGCACTTTTTCTGCCGGGCAAAATGTTTCTAAAGTCTATTTAGGAAGACCATGGCGAAATCATGCAAAAACGGTGATTTTACATTCCATTTTAGGCAAACATATTTTGCCGGAAGGCTGGCACAACTGGGATAAAAAATCGGCTGAAGAAACGACATTTTTTGCGGAACTTAATAATTCCGGTTTGGGTTCACCTATGAAACACCGCGTAAAATGGGCTCATCATCTAAGCTGGAAAAATTCAAAAAAATATATCAAAAGAAAGGTTCTGCAGGATAAATTAGCTCCTTTTTGGTATGAAAAATCAGAAACTATTAATTAAAAGCTTTTCATTAATGAAAATATATTCCTTACTACTTATTGGTCTTTTAGTTGTAACCGGCTGTAAAAGTGCCGAAAATGTAACTAAAACTCCACAAAAAATTACCATTTTTACCATTGGCGATTCCACCATGGCGAATAAAAGAGATCCGGAAAAAAATCCGGAAAGAGGTTGGGTGCAGGTTTTAGCGCCATTTTTTAATGAAAATGTGACCATAAAAAATCACGCGGTAAATGGCAGAAGCACAAAAAGTTTCCGCGAACTGGGACACTGGAAAAATGTGGTAGATTCGATAAAACCAGGAAATTATCTCTTTATTCAGTTTGGTCATAACGACGGTAAAGAAACCGATCCTGCACGATACACGAACCCGCAGACTTCCTACCGTCATAATTTAATTAATTACATCACCGAAGCGCGGGCAAAAGGTGCGATTCCAATGATGTTCTCTTCCATCGCGCGCAGAAAGTTCAATCCTGAAGGTGTGCTTTTGGACGCGCATGGAAATTACACTTTGGTTGCACGTCTTGTCGCTCAGGAAATGAATGTTCCGTTTATCGATATGCAATATCTCACTGAAAATCTTGAAATGAAATATGGTGTCGAAGGTTCCAAAAAACTGCATTTGCATTACGCGGTAGGTGATGATCCGTTTTATCCGAAAGGAATTGACGATAACACGCATTTATCCGTGCTTGGCGCGACTGAAGTTGCTAAACTTTTTGTGGAAGACCTGAAAAAACAGAACCTTCCCTTAGCAAAATACCTAAAATAATTCTTAAAGCAAGTGTTTTACCCAATTTTAAAAAATTAAAAATGAAAAAAATATCCCTCTTTTTGCTGCTTTTTTTCTTAAACAGCTTTTGCCAGGCCCAGAAAAACAGCATCGAATACTATATTAAAAATGCGCCTTTCGATTTCGGCGAAATGGTGCTACCGACCATTCCCGAGACCACTTATAATATCAAAGATTTCGGTGGAGTTGGCAATGGAGTGACATTAAATACCAAAGCTTTTGAAAAAGCTATTAGCACCATCAGTCAAAATGGTGGCGGCAAGTTGATCGTTCCGGCGGGAATTTGGTTGACAGGACCCATCGAATTGAAAAGCAAAATCAACTTCCACGTTGAAAAAGGCGCCATTGTACAGTTTTCCAACGATATCAAACAATTCCCGATACGCGAATATTCAAAAGGGAAGTTTGATGTAACGCCACCGATTTGGGGAAATAATTTAAAAGATGTCGCTTTTACCGGCGAAGGAATTTTCGATGGTGCCGGCGAAGCATGGCGACCGGTGAAAAAATTTAAACTCAGCAAAGAAGATTGGGCGAAATTAATCGCAAAAGGCGGCGTTCTCAGCGAAGACGGAAAAATCTGGTGGCCGAGCGTCAATGCGCTGAATGGCGAAAAACTATCCAAGTTTGTGGCAGCTAATAAAAATGCTACCATTGCTGATTATGAAGTGTTGCACCACTATTTGCGACCGATGATGTTCACTTTGTCTAAAGTCACCAACCTTTTAATTGATGGACCGACCTTCCGAAATTCTCCGAAATTCGTCATCAATCCGAAAAATATTACCAATCTTGTCATTAGAAATACCACGGTTTATAACCCCAAATGGGCACAGAACGGTGACGGAATTGACATCAGCGCGTCCAAAAACGTAATCATCTACAACACCAAAGTGAACGCGGGCGACGACGGAATCTGTATGAAATCCAGCGGCGAACCGAAAAACGGCGAAGCAAACCTGCAGAATATCATCATCGCAGAATGTACAGTGAACGAAGGTCACGGCGGTTTTGTCATTGGTAGTAATACCGACGGCGGCATGAAAAATATTTTTGTGTCCAACTGTCTTTTTGATGGGACGGATATTGGCATCCGCGTGAAAAGCAACAGCGGTAGAGGCGGAGATGTAAGTCAGATTTACATCCAGAATATTGAAATGAAAAATATCGTGGAAGAGGCAGTTTCTTTCGACACCTTATATGCCGATGCTCCGGCAGGAAGCAGCAAAGAAAGTCAGCAGGCGCAGTTTACCGGTGAAAAAATACCTTATTTACACAATTTTTTTATCAGCAATATCAATTGCGAAAGTGCTGAAACTGCCTTTAGTTTCACCGGTTTACCGGAGAAATTCATTGAAAATATTTATTTCAAAAATGTTAACATCACCAGCAAACACGGTGTCGTCGGTAAAAATGCCTCGAACCTGGTTTTTGAAAATGTAAAGATTAATGGTAAAACTGATTTCAAAGTAGATAACGGCCTTGTAAAAGCAGTAGTCAAAAAGTAGAAAATAAAAAAAATCAGGAACACAGTTCCTGATTTTTTATTTTTGTAGAGAGGATGGGATTCGAACCCACGATACAGTTACCCGTATACTACCTTTCCAGGGTAGCTCCTTCAACCACTCGGACACCTCTCTGATTGAAGACTGCAAAAATAGCGTATTTTATTGAATTCCAAAAACCGAATTCCTTATTTTTTATAACTTTAATTTGCCGTTACTTCACCACAAAGGTTTTTTGCAAAATTCTCTGCAAAACTGCCGGAATATTTTGGGTTGTCCAACAGGTGCATTGCTTTTGTAATCGCGCTTTCCGCCGTAATATCGTTCCCGCTGATGGCACCGACTTCCTGAAAAACGTTAGAGTTCACATATTTCCCAAAGCTGATGCCGCCCGAAACGCATTGGGAAATCACTACGATTTCAGTTCCATTTTTGCGCAGATTCTGCAGTATTTCCTTCGTTTTTTCGGTATTGAAAATCGTTCCCGAGCCGAAAACCTGCAGCACCAAAACTTTTACGTTTGGTATTTCTACAAAATGGTTCAAATGCATTCCCGGGAAAATCCGCCAGAACAAAACATCTTGCGAGGTATGCGTGTCCACCTCAAATTCACCTTCGGAATTCGAGCGCCACAAATATTCCTTCTCGACATTCAGGTGAACACCCGATTTTCCCAAAATCGAATAATTCGGCGACTGAAAAGCATCAAAATTCTCCGCCGAATATTTCAGCGTGCGGTTTCCACGCAGCAGTTTGTACTCAAAATACACCGCAACTTCCTGAATCACCGCTTCATCACCTTCATATAAACTCGCATAATAAAGACTTGTCAACAAATTTTCTTTAGCATCTGTGCGCAAATCACCTATCGGCAGTTGAGAGCCCGTAAAAATCACCGGTTTTTTCAGGTTTTTCAGCATAAAACTCAGCGCCGAAGCACTGTAAGCCATCGTATCGGTTCCGTGCAGAATGAGAAATCCGTCGTAGTTTTCGTAATTTTTACCGATATAATTGGCAATAATTTTCCACTCCCGAGGACCCATATCCGAGGAATCCAGCGGTTTGCGAAACGGATAAACCGAGACTTCACATTCCAGCAGTTTCATTTCCGGTAACTTCTCGAAAATATTTCCAAAATCAAACGCCTGCAAACTGCCCGTCGCGTAATTTTTTTCCATACCGATGGTTCCGCCGGTATAAATCAGCAATACTTTTCTTTTCATATTTTCAAAAATACATTATTTGCCGCAATTTGGGCCTTTTTTTATGGCGCCATTTCCGCCCTCCGTTCCCGCTTCCGCCGCGGCGGAGAGCTCCACTCAGGTCGGGGCGCAGATTCACCGCCTAAACGCTGTACGCAAAAAGCAGTAGGCTTTAAGCATACGGCCTATGGCTTTACAGCCTAAAGCTGAACCATATAAAAATCACTATTTTTGCGCACTATGAAAAATCAAGAAATCTTCCACTATTTAGAGAAGTTTTTAACCGAAGAGCGGCTGCAGAAAATCAATTTTTTTGCGCCCGAAAGCTCCGATTTTGTGCTGCCCGTGATGGAAGATATTTTTCAGTTCCGCAATGCTGCGGCAATCGTGCGTTCGGTGGAAGCGTGTGGATTTCATAAAATTGTAGCGATGGAAAGCGAAAACGTTTTCAACCCCAATCTTCGTGTCACTAAAGGCGCCGAAACCTGGGTCGAAGTAGAGAAGCTGCCTCACAGCTTGGATTCCATCAAAAAAATTAAAAACCGTGGCTACAAAATAGTGGCCGTTTCGCCGGAAAAAAATGCCACTTTATTGCCTGATTTTTCAATTTCAGAACCGGTTGCGCTGGTTTTCGGTACAGAAAAAGAAGGCGTTACCGAGGAGATTTTAGATATTGCGGATGAAACGTTAGCCATCCCGATGTATGGTTTTACGCGCAGTTTCAACGTTTCTGTGGCGGCATCGATTTGCATGTATGAACTGAAGCAAAAATTGCTGAAATCCGGTATTGATTACAAACTTTCGGAAGAAAAAATGTGGCAGATGAAAGTCCGTTGGGCGGTAAATTCTCTCGCCAGCGGCGAACAGATTTTAGCAAAATATCTAAAAGAAAATCCTTAAAAGTCACCTGCTCAAACGCCCTTTTTCCTGATTTAGCAAAACGCAAAAATTTGCCTGAACAGCGGCCAATTTATTTGCTCTTTAAGGCGCTTCAAAAAATTCTCTCCTAAAAATTTTTATGGGTTATTTTCCGCGCTAAAAAGATCTTTCTTTAATATTCGCAAAACCGAAAATTTTGCCCGAACAACAGCCAATTTTTTGCTCTTTAAAGTGCTTCAAAATATTCTCCGCTAAAAACTTTTGTGGTTAAAAAAATTACCTGCTAAACCGGTTTTTTTTTGGTTTTAGAAAGCTGAAAAAATTCCTCATCAAGACAGCGAATTTTTCAGATTTCCAAATTCTTAAATTCTCAAATTTCCAAATTTCCACATTAACAAATCACCACATTAACCCATCACCACATCAACAAATCACATCAAAGAATAGTTCCAAGCTGCTACAAAAATTCCGGCGGTTTCCGTGCGCAGTCTTTGGTTTCCAAGTGACACCGCTTTTACGCCTTTTTCAGCTAAAATCTGAATTTCTTTATCGGAAAAATCACCTTCCGGACCGATTAAAAAAGTAATTTCATCCACGCTGTCCTGCGGAGCTTGTCGAAGCAGCTTCAAATCGATTCTTTCCAGCTTCTCGTTGCAATGCGCAACAAAAGTTTTCGAGGCGTCGATATCTTTAATAAAATCAGAAAATTTCGTCAAATCATTAATGACTGGAAAATGAAATCTCAAGCTTTGCTTCGAGGCAGCAACGCTTTGTTTTCGCAGCTTTTCGATGTTCAGATTTTTGCGTTCCGTTTTTTCAGTTTGTAAAACGGTAATTTCCGAAATTCCCATTTCGGTGGCTTTTTCCACAAAAAATTCAATTCGGTCGATGTTTTTTGTCGGCGCAATGGCGATGTGTAATTTTGGCGAGAAATCGGGCAAATTTTGCTGAATTTCTGAAACTTCAAGCAACACTTTTTTTCCTTCCAAAACCAGGTTTCCTTTGGCCAGATTTCCCTTTCCATCGGTAACAAAAATATCCTCACCGGCGCGCATTCGCAACACTTTTAAAATGTGCGTCTGTTCCTCTTCATTAATTTTAATCTCAGGAAAAATTTCTCCAAAAAAAAGCTTCATTTAAAATTCTTTTTAAAATTTTCTTCAATATCGTATCGCGCTGTGGCAGAAACCGTAAGATCCGCAAATTCGCCCAAATCGTATTTCAGCTTTGCCACCATCGCAATCATCGCGGCATTGTCGGTGGTGTATTCAAATTTCGGGATGTAAATATTCCAGCCGAGTTTTTCAGCATTTTTCTGCATCGATTCGCGTAAACCGGAATTTGCGGAAACTCCGCCTGCAATAGCAACTTCTTTAATTCCGTAATCTGCAGCTGCTTTTTCCAGTTTATGCATGAGGATTTCGACGATTGATTTTTGCACCGAAGCACAGAGATTTTCCAAATTTTCGGTGATAAAGGCGGGATTTTTTTTGATTTCTT
>Ga0308157_10010544_pt1 | contig 10004 bp, 5 predicted proteins | sample PhyBR1_FD_201035 | JGI IMG/M metagenome (GOLD analysis project Ga0308157, IMG submission 201035) | Phyllosphere microbial communities from UC Gill Tract Community Farm, Albany, California, United States - DLSLB.R1 | ecosystem: Host-associated > Plants > Phyllosphere > Unclassified | place: USA... | reverse complement strand
CAACTGCCGACTACGCCAATCCTGAACTGCTGGTCCTGGTGCCGTACCCGGCTGCAGATTATCAGCATGGCCCCATGCCGGCCGGCGTTCGCCAGTGGTACCGCGCGCGCCTGATTGACCGTATCGGTAACGCCGGGGACTGGACCGACTGGGTCATGGGCACATCCTCGATAGATGTCAGCGAAATAACCAATGACATTCTGGAGGATATGAAAGAGTCGGAAACGTTCAAAGACCTGCTTGAGAACGCGGTGGACAGCAATGAAAAAATTGCTGGCATGGCTAACGACATTAAACAGGCCAACGACGAACTTGAGCAGCAGGCTAAGGACATTGCCAAAAATGCCCAGGACGTCGGGAAGGTTCAGACCAGTGTTAATGAGCTTTCCAGTACGGTCGGGAATGTTTCGTCTTCACTCAGTCAGCTTGAGCAGACCGTTGCGATGGCTGATACCGCGCTGGGGCAGCGAATCGACAGCATCAGTGTGTCTATGCACGGCATGACGGGCGGGGTCAAGAACTCGGCAATCGCAATTATCCAGGGAAACCTGGCCCAGGTAGCCACGCGTAAAACTCTGTCTGCTTCGGTTGCCGGTAACAGCGCGCAGCTGGACCGCATTGATGAGGTGATCGTTAACGAGAAGGAGGCAATATCCCGCTCGCTGCTGAACCTGCAGACGGACGTGAACGGCAATAAGGCTTCCATCAACAGCCTGAACCAGACGTTTTCGGATTACCAGCAGGCTATGGCCACGCAGGTAAACAGCATCACGGCGACCGTAAATGGACACACTTCTGCGATCACCACCAACGCTGAGGCCATTGCGAACGTCAATGGCGACCTGAAAGCGATGTACAGCATCAAGGTTGGGCTATCGAGCAATGGCCAGTATTACGCCGCAGGGATGGGGATTGGGGTTGAGAATACCCCCGGTGGCATGCAGTCGCAGGTTGTTTTTCTGGCTGACCGCTTTGCTGTGACCCAGTACGCCGGAGCCACGGCTACGCTTCCATTTGTTATTCAGAACGGGCAAACCATCATCCGGGAAACGCTCATTGGTGACGGGACAATCGGAAACCTCAAACTCGGCACCTACATCCAGTCGACAACCTGGGATGGCACCGGGAACGTTGGCTGGCACATCAACAAGTCAGGCTACGCGACGTTCAACAACGTGACCGTTCGCGGCTCGATTTACGCCACAAACGGTAATTTTTCTTTCAATGGCTCCGGCAACACAACAGTTATCAATGGCAACGGTTTAACCGTCAACATTCCTGGTGGTGGCCGGATTGTACTGGGGACATGGACATAAGATGCCGACAGGATTATTGATAGAACTTAATGACGGCGGAAAGCGTATGGAGATAACGGCGGGCCTGAGATGCCCGTCTTTTGGTGGCAGCTTTGACACTGGCTACCAGAAAGAAAAGTATGTCGACATCGCTGGTTATGTTTCAGGATCTCAGGTGCTGTTTATACCGCATGCGACTGCTTATGTTGACTCAGGGCTGTGGCATAAAATGAATTCCATCACTATCTCTGGTGGGAGGGTTACGCAAAATTCGAGAATGCAGGCTCTGGGTATAAGTGAGAGGGATAGTACCTATACCTTTCCCGGTAGTGTCTGGCAGATATTCCCGACAGGTCAGCGAAATGGGGTTGGCTTGCTTATTGGTGACAGCACCGACTTCCTGGCGATCACCAACGCCACACAGTCAGGCCAGTGTATCTGGAAGGGTACCGTTAATGTTCCGACCGGGGGATGGGCGGTTCCCGCGATAGCAGGATACGACAAGTCGAAGTATATCGTTTTCGGGCGCTGTAATAGTGGTAACACGATTGACTTCGACGGTAACACGGTCAGGTTCTTCAGCCCTCCGTCCACGAACGATGACGCTCCCGCAACCGGCACGATAGACATCGTTATTTTCGCCAGTGGCGTAGCGCCGCAGCCTGGTACCGGCCTCAATATTTTTAATGCTGCAGGAGTCTGCACGTTTTCAACAACAAGACGGCCTTTCGTATACCTCAACCAACTCTGGACCCCTTCGACAAGTGCCGTGAGCATCGGTAACGGATATGTTCCGCTGGGTAGGTTTGGGCTTATGGTGCATACGGTAAACGGCATGTATGTATATCGAATGTTCGGAATAAAAATACAGAACGGCAGCGCTTCAGTTCAGGGCGGGAAATATCTTGGCCGCGAACAATATGCCATTTTCGGTAATAACACGGTTACATCGCTCAGCCTTCCTGTTTTGCCCGATATGTACGTCTGAATTAACTGTCTATTCAAATCAACCTCGCTTCGGCGGGTTTTTTTATGTCTGGAGAAAATATGCTTTATAACACTGGCACTATCGCTATTAACGGAAATACTGCAACCGGCACAGGTACAAACTGGACGACACTGGCCAGCCAGGTTCGTGCTGGCCAGACGATTATCGTCATGTCTAACCCGGTCCAGATGTTCCAGATTTCTTCCGTGAACAGCGCCACGTCAATGACGGTTACGCCAGCGGCTTCCCCGGCGCTGAGCGGCCAGATGTACGGCATTCTGGTATCAGACAATATCTCTGTCGATGGCCTGGCGCAGGCGATGTCACAGCTCATCAACGACTATGACGAGAACATCGGTGCGTGGGAGACGTTCGCCACCACATCGGCAAATCAGAACATCACCGTAACCATCAACGGTACCGCCGTAACGATCCCCGGCATCGGTAAACTGGCGCAGAAAGGGAGCAACGGTGCGCTTGCTATTGCTGATGGCGGCACCGGGGCAACGAAGGCGGAAGACGCTCGCACAAACCTCGGTTTGGGAGATAGCGACACAGCTAACTTCGGAAGCCTCGAAATAGGAGCGAAAAAGGCCTCTTCTGCAAGCTACGTTGATTTCCATTTTCTTGGTACTAACGACTATGACGCACGCATCCTGTGCGGTGGCAATTCGAATGGTGGGATGGGGAAGGGTGATTTCACTTTCTATGCGGGAAAATACACTTTTATCGGTGACAGTTTTGAGTTCCGAAATCCTATTAACTGCCAGAACAGCATAAATGCTTCAGGCAGCATTAACGCAGGTGGCTCACTAAAAGCCGTAACTTCATCGAACGTATGGGCCTCCAGCGATACGCAGAACGCCCACGTGTGGTTTTACGGGGCCGGAGGGAATGCATCACGCGGGGTTATATATGCTGGCAAAGATGGCTCAATGCGCCTGAGACCTGATAACAACGATAATGGTGGGGTGAATGGCTATAGCTTCACATTCGGAGCTGATGGCAGATTTACCTGCGTTACCGTAAATCAGACCTCGGATGAACGAGTTAAATTCGATAAAAAGCCCGTCAGCGAGGCTCTGGAGAAGATATGCTCACTAACGGGCTACACGTTCGGCATTCAACTCACAGAATCAGAGTCGGTACGTAGCGCAGGCATCATCGCCCAGGAACTGGAGCAGGTTCTGCCGGTTGCAGTGAGCTCTGGCGGCACCGGCACAACTCCGGAAGGCAAAGAGATTAATGACCTCAAAACCGTAGACTACAGCGCAATGAGCGCCCTCTACGTTGAGGCAATCAAGGAATTAACTAACCGGCTGAAAAGTGTTGAGAGCGAACTTTCTGCGCTACGGAACCGCTCAAACACTTAATCTTCTTTCTTACCTTCTAAAGTCTTGACTCAGATTATCAGGGCTTTTATCGCGGCCAGCGCATCGAGCAACAGGGGCGTCTGGTCAAGGTGTAATATGCCGCCAATTTCTTTGACATATTCTAAGCCGGTTTAATTGTGAGCATACGTGGTCATACCGGGAAAATTTACAAAAAGCATAATTTGATGCGAGATAGAAACTTACAAACCAAACGGCGAAGCTTTGCACAGTCGCTGGAACCGTGGTGTCTTGCGCGCAAACTCAAATGAAACTACTGTATATAAAAACAGTATTTGAGGTATGCGTAATGGAATTCTTCAGACCTACAGAACTGAGAGAAATTATCTCAATCCCACTTTTCAGCGACTTAGTTCAGTGTGGCTTCCCGAGCCCGGCAGCTGACTACGTTGAGCAGCGCATTGATCTCAATGAGCTTTTAGTTGCACATCCCAGCTCGACGTATTTCGTAAAAGCCGCGGGCGACTCTATGATCGAAGCCGGGATCAGCGACGGCGATCTGCTGGTGGTGGACAGCTCCAGGACTGCTGAGCACGGTGACATTGTCATCGCAGCGGTGGAAGGGGAGTTCACTGTTAAACGCCTTCAGTTGCGGCCGACCGTGCAACTCATTCCTATGAACAGCGCCTGCAGCCCTATTGTTGTTGGCTGCGAAGACACGCTGGACGTTTTCGGCGTAGTGACTTTCATCGTCAAATCGGCGAGCTGAACATGTTCGCGCTCTGTGATGTGAATTCGTTCTACGCTTCATGCGAGATGGTGTTCAGGCCCGATTTAAGAGGCCGGCCGGTTGTTGTTCTCTCGAATAACGATGGCTGTGTGATAGCCCGCAGCGCTGAGGCCAAAGCGGCTGGAATTAGCATGGGCGAGCCCTTCTTTAAGCAGAAAGAGCTTTTCAGGCGCGCCGGTGTTGTCTGCTTCAGCAGCAACTACGAGTTGTATGCTGACATGTCCAATCGCGTTATGACAACGCTGGAAGAAATGAGCCCTCGAGTCGAAATTTACAGTATTGACGAAGCTTTTTGCGACCTGACTGGCGTTCGAAACTGCCGGGACCTGACTGACTTCGGGAAAGAAATCCGTGCTACGGTACTGAAGCGTACACACCTGACGGTAGGAGTGGGCATTGCGCAGACAAAAACACTCGCAAAGCTGGCCAACCATGCCGCAAAGAAATGGCAGCGGCAGACGGGTGGGGTAGTTGACCTCTCAAATGTTGATCGCCAGCGCAGGCTTCTTTCTGTGGTACCTGTAGAGGACGTCTGGGGTGTTGGTCGCCGAATCAGTAAAAAGCTAAACGCGATGGGTATTAAAACGGCCTTAGACCTTTCAGAGCAGAGTACGTGGATAATCCGGAAGCACTTTAACGTGGTACTCGAGCGCACTGTCCGGGAGCTGCGCGGCGAACCCTGTCTTGAGCTGGAAGAGTTTGCTCCCGCAAAACAGGAAATTGTCTGCAGCCGGTCATTCGGCGAACGCGTTACCGACTATGAGCAGATGCGCCAGGCTATTTGCTCTTATGCCGCCCGCGGTGCTGAAAAGCTTCGTAGTGAGCACCAGTATTGCCGCTTTATCTCAGCGTTCGTGAAGACCTCTCCCTTTGCGCTTAACGAACCATATTACGGTAATAGCGCCTCAATGAAGTTGCTTACGCCAACGCAGGATAGTCGCGATATTATCAACGCCGCGGTAAAATGCCTGGACAAAATCTGGCAGGATGGGCACCGGTACCAAAAAGCTGGCATTATGCTCGGAGATTTTTTTAGTCAAGGGGTGGCCCAGCTCAACTTGTTCGACGAGAACGCGCCGCGTGCCGGGAGCGAAAAATTGATGGAGGTGCTCGATCAATTGAACGTGAGAGGGGGGAAAGGAACGCTCTACTTTGCAGGGCAGGGCATTCAGCAACATTGGCAAATGAAGCGAGAAATGCTGTCGCCGCGGTATACAACGAGATACTCAGATCTGCTCAAAGTCCGATAAATTTTTAGGACGTAACGCTGTTTGCGGACAATTAAGGTCAGCTAGTAAAGATTATCTAAATGAAAATATTCCCTACTTCCCTAGCGGAGCCCTATAATATTTATGTATAGTAAGATTATTATAGGGCTTGGGAGTTCTAGGGGCCTAGGAACGAAATTATTTCATCTTTAAACGTGATTAATGCAACAACTATAGGGATGATTATTTTCGCAGCTACTGTTGAAAGAAGCTTAAAGAACCACCATTTTTCAAGAGGTGGGTTGCTTTCAATGAATAACTTTGAAAGAACTGCAGATATAATTAGCAATAAATAAAAGGATATACCTAAAGAAATATAATTAACTATTTTATTAAGTTTGAAGTGAATAATTACCAAAGGATGAATGAAGTTATAATACCCGCTAGCAAGAAGTATTGGGGTAATTATAAATAATGCTACAAATGATATTTTTTTTATGCGCAATTGTTTAAGTTTTAGGTTATCTTCTTTATCTTTTTCAAGTTCTCTGACCCGCGTTTGTAGAGCAATTACTGTTTCAGACTCTGTATGATCAACGTGACTTGAATTATTTGGTTTTGCTTGGTTTGGTGATGTTGCTTTTTCTAAATATTCAGATTTTTTTTCATGGGTTGGCTTTTTTTCCAGTGCCTGAACTTTACTCGCAAGTATTTGTATCTGCGTTTCAAGATCATGTTTTTCTTGATTGTGAATTGATTGTCTTCTTGTTATTTCTGTTTTGTAAGTTGTAGCAAGGGTTGCAAATTCAGATTCAATAATTTCAATAATTGTATCATTTTGTGAGTCGGCATCAATTATTTTTTGTTTCAATGCTTTATCTGCAAGCATAGAACTTAATATTTCAACTTCTATATCATTAATGTTTTTATAGGTTGATAATGCTTGTATTAGCTCAATTGTTGCTTTTTCGTCATTAACATCAAAATCTCCAAAAAGAAGTGGAAGTTTTATTGTTTCCATTATTCCGGATTCTAATGTAGCATCTCTTGGCACCCAAAATTGCAAAAGCTGTACAAGGTTTGTAGGATGAAGAACGACAGGTAACTTACTTTCTTTTCTCTTTCTTTTAACTTGGTCAAAATGTATCATAGACCAGTCGATAGTAACCCCCCAGTAAGTCTCTTCTAGTGCTGAGTCAGCGCTTCCATCACGATGATCATTTATACTAAACCAGAAAATAAGGTCGTGTTCAATTGCTTCATATCTTTTACGTTTGCTTTCTGGTTTCTTTTCCTCACGGCCCCATAAAGTTAACTGGTCTGAAATAACTCTCTCATCGGTAGGGTATTGTAATGTAGGCCATTCGAGAATTTTAATCCCTTTACTTTCAAGGTTCTTGAGTAAACCATCGGTAAAAGGTAAGAAATATGCATCGGGTGATAACCCATTTTCTGTCTTTGCACTCTCAGCAAAATACTTTGCCGCGATACTTGCTCGCATACCTGACTGGACCGCAGCTTTTGCAAGACTTGGAGAATATCGATGACGTTTAAGATTATCAAGTTGGTAAGAAACAACTTTTCTTATTTCTTCTAAGGTTGTTGGTAGTATGTAATATCGAACTTTAACATTGCCAACTTTTTCCGCAAGGCTTAATAATGAAGTTGCCGACTCATCTGCCGGGTTTTCATGCAACCCTAAAATAGAAAACACGAAATTTGTATCTAAGACGATTTTAACATCTTTACTTTTACGGGTTTTTTCGAGTGAGTCTATTGTGTTTTTGCTAAGTTGAGATGCCTCAACAAAGAAATAAGCATTTAATAGTTTGAGAATGTAGCTTCTGGCTGATTCATTATTTTTTAAGAAAAATTCTCCTACTATTTTCAATAACGTGGCATGTTCGGAATCTAAATATTTACTAAGAAACCCTGCTAACCAGTCATGCGTTTTAAAAAAACGACCAGATTGTAAGAGGGAGTAGGTGTTTGCACCTATTCTTCTAACTGAAGAAATCAGCTCACTTTTGAAGTTATGCCAATATGATTCAGTATCTACATCACCAAGATGTTCTTTAACAATTTTTCTAAAACTGTCTTCTACATCTCTTTCTTCTTTATTTGCACTTTCAACTTTAAGATTTAGCTGGCGTCTTACTTCCTCCGTCAAATAATAGCCACCATTTCTTTTTGTAATCTTACCTGAAGAAAGGAGATATTCTATTTGTGTTAATATGTTCTCAACAGGTATGTCTACATTCATTTCATCCTTTATTTTTGATCTAAGCTGCCTTTCATCTATCTTTCCATCTAATTCCCATAAATATCCTAAAATAACTTGTGATGTTGCTTTTTTCCACCATCCAATCTTATTCAATTCAACATAATTTATTAACGACACCAGTTCTGTAGATAATGGTTTGGCTACCACGCTCTGCTCCTTATTGTTTTGTCTCAATGGCCCGTCAACATTATTATTCAGATACATCACTTACCTATTACGATTGATTGTTTTAATTTTTTATGATAACGGAAAACAAAGTTTTCGATTATATTTGGCGTTAGTTAAGATTCAATGTTATGTGTTGGAAGCTATGGAATTTACGGTTTTTAGTGTGTAAAGATTAAAGTGAAATCAACCGACACGCTACCGCCTTTCATCTCAGCGAGATAAAATGCAATTCCCCCTTAAATTTTGATAAAACCTGTGAGATTATCTTTAATTTCCGAAAAGATGTCTATGAAAAAAATCAAAAATTATCTTTGAATTTTTACGTACTAATTTTAAAGTTTTCTTCCGCTTTTATCGTACACTCTGACGCCCTAGATACCATGGCCTCCAGATTCTCTTCAAATGTCGCAGTCGCCTTCTTAATGCCTCCTGTGATGGATATTTTGCGCCGGCAAAAACTGATGACAGCTTGCCACCCCAGTCCCTGTGTAAAGTATTTTTTCCCTTTACCTAGGATTGGCGTTTTGACTGCCAACCCAAGCGTAGGACATAACATTTACATATATATATGATATAGAGGCACTTTTCGGCCAATCAATTTGGCTTAAACCTAAGCAGATTAGCAAATTTTTCTTCTGAGAAAGCGGCAGCAAAGTTAGGGAACCTCATGATCAAGAAAGCTAAAAACCTGTCGTAAATCACCCCAATTTAACTAGTTACCTTATAGTTCTAACTTTAACTTTTTAGTCAACGCGGAAAGTAAGATTTGATTGTACGCTGCCACTGAAAGCCATCAGATGAAATTTGAGTTATTACTAATAAACTGCAGCATTGGTTTTTTTTCCGGCAGAGCATTGTTCACAGTCAGGCCGACCGATCGAGAACGCCCTTGACAGGAAGCTGATAGCAAAAATGGATACGCTATCAGAAAGGGGCTTTCTCGGAGAAAAATTAGGGGCAAATTTGGGGGCGAAAATTTCTTTAGGGGCGTATTTGGGGGCACTAAATCGGCCTTTATTGTCCGATAATGTCCCTAGTTTTATTTCATAACTATTTGATAAATAGATAAGTATATGGTTTATCGACAATATAGATTTCAACAATGCAGTCTAACGCTGATTATGTTGTTGTGGGGATAAACATTAAGTAAACCGGGGAAAAGCAGCCCCCTTTCCAGGCGGAAAGGGGGAAGGGAGGTTACTTCAGCTCGTCAACCATGGTGATGGCACGGCCGATATAGTTTGCCGGGGTCATCGCTTTCAGGCGGGTTTTCTCGTCTTCCGGCAGTTCCAGACTGTCGATAAACTGTTTCATGCCTTCGGCGTCTACGCGTTTGCCGCGCGTCAGCTCTTTCAGTTTCTCGTACGGTTTTTCAATGCCATAACGGCGCATGACGGTCTGAATGGGCTCTGCCAGCACTTCCCAGTTGTGATCCAGCTCGTCCAGCAGACGGTCGCGGTTCACTTCCAGTTTGCTTACACCTTTCAGGGTGGACTGATACGCGATCAGCGCGTAGCCAATACCCACGCCCAGGTTACGCAGCACGGTGGAGTCAGTCAGGTCGCGCTGCCAGCGGGAAACCGGCAGTTTGCTCGCCATGTGCTGCAGCACCGCATTCGCCAGGCCCAGGTTGCCTTCGGAGTTTTCGAAGTCGATTGGGTTGACTTTGTGCGGCATGGTTGAGGAGCCAATTTCACCGGCGATGGTCTTCTGTTTGAAGTGGTTCAGAGCGATGTAACCCCACACGTCACGATCGAAATCGATCAGAATGGTGTTGAAGCGAGCGATGCAGTCAAACAGTTCCGCGATATAGTCGTGCGGCTCAATCTGGGTGGTGTACGGGTTCCACTGAATGCCCAGAGAGGTCACGAACGCTTCGCTGAACTGATGCCAGTCCACTTCCGGGTAGGCGGCGATGTGGGCGTTGTAGTTACCTACCG
>Ga0308157_10010541_pt1 | contig 10006 bp, 8 predicted proteins | sample PhyBR1_FD_201035 | JGI IMG/M metagenome (GOLD analysis project Ga0308157, IMG submission 201035) | Phyllosphere microbial communities from UC Gill Tract Community Farm, Albany, California, United States - DLSLB.R1 | ecosystem: Host-associated > Plants > Phyllosphere > Unclassified | place: USA... | reverse complement strand
CATAGATTGCTACGGTATTCGTGCAAACTATCAATCTTCGTAGCGCATTTGTTGACACATCAGGCACGCTTGTGCAGCCGTTGTACAAAGATGATTGACCATGTATCCGAAATGGACTGACATCATTGAGCCATGCAGAATTCGGCGCTTTACTTGCATGACTTGGCTCGCAACGAGTTCGCGCCAGACTATGTCTACAAGATCCCACGACGGTGTTTACCCAGAAATGCAGATCTGATGCAGGTAAACGAGGCACAGTCGACTGCCCTCGCCAACGGAATTATTTACTTAAAATAGCTTTTCTGAATGCTGTGTGGCTCCGTGATAAAGTTTCTATCCTAACGAATTCTACGCTGCAAAGCTGCAAGCACAGAGCGTTCGGAACGCAAGAGATAAGAATCGAGTTGCTGGATTGCAGTCCCGATATCACCCGCTTCAAGAGAGGACAGAAGTTCCGCATTCTGTGCGATGTAAGGTTCGTGCAGATGTGCTGTGTCTTCCAGTTGCACGAAGACGAGACGCAATTCAGCCAGCACCAGATCAAAGCACGTACTTAGTCGTGGGCTATCGCAAAGCTCCACCATTGCACGGTGAAACTCCATATTGATCGTTCCGACTTGTCGCCAGTCGCCGGCTTCCTGTGCTGATGCCGTTTGTGTCAGCAGTGCTCTCATACGGATCAATGCAGGATGGCCGGGGATGGCAACCTGAACAGCACCCTTCTGGATGACGCGCCGCACACGATAAATATCGACGACCGTGGCCTCATCGGGTGTTGCAACAAACACGCCGCGATTGGGAATATAAGTCAGCAGGCTCTGACTGGTCAGCAGACGAAAAACTTCGCGAAGCGTGTTGCGCGAGATGCGAAACTGCGTTGAAATCTGCTGTTCGGAAAGCTTGGTGCCGGGCGAGAGTTCGCCGGTAATCAGCATCTCGCGAATTTTGGCAGCAGTCTGGGTCGCCAATGTCTGATCATCTGCAGGCGGCAAGATTTCGCGTGTCATGAATATCCTTCAAAACCCTGTCAATTCAGGACAGCTTTGCGGGCTAAACTCTCAGAGCCATGCTAACCATAGCGTTCTGGAAGTGGTTTGTGGCAGACGTACTCGTTTTACCGCGCATCCTGAGCATAACTCGCATCAGCTATTTCACATCATATTCCTGCAAATATACGATTTCATATTGTTGAACAATCCATAATAGGTTATTCAACAATAACCCGTAATACATTTATGTTCAACAGGGGGGCGACATGGCAGCTATCGATCTCAACAGCGATCTTGGAGAAGGCTTCGGCCCATGGTCTATGGGAGACGACACAGCAATGCTGGCGATCGTGACCAGCGCCAATATTGCTTGTGGCTTTCATGCTGGCGACCCTGCCGGAATTCTCACTGTGCTACGCGAAGCTGCCCGACGCGGCGTGTCGGTTGGTGCGCATATCGGCTATCGTGATCTCGTCGGCTTTGGCCGCCGCAATATGGATCCTTCAAGCAGCGAATTGATTGCGGATACGATTTACCAGATCGGCGCATTGCAGGGGCTGGCACAGGCTGCCGGAACAAAGGTTTCTTATGTGAAGCCACATGGCGCGCTTTACAACACAATCGCCCATGATGCGCGGCAGGCAGCCGACGTGATTACAGGGATTAAAGCAATCGACCCATCGCTCGTGCTGATGGCGCTGGCCGGCGCGCCAATCGTTGAACAGGCGCGCGAAGCCGGTTTGAGTGTCGTGTGCGAAGCCTTTGCCGACCGCGCCTATAATGTCGATGGCAGTCTGGTTAATCGCCGCCTCGAAAGTTCCGTTATCCACGACCCTGAAGTGATTGCAGAGCGGATGCTGCGCATGGTCAATGAGCAACGCGTAACCGCCATTGATGGAACCGATATTGCGATTGATGCCCAGTCGATCTGTGTGCATGGCGATAATCCGACCGCTGTTGCAATCGCCGCAGCATTGCGTGAGCGGCTGGAAGCACGCGGCGTGGAACTCAAGCCTTTCGTTGATGTCACATCATGAGTGAACGCCTGCGCTTTCTGCCATCCGGCAGCGATAGTTTTCTCGTCGAGCTTGATGATCTTGCCATAACGCTCACGCTGCTCGACGTTTTGCAGGCAGCAAAGCTTGAAGGCGTGCGCGAAGTGATTCCCGGCGCGCGCACGATTATGATCCGCTTTGATCGCTGGCTGACAGATCGTGCCAAGCTTACAAGCCAGATCGCAGCGCTTGATCTTTCGATCCGCAGCACCCGCAGTGGCGAGATGTTTGAAATACCCGTCACCTATGATGGAGAAGATCTGGCCGACGTTGCAGCCATGCTTGGCTGTACGATCAACGAGGTCATTGAGCGCCATACTGAAGCAACCTATACAGTTGCCTTTACCGGCTTTGCCCCCGGCTTTGCCTATATGACCTGCGACGATCCTGGTTTTGATGTGCCGCGTCGCAAAAGCCCGCGCGTGAAAATTCCGGCTGGATCGGTGGCGCTGGCAGGTAAATTCGGCGGTATTTATCCGTCGGACAGCCCTGGCGGCTGGCAATTGCTTGGCACCACACCGCTTGCCATGTGGGACACGACGCGGGAACGCGCAGCATTGCTTGCGCCCGGTGACCGCGTGCGTTTTTGCGACATGGCGAAGGGCGGAACAATCGCCGTATCAAAGCCGGCCGCAGAAGCAGTGCAGACACTGACTGCTGATGGCCTTCTGGTAACACGCGCTGATCGTCCGGCGTTGTATCAGGATATGGGACGTCCCGGCCTTGCCAGTCAGGGCGTTTCGGAATCCGGCGCGCTTGATCGGACTGCTATGCGAGAAGCCAATCACTGCGTTGGCAATCCAGCCAATGCTGCCGCAATCGAGGTCTCTTTTGGCGGTTTTGCGTTCAAGGCCGACCGTCCTGTGACTGTTGCCGTGACCGGAGCGCCTTGCCCGCTGATCATTCGGACGCCGGAAGGCAAAAACGTTACCGCAGGCTTTGCGCAACCAATCGCGTTGAACGAAGGCGACGAGTTGTCGCTCGGCATCCCGCCAGAAGGAATGCTCAGCTATCTCGCACTGCGCGGCGGATTTGAAGTTGAACCTGTTCTTGGATCAGCGGCGCGTGACACGCTCGCAAAGGTCGGCCCATCACCGATCATCGCTGGCGATATTCTTGTACCGGCCCACGGGACAGCACTAGCAGTTTCTTCTGATATAAGCGCGTCGCGCACGCTGCCGCGCGCCGGAGAAGTCGTGACACTCGATATTGTGCTGGGCCCGCGTACCGACTGGTTCACCCCACACGGTCTTACAACCCTCACATCGCAGGACTGGGATGTGACACCTCAATCAAGTCGCGTTGGTATGCGCCTTAAAGGTGCTACCGCCATTGAACGCGCCATCCACGATGAGCTTCCATCTGAAGGCACCGCCCTTGGTGCCATTCAGGTGCCTGCGAGCGGTCAACCCGTTCTGTTTTTGGCTGATCACCCGCTGACCGGTGGTTATCCAGTTGTTGGCGTGGTGGCAAGCCATCATCTCGATCTTGCAGGCCAGATACCTATCGGCGCCCGCATTCGCTTCAACCCAATCTCCAATTTCGAACCGCAAGAAGTTATAGCCTGATGAAGAAGCTGCTTATTGCCAATCGCGGCGAAATCGCCATCCGCATCATCCGCGCAGCACGCGATTATGGCGTTGCGTCTGTGGCGATCTATTCCGATGCCGATGCAAATTCCCTACACGCTGAATTTGCGGACGAGGCTTATGGCCTCGGCGCAGGTCGTCCGGCAGATACTTATCTCAACATTGCAAAGATACTCGACATTGCAAAGCGTGCGGGTGCGGACGCCGTGCATCCCGGCTATGGCTTTTTGTCAGAACGTGCCGAATTTGCCAAAGCGGTCATCGATGCCGGTCTGATCTGGGTTGGGCCATCCCCGGACGTCATCACATCGCTGGGCGATAAGGTTGAAGCACGCCGCATTGCCGAAAAAGTCGGTGCGCCACTCGTCAAGGGTTCAGACGGGCCTCTGGCATCAGCGGCGGAAGCTGTGGCCTTTGCACGTGAAGCCGGCCTGCCGCTGGCAATCAAGGCTGCCTTTGGCGGCGGTGGTCGCGGCATGAAGGTGGCGCATCGTCTCGAAGAAGTCGGCGAATTGTTCGATTCCGCCGTTCGCGAAGCAGTGGAAGCGTTCGGACGTGGCGAATGCTATGCCGAGCAGTTTCTTGAAAAGCCGCGCCATATCGAGGCACAGGTTATTGCTGACACACACGGCAACACTGTTGTTCTTGGCACGCGTGATTGCTCACTGCAACGTCGCAATCAGAAGCTTGTCGAAGAAGCGCCAGCACCTTTCATCACGGAAGAACAGCGTGAACGTATTCATGACTCTGCACGCGCAATCTGTGCTGCAGCGGGCTATACGGGAGCAGGCACGGTCGAGTTTCTGCTTTCACAGAATGGCACGATTTCGTTTCTCGAAGTTAACACGCGCCTTCAGGTCGAACATCCGATCACCGAAGAAACCACCGGCATCGATATCGTCATCGAGCAGCTGCGCATTGCGGACGGCAAGGAATTATCAGTCACCGAAACCCCAGCGCCACGCGGTCATGCCTTTGAATTCCGCATCAATGCCGAAGATCCGGGCCGTGGCTTTCTGCCGACACCGGGCCTGATCACGCTTTTCCGTGCACCTTCGGGTCCGGGTGTGCGTCTGGATACCGGTGTTGAAAGCGGATCGGAAATTCCCGGCCTCTACGACTCTTTGATGGCAAAGCTTATTGTGACGGGTGCTACCCGCGACGAAGCGCTTATCCGTGCGCGCCGTGCGCTGGCCGAATTTAAGATCGAAGGCGTTGCCTCCGTGCTGCCATTTCACCGGGCGGCCGTCGAAGACGAGGCCTTTACCGGCGAAGACGGATTTAAGGTTTTCACCAACTGGATTGAAACCGAGTTCTGCGGTGTTGAACCATCGGAAAGGATTGATCCTGTCGATACTGGCGTCATCCGCAGCTTTATCGAGATCGACGGCAAGCGCCATGAGCTTGGCCTTCCCGCAGCCCTATTCTCCGGCCTCAGTGCGCCACAGCAAACAGCCTCTGCCACTCAACAGGTTGCAGAAGGTGCTGTCACAGCCCCCATTCCCGGCACATTCCAGCAATGGCTGGTTGAAGATGGGGCAACGGTTGCAGAAGGCGAAGTTGTTGCCATTATGGAAGCCATGAAGATGGAAACGCGCATTAGCGCGCCCAGGGTTGGCAAAATCAGCCTGCATGCGCAGCCTGGCCAAAGTGTTGGACTTGGTTCAGAACTCGCCACGATTGAATGATGAAAGGGGTAGCAATGCCCCTTTCCCAAACCAAAAAAGACCGGCGGGTTTCACAATCCGCCGGTCTTTTTTGTAATGCTCTATCCGGAAAACCGCTACGCACTTTTGGGGATGCATCTCTTGTGACCGCGCATCCTGGGCCGAAAACCGCTACGCACTTTTCGGGATGCGCTTAGGTTTGCAGCATGAACTTCTGGATGCGGCTGTCGGCCGGGGCTTCTTTGAGTTCGTCTGCCGTCATGTTAACTGCAACATGGCCATTTTCCATCATCACAACACGGTCACTAACACGGCTGACAAAGCGCATTTCATGGGTCACGATAATCATCGTCATGCCATCACGGGCGAGGCTTTCAATAACCTGCAACACTTCACCCACCAGTTCCGGATCAAGCGCTGAGGTCGGCTCATCAAACAGCATGATTTCAGGGTCCATCGCCAGCGCACGCGCAATTGCCACGCGCTGCTTTTGCCCACCTGAAAGCTGATGCGGATATTTATTGGCGTGCGCGGCCATGCCGACACGCGCCAAATGGTTCATGGCAGCTTGACGTAACGCTTCCTTGTTGCGATTGCCGTGATACCGCGGGCCAAAAGTCACGTTCTGCAAAACAGTCATATGCGGAAACAGGTTGAACGACTGGAACACCATTCCAAGCCGCGTAACGCGATCATGGAAATCGGAAACAACCCGATAGCCTTTGTCATCTGCTGTAATCCACTCGCCACCATCGAGCAGAATACGACCCTTGTCGATGTCCTGAAGTGCATTGATCGTGCGGATCAGCGTCGTCTTGCCAGAGCCCGACGGTCCGATGATGCTGACCACTTCGCCCTTGTTCACCTTCAGCGACACGTCGGCAAGCGCATGCTTGTCACCAAAATCCTTGCAGACATGCTCAAGAGCCACCACGACTTCGTCGCCAATGCGACGCTGATTGGTGGTTTGAGCTGGTGCATGTATTGCGGCAGGCACTGCAATTTCAGCACCGGTCATACGCGTGATATCAAGACGACCTTCAAGCCGTGACAGGAAGAAACTGAAAACAGAAACCACCAACACATAGTAAAATGAGACTGCAACCAGAGTTTCAATGACCATGAAATTGCGCGTGTAAAGCCGCTGGCCAACCAGCAATATTTCCGCAAGCGAAATCACCGATACAAGCGAGGTCAGCTTAACGATGGTAATGAATTCATTGCCCAGCGATGGCAGTGCAACGCGAACGGCTTGCGGCAAAATGATGTGGCGATATTTGCCCACCGGGTGAATGCCAAGTGCATGTGCTGCTTCGTGCTGGCCCTGATCAACCGAGATGAGGCCGGCGCGATGAATTTCTGCGAGATAGGCCGTTTCCGAAATAACCAGCGCGATCAGGCCAGCCCAGAAGGGCACAGACAACACTGGACCGAGCGCCGGTATGAACTGCGGCATGTTGTAAACGAAGATCAGCAATACCAGCAAAGGCAAGCTGCGAAACAGCCAGATATAAGTCTTTGCAGACCAGCGTACGGCGCGCAGGCTTGATTGCCTAGCCAAAGCCAGCAAAAAGCCGAGCACCGTACCGACAACCCAGGTCAGCACACCCAGCCATGCGACAAGAGCCGTGGCACGCCAGAAATCTGGATAAAGCACCAGGCTGAAGAGATAGTTCCAGTCAAAACTCATGGGCCGGATTTCCCAAATGTGGTACGCCAAGTTGGCCGCAAGGCGCTTAAAATCAGTGTTTTAATGCGCATCTTTATCCGAAAGCCGTTTTACAGTTTTCAGGATGCGCTTTGAAACGCCGCAAATTCCAGTCGTGATTGGTCTGGCAGATGTGTGGTGTCCATCTGCCAGGCACGCTTATTCGGCAATAGCTGCCCTGAACTCGGCTTCCGTGGATTTCGCAACGCCATACTTGCTGAACAGAGCTTCGTAATCGGCATCGCCATCAAGCCTGGTCAGAGCGTTGCGCAGGAACTTAGCCTGCTCTTCATTGCCCTTTTTGACACCGAAGCCGACGATCACAGGATAAAGCTGCTCTGTCGAAGTCAGCTTCAGACGACCACGGAGCTTTTCGGCTGCATCGGCCAGCACGGCAGAGTTTTCAAGCTGCGCGTCAACGCCGCCGGAAAGGAGAGCCTGTGTCGCTTCTGGCGAAGTCGGGAATTCACGAGAGTCAATCGGATTTGTCGAGCAAACCGACTTGTTCAGCTTTTCAAGCTCAGGAATCCATGCAGCACCCTTGATCGAGCCAACGCGCTTACCGCACAGCTCTTCCGGCTTGATGAAGTTTTCACCGCTGCTCGTAGCAACCGCGATGGAAACACCAGTTTTCATGTAAGGGATGTAGTCAATTTGCTTAGCACGCGCAGGCGTTACGTAAAGCGTAGAGGCAATGACATTGAACTGATCACTGGAAACACCGAGGATCAGGTTTTCAAAACGGGTATCCTGAAAGGACACTTCACTGCCCGTCTTATTGCCGATCAGTTTCACCAGTTCTACGTCAAAGCCCGCTGGTTGATTGGCTTCGTCGAAATAATTGTAAGGCGGATAAGTCAGATCGACACCGATCTTAAGTGCCTCTGCATGAGCACCTGTGAGTGAAGTCATCAGGATGAAGGTCGTGGCCAGAAGTTTTTTCATGGGGTGTTCCTCTCATTCGTTTTCTTATCTTTGTTGAACAATTATAAGAATGCAATCCCTTTATCTGCATAAATTTTCATCATAAGATGTTCGAGGTCTGTAAAAGTAGCCAAACCAATCGCAGTAACCCTGCTCATATGACCGTAAGCTATTCAATTTTCGGGCATTTCTTTTTTGTTCAACATTAAAGGGAAAAAATTCTAAATTTGCAGTCGGTATCGCATACCCAGACGCTTACCCCATAGTAGCTGGCCTTTGGCCCTAAATTGGGTATCTAAGGCCAGAAGCCACCTGTACCGGCACTTGATGCTCGGCAAACAAAACGTCGCGACTTTAGAGAATCTGCTACAAATTTTGCTTATGGGAGTAAGCGGGTGGCGCATTTTCCCTTGACATCGAAATATTGTTCAACAAATTATAATGCCAAGGAGACCAGAGTGACCAATCAGGACCGCCCTACAGATCGCCCTTTAGTGCTGACGCAGACTGCGGCTGGCTTGTTGCGCGACAAAATTTTGCGCGGTGAGTTGGCGCCTGGCACCCCACTACGCGAGGTTGTCTGGGCCGAGGCGCTTAATGTATCGCGCAATACATTGCGCGAAGCATTGCGCGATCTTGTCGCCGAAGGCCTGATTGAGCACCGTGCGCATCACGGCGCCACCGTTCGTGCGCTCAACGCTGCTGAAATCAGTGAGATCTATGCAATCCGCATGACGCTTGAACTGCGCGGCGTCACTTGCAGTGCCTATGCCTCGCAGGAAGCCATGTCAGAACTTGTTGAGCGCGTCGAAGCTGTGCAGCGCGCAGCACTTAAAAGGGACTGGCAGCAATGCGGCACTGCTTCGCTCGAGTTTCATCAGCAGATCGTTGATTTTATCGGCAGTCCGCGTTTGAATGAGGTTTTCGCAACAGTCGCAGCACAAGCGCGTCTGGCGTTTTCCATGGCGCCGGATGCACGCCGCTTTCAGGAGCCCTGGGTGGCGCGCGATGTCGAAATCTGCGGACTGCTCTGCGACGGTGATCGCGCTGCCGCAAGTCGAGCTCTTGAACTCTATTTGCAGGAATCTGAACGCGTGGTCCTCGAAGCAGCCCGCGCACAAAACCTGCCTCGCCCCAGCAAAAAGCTACCTTCACACGCAGAATAGCGTGACATACCGATACTAAGGAGAATACAGGGATGAAACCTGAGCCCATTACCCTTGCGCCGGAAGATGCGTCTGCCCGCAAGGCGATCAAACCTGTGATCTGCTATCCGGTCGACACTTTGCCGCGCCCTGATCTTGCGGCCTATCGCGCGCTACGCAATGAGTTGGAATTCGTTGAACGCATCGTCGTTCCAACACGCGATGCGGCTTGCTGGCAGGTTCCGGCCGGACATTTCTGCCGTATTCTTTGCAGCGAAGGTTCGCAGGTCGGCGATCTGAACCTGTTTAATGCAAAGAACCTTAGTGAGCGGCTTTATACCGGCAAGACGCGCGCGCTCAATGGATCGCATGTTGGCCTTGGCGATCAACTTTTCTCGAATATGCCTTACCTGCGCCCGATCGCAACGATCACGCATGACACACTCGACTGGTACGGCTTCGATGAATTCGGCGGCTCGGTACATGACGTGATTGGAACCCGCTGCGACCCATACACGCACAATCTTCTCAGTAATGGCGGCCAGTACCATCATTGCTGCCACTCCAACCTGACCCGTACTTTTGCAAAACAGACCGGGAAATCGCTGGAGGAAGCAGGCAATTTTGTTCATGACGTCCTCAACGTCTTCATGTGCACAGGCTTTACGCGGGATACCGGCCAGTACTTCATGAAAGCAAGCCCGGTTCGCCCCGGCGACTATCTTGAGTTCTTCGCCGAAATCGACCTGCTGGGCTGCATGTCAGCCTGCCCAGGCGGTGACTGCTCCTCTGAGCACTCCTCCGACACAGCCGCTTGTTATCCACTTGTCGTTGAAGTCTATAAACCTGCTCATAAGCCAGACGGGTGGGTCGCACCGAAAATCAACGGATATGACGGCACGCACGGGCTTTGAAACAATTCGTGGTGG
>Ga0308157_10010540_pt1 | contig 10007 bp, 9 predicted proteins | sample PhyBR1_FD_201035 | JGI IMG/M metagenome (GOLD analysis project Ga0308157, IMG submission 201035) | Phyllosphere microbial communities from UC Gill Tract Community Farm, Albany, California, United States - DLSLB.R1 | ecosystem: Host-associated > Plants > Phyllosphere > Unclassified | place: USA... | reverse complement strand
CGCAGCTTTTTCAGCGGCTCCCCCGTCAAGCGCATCGGCCGCAATCGCTTCATCCGCAATGTGCTGATTGCCGCGGGAAACTCTGTCGACCGGCAATTCGTGGGACAATGCAAGGCGCTGGCGGAGACCGACCCTTCCGCGGAAGTGCGCGGCATGGCCGCATGGGCTTTGTCACGGCTTATGGACAGGGACGAATTCCGTACATACTCTGCCGGGCGCGCGCCGGAGACTGATCCGGAAGCGGCAATGGAATGGCAACTGGCAGAGGCATGAAGCATGCATGTGATGATTTTCGGCGCGGGATATTCAGGGAAAGCCATTGCCAACGCGCTGAAAACCAAGGCTGCAAGTGTCTGCGGCACCACACGCAGCGAGGATAAGTTCGCAAACCTCACCGCCGCAGGCATGACGCCGCTGCTCTTCGACGGCGCCCATCTCGATGACCATCTCATCGCTGCGATGGGCAATGTTACCCATCTCGTGCAATCCATCGCTCCAGGCAAGGACGGCGACCCGCTGCTTGCACTTTTGGGCGGCGATCTGAAAAAGCGCCTGCCCAATCTGAAATGGGTGGCATATCTTTCCACCGTCGGCGTTTATGGCGACCATCACGGCGCCTGGGTGGACGAGACGACACCCTGCCGCCCGGTCTCCGCACGCTCCGTGGAACGGGTAGCCGCCGAGGCCGCCTGGACGGAAGCAGCCCAAAGGGCAGATGTGCCGCTTTCCATCCTGCGCCTGTCCGGAATTTATGGCCCGGGACGCAATACCTTCATGAATTTCGAGAAGGGAACGGCACGCCGTCTGGTGAAGAAGGATCAGGTATTCAATCGCATCCGTGTCGAGGATATCGGCGCGGCACTCGCCTTTCTGGCACTGAAGAACGAACGCGGCATCTTCAACGTGACCGACGACGAGCCCTGCCCACCGCAGGATGTGGTGAGCTTCGCGGCCGACTTAATGGGTGTTGTCCCCCCTGCCGAACAGGATTTCGAAACCGCCGATCTGACGCCAATGGCCCGCTCTTTTTATGGCGAAAACAAGCGCGTTTCCAATGCCAAAATAAGGGAACTCGGCTTTGATTTCCGCTTTCCGGAGTATCGGCAGTCGCTAAAGCAATTATGGGAACACGGCCTCTGGCGTGGCTAAAAACACCCCCGTCAAAAACGACGAAAAATCCATCCAACGTCGTTTTAGCGGATAGTTTTCGTTGTATTTGAGCGAATTAAGGCTTAATTAACTACGGCGAATCGCTAAAATCCTACTCATTGGAAAAATATTTCACTCACATTTCGTGAAGTGGATTCACGAAGCCGTGACTTGCAATAGCATTTCCATTGAACGTTGATTCTGCGTTATTTTTTCCGAGTTTTGACGGGAACGTCCACGCGACGCCTCTCCGGCTAACGATCACAAATATTACATACTGTAACACTTCGTGATTTGAGATCAGCTTTTTTTCGCCATTTTTCCCTCGCCCTACAATCTCGCATCAAAAGGCGTTCAGGCCAGTTCATGGCCGTTTAGCAAGGGCACAATCAATCGGCGCGGGGCCGATTTTCAGGGAAGTACAGTTTGTTGAATATCCGTCGTATAACTTTCACCGCTGCAACTATAGCCGCCTGTTCCATCATCGCGCCTCTTCAGGCGAATGCGGCAAATGGTTGTGGAGGCGCATCGTGGTATGCGTTGTCCTCCAAGACTGCTTCGGGCGAGCGCATGAACGCCGCCAACCTGACCGCCGCTCACCGCTCCCTGCGGTTCGGCACTAAGGTCAAGGTGACGAATGCCCGCAATGGCAAGGCCGTTGTGGTGCGCATCAACGACCGCGGGCCGTTCATCAAGGGCCGCGTTCTCGATCTTTCCAAAGCTGCCGCCAAGAATATCGGCATGATCAGCTCCGGCACTGCCAAGGTCTGCTACGAGATCGTCAAGGCCGATTGAGCCTTGCCCTCGCCGCCATTCGCGTCTACCAACCGGGCTTATCAGCAAGAAGAGGTAGACAATGCGTTTGGGCGGGCGTTTGGCCGGAGCAATCGAAGTATTGGCGGATATTGAGGGACGCAGACGTCCCGTCGCCGATGCGCTGAAGGATTGGGGTCTCGCCCATCGTTTTGCCGGCTCCGGCGACAGGGCCGCGATCGGCAACATCGTTTATGACGCGCTTCGCATGAAACTGTCGCACGCCTGGCTGATGGATGACGATAGCGCCGCCTCGCTTGCCTATGCTGTCCTGCTGCGGCAATGGGGCAAAAGCTTTGCGGAACTGGCGGCGGAATTCGACGGCGACAAATTCGCCCCCGCCTCGCCCGAAGCGGAAAGGCAGCAGGCCTTTCTTTCCCGTTCACTTTCCGACGCGCCGGCCTATATCCAGGGCGATATTCCCGAATGGGTTCAATCCTCCTTTGAAACGGCTTTCGGGGAGCGTTGGCTCGCCGAGGCGCAGGCGCTCAACGAGCGACCGACCCTAGACCTGCGCGCCAACACGCTGAAGGCAACCCGGGACAAGGTTCTGAAGGCGCTTGAGGAAAGCGGCGCGGAAGCCACTCGAATTGCCCGACAGGGTGTGCGTATTCCCGCCGGTGAAGGCCCTTCCCGCCTGCCGAATGTCACCGCCGAACTCTCCTTCCAGAAGGGTTGGTTCGAGGTGCAGGATGAGGGGTCACAGATCGTCGCCGATCTTGCCGGTGCCCGGGAAGGTGAACAGGTCCTCGATTATTGCGCCGGTGGTGGCGGCAAGACGTTGGCCATGGCCGCCAGCATGAACAATAAAGGTCAGGTCCACGCCTTTGATGCCGATCGCAAGCGGCTCGCGCCGATCATCGAGCGGCTGAAGCGGGCCGGTACGCGCAATGTGCAGGTGCATGACCGCGCAGCGGGCCTTGTCCCGTTCCATGAAAAATTCGACCGCGTTCTGGTCGACGCACCCTGCACCGGCACCGGAACATGGCGCAGACGTCCCGACACCAAATGGCGGTTGACGGCACGCAATCTAGAAGAACGCGTGCAGCAGCAGGGCGAGGCGCTTTCGCAGGCCAAGGGTTTCGTGCGCCCGGGCGGCGAGCTACTTTATGTCACCTGTTCGGTTCTGCCCGAGGAAAACGAACAGCAGGTCAGGCGCTTCTGCGAGGAAAATCCAGAATTTACCATCGGTTCGGCTCTGGAGCGCTGGCAGTCGATTTTCAGTGGCAATGCGAATAAACTGCATTCTTCAGATGGCAAGACAGTGACGCTCACGCCTGCAACCACAGATACGGACGGTTTCTTCTTCTGCTTGATGAAACGCAAAGCATAAAGCAGGTTTTGCACGCAGCGATTTTACTTGGGAAATACCGCGCGGGCTTGTTTCAAAGCATTCTAAACTAGAATGTTTGACACAAGTTTGTGATTGGGTCAGAACTCGCTGGCCGCAGCCTGATGTCTTTTCATGGCTGCCCAAGGAGAGGGATCATGATCCGCAAAACCATTCTCAGCGCGTCTTTCGTGCTTCTGGCCGCATCGGCGGCCTTCACCGCGCTTCCCGCACAGGCCGCCACCGACGCTGCCGCCGTCATCAAGCATTATGCCGATGTCGCGCATGCCAAATACGAGGATTCGCTGACCACGGCGAAGGCGCTGGACAAGGCCATCGATGCGCTGATCGCAACGCCAAGCGAAGAGACCCTCAAAGCCGCGCGCGAAGCCTGGATCAAGGCACGTGTTCCCTACCAGCAGTCGGAAGTCTACCGCTTCGGCAATCCGCTTGTTGATGCATGGGAAGGCAAGGTGAATGCCTGGCCGCTGGATGAAGGCCTGATCGACTATGTCGACGCCTCCTACGGCACGGAAAGCGACGAGAACGAACTTTACGTCGCAAACATCATTGCCAATCCGAAGATCAAGATCAGCGGCGAAGAGGTCGATGCCTCCAAGATCACCCCGGAACTGATCGAGAGCCTGCACGAGGCGGGCGATGTCGAAGCCAATGTGACGACCGGTTATCACGCCATCGAATTTCTGCTCTGGGGCCAGGATCTGAACGGCACCGGGCCGGGCGCGGGCAACCGCCCCTATACCGACTATGACAAGGCAAAATGCACGAATGGCAATTGCGACCGCCGCGCCGATTACCTGAAATCCGCATCGACTCTGCTGGTCAAGGACTTGCAGGAGATGGTAGACGCCTGGGCGCCGGAGGGTGAGGCCACGAAGACGGTGGAAGCCGATCCGAAAGCAGGCCTCACCGCCATTCTCACCGGCATGGGCTCACTCTCCTATGGTGAGCTGGCGGGCGAGCGCATGAAGCTCGGCCTTCTGCTGCACGATCCGGAAGAAGAGCATGATTGCTTCTCCGACAATACCTATAACTCGCATCTGAACGACGCCATCGGCATCGCTTCGGCCTATACCGGCGACTATACCCGCGTCGACGGCACGAAGATGACCGGCGCCTCGCTGGCAGAACTCGTCGGCGCCAAGGACAAGGCGCTAAACGACGAAATGACGGCGAAGCTGAACAAGACGCTGGATGCCATGCATGCGATGGAAAAGCGCGCCCAGACGGTTGAAGCCTATGACCAGATGATCGGCGAAGGCAACAAGGAAGGCAACGCCATGGTTCAGGCGGCCATCGACGGTCTCATTGACCAGACGAAGACCGTTGAACGTGTCATCGCGGCGCTCGATCTCGGTAAGATCGAGCTTGAAGGCTCCGCGAGCCTCGACAACCCGAACGCCGTCTTCAAATAAGCGGCAAGGCGGGCCGCGATCCACTGCGGCCCGCCGACCAAATGTGCCTTCCGACCCCCATGGAATTGTCGCTGTCCCCGATCCGCAAGCCGTTTTTCTTCGCCGGGGCAGCCTGCCTTGTGGCCTCAGTGACGCTTGCCGCGCCGCTGCGTGACGACCTGACGGAGAAAGACCGAAGCCGCGTGCTGGCTGTCACTGCGCCTACGACCGATTTTACGAAGCCGGAGCCCTTCGAGGCCATGTCCGGCGGCGCAACCACCAGCACCGGCACAGCCGGTGGCAACGCATTTTCCCAACCTTCCGCCACCATGCCTTTCGAGCGGAAGCAGGATTTCAAGCTCGGCAACGCGCTGTTCCAGAAGCTCTGGGTCTCCTCACCCTCCTCCACGCAGGCTTCGGATGGGCTCGGCCCTTTTTATAACGCCCGATCCTGCCAGACTTGCCATGTGAAGGATGGCAGAGGCCGCCCGCCACTTGCCGGCGAAGACGCCGTTTCCCTGTTTCTGCGGTTGGCGCGACCGGCCCGGGACGAGACGGAACGGGCCGCGATTGCGCGCCATGAGGTGCTGAATTTTCCCGATGAGACCTATGGCCGGCAGTTGCAGAATCTTGCGATCCCCGGCCTCGCCGCCGAGGGCAGGCCGGTCATCACCTACACGGAAAGGCCCGTGCGCCTTTCGGATGGCGAAGTGGTGTCGCTGCGCAAGCCCACTTATGCCGCTACGGCCCTGAGATATGGCCCGCTCGGTACGCACACAACAGTCTCGGCCCGCATTGCGATGCCGACGCTCGGCCTGGGCTTGATCGAGGCCATTGCCGATGCCGATATTCTCGCCGGCGCAGACCCCGATGATAAAAATGGCGATGGCATTGCCGGGCGCCCGGCCTGGGTCAAGGATCATCGCACCGGCGAGATAAAACTCGGACGGTTCGGCTGGAAAGCACAGAATGCAAGCGTGCGCGATCAGAGCGCCAGCGCGTTCTCCCACGATATCGGCATTTCCACACTGGATGCGCCGAATGCCTATGGCGATTGCACCGATGCGCAGAAGGACTGTCTGGCCATGCCAACAGGCGTGCAGCCGCGGCTGGGGCCGGTGGAAGCGCCAGACCCGGTTCTCGATCTCGTAACCTTCTACACCGAAAACCTCGCGGTGCCACAGCGGCGCAATGCGGGGGATCGAACCGTTCTTGAGGGCAAGCAGCTTTTCTATACATCCGGCTGCACAGCCTGCCATACCCCGAAATTCGTCACCCGCCGCGATGCTGGCGATCCGACGCATTCCTTCCAGCTGATCTGGCCCTATTCGGACTTCCTCCTGCATGACATGGGAGAGGAGCTTGCCGATGGCCAGCAAGTGGGGGAAGCCAGCGGTCGGCACTGGCGCACGCAGCCTCTCTGGGGCATAGGTCTGACGCAAAGAGTGAATGACAACGGCTTTTACCTGCATGACGGGCGGGCGCGCAGCCTTACGGAAGCCATATTGTGGCATGGCGGTGAAGGGCAAAAAGCGCGCGACGCCTTTGCCGCCTTGCAAAAATCCGACCGGCAGGCTTTGCTGGCTTTTCTGGAGTCTCTCTAATGAACTTTGCCATGCGAAAAATTTCCGGCGTCATCTCCGTGCTGCTGCTTCTCACCACGCCGCCGGCAAGGGCACAGGATGTGGAACTGTTGCCACCGCCACCGCTAGACCCCGCGCAGGTGCGGCGCGTGATGGAAAAAGCGGTGAACGGCTTCATCCGTCCCGGTTATGACCACTTCCGGCAATCTGCGGAAACGCTGGAAGGCAGCATGAAGGCTTTCTGCGTCGCGCCCTCCAAAACGACGGAGGCGGTAGCACAGGCGGCTTTTACTGAAACGGTCTTAAGCTGGTCGACAATCGAGATCGTGCGTATCGGCCCTGTTATCGAGAAGAACCGCTTTGAACGCGTGCTTTATTACCCCGACAAGAAGGGTCTCGGGCTGAAACAGGTGCAGCGTTACCTTGCCGACAAGGATGAAAGCGTCACCAGCGCCGATGGCCTAAAAGGCAAGAGTGTCGCGGCACAGGGGCTCGGTGCACTGGAATTCGTGCTTTACGGCACCGGCGCGGATGAACTTCTCGACAAGAAGGGCGATTTCCGCTGCCGTTTCGGCACCGCCATCGCCGGCAATATCGCCAATGTGGCGGCAGAGCTTTCCGACAGCTGGAACGCACCTGACGGTGCGCAGAAAAACTGGACACAGCCAGGACCGGGCAACCCCGTCTTTCGTGATGAACGCGAGGCGTTGGTTGCCCTGCTCGGCATTCTCGTGCACGGTGCAGAGGCTATCCGCGACCAGCGGATCGAGACCTTCTACAAGGGGCCGGACAAGGCGAGATTTCCCCGCACCGCCATCTACTGGCGCTCCGGCCTGACCTGGAAGAGCATCTCCACCAATATCAAGGCCGTGCAGACTCTCCTGCATACCGCCGACATGGTCGAACTCGTCCCGCCCGATCAGCGCTCCATCGTCAACTCCATTGACTTCATCGCCAAATCGATGATCCGCGTTGCCGCAACGATCGATACGGATGTGGAAAAGGCACTGGACAAGGACGACCAGCGCGCCAAGGTGGATTACCTGCTGCTCAACGGCAAAGACCTGATCTACCGCCTCAACGACCAATATGGCGGCGCCATCGGCCTCAGCTCCGGCTTTTCCTTTGCTGACGGAGACTAAAACGATGATCTCCGGCGGCAAGCGCATGCTGATCGACCGGCGCAGCTTCATCAAGGCGGCGGGTATTCCCTTTCTTGCCACCCTCGCCCCGCGGTCGCTCCATGCGCTGGAACGCACAGACGCCGTCTTCGCATCCGCCTTCCGCGCCCGTGATGGATCCTACGGCATTGCGACGGTGAGCGAGCGCGGCGAAATCATCGACCGCGTTGCGCTTCCCGCCCGCGCCCATGGAATGGCGACGAGCCATGCGACCGGTAGGACGGTGGCCTTTGCGCGCCGTCCAGGCACTTTCTTCATGGCTTTCGATCCCGTGCAACGTCAGGAGCCTGTCGTGATGCACGCGCCGGAGAACCGGCACTTTTATGGCCACGGGCAATTTTCACCCGATGGCGCAATCCTCTATGTCAGCGAAAATGACTTCGACGGCAATCGCGGCGTCATCGGCCTTTACGACGCTCGCAACGGCTTTGCCCGCATCGGTGAGTATGACGCGCATGGTGTCGGCACCCATGACATGACGGTCAGCGATGACGGACGGCTGATCGTGATCGCCAATGGCGGCATCGAGACCCACCCGGATTTCGGCCGAACAAAGCTCAATATCGACAGCATGGAACCGTCACTCGTGCTTCTGGACGCCGCCACCGGCCAACCGATCCAGAAACATGTAATGCCGGAGCAGCTGCGGCAGCTTTCCACGCGCCACGTCGATCTCGGCGATAACGGCCGCATCTGGTTCGCCTGCCAATATGAAGGACCGCGCAACGATCTTCCGCCGCTTGTCGGCCATTTCTCGAAGGGCGAGGATGTAGCCTTTGTCGATCTGCCGGAGGAAACGACGGTGCGGCTTGCCAATTATGTCGGGGCCATCGCCGTCAACCGGCGCGAAGGACTGGTGGGCCTGACCTCGCCGAACGGCAACGCTGCCGTGACGATCGATGCGACGACGGGGCGTGTGGTTTGCGAAGTCACCGTGCGGGAGGCGGCGGGCGTTGCGGCGGCTGCCGACGGCATTGCGGTTTCCTCCTATGACGGATTTTTCGAGGCCGTTCGCAGCGACGTGGCCTGGGACCAGCATATCGTGCGCCTTTCCGGCTAAAATACTGAAAAGGCAGGGAACAAAAGCATGGCCAGCGCATTTCAGGCGTCATGAAGAACCTTGCCGTGTATATTATTTTTTTGGTTGTTGTTGTTGCCATCGGGGCGTTGATCGGCGTCAACAATGTGCCGGGCGAATGGTATCAATCGCTGCAGAAACCATTCTTCAATCCACCAAACTGGATTTTCGGGCCGGTCTGGACTGCGCTTTACGTGCTGATCGGCATCGCCGGCGCACGGACGTGGATCCGGAAACCGATGGGGACGCGCATGCGCCTCTGGTTCACGCAGATGGTGCTGAATTTCCTGTGGTCGCCGATCTTTTTCGGCATGCAGAGCCCGGCCGGCGCGCTCGTCATCATCATCCCCATGCTGATCTGCATCATCGCCTTCATGGCACTGACCTACCGTCGCGACCGCATATCCATGTGGCTTTTCGCACCCTATGCCCTATGGGTCGCCTTTGCCACGGTGCTCAACGCAAGTATCGGCATGCTGAACTAATTCGCCTTACGCCCTTGCCTTGCCCGACGCCACGCGCCATGTCAGTCTGCGACGGGGCAGAAGGCAGGCAGGTAGGCCATGGAGATTACGGATCCTGGCGATTTTCGCCAGCGGATAGAAACAAGTTTCGCGCGGCAGGGCGTGGTGCAGGCCATCAATGCCGAGATAAGCCGCATCGAACACCGGCTGGTGGAAATAGAACTGCCCTTCCATGAAAAGCTGACACAGCAGCATGGCATATTGCATGCGGGCGTCATCGCCGCCGGTCTCGACACCGCCTGCACTTACGCGGCCTATACGATCATCGAACCGGAAGCCTCGCTACTGACCATCGAATTCAAGGTCAACCTCATGTCGCCGGGACGTGGTGAGCGGTTTCTGTTTCGTGGCGAGATCATCAAGCCCGGCAACAATCTGATCGTAGCGGATGGTCGTGCCTATGCCCTGTCCGATGGACCGGCAAAGCTGATCGCCTCGATGACGGGCACGATGATGGTGGTCAAGGGGCGCGAGGATATTACCGGATGAGCTACCGGCTTTCGCATGTTGCGGATAAATCCGTTCTTTTCGTCATGGCGGCTTCCGCTGAATACGGCCCCCATCTGCAGGCGCGCATCACGCCACTCATGACCGGCGTCGGCCCAGTCGAGGCGGCCATTTCTGTGACCGCCATTCTTGCCGGTCTCGATGCCGCCGACAATTTGCCCGACCTCGTCGTTTCGCTTGGCTCCGCCGGTTCGCGGACATTGCAACAGACGGGTATCTATCAGGCGGTTTCGGTTTCCTATCGCGATATGGATGCTTCCGCCTTCGGTTTTGAGAAAGGGCGCACACCGTTTCTCGATCTGCCCGCCGAAGTTGCCCTGCCTTTGCGGATACCCGATATTGCCGAGGCCAGGCTTTCCACCGGCGGCAACGTCGTTTCCGGAGAGGCCTATGGGTTGATCGATGCTGATATGGTGGAAATGGAGAC
>Ga0308157_10010537_pt1 | contig 10012 bp, 10 predicted proteins | sample PhyBR1_FD_201035 | JGI IMG/M metagenome (GOLD analysis project Ga0308157, IMG submission 201035) | Phyllosphere microbial communities from UC Gill Tract Community Farm, Albany, California, United States - DLSLB.R1 | ecosystem: Host-associated > Plants > Phyllosphere > Unclassified | place: USA... | reverse complement strand
GGAGTGGAACTCGTCGCCCGAGCCGATCACGCCTTCGGAGACGAGGAAGCCGGAGGCGAGTTCGACATCGGCCCCCGGCGTGCGCATCGTCACAGCCAGCGGGGTGCCGCCGACACGGATCTCCAGCGGCTCCTCCACCGCGAGCGTGTCGGCGCGACGGTTCACGCCATCGCGCTCGACATCGTCCAGCGCGATCTTCATCACCGACCGCCGTGTCGTGATCCGACCCATGCCTCCGAGCGTACCCCCGGCCGGCAGTCGCGAGCCGCTAGCGTGAACTCCGATGATCACGATCGACGAGCACCTCGCGCGCATCCTCAGCGCAGCGCGCCCCCTGCCTGCGCAGGAGCGCGACCTCACGGACGCCCAGGGGCTGGTGCTCGCCTCCGACGTGATCAGCCGCTGGCCAACGCCGCTCTTCGACAACTCCGCGATGGACGGTTACGCCGTTCGCGCAGCGGATGCCGTAGCAGGAGCGGTTCTGCGGATCGTCGCCGATGTTCCTGCCGGTTCGGACGAGGATCCTCAGATCGGAGCGGGCGAAGCGGCTCGGATCATGACCGGAGCGGCCATCCCCTCTGCTGCGGATGCCGTGGTTCCGCTGGAGCACACCGATCTCGGCGCTGCCGTGCGCGAGACGCCGCCGGAGCAGATCACCGTGCTCGCCGCACCCGAACCAGGCGCGCACATCCGCCGCCGTGGCGAAGACGCACCCGCGGGTGCTCTGGCCGTCGCCTCTGGAACAGAGCTCGGGCCATGGCAGCTCTCGGCCATCGCGTCGGCGGGGTTCGAGCGGGCGAGCGTTCATCGTGCCCCGCGCGTCGCGATCATCTCGACCGGCAGCGAGCTGATCGCACCGGCGCGCACTCCTCGGCGCGGGCAGATTCCGGAGTCGAATTCAGTGCTGCTCGGCGCTGCGGTGCGCGATGCCGGGAGCGTCATCGCCAGCATCGGCACCGTGGCGGATGACCCATCGGTACTTCGAGAAGCACTGGATGCCGTGGATGCAGACGCCGTCGTGCTCTCCGGTGGTGCGAGCGTCGGATCCTTCGATGTCGTCAGGGCCGTACTCGGCGGCGAGCGCGGAGTGCGCTTCGACCAGGTCGCGATGCAGCCGGGGAAGCCGCAGGGCTTCGGCGTGCTGGATTCGAGGATCCCGGCGTTCTGCCTCCCCGGCAATCCCGTGAGCGTCGCGGCATCCTTCGAGATGTTCGTGCGGCCGGCGCTGCGGCAGATGGCCGGATCGATGAGCATCCACCGGCGACTCATCGTGCGCGTTGCCGGCACCGACTGGGCGAGTCCGAAAGGGCGGGTGCAGATTCTGCCCGCAGTGTTCGACGATGAGACAGTGCGTCCCGCTGCGACGGGCGGCAGCGGTTCGCACCTGGTGACCTCGCTCGCGTCGGCAGAGGCATTCGCCATCGTCTCCGCAGAGGCGGATGGTGTGGCGGAGGGCGACCCGGTCACGGTGATGGTGCTCTCATGATGATGCTGCTCTCATGACCGCGCCTGCCGCGGCGATCGTGCTCGCCGGAGGGCGATCATCCCGACTCGGCGGGGTTGAGAAAGCGTCGGTGGAGATCGATGGTCGGACGCTGGTCGATCACGCTTTTGCGGCGGTTCGCGCGTGTGCGCCTGTCATCGCCGTCGGCCCCGACACCATCGCCCGTCCCGGCATCCGCGTCGTGCGGGAGGCGCCGGCTTTCGGCGGCCCTGCTGCCGCGGTCGCCGCTGGCGTCGCAGCGATCGAGAACTCGGGAGTATCCGAGGTGTGGCTGCTCGCGTGCGACCTCCCTCGTGCCGAGGCCCTTGTGTCGCGTCTCGCAACGGCGCCGATCCCCGCCGACGCCGACGCCGTCGTCGCTGTGGATGCTGCGGGACGGATGCAATGGCTCGCCGGCCGCTACCGCCTCGCAGCTCTCCTGGTCGCCGTGGATCGGCATCCTGATGTCGCGGGCATGTCGATGCGGAGCTTCTTCGCAGACCTGCGGCTGCACGCCGTCGACGACGGCGGCACGGCTGTCGACCTTGATACATGGGCGGCCGTCGAGGACTATCGAAAGCACGCGAAAGGATGACCATGTCTGATACTCCGGCCGACCTCGATGACTGGGTCGCGGCCCTCGGTGACTCCCTCGGGCTCGATGCCGATCAGCATCCGGTCGGCCTGCTGCTCGACCTCACGCGCGAGGCGGCACACGCAGTCGTGCGTCCGGCGGGGCCGTTGACGACGTACCTGGTCGGTCTCGCCGTAGCGCAGGGCATGACGGTCGAGGATGCCGTCGCCAGGGCCCGCTCGGCGATCGCCGCATGGGAGAAGGCACCGGAACCTACCTGATCGAGGGAACCTACCCGATCGGGTAGGGGCGACCAGTACGGGAGCAGGTATCGCCCTCGGCGCAGCTGAGCCAGTCTGGACCTGCGGAGGTCCTCCGCGCGAGAGGAAGGACGAAGATGTCTGGAAACAGGGCGGTCGCCTACGAGGGTCCAGGAGCCGTGAAGGTGATCGACACCGATTACCCCGACTTCGAGCTCCACGACGGGCCAGGAGTCAACCCCGCGAATGTCGGCCGCAAGATCCCGCACGGCGTGATCCTGCGAACGGTCGCGACGAACATCTGCGGGTCGGATCAGCACATGGTGCGCGGACGCACGACGGCTCCCGCAGGGCTGGTGCTCGGTCATGAGATCACCGGTGAGGTCGTCGAAGCAGGACCGGATGTGGAATTCATCAAGGTCGGCGACATCGTCTCGGTGCCGTTCAACATCTCGTGCGGACGCTGCCGCAACTGCAAGGAGGGCAAGACCGGCATCTGTCTGAACGTCAATCCCGATCGGCCGGGCAGCGCATACGGCTATGTCGACATGGGCGGATGGGTCGGCGGCCAGGCCGAGTACGTGCTGGTGCCGTACGCCGACTGGAACCTGCTGAAGTTCCCCGACCGCGATCAGGCGCTGGAGAAGATCCTCGATCTGACGATGCTCTCCGACATCTTCCCCACCGGTTTCCACGGTGCCGTCACTGCCGGGGTCGGCGTCGGCTCGACGGTCTACATCGCGGGAGCGGGGCCCGTCGGGCTCGCGGCTGCGGTGGGTGCTCAGCTCCTCGGAGCAGCGGCGGTCATCGTGGGAGATCTGAATGAGGATCGTCTCGCGCAGGCACGCAGCTTCGGCTGCGAGACCATCAACGTCGGCAAGGGCTCTGTGCCCGATCAGCTCGACCAGCTGCTGGGTGTTCCCGAGGTGGATGCCGCTGTCGATGCCGTCGGCTTCGAGGCTCGCAGCGAGGGTCATGGTGCGAAGGCGAAGGAAGCCCCGGCGACCGTGCTCAATTCGCTCATGGATGCGACGTCCGCTGGCGGGGCCATCGGCATCCCCGGCCTGTACGTCACGGGCGACCCCGGTGCTGTCGATGAAGCCGCGAAGGTCGGCTCCCTCTCGATCAGCCTCGGAACCGGATGGGCGAAGTCGCTGTCTTTCACCACCGGACAGTGCCCGGTCATGAAGTACAACCGCCAGCTGATGATGGCGATCCTGCACGACAAGGCGCGCATCGCCTCGGCGGTCAATGCGAAAGCGATCACGCTGGATGAGGCGCCGCAGGGCTACGCCGAGTTCGATGCCGGCGCCGCCACGAAGTACGTCCTGAACCCCAACGGATATATCAAGGAGTGAACATGAGTACAGTCAACCTCGAAGATGCACGCCGCGTCATCGCCGCCGCCGAGAAGAAGGCCACGGAGATCGGGCAGCCCATGAACATCGCCGTCGTCGATTCCGGCGGCAATCTCGTCGCCCACGTGCGACAGGACGGCGCCTGGATCGGCAGCGTCAACATCTCGATCAACAAGGCATGGACGTCCAAGGCGTTCGACATCTCGACGAAGGATCTGGGAGACAATTCCCAGCCGACCCAGCAGTTCTTCGGCATCCAGAACACCAACGGCGGCAAGGTCGCGATCTTCGCCGGCGGCATCCCGCTGCAGCGCGACGGCGTCGTCGTGGGGGCGGTCGGCGTCAGCGGCGGCTCCGGTGAGCAGGACCACTCGGTCGCGGAGGCGGGGGCGTCAGCGTTCTGAGCGCATTCGAGAGCGCCCCGCCCGGATGGGTGGGGCGCTCTCGGGTAGGTTGACCACATGGACAGCGAAGATGCTTCCCCAGGATCCCGCCGGATGCTCGTCGACCTGGACCGAACGGTCGCGGATCAGGCAGACCGTCACGCCCTGGAGCTCGAGTCGCTGCTGGCGATCCTGAGGTCCCCCCGGCTCGATGACCGTGCTGCACGTTCGGCGGCGATCGACACGGCGGCCTCGGCGCTGGTGCGTCTGAGGACAGAGGCCGACGATCAGCGCAGTTCGATTCTCGAACCGGTCGTCGGTGCCTTCGCGCGGCTTCGCAGCGACCTGCGGCCGCTCGAGCGCTTCGGTGAGCTCGCGATCCAGTTCGTCGAGCCGCCGGCGAACGGAAGGGCACTGCCGAGCGAAGTCGCTCGCGCCGCGCGCGCGATCGTTCGAAATACGATCCTCGGGCTGGTCGACGGGGGCGATGTGAACCGCGTCCGCGTTCAGTGGGACTGCGACGGGCTGAACCTCCTGGTCAGCATCCGCGATGACGGGCGCGGCACGCTGAGCGTGCACGACGATGCGCTCCGCCCGATCGCCGAACGCGTCACCTCGCTCGACGGCGTCCTCAACGTCGACGCGACCCCCGGATGGGGCTCATCGGTGGACGTCTGCCTTCCGCTGGATCCGCGCTCGGACACCAGTCCTCTCGTCGACGGTGTGACCCTCACGGTGCGCGAGCATGATGTGCTGCGTCTGGTCACCGCAGGAGAGCGCAATCAGGCCATCGCCGCACGTCTGGGGATCAGCGCCAACACCGTGAAGTTCCACGTGTCGAACCTTCTGAGAAAGGTCGGCGCCAGCACGAGAGCAGAGCTGACCGCCCTCGCGCTGGCGCGGTAGTCGGGTTCCCCGACCCCTCCGGCCTCCGGTCCGAATCGCTCCTCAGGGCCGAGGGAGCGCTGCGGCGCGCTCGACGACACGGGCCTTGCGCGTGATTCCGAGCGCGCGAGCACCGACCTGGCTCAGCTGGTCCTCACGGAATCGGTTCTCCCAGTCGACCTCGTAGTCCTCCTTGGGGAAGTCAGCCGGGCTCTCACCGCGACGGAAACGCTCGGCGACATCCTTGGCGTACGCGGCGTTCTTCGCGCACATCGGAGCGGCGGGAATGTAGATGACGTTGCCCCACCCTTCCTGATCGTCGACCGCCGCAACGCCGTGGATCATGTCGGAGTGCCACCAGACGGAGTCGCCGGGCTGGACGGTCGGAATACCCACGCGTGCGCGCATCAGCAGAGGATGCCACTGCTCACTGATCGCCAGAGCCTTGCCGGCTTCGGCCCCGGCCAGCTCATCCTCCGGCACGTCGTCCATCAGCGCCCGGACGAGGATGTACGCCATCGCCTCGGGGATCGGAACCACCCAGAGCACGCCCTGGTCGTCGCGCATCTCGGACATCGCGAGCCAGCCCTGGAAGCTGCGGAACACGCTGCACATGGTGGATGACGGATACTCGTCCACCTCGGTGCGGAAGGCGGCATCCCACGGGTCGTACGATTCGAAGTCGCCTCGGAAGATCGAATCGAACACCTGCTGATACGCCGGCGTGAGCCAGCGCTCAACGGACCCCGAATCGGTGTGAGCTCCGAGGCCCTTCGACGTCGTCCCCGGCGGGCGACGACGGATGCGGTCGGGGTACATCGAGTCCTGATCGGGGTCGAACCAGGTCACGCCGCGCGACTCGCTCTTCCACATGCGGTTGAGGAAGCTCTGCACCTTGGCGGTGTTCTCGTGCTGACGCGCCTCCATCTGCGCGCTTGACCAGTAGATCGGGTAGATCTCGGGGCGGGAGGCATCGAGGGCTCCGAAGAAGTCATCGGCGGGACCACGGTACTTCGTCATGAAATCATTGCTGTCGACGTACTCCACGAGCGAGCGGTCCCACTCGGTCGCCTGCTCCGACGCCACCTGGCCGCGGACCACGGCGCACCCGCGGCGGTGGATGAGGTCGATCGTCTCCTGCGGAACGGTTCCGGCCTCGATGTCGGAATACTGCACGATCGGCCAGACCTCTTCGCCGCGGGAGCGTGCCTGCTCGATCTCGATGACGCGCGGCTCGATCGCCGCCTCGATGCGGGCGAGAAGTCCGGCGACATCGCCGATCTGCTCCCGCAGCATCTTCTTCACAGCGCGGATGGCGGACGGGAAGTCCTCCGGCGGCGTCGCCCAGCTCGTCTGCTCAGTCATGAAAAGCTCTCCTCAGAGTGATCCGATATTCAGTAAGATACGATTACTGAATAGTGAAGGCCACGTTAGGAGAGATCTGTGGCGGAGTCAAGCAGCACCCGCGGAACCGGACTGGCAGCGCCGCGCCCCGAAGTTCTCGCAACCATGACCGACCGGCATGTCCTCGCCATGGTCGCCGCCTCCGACGCACCGATGTCACGCGCCGAGGTCGCCGAGCGCACTGGTCTGTCGAAGCCGGCCGTCTCGGCGGCGGCTGCACGGCTCCACGAGCGCGGCATCCTGCACGAGGTCGGAGTGCGCGAAGGACGGCGCGGTGGTGTGGCGACCCTCTTCGCTCTGAACCCCGATCACGGCCGATCGGTCGCCGTCGTGATCCAGAACGACAGAATCACCGTGCAGGCACGGGATCTGCGCGGATCGATCCGTGCAACAGGCGAGACCGCGGTGATGCCCGGCAGCACCTCCACTGACATCGTCTCGGCCACGAACAGCCTCATTGCGGAGTCTGCTCATGCGTTCGACGCACCGCTGCTCGCGGCGGCCGTATCGATCGCCGATCCGGTCGACACCACGTCGGCAGACCCGGTTGTTCTGCCGCGATCGGTGTTCCCCGCCGCGGCCATCCGTCCCGCCTCGGATCTCGCACTGTCGGACGCCCTGCGTCTCGTCGTCGACAACGACGTGAACTGGGCGACTCTGGGTGAGTATCGCGAAGGTCGCCTTCGCGAATGCGATGACTTCGTCTACGTGTACGCCGGTCAGGGCATCGGCGCTGGACTCTTTCTGAACGGGCGGCTCTTCCGCGGACATCGAGGCCTCGCCGGTGAGATCGGATATCTGCGCGACGGTACGGTGTCGGGCGGAGACATCACCGAGCAGCTCGCCGAAGCAGGACTCGGGTCCGCCGATGTCTACGGCATCGATCTGGTCAAGGCACGGGCAGCCCTTTCCCCCGATCCCCTCAGCGACATCGCCGCAGTGAGCGCTGATGTTCTCGGTCTGGCCATCGCGAACCTGTCGATCATCATCAATCCGCGCGCGATCGCCTTCGGCGGCCCGCTCAGCGTCTTCCCCGCATTCACAGCCGTGATCGAGGAACGGTTGAACTCGTTGAGCATCGACCCGCCCGAGCTGGTGACCAGCGATGCCACGCCCCTTCTCGGAGCCGGACTCGAAGCGCACCGGCTGGCGCTCGATGAAGCCGGCGTCCCCGATTCATCGGGAGCGGTGCAGCATGATGTCTGAATCGACCGCCCGCATCGTCCCGGGCTCCCCCGCATGGGTTCAGGAGCTCGATCTTTCGTTGCCGATCACTGCTCAGTACCTGGTCACCGGCAACGTCCACGATGTGCACCCGGCATCCGGCGGTGAATTCGTCTCGGCCACCGACCTCGTCCGCGAGTGCCTCATCGCGAACGACTACGACCTGATCTACCGGTTCGACTCGCTGGAGGGGATCTGGCTGGATCATGTCGGCGAGGGGGTCGTCAGCAACGATCTCTTCCCCGACTCGCATCTCAACCGCGCGACGGTGGGCGCCGTCGCCAAGCTGGCCGATCTCATGCTCCACTCCGCCGGCCAGACCGAGCGTCGCGTCGCGCTGATCGTCGAGTCCGGTTCCAGGATCTGGGATGACATCGACAACGTCGAAGCCGGTCGCCTTCTTCTGGCGAGCCGGCGCCTGGCCATCCATGACGTCAATCGCGTGCCCGGAGGGACGAGGGCGGTGCCGGCAGGGAACACGATCGTCTGGATCGCGGATGCCGAGAACGATGCTCCGGAGTGGCTGCGGCATTCCGACAGCACCCGAACGCTGCGCATCCCGCTTCCGTCGCTCGGCGCTCGACGAACGGCGGCATCGCACCTGCTGAAGCCGTTGAGCCTCGAGAACGAAGCGGCGCCTGCGGCGATGGCTGCGGCGGTCGGCGCGTTCGCCGAGACGACTCAGGGCCTGACGATCCGCGCGATGCGCAGCATCGTGGTGCTTGCACAGGATCAGAACGCCGGGCCGGAACGCATAGAAGAAGCCGTGCGCAGTTACCTCGCCGGCGTAGTCGACAGCCCGTGGCAGGATCCGCAGCTGCTGGAGCGCATCCGCGACGCCGACTCGATCATCGGCCGACGAGTGCTCGGACAGCCGCGTGCCGTTCGACGAGCGCTCGACATCCTGCTTCGCTCCGCGCTGGGGCTCACCGGCGCGCACCAGGGCGGCGGCCGAGCCCGCCCGCAGGGAATCCTGTTCTTCGCGGGGCCGACCGGGGTCGGCAAGACCGAGCTCGCCAAAGCTCTCGCCGAGGTGCTCTTCGGCGCGGAGGACGCATACATCCGCTTCGACATGAGCGAGTTCTCCGCCGAGCACAGCGAGGCGAGACTCATCGGAGCTCCTCCGGGATACATCGGTCACAGAGAGGGCGGTGAGCTCACCAACGCGATCCGCGAGCGGCCCTTCGCCGTGCTTCTGTTCGACGAGATCGAGAAGGCGCATCCGCGGATCCTCGACAAGTTCCTGCAGATCCTCGACGACGGCAGACTCACGGACGGAAACGGCGAGACGGTCTATTTCAGTGAGTCGGTGATCATCTTCACCTCGAATCTGGGGGCGAGTGCCGCCCTGCACGATGCCGTCGCCGCTGGTGAGGCTGACGCGGATTCAGCGGCGAACGGCACCCGGATTCTCGAGAGCATTCAGCGCCACTTCACCGACGAACTCGAGCGTCCTGAGCTGCTCAGCCGCATGGGCGACAACATCATCGTCTTCGACGCGATCACGCCGGAGGTCGGTTCCCAGCTCGTCGCGAAGTACCTCGATGCCGTCGCAGAGACCGTCGAAGCACGGCTCGGCGCGGCCCTCATCCTGAGCGAGGAAGCGCGCGCCTCCATCGAGGAGTACGCGCTGAGCAAGCTCGCGTTCGGAGGACGCGGCATCGGCACGGCCATCGAGACAGCGCTCGTCAATCCCCTCGCGCGATCCTTGGCGACGGCGACAGGAGGTGAGGCGATCCGCGTATCGCGGGCGACGCAGACAGATGACGGGTGGCTGCTGTCCTGATCGCAGACCTGCTCAGTCCTTCGAGCGCTGCTCCCACCGCGTCCACATCGATGGAAGCTCCGTCTCGAGGAACCGGTACAGCTCGACGACGCTCCCAAGACGATCGCCCCGCCCCGGCTCTGCGCCGTCGATCACATCGAGACCGCGCTCGACGACCTGGCGGAAGGCTGTCGTCTTGGCATAGCGGTTGGCCAGCATCCGGCTCCAGCCGTCTGCACTGATGCGGAGGTACTCCTGTCGCTCGCCGCGCTTGCGCACGCTCTCGACGAGACCGCTGGGTGTGAGCAGCTTCGCCGATGAACTGATCGAGCTGCGGCTCACCTGGAGCACGCGCGAGAGGTCGGCGGCGCTCTGCTCAGGCGGATCGCTGATGAGAAGCCATCCGATGACGCGACCGGAGATGAGCGGCATCCCTTCCTGAGCGAAGAAGCCCGCGACCTCGTCGACGAAATCGAGCTCGGCGTCTGTGGGGTCTTTCATGTGATCATTCTCCTTTCTCGGAGCTCTCGGCATCCGCGGTGAGGAATTCTGAGATCAGCCCGTTCACGAGGTCAGGGCACTGCCGATTCGACCAGTGTCCCGCCCCCTCGATGAGCTCGTACCTGGCATTCGGAATGGCATCAGCGGCAGCGCGGCTGAGCTTCGGCGCGACCCC
>Ga0308157_10010536_pt1 | contig 10013 bp, 9 predicted proteins | sample PhyBR1_FD_201035 | JGI IMG/M metagenome (GOLD analysis project Ga0308157, IMG submission 201035) | Phyllosphere microbial communities from UC Gill Tract Community Farm, Albany, California, United States - DLSLB.R1 | ecosystem: Host-associated > Plants > Phyllosphere > Unclassified | place: USA... | reverse complement strand
AAGCGTGGGCAGCCCGCTGATGGCCGGCGTGCTGATCACGCTGGCGCTGGCGGTGGTGAGCTTCTACACCTCGATCAGCGGCATCGTGAAGGCCGAGATGTTCCCGCCCGAAGTGCGCGCGCTGGGCGTGGGCCTGTCGTACGCGGTGGGCAACGCCATCTTCGGCGGCAGCGCCGAGTACGTGGCGCTGGGCCTGAAGTCGATCGGCCACGAGTCGTACTTCTACTGGTACGTGACGGCGATGATGGGCGTGGCCTTCCTGGTCAGCCTGCTGCTGCCGAAGCAGGCGACGTACCTGCACAACGACAAGTAAGCGCAGCGGCGCTTCGTCAACGAACCCGGCCTTCGCGCCGGGTTTTTTACGTGCGCTGCAAGGCGCGCGTGACCATGTCATTCGGCGCCAGCCGCAGCAGGTGCGGCAGCAGGCCCAGGGCGCGATCGCGTTCGCCCGCATGCAGCAGGCCGTTGGCGCACACCGAGAGCGTGTCGGCCAGCTCGGGGTGGTCGGGCGCGGTCTTCAGCAGGATGCGGCAGAGCGTGTCGGCGTCGCCGAACTGGCGGATGCGCGCGAAGCGGCGGGCCAGCCGGGCCATGTCGTCGGGCTTCAGGCGCACGCCCGGTTTGGCCTGGTCGAGGTAGGTCGTGAAGCTGCCGTGCTGCAGCGCCAGCGTGTCGGCGTCGGTGGCGGGCAGGCGGAAGATGCGGCGCGCGGCCTGGTGGAAGTCGTCGCTGGCGGGCTGCAGGCGCGCGGTGTGGAACCAGGCGCGCAGCGTGTCGGTGTCGCCGGGGCGCAGGGCGGCGGCGGCGCGCCATTCGGCACACGCGGGCTCGAACTTCATCGCCGCCGACAGCTTGCGCGCGGCGGCCACGTGCTGCGCGAAGCGGTGGTCGTCGGTCACCATTTCCGACTTCACGGTCTCGGGCGTCTTCACGCGGCCCAGCCACATGGCGCCGGCCATCAGTGCGGCGCCTGTCAGCAGACCGCCCAGGTGGGCCATGTAGGCGATGCCCTGGCCGCCGATCCAGTGCTGCACCAGCTCGTTGGCGATCCAGGCCGGCAGCAAGAGCAGGGCGGGCGCCGTGACGTAGTTGAAATAGAAGAACAGCTGGTAGAAGAAGCGGATGCGCCGCAGCCGGTACATCACGGCGTACATGCCCATCAGCGCCGAGATCGCGCCCGAGGCGCCCAGCCCGTAGCCGCCCTTGCCTGCGTAGGCCCAGCCGGCCAGCAGCGACGCGCCCACGGCGCCGAGCAGGTAGAAGCCCAGGTAGGTGCCGCGCCCCAGCGCGAGCTCGACCGAGAAGCCGAACAGGAAGAGGAACAGCATGTTGCCCAGCAGGTGGCCGGTGCTGCCGTGCAGGAAGGCGGCGGTGAGCCAGGTCCAGGGCTTGAACTCGGCGTCCTTGCCGTAGTCCTGCGACCAGCGCGCAGTGAAAGGCGCGGGCAGCATCGCCTCGTACTGGCGCCGGTCGCGCTGCCACTCGGCGTACTGTGGGTTCGTGGGGGTGACGACCTCGTCGGCGCGCAGTTTCTTCAGGAAGGGCTTGTCGTTCTGCAGGCCTTCGAGCAGCTGCGGGTAGGCCTCTTCATGCCGCAACGCGCGGCGTGCCATCTTGCCGCGCTTGGGGTCCGTCTTTTCGAGCCACTCGACGAAGGGCGGCAGTTCCAGCTCGGGCAGCACGCTCTGCACATAGAACTGCGCAGCGCGCTCGCGCCCGTTCTCCTCGCTGCGCTGCGGCCCCCAGAACACGAGCATGTTCAGGAGGATCAACAGCACCGTCATCCACGGCGGGTTGCGCCAGCTCGGCCTGTTTTCGAGCGGGATGGCGTAGAACACGAAGCGCGGCCCTCGGTGGTGCGGCCGCGGGCTTCAGCCCAGGCGCGCGCGGTGGCGGGCGACCTGGGCCTTGACCTGCACGGGCGCGGTGCCGCCCAGCACGTTGCGGGCGTTGAGCGAGCCGCGCAGGCTCAGAACGTCGTACACGTCCTTCTCGATGTTCGGGTTGAACTGCTGCAGCACCGACAGCGGCAGCTCCGACAGGTCGACCTGGTGCGAGGTGGCAGCCTTCACGGCGTGGGCCACGGTTTCGTGCGCGTCGCGGAAGGGCAGCCCCTTCTTCACGAGGTAGTCGGCCAGGTCGGTGGCGGTGGCGTAGCCGCGCAGCGCCGCGGCTTCCATGGCCTCGGGCTTGACGGTGATGCCACCGATCATCTCGGCAAAGATGCGCAGGGTGTCCTTGAGCGTGTCGACGGTGTCGAACAGCGGCTCCTTGTCTTCCTGGTTGTCCTTGTTGTAGGCCAGCGGCTGGCCCTTCATGAGCGTGATGAGCGCCATCAGGTGGCCGACCACGCGGCCCGTCTTGCCGCGCGCCAGCTCGGGCACGTCGGGGTTCTTCTTCTGCGGCATGATCGACGAGCCCGTGGTGAAGCGGTCGGCGATGTTGATGAAGCCGAAGTTCTGGCTCATCCAGATGATGAGTTCTTCCGAGAGGCGGCTCACGTGCACCATGCACAGGCTGGCGGCGGCGGTGAACTCGATCGCGAAGTCGCGGTCGCTCACGGCGTCCAGGCTGTTCTGGCAGACGCTGTCCATCTTCAGGGTGCGCGCCACGAGCTCGCGGTCCAGCGGGTAGCTGGTGCCGGCCAGGGCGGCGGCGCCCAGCGGCAGGCGGTTGACGCGCTTGCGCACCTCGCCCATGCGCTCGGCGTCGCGGCTGAACATTTCCACGTAGGCCAGCATGTGGTGGCCGAAGCTCACGGGCTGGGCCACCTGCAGGTGGGTGAAGCCGGGCAGGATCACCTCGACGTTCTTCTCGGCGATGTCGACCAGCGCCTTCTGCAGGTCAACCAGCAGGTCGCCGATGAGGTCGATCTCGCCGCGCAGCCACAGGCGAACGTCGGTGGCGACCTGGTCGTTGCGACTGCGGCCGGTGTGCAGGCGCTTGCCGGCGTCGCCGACCAGCTGGGTCAGGCGGGCCTCGATGTTCAGGTGAACGTCTTCGAGGTCGAGCTTCCACTCGAAGGCACCGGATTCGATCTCGCCGCGGATCTGCGCCATGCCGCGCTCGATGGCGGCGTGGTCCTGCACGCTGATGATGCCCTGGGCCGCGAGCATGCCGGCGTGCGCCAGCGAGCCCTCGATGTCGGCCTGCCACAGGCGCTTGTCGAAGAAGACGCTGGAGGTGTAGCGCTTCACCAGGTCGCTCATCGGTTCTGAGAACAGGGCCGACCAGGCTTCGGATTTCTTGTCGAGTTGGTTTTGGGTCATGGGAGCCGTCCAGGAAGGCAATAATGGGTTGGTCACCCGATGGATCTGATGTCTGCGATGCGCAACCCGGCGATTTTATCGGCCAGCTCCCCCTCCACGTCCGCTTCGTCGCCGGAACGCGCGCGCGCGTCCGTGCGCGGTGGCCCGGCGCTGTTCGACGCCTGCCAGATCGGCGTGGTGCTGCGCACCGTGGTGTTCGTCGAGGCGGTGGTGGCGGTGGCCACGTTGTTCGTGGTCGGCACGTTCGGCGAATGGCTGGTGCAGGCGGCCACGGTCACGGGCGGCGCGTTGCCCGCCACGCTGCTGTGGCTGGTGGCAGCCTGCGGCCTCAAGAAACAGTTGCGGCGCCTGCCGCCACCGGCCCAGTACGCCGCGGGCGCGGTGCTCGGCGCCGTGGCTTCGCTGTATGGTTGCGGCCTGCTGCGCCTCACCGGCGTGATCGCCAGTGCGCCGTGGCTGGCCAGTGCGCTGGCCGGCGCGCTGTTCGCGGGGCTGGTGATGGCTGCAATGGTGCTGCGCGCGCGCGGCCAGACGCCGGCCGCGACCACGGCCCGGCTCGAAGAGCTGCAGTCGCGCATCCGCCCGCACTTCCTTTTCAACACGCTCAACAGCGCCATCGCGCTGGTGCGCGAGGAGCCGGCCAAGGCCGAGACCATGCTCGAAGACCTGGCCGAGCTGTTCCGCCAGGCGCTCACCGTGCCCGGCGAATCGGGCACGCTGGCCGACGAGATCGCGCTGGCCGAGCGCTACCTGGCGATCGAGCAGGTGCGCTTCGGCGACCGCCTGCGCATCCGCTGGGACCTCGATGCCGCCGCGAGCGACGCGCGCCTGCCGCCGCTGCTGCTGCAGCCGCTGGTCGAGAACGCCATCAAGCACGGCGTGGAGCCCAGCCCCGACGGCGCCAAGCTGCGCATCCGCACCGAGCGGCGCGGCGGCATGGTCGTGATCGAGGTGGTCAACAGCCTGCCGCCCCTGCGCTGGGCCGACGAGCCGCTGCCGCGCGGCCACGGCATCGCGCTGGACAACGTGCGCGAGCGGCTGCGCCTGCTGCACGACATGCAGATGCAGTTCAGCGCCGGCATGGACCAGAAGAACTACCGCGTACGCATTGCCATTCCGGCCGAATCCCCATGAGCCTCAAGACCCTGATCGTTGACGACGAAGCCCTGGCCCGCTCGCGCCTGCGCACGCTGCTGCGCGACTGCACCTCGCCCGCCGCCGAGGTGACGGCCGAGGCCGCGCAGGGCGAAGAGGCGCTGGCGCACCTGGCCGCAATGGACCTCGACCTGGTGCTGCTCGATGTGCACATGCCGGGCGTCGACGGCATCGAGGTGGCGCGTGCGCTGCGCAGCCGGCCCGACGCCCCGGCCGTGGTGTTCGTGACGGCGCATGCCAGCCATGCGGTCACGGCGTTCGAGCTGGAGGCGGTCGACTACCTCACCAAGCCCGTGCGCGCCGAGCGGCTGCAGCAGGCGCTGCAGAAGGTCGAGCGCTTCCTGAAGGAACGCCGCGCCGCCGGGTCCGCCGCCGACGCCACGTCCGAGTGCGTGTTGATCCAGGACCGGGGCCGCGCCGAGCGCGTGCCGCTGTCCGAGGTGCTGTACCTCAAGTCCGAATACAAGTACCTCACGGTGCGCACCGCCACGCGCAGCCACATCCTCGATGGCTCGCTCAACGATTTCGAGGAGCGCTATCCGAACCGCTTCCTGCGCGTGCACCGCAACGCGCTGGTGGCGCGCGCGGCGATCCGCGCGCTCGAACGCTACGACGACGGCGAGGACGCCGACGGCTGGGCGCTGCGGCTGGACTCGGTGCCCGAGCCCGTGGCGGTGTCCCGCCGCCAGCTGGCCGCCGTGCGCGAGATGCTCAAGGAGTCGCGATGACCGATGAAACCCCGGCCGGCCCGAAGCCCGCACCCCCACGTCCCGCGGCCGCCGACGAACCGCCGCCTGCGCCCGCGCCGGTGTCGCCGGCTGCGCCGGTCGAACCTGTAGCGCCTGTTGCGCCGGTCGCGCCGGTCGCGCCGGTCGCGCCGAAGGACGATGCGAACTCCGCGCTGCGCAAGCGCCTCGTGCTGCACATGCCGGTCGACGTGCGCAGCGCCTCGCTCGTGGTGCTGGCCGTGCTCGCCAGCGTGTTCGCGCTGCGCTGGGGCCAGGCCGTGTTCGTGCCGCTGATGCTGAGCCTGCTGCTGAACTACGCGCTGTCGCCGCTGGTCGAGCGCCTGCACCGCTGGTACCTGCCGCGCTGGATCGGCGCGGCGGTGATCCTGCTGGGCCTGTTCGGCGGGCTCGGGTGGACCGGCTATTCGCTGTCGGGCAGCGCCTCGCAACTGCTCGACTCGCTGCCGGTCGCGGCGCAGAAGCTCGGCCAGGCCATGCGCCGCAACAAGAACGCCAGCGCCACGCCACTGGACAGCGTGCAGCAGGCCGCCGCGCAACTCGAGAAAGCGGCCGAGGAAAACTCCGCGCGCGTCGCCTCGCGCAAGGGCGTGGCGCGCGTCGTCATCGAGCGGCCGGGCTTCAACGTGCGCGACTACCTGCTCAGTGGCACGGTCGGCCTGCTCAACGCCATGGGGCAGCTCACGCTGGTGGCCTTTCTCACCTACTTCGCGCTGTGCTCGGGCGACACCTTCCGGCGCAAGCTCATCAAGATCACCGGGCCCAGCCTGCAGAAGAAGAAGGTCACGGTGCACGTCCTGGACGACATCACGCGCAACATCGAACGCTACCTACTGGTGCAGATCCTGGTGAGCGCGCTGGTGGGGCTGGCCACCGGCCTGGCCTTCTGGCTGCTCGGCGTGGAGAACGCGGCCGTGTGGGGAATCATCGCGGCCGTGACCAACCTCATTCCGTACATCGGCTCGGTGATCGTGCTGGTGGCGGCCGGGCTCATGGCCTTCCTGCAGTTCAGCAGCATCGAAATGGCGCTGGTCGTGGGCGGCGTCTCGCTGGCCATCCACACGGTGGTCGGCAACCTGCTGATGCCCTGGCTCACCAGCCGCACCAGCCGCATGAACCCTGTGGCGGTGTTCGTGGGGGTGATCTTCTGGGGTTGGCTGTGGGGCATCTGGGGGCTGCTGCTGGGCATCCCGATCACCATGGTCATCAAGGCCATCTGCGATCGCGTGGAAGACCTGCAGCCGATCGGCGAGTTGCTGGGCGAGTAGGGCCGATCAGGCGGCGGACGCGGGCAGCTTCTTCACGAAGGTCGCGCCGGGGTCGAGCGGCTTGCCGTCGCGCGTGCGCAGGTCGATCGGTGGCACGGGCTTGTCGCTTTCGCGCTCCAGCAGCACCGAATGCGGCTCGCCCGGCGCAAACAGGTTGGCTTCGCCCCAGTGACGCAGGCCGACCACCACGGGAAACAGGCCGCGGCCCTTGGCCGTCAGCACGTACTTCTGGTAGAGCGAACCATCCGACGCGGGCACGAGGTCGAACACGCCTTCCTGCACCAGCCACTTCAGCCGGTCGGCCAGGATGTTCTTCGCCACGCCCAGGCTCTGCTGGAACTCGCCGAAGCGCTGCATGCCGTCGAAGGCGTCGCGCACGATCAGCAGCGACCACTGGTCGCCGACGACCTCGAGGGCGCGCGCCATCGGGCAGGCGTCGAACCTCAGACTTTTTCTCCTGGCCATCGTGTGTTTCCTGTGCGTCCCCGGGATGGCGGGATTAGACCGTGGTGTTTGATGGGTTGCAAATTAAAACCAATAGGCCTAGCATCTGGTTTTAATTTGAAACCTAAAAAGACCATGACCGTCCCAGCCAACATCCCTTCCGGCGGCGACGCCGTGCCCGGCCTGCGCGCCAGCCCTGTGCGCGTGGCCGTCGTGCAGTTCGACCCGCAGGTGGGCGTCGAGAACCTTGCGCGCAATGCTGCGGCCGTGCGCGCTCAGCTCGAGGCTGCCGTGATCGGCGGCGCGCAGCTCATCGTGCTGCCCGAGCTGGCGACCACCGGCTACTGCTTCAACGGCCGCGCCGAGGCCTTCGCCCATGCCGAGCCCGTGCCGCACGGCCCCACGGTGCAGGGCTGGGTCGCGTTCGCGGCGAAGCACGGCGTGTACCTCGTCGGCTGCCTGGCCGAGCAGGACGGCATGCAGCTGTTCGACACCGCCGTGCTCGTCGGCCCCGAGGGCTACATCGGCCGCTACCGCAAGACGCACCTGTGGAACAACGAGAAGCTGTGGTTCACGCCCGGCAACGGGGGCTACCCGGTGTTCGAGACGAAGATCGGCCGCATCGGTCTGCTCGTGTGCTGGGACATCTGGTTTCCCGAGACCGCGCGCATCGTGGCGCAGCAAGGCGCCGACATCATCTGCGTGCCGACGGGCTGGGTCTGGACGCCGCCGCCGCTGTACGACGCCAGCGGCGTCTGCATGGCGGCCTACCTGACGATGACGGCCGCGCACGCCAACAACGTCTTCATCGCCACCGCCGACCGCGTGGGCCAGGAGCGCGGCACGGGCTTCATGGGCAACTCGCTGATCGCGGGCACGAACGGCTGGCCGATGGGGCGCATTGCCGGGCCCGAGGAAGAAACCATCCTCTACGCCGACGTTGACCTGGGCGCCGCGCGCTCCGCGCCGATCTGGACGCCGCTCAACGACCTGCACCGCGACCGGCGAACCGATCTGTACGACGCGATGCTGGGCTATCGGGGCGCGCCGGCACTGCCGCGCTGACCGGCGCTGAGTAGTGCACGCTGCATCAGCACCGTGTCGACCCACTGGCCGAACTTGAAGCCGACGTTGCGCAGCACGCCGACGGTCTCGAAGCCCAGGTTCGCGTGCAGCCGCGGCGAGCCCGCGTTGCCGCTGTGGCCGATGCCGTGGCCGTGCACGCCGGGCGCGACGTAGATCGAGTCTTCGCCGGTAGGCCGAGCGCGCGCGGTAGGGGCCGCCGTTGAAGGTTCTTACTCCGGAATGGCCGCCAGCGGCGCCGCACCGCCGCGTGCGCGGCCCAGCGTGCCGACGATGAGCGCGGCGATCAGTACCAGCACGCCGCTGAGCACCATCGTGGGGGAGATGCCTCGGCTGTCGACCATCAGGCCGCCGATCAGTGCGCCCGAGGCGATCGCCACCTGGAAGCCCGTCACCAGCAGGGCCTGGCCGGCTTCCTGCGCGTCGGGCACGGCTTCCATCATCCAGCCCGTGAGCGCCACCGGGATCAGGCCGAAGGCCACGCCCCAGATCACCACCACGACCGCGCCGGCCACCATGCCGGTGCCGATCACCGTGGTCAGCAGCAAGGCCGTCGCGAGCATCAGCGCCGCCAGCAAGGTGGTGCCGCGCACACTGCGTGCCACCAGGCTGCCGCCCAGGAACGTGCCGATGAAGCCCACCGCGCCGTAGACCAGCAGCAGCGTCGAGACCGCATTGGCCTGCAGGCCGAACACCTGCTGCAGCAGCGGCTTCAGGTAGGTGTAGGCCGCGAAGTGGCCGGCGATGAAGAACAGCACCGCGAGCAGGCCGACCTGCGCCATGCGGCGCGTGAGCGGCGTGAGCAGGTCGCGCGCACCGATCGCGCGCTGCGGCGGAATGGCGGGCAGCAGCCACAGCTGCACCAGCAGCACCGCCGCGGCCAGCGCGCCGGTCACGGCGAACGAGGCGCGCCAGCCGAACATCGAGCCCAGCCACGAGCCCGCGGGCACGCCGAGCACCGTGGCGGCCGACACGCCGGCCAGCACCAGCGACATGGCGCGCGCCTTCGAGGCATCGGGCACCAGCTGCGTGGCGGCAGCGGGTGCGAAGGTCCAGAAGCCGCCCACGGCCAGGCCGAGCATCAGGCGCGCGACCAGCATGGTCGTGAAGTTGGGCGCGAACGCGGCCAGCAGGTTCGATCCGATCAGCAACAGCGTGAGCGCGATCAGCACCGTGCGCCGGTCGAGCCGGCCCGAGGCGACGATCAGCGCCGGCCCGGCGAAGGCAGCCAGCACGCCGGGCATCGTGATCATCAGCCCGGCCGTGCCGTCGGACACGTTCAGGCCGCGCGCGATGTCGGTGAGCAGGCCGATGGGCATGAACTCGGTCGACACCATCGCGAAGGTGCCGACGGCGATGGAGCCGACCGCGAGCCAGGCGGAGCGGGTGGGCGCGGCGTCAGAAGTGGCGGCCTCGCGCGCGGGCGCTGCCAGGTCGTCGATGCAGGGGTTGCTGCCGGAAGAATTCATCATGGAGATGCTGTCCTTGAACGCATCGGCGATGAAGGCGCCAATGCCGGTGAGGGGGCATTGGAGTGTGCGAGCGGGCCGCCTTGCGACCAAGGGGCGGTGGAGCAGTAGACAGTTTCCCTGAGGCGAACAATCGACCCCTTTGATGACTGGAACCGTCCAACGGCGCGGCGATGGCGCCTTTGACCCTCACCGTTTTTCGTGCCGACGAACTCAGGTGTGGGCGGGACGCAACTGCAGCGCCTGGCCGTCGGCCACGAACGACTCGTCGACCAGCACGCGGAAGGCCGTGCCCTGCGTGAACTTCGGTTGCGCGACGGCCGGCGAGAGGAACTCGATGTCGAGCGCGACCGGCGTGCCGCGCGCGAGCGATGTGCCCGACGGCACGCGCCAGCGCGCCGAGAAGCCTTCGGTGCCGAGCACCAGCGCGCCCCGGTATTCGCCGGGGCCCAGCGGCACGTCCTGCGCGGGCACGGAAGGACGGCGGAAGGTGAGTGCCGCCTGCAGGTGCGGCGTGAACTCGGGCAGTGTGTCGAAGCCCGCGGGCGGGGCCGGCTTCGGCGTGCGCCGCGGGAGCTT
>Ga0308157_10010535_pt1 | contig 10013 bp, 1 predicted proteins | sample PhyBR1_FD_201035 | JGI IMG/M metagenome (GOLD analysis project Ga0308157, IMG submission 201035) | Phyllosphere microbial communities from UC Gill Tract Community Farm, Albany, California, United States - DLSLB.R1 | ecosystem: Host-associated > Plants > Phyllosphere > Unclassified | place: USA... | reverse complement strand
TTGTAGAAAACGTAGAAGTTTGTTCCGTATCGTGCATAGTACCGAGAAACTTTACCATTTTTATATAGTTAGTCCCAGCCTCTGCAGTTCCTATATCAGGACGACAGTATAGCGTGGTATAAGTCACGATAGACGAGTATGAACTTTGATTCGAGCAAGTGATCTTTCTGCGGTAATAAGAAACTCCTGGCGAAGAAATGGCAGTAATGACTGCACTGGCGCTAGTTGCACCCGCAATATCAATCCAGGGCCCGCCTGTACTTGATGCATATTGCCACTGATAACTTAGAGCGGTGGCGTTCGTGTCACCTGTTACGGTTATAGTAAATGTAGATGAAGGTGTTCCCGTGGATGAGCTTAATACGGTTGTTCCGCCCGCGGGTGCGCCCGAACACGCCGCCGCAACTTTTACCCGATAATCACGCGTCTGTCCCCAAGCATCAGCGGTACAGGGACTATTATTATAATAATTGTCATTCGTGCTTAGATTATACTGCCACAAAACACGCATCCGATATGTTCCCTGGGCAGAAGCACTTGGAACTGAAACATTAAAAGAAACTGTATTCGGAGCTGATGAGCTACTTACAGATCCCACCCATCGTCCTACAAATTCTCCAGTGTCTGTAAAGTCCCCATCATTATTAAAATCAATCCAAACTACTGCGAAATGTCTCCCATTACCGTTCGCTGCAAGGACAAACGTATAGGTCCCGCCAGGATATACAGTAGGAGCAACAACGTCGTTGTGAAAATAATAAGACAAATTTCCACCTCCAGTCGAGTGATTAAGTCCAGGCGCTAATTCGCCGACTAACTTCACCATCGTGATAGGATCGACATTTCTTGTTCCAGGTGTGCAGTACGTTTGCGCCTGCATTATAAAAAAAGAAAATATGAATATTATCGAATAAAAATTTTTCATCGTGTATTGTTGTTGAACAAGAAGATTCCGCTTTGACCGACGGCTCGGTGCAGCAGAGGCTTTCTTATACGGTATTTGTGTTTTGTAAAGAAAATTAAGCACGACCGATCAGGTGATTGGCGTTGAGTGAAGACTTACCGCAAACTGCGCACATGCACAGGTTCATCATGCGGGACCAGGAGAGTAAATGATTATTCATTTCGTGTGTTTAAGTTCGATTGATAATCATCATTTGTGTGTTGGTGCAAATATAAGTAATAAAACATATACCATGATAATTTGTACTGGAAATCAGGTTATTGCAGTTCATCAGCTTTAAAAGAAAGCTACGCTGCGAGTGAAGCTGAGAGTGGTAAAATAGACATTATGCTAACGTGCTATATTAAATGAAATTCCCAACCTTAAATGGCTATAAAACATTAAACAAACCCATTACATTTTTTTTCTAGTTCAGATCGTTGCGCTTCGCCCCGGGAATTTAATAAATCAGTCCGCTAGAAATATGAGTGGGTAATCCATTTGACATTATATTCACGACTAAAAAAAAGTCCCGGTTCAAATGAAACCAGGACTTTAATAAGTTACACCATTATTTTACGATTTTTTTCACCGTTTGCTCTTCACCTTGTTTGATGTTCATCAGGTAAACACCGTTTGCAAGCTCGCTGCCATTTACTACAGCTTCAGGAGTATTTGGTTTAAATGCACGTACCAACCTTCCCGACATATCGTAAATCTCAAGTGAGGTAATACGTTTCGGCGCCTTTACCACAAAGTCATCTGCGGCACGGTATACCTGCACTTCCTCTTTTGTGGAAGAGTCCGTTGCGAGCACACTGCCAGGCTTGTACACTATTTCGAAACGGCCGGTACTTTCACCCGCCTGAGCTTCAAAAGTATAGTTGCCCTGGCTTAAATTCGTCACCGCACTGGTAATTTTATCTTTTAGGTAAATCTGCTGACCTGAGGCGAAGATACCTTCCGCTTTTTCAAGGGCAATGGTGTGAAGGCCTGCGGCGAAATGTCTTGTTCCGATCGCCACCACATCCGTGTCAGCAAATGTACTTTTACCGTTAATAGCGATATTCTTACCGGATACATGACTGAAAAGTTCGTCAGATCCGCCTCTCGCTTCCGAATCTTCGGCACCAAGTGCGTCAGTGCCGCCATCGAAATACACTACCGCAAGAGTACTGGTAAGGTTGCGCGGCGTAGTAACAGACAGCCAATAACGGTCATCGACAACCTCTTCTCCTCTGGCTCCAATGAATTTCACACCACTGTTTTTGTCGGTACGGATGGAGTTATTGAATTGAAGTGTCGCGTTCTTCTTCAGTGCTTTTACCATAAAGCCCTGGCCAACTGTAATTTCGCTTTTCGGTATTTTTCGAGCCGTAAGACCTTCTTTAGGTCCGGCCGCCGGAATACCCATACCTGTACTGCCCGATTTCGCGTTGAACACACCGTAAGCCTGGCCACCGTAGCTAGAACCTTGCTGTACATACACATTGTTTGCTGTGCTGTCCCAAAAATAAAAGCTTGTACTGATCGCCGGATCGGCAGCGATTTGACCTTTGTTGAGTTCGTACAGTGCCTGCAGGTCAATGTTAGAAGGATATGGATTTCCCACCAGATTGTACCCCAGATGGCTGCTGGTTGCAGTATTGCTGTTTGCCAAAGCGAAATTGATAATTCCGTTTTGCGGCACACCGATAAAGGTAGCAGTGATATCGTAAGCTCCGTTCGGAGTATCAACCGACGGCTCTTTCACGGCAAGACCGCGACCCGGCACATTAGCACCGGAAGAATTATAGAAGTAGTTATTGGCTTCGTTGTGATAAAGAACATAAGTAATACCCGGATAGATAGTTTTCATGCTCTGTCCCGCGGCAAAAGTCACCGGAGAACCGAAGTAATTGTATTCAGCACTTTTAGGCTTAATTTTCAGATCGCGTAAAACCGTAATATTTCCAGTGTTTGCGGGCGCGCTATCATTCACCTGAATAAGGTTGGCATCACTCTCTACGGTGAGCTTAGTACCATTATCAAGATTGATATTATTATAAACAATTAAAGGATTTTTAGGCACTACTGTAACGATTGCGGAACCTACAAGGTGTACCGAACACGCAGATACGGCACCGTCTGCTGTAGAATAAGTTTGACGAATTTCGGCCGAGAGTTGATTTTCAGCGGTCGGGATTCCTTTACTCCATTTGTCGTTTTCATAGACGCTGGTTTCCTCAGACATTGTAATGATATTCGAAACTACAGGTTCCGGCAAGATGCACTGCTGTATAGAAGATGCAAGCGTAACGCTTACTTTATCCCCGTTTTTCAGTTCTTTTGTTTCGAAAGTTGCTGCCGTTTGGCCCGCAACTGCCACACCGTTCACAAACCACTGGTAAGCAGGTGCGCTGCCACCGTCAACAGATGTCGCGGTGAAAGTTACTTTGGTGCCCTGGCAGATGGTGGTATTTGGGCTGGAAATAAGTACTGAAGGTTGAATAAGCTTATTTACGCTGATGTACTTGTTTCCTTCTCCGTCATATGCAAAACCGGTACTGCAGCTGTTTTTAGCATCTACCGCAATATTACCGCTGCCATTTCCTGCTTTTACAGTAACAGTAGTAGTACCCTGTCCACTTATAATTTCCCAACCTTTGGCAATGTCTACAAACCACTGATAGCTTGTTGCATTGGGCACTGCTGCAATGCTGTAAACAGCTGTCTGTCCGGCACATAATGTATCGTTTCCTGCAATAGTACCAGGCAAGCCTACTGCACCGACAACGTCTATTCTGACAACATTTGAATATTCAACTGCACATGAACCATTCTGTACTACTGCACGGTAATAATAGGATTTAATCTCAGTAAATTCTGCTGTAATTTCCGTTGCGTTTGAATTAACATTTACAACAGGCCCTCCGGCAAAATTATCAAATGAATATTCCCACCGCAGGACATTTCCTACATTATCCTGTAATTTAAGAATCGCAAATTTAAATGCAGCGTTTGGACCCACACAGATTTCCGGAATATTGGAAGTTACTGTACCTGCGACCGTTGCTGGAACTACAGTGATAGTTCCGGTTGCTTGCACCCCCGAGCAGGCAGACAAGAGAGGAATACTGTAATTGAAAGTTCCTGACTCTGTGGGTACACCACTTATCGTGATTTTGTTATCTTTCCAAACAGCAGTAACACCGGCAGGAAGACCCGATGCGGTACCAATACCTGTTGCTCCGCTGGTGGTGTGGGTGATAGGAATAATTGCAGAATTAATACAGACTGTAGGCGAACCTGATGCAGAACTCACAGTGCAGGATTCGGGTGCCATCTTGGCAACGGTTCCCAAAATTGCCGGGCCCACTTCACCATTCTCCTCAAACTTGATGAAGAAGGTAGACTGATCTGTATTATATACGTATACTCTTATGTACAGCGATTCACCTGGAAAAAGTACTGAGCCGGATTGAAAATCAGCTTTTTTATCAGTCCAGTTACTAGAGTAAGCCCCGTTATCTATTAAAGTGCCGACCTTTCCGCTAAAATCAGAATTTTTAGAATACTTTACAGTTATTTTCCCATCTCCTGTACTTCTATACTTCATCACAAAAGCATTTAAATGGGCTATTGATTGAGTATCAACAGCGCTTAAGCTTAATTGAAAATATTTTGAAGTATTATATGAACCGTTGAATTCTCTAGGGTTGGTATGAGTACCGTTGTAATTAAATCTCAAGCCATTACTATCATCGCTCTCAGAAGTAAAGGTGGCATTAGAGCCCATTAAAAGTATTGTACTGCCCTGCACTGCCGCTGTATAATTTTTTGAAGACAGATCTTTTTTATTCCACCGTACAATAGGCGTCGCTGTTCCCACGCCAGGCTCCACTAACTGTACTGAAACTTTTGCGATGTTTGAAACACCCTCGGAATTGGTAAGGGTATATGTGAAACTGTCGTATCCGGTAAAGCCAGTATTAGGAGTATAGACGATGTCTGAAGTTCCATTTACTCTCGCGGTTCCATTCTTCGGTGCGCCCGAAACGGTAATCGCTGTAAGTGGGCCTGAGAAAAAATAATCATCATTAGCCAGCACATCTACATTCACGGCAACATTTTTCACGGTTCCTGTTCTGTCATCCTGCGCTGACGGCTTCAAAATATTCTGATATGAAATTGTACCTTTAAATTCCGGTCCTATGGTACCACTTTGATTATGACGGATATAGAAGAACTGATTCGTACTATAAATATAAAGCCGAACGTATAAAGTTTCGTTCTGGTTCACTACGGTGTTAACGGGAAATCTTAAATTGTAATTTTTAAAAGTCCCGGAAGTAGCTTCATCAGTAAGAAGATCCTTAGCATTAGAAAAATCACTTTCTTTAGAGTACCTTACTTTTAATTTTTGCCCATCCGCACCATTTGCGCGGCCCTCAAAATTAAAACTGTCCACATTAATTTTGTAGCCAGCCTTTGCAGAAATCTTAAATTCGACATATTTACTTTCATCGAAAGTTTGCTCCGGCGTTTGATTCCATTGAGGCGTCGGCCATCCTTCAGTTTTGTAGAAATTAGAGTCGGGATTTTCAAAGACTTCATTGACCGTAACATTATTAGCTTTGATCTGCCCCGATTGAACCTGAGTGTAAAAAAAAATAGGTGAAAAATCCGCACTGTACCACTTAGCAAGTGTGTATTGTCCATAAAAATTAGTTGAAGATAGAATTAGGATTATGAGCATAATCGCTAATTTGTGTGCACGCGGAAGGGCACAAACAGTAAAGACGTTTCTCATCATGTTTTGGTTTAATGTTTTCTGTGCACACAAAACATTTTTCAAAACCCGACAAGCCTTTTCCTGCCCGAGTATTTCACTCAGGTAAAACTGCCATAATCGTAATGTTTTTTAATGTTTTGTGTTTACTCAGCAAAGAAGCCCCCTAATCTGCTAAGCGGGTGCAAAGATAACAAATGTTATTTCACAAAACAAATTATTAAATAAATCGTCCTATGAATTGCATAATGTAGGTTTTAGTTGAATATTTTAACTTATTATTGAGAATTTTATAAAAATAACAAGCATTTTACATTTGATAATAATTTTTATTCATCGTTATTAATTTCTCAAAGTGATATTATAGATCACAATTTTTGCTGGAATATTAAATTATTGTTAACGAAGATCTCATTTGAATACACTTTATAAAAAACAGACCAACAGAAAACAGACTGTCCGTATCATATTCAACGGTCTTTTTTTTTCTATCCACTATCTCTAAGGGGACTCAAATAATGTTAACCCAACCTTAAAATCAACTTAAAAAAAATACCCCCGACTATAATAGTCAAGGGTATAACTCTGCTCACTGCTAAACTATTTTACGATCTTACGTGAAATTATTTCGCCGTGGCGTACTATCTTAAGAATGTATACGCCCCTGGCAAGTTCCTGCAAGTCTATTCTGACACTGCGCGAACTGGGCTTCAAACGTCGTGTCAGCTTACCGCTCAGATCGTAGATTTCGACTTCTGAAATGTCTTTGGTAGATTTCAGCCAATAGCTCTCCCCTTCACGGTACAGCAATATCCCTGAATCTGCGGCTTCTGCCGCGAGCACACGGTCTTCACGGTAAACAATCTGGAATCTTCCTTCAGTTTCACCTTTTTCTGCATCAAATACATAAGGATTTTCTGAAAGATTGGTGAGGCTTCCGGTCACAGTATCCTTTAAAAAGATGTGCTGGCCGTTTGCAAAGATGCCTTCCGTTTTATCAAGTACAAGCTTATACTGCCCGGCGGTAAAGTGGCTGCTCCCCAGCACCACCACGTCTGTATCAGAAAATTCACTTCGTCCGTTAATAGATACTTTTTCGGTCCCCGCGAAAGTGTAAACAACATCTGAACCGCCCATCAGGGGTGAATCGTCCGCAGCAAAGCCGTTATTGCCCTCCTCAAAATAGACCACGGCTATGTTTGAAGAAAGTCCGCCCGGTGAAACCATATTGAGCCAGAAACGGTTCATTGCAGGTTCAGATTTGCCAAAAAATCCCGTTCCACTGTTTGCCGTACGGATACTGTTACTGAAGACCAGGGTTTTAGACGCTGGGTATACCTGTGCCATAAATCCCTGCGCCATTGTCACGTACCGTGTCGGAAATTTAACCGTGTATGCGCCCGCTTCTCCAAACGCTTTTGTAGGTGTTAAGCTTACCGCATTGAACTGGCCGTATGCATTGCCGCTATATCCGGATCCATATTGCGTATAGGTGTTGTTTGCGGTATTATCCCAAAAATAAAATGTGGAACTGATGCCGGCTGCTTCGCCACCATTAAGATTATAAAACGAGACTAAATCAATATTGGATGGGTAAGGATTTCCTACCAGATTATACCCTCGCACCAAAGCAGGCGGAGAGATAACCCCTGGCGCACTGTTCACCGCATTGAAAGTTAACGGCGTTCCTCCCACTGAAATCCCGTTTACCGGCACGCCCTTAAAGACCGCCTTCACTTCTGAAACCGTATTTGGAACCAGAGAAAAACCGGGCTCTTTCACCGCCAAAGCACGTCCGGGTATGTAAGCACCTGTGGATTCATAAAAGTAATTGTTCGATTGGTTATGATATAGTACATGAGGTGCAGAAATTCCGCTGTAAATTCCGTTTTTTAAATTCACGCCCTCGACCGGTGATATGAGGAAGTTGTACTGGTTTCGGTCCGTTTGTGGCGGAATCGGCACGGAAAGATTGATTTTTCTTTCCGCCGTAAATGTTCCTGTACCACTGTTTACACCGCCATCATTTAGTTGCACGAGACCCGCACCACTTTCCACGATGATTTCGCCGTCATTTATAATGAAATCGGTGACAGTAAACGATGTATTTTCTTTCACAATCAGTTTGCCACTACTGTTTACTTCACACTGGCAAACCTGTAGATCGGCGTTCGCCGCAGTTTCAAAAATATCATCGATTACTGCCCTGTCTGTGGGCTGAGGAGCTGAAGGAATCCATGATGCTCCATTCCAGATTTTCGGCTTTAAGCCCGTACTGGTAATGCGGATGTCATCAATAATCCAGGATTCATTGACGGCATTATTCTGTGCGGTAATACGTATTTGCAACGCATTACTCTGAGGAATTCCGGTGATTTCCAGAGCACTGTATTTCGTTCCGGCTTCGGAAGATTTAAAGTAGGTCAGGTTCTGATTGCTTTGATAAAGACGCATTGCGTCACCGGTTCTCTCACTGTTAAAACTCCACGCTACATTCATATCATTGGAGACGATTTTTGCCTGAGGATACCAGTTAGCTCCCCCGTCGGGACTGATTTCAACCAAGACAAAATCGATTTTGTCTGCATCTAAAATATCCGGCCCCGGATCCTGATTCTTGCTGTCCATTCCGTTGCTTTTACTTCCAAGAGAAAAGCCTGCAACTTTTAGACTTACCGAAACGTCAGTGTACGCAGAAGTATTCACCGGACCGAAAGTAAACCTGATCCCTGAAGCTGTTTCACCCACGGGATCAGCCCCTTGGATCCGATACCCGCGTGAACCATGCGAGAACAGATTATTGACTTTTGGCGCGTCATTGCTTCCACTTTTGCCGGAAGAAAAATCGGAAGAGGAACCGGGTGGAATTGCGCCAATATTCTCATGAGTGAAAATCAATTCATTCTCCGAAGGTAACGTTTCAAAATCCTGCTGTGCGATAATGATTTCACCGGGTGAACTGCAATACACAGCGCCGCCGCGGAGGGCAAAAGTAAACGGGTTCGAAGCCTGATCATTGTTGGTAATTGTCACAGTGGCATCTTTTGTCCCAATCGAGGTGGGTTTAAAAATAATACTGAACGATACAGACTGATTCTGACTTAAAACAGTATTAGGTGGCGGTGCTCCTGCGACAGAAAACGCGGTTGCGTCCGCCCCCGAGATCGAAACTGAATTTATAGTAAGCGGCGCACCGCCCAGATTTAATATTTCGAAGGTTTTCGTCTGGCTGTTGCCGATATTCTGCGTTGCGAAGAGCGTATTATTCAGCCCGCTCGGCATGGTACTTCCATTGCTGATTGTTGATCCGTTGCCCAATACTTTTATCCGTGCGATTCCCGGCGTTACGGAGCCCGTGAGAGAAACAGTTTTGTCCACCGCGGATGTTGAGTTCAGTGTAATGGTTCCGGTATAGGTGCCCACAGGTAAACCGTCTTTTAGACGGACATATATCGTTTTGTCAGTTACGGCACCGCTCTGGTTCTTGCTCAGAACCACCGTTGTCCATGGTGCCACATTGTTGTTGTCATAGGATTGGTTGGTCGAGATTTCCCAGTTAGCCGATGCAGAGACGGTGATGGCAGCCGCAAGATTGTTTCCGTTCACCTTAAAACTCTGCAGCGCAGATGGACCCTGTGCAAATGCATACGCAAATCCACTCAGGGAAGTTTTATCAATGTTTATTACCGGCTGGGTCACAACTGCTTTTACCTGAAATGTATAAAGTGGTGTATCCGGATCGTCACTGGCGATTTGCACAGTTTCCGTGTGGGTTCCGGGGACTGTACTGTTAAATTTAACTTTAAAGGACGTATTGGAAAAAGCGTTCACACTGGCGGACGCGGGTTGTGCGGAAATGGTAAAACCTTGAGCTCCGCTGAGCAGAGTTACAGCGGGATTGGTCAGATTTAATGTGGCGGAACCTGCATTTCGGATTTCAAAAGTTCTTTCAACATCGGTTCCTCCTATCATGGTTCCGAAATCAGTGCCGTCACTTGTCGTGGGCGTTGAGTCACCATTCGGGATGGTGACCGAATTTCCCTGGATGGTGATGTTGGGCTGCGAAGTTCCGGTGAAACAAGTCCATTGAAAATCGTCAATTGTATAGCGCGCGCCAGTTGACTCCAATGTAAAAACCACATTTCCAGGAATATTTAGGTTGGAAAATGATCTATTAATCGCCGAGTTGTCTGTCGGCATTTCAGACGCAGGAAGAGTTGCAACTACAATATTATTGACTTTCACTACAAGATTTCCCGAAGACTCATTAAAAGGGAATTTTACATTAAAACTGATTCC
>Ga0308157_10010534_pt1 | contig 10014 bp, 8 predicted proteins | sample PhyBR1_FD_201035 | JGI IMG/M metagenome (GOLD analysis project Ga0308157, IMG submission 201035) | Phyllosphere microbial communities from UC Gill Tract Community Farm, Albany, California, United States - DLSLB.R1 | ecosystem: Host-associated > Plants > Phyllosphere > Unclassified | place: USA... | reverse complement strand
AGGCTGGCTTGCTGACCATAAAATTGAATATTGAAAAGTAATAAAGTGAGTAAAAAAAATACTTTCTTCGGCATCTCGTACAGTTAATTTTTCTGTTAGTAAACCTCTTCAACATCTGCGTTTTTTTCGCAGGTTTTTACCCCTGCTTTCATCTTTTCCGATGACAAATTACGTTTTTATTTTGTCTTAAAGATTTTTTTTGGAAAAATTTTTAAAGAATAAATACGAAACTGCCGCGCGTAAATTCGGGCGCAAAGTTAAAAAATATTATCAAAATATCAGTAAAAATAAATTACACATATTTAATCCATAATAATAAAAAAATACGGTTGATTTGTTACCATAAACGAATGCATTACATACCATTTCTTTTTATTTCCCCTCCTTTTGCCTAAATTTGCGCTTTTAACAATGCTATGGAAGACGAAAAAAAATCCCTCAATTTTATTGAACAAATTATAGAAGACGACTTAGCTGCCGGTTTACCGCAGGATAAATTGCGCTTCCGTTTTCCGCCGGAACCGAATGGTTATCTTCATGTTGGTCACACCAAAGCGATTTGCATCAATTTTGGTTTAGGCGAAAAATATGGCGCGCCCGTCAATCTTCGTTTTGATGACACCAACCCTGAAAAGGAAGAGCAGGAATTTGTGGATTCCATTAAAGCGGATATCGAATGGTTGGGTTTTAAATATGATCAGGAATTATACGCGTCCGATTATTTCGATCAATTATATGATTGGGCAGTTCAAATGATTAAAGACGGAAAAGCTTATGTTGACGAACAACCTTCGGAAGTTATTACCGAACAGCGAAAAAATCCGTTTGAAAACGGGATTGAATCTCCCTTTAGAAATCGTCCGGTCGAAGAAAGCCTGGAGCTTTTCGAAAAAATGAAAAAAGGCGAGTTCGAAGAAGGCGCTATGTCTCTCCGTGCCAAAATAGATATGACTTCACCTAACATGAACATGCGCGATCCCGTCATGTACCGTATTTTGAAGCGACCACACCACCGCACCGGCGACAAATGGAAAATTTATCCAATGTACGACTGGGCGCACGGCGAATCGGATTATATCGAGCAAATTTCGCATTCCTTATGTTCTTTGGAATTCGAAAATCACCGTCCTTTATATAACTGGTATCTCGACCAAGTTTACGAAGAAAATACGACGCGAAACAAGCAACGCGAATTTGCGCGCATGAATGTGTCATATATGATTACTTCAAAAAGGAAACTTCAGCGCTTAGTCGCAGAAAAAGCGGTGACCGGTTGGGATGACCCGCGAATGCCAACAATTTCCGGAATGCGAAGATTAGGTTTTACGCCGACTTCCATTAAAAATTTTATTGAAAGAGTTGGTGTTGCCAAAAGAGAAAATCTCATCGACATTCAATTATTGGAGTTTTTCGTGCGTGAAGATCTCAACAAAGTCGCGACACGCGTTATGGCGGTTGTAGATCCGGTGAAACTCGTGATTACCAACTATCCGCAAAACGAAGAAGAATGGTTAGAAACAGAAAATAACCCTGAAGACGAAAATGCCGGAACCAGAAAAGTGCCATTTTCGCGCGAACTTTATATCGAACGAGAAGATTTCAAAGAAGAAGGAAATAAAAAATTCTTCCGCTTAAAATTAGGTGGTGAAGTCCGCTTGAAATCAGCGTACATCATTAAAGCAGAAAGCGTTGACAAAGATGAAAATGGCGAAATCACCACGATTTATGCGACTTACGATCCCAAAAGTAAATCCGGCTCCGGAACAGAAGAAAGTTTGCGAAAAGTAAAAGGCACGCTTCACTGGGTTTCTGCGGCGCACGCGTTGCCAATTGAGGTCAGAATTTACGACCGACTTTTCACCACGCCGCAACCTGATGCTGAAAAAGAAACCGATTTTATGGAGTTTATCAATCCTGAAAGCTTAAAAATCGTGCAGGGATTTGCGGAACCAAGTTTAAAGGATGCTGAAATTGGCCATCCATATCAGTTCCAAAGAATTGGTTACTTTACCAAAGACCGCGATTCCACAGCGGAAAAACCGGTTTTCAACCGAACGGTTACTTTGAAAGACGGTTTCAAACCTGAATAATTATAATTTCCTTTTCTGTTTTCAGAAGAGGATTTTTTTTTCGGGCTAAAACGGCATTTTTTTTCATTTTAACCAAAAGCAAAAAATTAGGTCAAACAGCGCGGAATTTTTTGGTTTAAGTGCTTAATAAAAGGCACTCTTTTATTTTAATTATCTTTGCCCCGAATTTTACGTTATGAAAAAATTACTGTCCACGTTCCTTTTACTCTCCTTTTTATTTTCGTTTTCCCAGCAGTCCATCGCTTTTGAAAATGGTTCTTTCAAAGAAATTTTAGCAAAAGCAAAGAAAGAAAAAAAGCTCGTTTTTCTTGATGCTTACGCCTCGTGGTGTGGTCCGTGTAAACTCATGGAAAAAAATATTTTCACGCTTCCAGCGGTAAAAGCTTATTACGAGGCCAACTTCATCAATGCGCGTTTTGATATGGAAAAAGGGGAAGGCCGTGAAATCGCCGCAAAATATTCCGTGCGCTCCTACCCTTCTTTTCTGTTTTTAAATGGCGACGGCGATTTGGTGATGCAGAATTTCGGTTATATGGGCGAAGAAGATTTTTTAACCATCGCCAAAGAAGCCAACAATCCGAAACTTGCCGGAAATTCCATGAAAGAGCTTTTTGAAAAAGGTGAAAAAGATCCGGAGTTTTTGCTGAATTTTATGAAACGCTACGCCGAAAGCGATTATGAACTCGCCAAAAAAGGTTCTGAAAGATATTTCGCAAACAAGACCAGTGCAGATTTTACGCGCGACGAAGTTGGCTTGCTTTTGTATTTTTTAAAATCATCTTCCGATGCGAATTACCAAATTTTCAAGGCCAAAAAAGACCAAATTTCTAAAATTTTATCTCCAGAAATTTACCAGCAGTTTGATGCCAACATTAAAATTTCCAAGGTGATGGAAAATTCATTGAACCAAAAAACCGGGCTTATCGATGACGAATATTTCTTCAAAAATGCCGTGCCACTCATCGGCCAAAAAGATGCGGAAACTGCTTTAGCCAGGATGAAAGTAATTTATTACGAAAACATCGGAAACTTTCCCGAGTACGAAAAAGCTGCACTCATTTACTATAAAAATGCTGACGATTTCGATCCACAGGAATTATTACAGCCAGCCTGGAATTTCGCACAGCACGTGGAAAATAAAGAATCGCTGAAAAAAGCCCAGGAATGGGCAGAAAAATCGGTAATGAAAGGAGAAACTCCGGAAAACACCTATATTCTGGCAAGAATTTATGCTAAAAACGGCAAAAAAACCGAAGCAAAAACCTACGCGGAACTTTCAAAAAATCTTTCGGAAAACCACGGAAAAGATGCCAGCCTCGCCACCGAACTTTTAAAAAGCTTAAAATAACAGTTCCTTGAAAATTTTTCCGCTCGTTTTTGCCGTATTTTTACCATTTATCGGTAAAGCGCAAATTTCAGATTCTACCCATTCGCCACAAATCTATTTTAAAGCAAATGCGCTTTTATTACCGGTGGGAATTATCAATGCCGGAGCGGAGTATCAGCTAAAACAAAAAGTCACCGTGCAGGCAGATTTGCTCATTTCACCCTGGAAATCTTTCAGCGGAAAACCCCTACAGATTTACATTGCGGGATTGGACGCGCGCTATTATTTTAAAGAAGCCTTTCAAAACTGGTATCTCGGCGCCAATATTTCCGCTTCGCGCTACATCATGCAAAAATGGAATTATTGGAGCGATGGCCCCTATCAGTACCGCCCCGATTCACCGGTTTACGTCGCTTCCGATCTATACCAGAGAGGTTTTTCGGCGATGTTGGGAGCAACAGTTGGATATCAGCTTCAGCTGAACGACCGTTGGAATATGGATGTTTTTCTGGGCGGCGGCAATGTCCAAAGTTTCTACAAAGGATATCACAAAAAACTGGGAATTCGGTATGATACAGATCCCGACCGAAATTACAACCGCAGCGGCGAATGGATGATTTACCGCGGCGGCGTCATGATCGCCTACAAATTAAAAAACCATGAACATAAAAAGTAAAAAATTTGCTGTAATTGCGGCAATTACCTTCGTCATTTTATTTCTCTTCAACTACATCGGCAACGATATGCCCGACAAGTTAGAACGGGCACTCATGACCGCTGTGGCCGGCGTCATCGGACTCACCATCGGGATGTGGTTTGTGTACCGCAACTCCAAAGACGACACTCATCACGATTTCGACTAAAACCGAAAAATTACCTGCTTTAACGGCAAATTTTTTAGGCGGACATTTCGCGCTTTCCGCTGCAATCTTTTTGCGGCGCCGTTTGCGAAACGGCACCACAAAAAGGATTTCCACTGCAATCGCGGCCGCAGGTGAGAAGGACAAAAGAGGAAGGATGGAGGATGAAGTAGGAAGTGTGAAGTGTGAAGTATAGTTCATTGATTAACTTTCTACTTTCTACTTCATCCTCCATCCTTCCTACTTCATCCTCCATCCTCCATCCTCCAAATTCTCTTTTTCCTTTTTACTTTTTCCAGTACCTTTGCACCATGATAAAAATCGGCAATATAGAGCTGCCAGAATTTCCGTTGCTGCTTGCGCCAATGGAAGATGTTTCAGATCCGCCTTTCCGCAAACTCTGCAAAATGCACGGCGCAGATATGATGTATTCGGAATTTATTTCCTCCGAAGGCTTAATTCGCGACGCAATGAAAAGCCGCAAAAAACTCGATATTTTTGATTACGAAAGACCGGTCGGCATTCAGATTTTCGGTGGTGATGAAGAAGCAATGGCACTTTCCGCAAAAATTGTGGAAACCGTTAATCCGGATATTGTAGACATCAATTTTGGTTGTCCGGTGAAAAAAGTCGTCTGCAAAGGCGCCGGCGCCGGCGTTTTAAAAGATATTGATTTGATGATTCGCCTTACGAAAGCGGTCGTAAATTCCACACATTTACCTGTGACGGTGAAAACGCGTTTGGGTTGGGACACCGAAAGCATTAATATTATGGAAGTTGCGGAAAGGCTACAGGAAGTTGGTGTAAAAGCGCTGACCATACACGCCAGAACGCGCGCGCAAATGTACAAAGGCGAAGCCGACTGGAATTACATTCACAAAGTAAAAAACAATCCCAATATTGAAATTCCAATTTTCGGGAACGGCGACATCGATTCCGCGCAGAAAGCCTGGGAATACAAAAATAAATTCGACTGCGACGGCATTATGATCGGCCGCGGCGCCATCGGTTATCCCTGGATTTTTAATGAAGTGAAACATTTTTTCGCCACCGGAGAAATTTTGCCGGAACCCACAATTACACAACGGTTGGAAGCGGTGCGTCAGCACGCACAATGGAGCAAAGACTGGAAAGGTGAAAGATTGGGTTTGATAGAAATGCGCCAGCATTACAGCAACTATTTCCGTGGAATTCCGCATTTTAAAGATTTCCGCCGCAAGTTTCTGGAGGTTTTCACTTTAAAAGAAATGGATGCGGTCATCGCGGAAGCGGATGAGTTTTACAAAAATTTCGAGGTTGCCAACTGATTTGATGATGCGAGGATTTGAAGATGTGAAAATTTGAGAATTTGAGAATTTGAGAATTTGAGAATAGGAAAATGTGCGAGATGTAGTTTTATTTCAAAGAGAATAAAAATTGGCTGCTAAAGAAGCAAAAATTTCGATTTTAGATTTTAAGATTAGCACAATTTGAAAAGCAAAAATAAGCTGCTTAAAGGACAAGAATTTCAATTTTAGATTTTAAAATTTTATCGTATTACGGCGCCCTGTCAAAGAGAAAAATTAGCTGCTTAAACGCCAAAAAATTCCTTTTTAACAAATTTTCAAATTACCACATTTTCAAATTACTTCATCATCAAATCACCACATCACCACATCATCAAATTAACCAATCACCTCCGGTAACGTTTCCCGTATTTAAAGGACTAATCAACAAAACTATTTTGATGCTGAAAGCTGAAAATGTAACCAAAACTTATAATGCCGGCAAAAAACTGGCACTCGAAGATTTCTCAATCAACGTTCCGGAAAGCAGTATTTACGGACTTCTTGGTCCGAACGGCGCCGGAAAAACCACTTTTATCCGCATTATCAATCAGATTACGCAAGCCGATTCCGGTGAGGTTTTTATCAACAGTCAAAAGCTGAATCCGGAACACATCCGCCAAATCGGTTATATGCCCGAAGAACGCGGACTCTACAAAAACATGACCGTTGGCGACCAGATTCTGTATTTCGGTGAGCTGAAAGGAATGTCGAAAAATGATGCGCTGCAGCAGGCAAAATATTGGTTTGAACAGCTGGAAATCGACCAGTGGTGGAAGAAAAAACTCAGCGAACTTTCGAAAGGAATGGCGCAGAAAATACAGTTTGTGGTGACGGTTTTGCACCGCCCAAAACTGCTTATTCTGGATGAACCGTTTTCGGGTTTCGATCCGGTGAACGCAAATCTCATCAAAGACCAGATCCTGAATCTGAAAAAAAACGGCACCACGATTATCCTTTCGACGCACCGCATGGAAAGTGTTGAGGAAATGTGCGATTACGTGGCGCTTATTCATCAGGCGAAAAAAGTACTGGACGGAAAAGTGTTCGACGTGCGTGAGCAATTCAAGAAAAATATTTTCAATGTAACGCTGGCAGACGTAAGTTTAGAGCGTTTCGCGCAGTTTAAAAACCAGTTCGACATTCACCATTTTTCTACCGAAAACGACCTGATTTCTTTTGATTTAAAAAACGACAGCGACCAGCATTTGCTTCTGAATGAACTGATGAAGGTTGGAAAGATTCGGTCTTTTGACGAGAAAATTCCGAGTATGAATGAAGTCTTCATCAACGCCGTGAGTGGAAATCAGGCGGAAATTTTAATTTAATCTAAAAATATTCATGAGAAATATATTTCTGATTACGAAACGAGAATATTTAACGCAGGTTAAGAAAAAATCTTTCGTCATTCTAACGCTTTTAGGTCCGGTTTTAATGATTGGTTTCGGCCTGTTAATCGCCTTTATGTTTAAAGCGAACGAAAGCACCAGCACTTTTAATGTCGTCGATAAGAGCGGACTTTTTGTAAATAAATTGAAAGGAAATTCGCAGATCAAATATGTTTTTGTGCCCGCCGAAAACGAAAAATCGCTGGAAGCCACGCTGAAAGACATGGATGGAATTGAAGGTCTACTGGTGATTCCGGCGCTGCAGAACAATAATTTTGATCAATTACAAAAAGAAACCAAGCTGCTGATCAACAAAAAGATTGGTTTTGATACGAAAACAACTGTCGCGTCTGATTTGGCAAAAATCATCCGTACAGAAAAAATTAAAACGCTGGGCATTTCGGAAGGTCAGATGACGGATTTGGAAAAGAATTTCGAGCTGAATACGAAAAACGTTGTTGATAATAAAAGTACAGACAGCGACCTGTCTTTCGGCGTAAAATCAGGACTTGCGCTGGTGCTGATGTATGCGGTTTTCATGTTCATCATCATTTACGGCGTCCGCGTAATGCGTAGTGTTTTGGAAGAAAAAAACAACCGTGTGGTGGAAATCATCATTTCCTCCGTGAAACCGTTTGAGCTTATGATGGGAAAAATTTTGGGCGTCACGCTGGTGGCTTTAACACAGTTTAGCATCTGGATTACAATGGCGGTTTTAGGCGCGATTTTTCTGAACACGGGTTTCGCGGCTATGAAAAACCAAATTCCTGGTGGTGAACAGGCGGAAATGATTCAGAAATTTGATTTTAAGCAAACGGCGGGAGAAGTTTCTCATATTCTTCTGGACATGAACGTTCCCGTGATTATCGCGGTTTTTATCGTTTTCTTTTTGTTGGGTTATATTTTTTACAGCTCCATGTACGCGGCAATTGGATCTGCCGTAGACAACGAAACGGAAACGCAGCAGTTTACTTTATTTGCAATTATTCCGCTAATGTTAGGAATGTACGGCAGTTTCACGATTATGAACAATCCCGAAGGTCCGCTGGGCTTCTGGCTTTCCATGATTCCGTTTACCTCGCCCGTGGCGATGATCGCGAGGATTCCGTTTGGCGTGCCGGTGTGGCAGATTTTGGTTTCTGTGCTCTTACTCCTGCTTTCCACTTTCTTAATGGTTTATATTGCCGCTAAAGTCTATCGCGTGGGGATTTTGATGTACGGAAATAAAGCCAGCGCCAAGGAGCTTTGGAAATGGATCAGAAGCTAAAAAATTTGCTGTTTTAAGGGCAGATTTTTGAAAAAAAATAAAATTCCATCAATGTAAGGTCGAATTTTTTTTTGGTTTTGAGGGTAAGTTGTGGGCGCGAGCGAAGCGAGTGCTATTGTTTTCATAGTTGTAGGGAAACGTTTTCCTACAGCAGATTGGTTTAAGATTTTAAAAAATATGCCTCTAAAAAGGCAAATATTTCGAAATTGAAATAACGCGAGCGAAGCGAGCGCCGATATTTTCAATGTTGTAAAAACATTTTCCCTGCTTAAAAAAATTAGCCGCTAAAACCGGAAATTTTTTGAAAAAATGGAAAAGCGCGAGCGAAGCGAGCGCCAATATTTTCAAACTTTTAGAAAGGTTTTTAGTGATTAAAAAAATTCGCCGCTAAAAGCCCAATTTTTCCAAAATAAAAATTCCATCTAAACGAATTGATGGAATTTTTTTTATTAATTGATTCTTATAAATTAGAACAAACCCCTAGCCCTGATTGAAACGGCATCCTTTTGCGGAGCGCAGCGGAGCAAAAGATAAAGTGGAAAGCAGGTTCCCGGCTCCTAAAAAATTCCGCCTTCAAACGGCTTGTTTTTCAAAAAAAAAAATCCACCAAGTTGAATTGGTGGATTTTTTTTAATTAAATATATAGCTCAGTCCGGCACTTACGACCTGTTCGGTTTTCTTTTTCGCGATGCTCGGATCGGTGCCCGGCTCGTTCATCAAACCTTTGTAGGTATTTGAAAGTCCCAAATCATAACGCGCCGTAAGCTCGAGTTTCCGTAAGTACGAAAAACCAACTCCAAAGCCAAGCGCCATATTGAAACTGCTGGCTTTACCATTAACTCCTGGATATTGCGGCAGTTCCTCAATACCGTAATAAGGCCGGGAAGCAGGTACATCCGTAACTTTCTGGCTCACCAAGAAATTAAATTTCGGCCCTGCAAGGGCAAAAAATTCAGATGCAGCTTCTGAAAAATAACCTTTGAAATACAGGGGAACGCTGATGTAATTATTTGCATAAACAGCATCGTAACCGCTGGATCCTTTAAAATCCTTATTTTTCCCGGATTCGCCTGCACCTAAATATTCGATACCTGGCTGCAGGTAAAACTGGTCGCGGCTGTCGACCGGAATCAGGGCCAAAATACCACCGTAACCGGAAAATAAAGCCCCCGACGGATTATGTGCATTGGTGATTCGCGAATACGTACCGCCACCCGTGACGCCGAAGCGCGTGCTGCTGAAATCGATTTGCGCCGATAAAGCAACGGAAGCGACCAAAGCAGAAGTTAAAAGAAATTTTTTCATACCACTTGTGTTTTTTGTGTCTTATCCTAAAACTTTCGCTACAGTAGAACCGATTTCAGCCGGAGAATCTACTACATTGATTCCGTTTTCTCTCATGATTGCCATTTTCGCCTGAGCAGTGTCATCAGCACCACCAACGATTGCTCCTGCGTGACCCATTGTACGGCCTTTTGGCGCAGTTTGTCCGGCGATGAAACCAACAACCGGTTTTGTAGATCCTGATTCTTTATACCAACGTGCAGCTTCAGCTTCAAGGTTTCCACCGATTTCACCAATCATCACAACCGCTTCAGTTTCCGGATCGTTGATGAAAAGTTCCAAAGCTTCTTTTGTAGTCGTTCCGATGATTGGGTCACCACCAATTCCGATTGCGGTAGAAACACCGTAACCCGCTTTGACAACCTGGTCAGCAGCTTCGTAAGTTAAAGTTCCGGATTTAGAAACGATACATA
>Ga0308157_10010533_pt1 | contig 10014 bp, 11 predicted proteins | sample PhyBR1_FD_201035 | JGI IMG/M metagenome (GOLD analysis project Ga0308157, IMG submission 201035) | Phyllosphere microbial communities from UC Gill Tract Community Farm, Albany, California, United States - DLSLB.R1 | ecosystem: Host-associated > Plants > Phyllosphere > Unclassified | place: USA... | reverse complement strand
TGCCTCCGGCTAACACTTCCCCTTGCCGGGTGTGTAGAGGACTTTCACCTCCAAGTCACCCGCTCGGCCACCATAGCCAAGCAGGTTGCGCTTGCGCGCAACGCGCCATGCCTGGCGCACACAAAAAGGCCCACCTTTCGGTGAGCCTTTTGAGTACTGCATAAGCATGTAGCGTCACATGGGCCTCGCGGTTCGCCTCCAGAAACCGGCTCCACCAGGTCATGATCATCCGGCGCTCTTCGAGAAACTCGGCCTTGTGGGTATAAGCGGCCCGCACGTTGTTGCGTTCCTTGTGGCTCATCTGCCGTTCGATGGCCGTCTCTGACCACAGCCCGTACTCGACCAGCGCACTGCACGCCATGGCTCGGAACCCGTGGCCGCAGATATCCACTTAGGTGTAGTAACCCAACGCCCCGTATGCCGCATTCACCCGGTTCGCAGAATCGTTTTCACAGTTTGGCATCCTCTACGAACGCCACATTCAGGCCACCTCAAGTTGCCGAGTTAGAGATCGAACCCGTCGCAGCAGGTAGGACGCAACACGATATTTCAAGCTTAAACCGCGCAACATTTCTATTCCCACCAACTGCAAGCGACTGCGCTAAGTTCCCCACCCTCTGGCAATGATGCCGCCCCCAAGCTCACTATCTCGCCGTGGATAGACCATTGAAAAAATTTGCGTTTGTAAGTGCAGCCGCGGAGCGTGAGTACAAAGAACTGCCCAAGGACGTTCAGGACGATTTCGGCAAGGACCTGCGGCGCATTCAGTATGGCCAGGACCCTGTTCGGCCGTTCAAGTCATTGACGGAATCAGTAGGGGCGGGGGCGATCGAGCTCATCATAAACGGCAGCCCGGCATTCCGATGCGTGTATGTGGCCAAGTTCGCGGACATGGTCGTTGTGCTGCATTCGTTCGTAAAAACGACCAACAGGTCCGACCGGCACGCGATGCAGGTCGCCCAAGAGCGAATGAAGGAGCTCAAGCACGAGTTGCGCAAAATGGGGTACAGGGTTTAGCTGCCCGGCGCTTGGGTGATCACGATCTGGGGAGATGAACTGCCATCGTTTGTGGGAAGCGTCAGGCTGGTACGAAAGCCAAGCTTGTCGAGCATATCCATCATGGCGTCCAGGGTGAATTTCTCGATTTTGCCATTCGCCAACTCCGATACCCGAGACTGGGTTACGTTCAGCCTGGCGGCCGCCTCGTGTTGTTTGAGGCCCGTTTTTTTGATGCAGTCGGTAATGAAGATGGAAAGGTCCATTTTCAAGGCCATTTTGCTGGCCGTTTCTGCATCGTGGGTGGCGTGGAAGGGGCTTTCGTGGAATTGAAGCGGCATGGGCTTGCCTCAGCAGAAATATCTAAAATTTACGATAAAATCTTAGGTGGGCTCGATGGGCAAGTCAAAGCGTTTGTGTTTGGGGGCTTTTCTTGATGGTCAGAGAATGCGCCACTTGAGATTGCTGGGGATGCTGCGCAGCCCATCGCGAGGCAAGGCTCCTGCATTGGTCCACGCGACGGAGCGGGTTCACCCGCGAAGGGGCCGGGCCTGCTGGCGTGATTTCCTGGGTATTCACCGTGGCAGCCACCACCGCATTCGCGGCTGAAGCCGCTCCTACATCGTGCGAGTTGGGCAGGGCTCAGGGGCGAGGGCTGTAAACAAAAAAGGCCCACCTTTTGGTGGTCGGTGGTCGGTGGTCGGTGGTCGGTGGTCGGCACATATCTGCGGCTCGACACCGCCCGACGTAGGAGCGGGTTCACCCGCGAAGGGGCCGGGCCTGCTGGCGAGATTTCCTGGGTATTCACCGTTGCAGCCACCACCGCATTCGCGGCTGAAGCCGCTCCTACATCGTGCGAGTTGGGCAGGGCTCAGGGGCGAGGGCTGGAAACAAAAAAGGCCCACCTTTCGGTGAGCCTTTTGAGTACTGCGTATGGTGCCGGCACCAGGAATCGAACCCGGGACCTACTGATTACAAGTCAGTTGCTCTACCATCTGAGCTATACCGGCAATGGGGCGTCATTATAGCGATCGGTTGGCGCCTGTAAACCACTTCGTTGCGATTGTTCGCAAAAGAGCTAAGTCACCGACCCAAAAGAAGAAATTTCTTACCAGCCGCGGTGCAGCGTGGTGACGCTTGGCTCGCTTTTACCTGGGTTGAAAAACAGCTTGTCGTTGTCGCAGCCGCGCTTGCGGCAGGGGCTTTCGGTGCGCATGGGCAGGCCGTTGTCACCGCCCAGCTGCATGCCGGGGTGGTTCCAGCCCAGGTTGTCGTTGGGGTGGGACGCTGGGTGTTGGGAGCAGGCGGTCAGGGCCAGGGCGAAGCTGAGCAGGGCGAGGGGCTTGGTTAGCGGCATGGGTGGGTCCAATGTCGAATCTGGCGCAATGCCAGAAGATCGCAGGGCCGCAGGGCAGCGCGCGATTCACTTTTTAATGATTTGGGGCGCGGATGATACACCGATGTGGGTGGATTTAGCATGGAATTGCCTGGCAGGGCCTCTTCGCGGGTGAACCCGCTCCTACACTTATCGATTAGCCTGCAGGTACGAAAATTCTGAACCTGAGACCTGAAGGCTTCAGGATCTGTAGGCTTCAGACGTATCCTACGCGCGCCGCCGAAGTATCGCTGTTGTCGGGGAAATGGCTCACGGATAACGTTTCCGGGTCGCTCAGGCGACCGGGTGTGAGAACCCTGCTTCGAATAATGCGCTACCCCTTTATGGCGGCCGTACGTGGGCAGACTTCGGTCTGGCCGGGCTTCCTTATTCGACCGGTTTCTCACCCCGCGTACGGCTGCCACCTGAAATCCGTGAGAAAGATTTTTGGCAGTCCCTTTTCCCCGAATAAGGTTTTGCCATGAAGAAAGAAATTACTGACCCCATCACCACCGCAGGCGTAGAAACCTTCCTCCCCGCCGGCAACCCCTCCCTCAATCTGCTCCGCGTCGAGCCCGGTATCCCGGTCGATGCCGCCTATGAGCATGTCTCCATCCTGATGGGCTACATCAAGCACTTGGTCCGTGAGGGCGATATGGAAGACGACCATAAATTCCTGGGTGCTGCCGATTACCTGTGCGACATGGCCAAGGCGCTGATGAACGATATCGAGATCGCCAAGAACAAGGCGCACTAGGGCCCCGCAAACGCTCCCTGTGCTAACCACAAGAAATGTTTATGCACAAGTGGCATTCGCAGCTTTAGCGAAAGCCATGCCGCATCGCTACACCGCTTGTCTTTGCGCAAATGCCTGTTTTTGCTGGGCTGCAGGTGCGCGGCGGAATAAGCCAAGCGTTTGAAATAGCGCTTGGCTCCAACAGGTAATCACAAGCTTGTTCACAGAGTTATCCACAGGTTGTGCTGCGGCTAACGGTCGCGTTCAGCGAGGATCAGCAGGTTGCGTGGGGTCAGTGGATAGTCGCAGAAACGCCCCAGCCGCACTTCGAAACCCTGCTCTTTCAGGAAGAGGGCGCGATCGAGCACCAGCCACAGCTCTAACGGCCGGCGGAACAGGTTACGCACCCGCTCCAGGTTGCGTACCTCGGCGAGGCGTTGCCAGCCTGCGGCTTCCAGCGCTGGCCAATCAGGGTTGCCGCTTAGCGGCAGGTTTTTGAGCTGCGCCAGGTCACGGCAGTAGTGCTCGAAGGGCTTCTCCAGCCAGGCCACTGGCAGGGAAGGTGTGGGCAGGTATTGGTCATGTTGCCGTTGCTGGCGTTGCAGCAAGTCGAAACCGAGGCGGCGGGCCATGGAGGCGTCGCGCTGGCGCCGTACGCGGGCGCCAGCGGTCACGGTTTCGCTCAGGGGCAGGCCAAGGTCGTCCAGCGACAGTTGCAGACGGGAGGCTTGCGCGGCTGTGGATAACGCCTGGTACTGCTGCTGCGCGATCCGGTTGTAGCAGCACGGCGCCACGGCCAGTTGCCGGCAACCTTGCTGGCTGGCCAGCTGCAACAGGCGTACATGCAGGTCGCCACAGGCGTGCAGGGCAACCACGCTTCGTGCACCATCAAGGTGGCGGGCGCTGTCGCCGGCCATCACGTCCTGGTGTACGTGCACGGCTGGCAGGTGATGATGCGCACTCAGGGCTTGGCCAGCGGCGACCAGCTCGGCATCGTATTCCAGGCAGGTCAGTTGCTGGCCGGGTTGCAGCAGGCGGCGGCCGAGGTGGCCTTTGCCCGAGCACCAGTCCAGCCAGTGGCGGGGCTGGTTGCGGAAGGCCAGGTGGCTGGCGAAGGCTTCGATCTGCTGCCACTTGCGGCCGGGGACTGCTACGTCCAAGCGGTGGGCGGCGGGGGGCAGGTCGGTTGCTGGGAGGTTGCCCACGGCGGATAGCTTTTCTGCTTGCCGGGCCAGTTGAGGGAACGGGGCCGGCAACACATCGGCAGCGTCGGGATGTTCTGCATCTGCCAGGGACGATTTGCGCAGGTGGGCGGCCAGCTCGGGGTGTGAGGTTTCCCAGTCCAGTTGCAGGGTGGTGAAGGGGCGCGGTTTCCACAGCTGTTGGTGCTCGATCAGGAACTGGTCGAGGGCCTGGAAGCGGGTGCTTAGCTGGTCGCTGTGGAGGTAGTTGGCCATGGGTAGATGTGTGTAGGTTTTAAGGGCCTCTTCGCGGGCACGCCCGCTCCCACAAGTACAGCGCCAGCCTTGAATATGGCGCTATACCTTGTGGGAGCGGGCGTGCCCGCGAAGCAGTCAGTGAGCGATCAACGGCCCTGGCTGGCATCCACGCGCAGCCAGCGCTCCAGCAGCTTGAAGCCCTGCACCAGCAAGAACGAGATCGCCAGGTAGAACACCCCGGCCGCGAAGAATATCTCCACTGGCAGGTAGGTGCGCGCGATGATGGTGCGGGCCATGCCGGTCAGTTCCAGCAGGGTCACGGTACTGGCCAGGGCACTGGCCTTGAGCATCAGGATCACTTCGTTGCTATACGCCGGCAGGCCGATGCGCGCGGCGCGCGGCAGCATGATGTAGAACAGCGTTTTGCCCCGCGACATGCCCAGCGCCCGTGCCGCCTCGATCTCGCCCTTGGGTATCGATTGCAGGGCGCCACGCAGGATCTCGGCAATATAGGCCGCCGTGTGCAGGGTCATGGTCAGCACCGTGCACCAGAACGGATCGCGCAGGTACGGCCACAGCGCGCTGGAACGCACGGCATCGAACTGCGCCAGGCCGTAGTACACCAGGAACAGCTGTACCAGCAGCGGCGTGCCACGGAAGAAGAAGATATAGCTGAACGGCACTGCGCGCACATACCAGTGGCGCGAGGAACGGGCGATGCCCAGCGGGATGGCCAGGATCAACCCGGCAACCACCGCAATGGCCACCAGCTCCAACGTCAGCACGGCGCCTTCAGCCAGGCGTGGCAGCCATTTGAAGATGACTTCCCAGTTCATTATTCGGCCCTCGCAAAGCCGCGAGCGGCGCGTTTTTCCAGGAAGTACATGCCGGTCATGGCGATTACCGTCAAGCTCAGGTAGATGCAGGCCGCGACCATGTAGAAGGTGAACGGTGCCTTGGTCACGGTCACGCCGATTTGCGCGTGGCGCATGATTTCTTCCAGGCCGATCACCGACACCAGTGCGGTGTCTTTCATCAGGATCATGAACAGGTTGCCCAGGCCGGGCAGGGCGATGCGCCACATTTGCGGCAGAATGATCCGCGACAGGATGCGGCCCTTGGACAGGCCCAGCGCCAGGCCGGCTTCACGGTGGCCCTTGGGGATCGCCAGGATCGCCCCGCGGAACACTTCGGTGGCGTAGGCGCCGAAGCACAGACCCAGGGCAATCACCCCCGCAGCAAAAGCGCTGAGCTCAAGGCCGGGCATGTTCAGGGCTTCGCCGAGGGTGTTCATCAGCCCGACGGTGCCGAAATAGATAAGCAGTACCCACAGCAGCTCGGGCACGCCGCGCACCAGGGTCGAGTAGAAACCGCCAAGCCATTGCAGCGGCTTGATCGAAGAGGTCTTGGCCAGGGCGCCAAGCAGGCCCAAAACCAGGCCCAGCAGCAAGGCGCATAGCGCCAGTTTTACGGTCATCAGGGTGCCGGCCATCATGGCCGGACCGAATCCGTGCAGGTCGATATTCATGGGCAGGTCATTCTAGGGACTTGCGCGCCCCAGGGGGCGCGCAGTCAGGGCGGATCATTCGATGCTGAACGGGAAGTACTTGTCGTTGATCTTCTTGTACGTGCCGTCGGCCTTGATTTCTGCCAGGGCCTTGTTCAGGTTGTCGCGCAGCTGGGTGTCACCCTTGCGCACGGCAATGCCGATCTTGTCGCTGTCCATCACCGGCTCGCCCTTGAATTCGAAGTTGGAGCCGTCTTTGCTTTTCAGCCACTCGTACTGCACGTACTTGTCGGCCAGGATGCCGTCGATGCGGCCGGACACCAGGTCCAGGTAGGCGTTTTCCTGGGTGTCGTAGAGTTTGACGTCTACGCCCGGGTAGTTGTCTTCAAGGTAGGTGCCGGCCAGGGTGGCGCGCTGGGTGCCGATGACCTTGCCCTTGAGCGAGGCCTTGTCGGTCTTGAAGTCGACGTTCTTCGGTGCGATGAACTGCAGCTTGTTGGAGTAGTACGGGTCGGTGAAATCGACAGCCTGCTTGCGCTCGTCGGTAATCGACAACGACGACACCAGGAAGTCGAACTTCTTGGCGTTGAGGGCCGGAATGATGCCGTCCCAGTCGGAGGTCACGACCGAGCACTCGACCTTCATCTTGGCGCACAGGGCGTCGCCGATGTCCTTGTCGAAGCCGACCACATTACCGCTGGCATCCTTGTTGTTGAACGGTGGGTAGGCGGCTTCGATACCCATGCGCAGTTTTTCTGCGGCCATGGCGTTCGCCGACATCACCAGCGTGGCAGCAGCTGCCAGGAGAAACTTCTTGTAGGTGTGCATGTATTGCTCCGTTAGCGGTGGCTGGACATGAATTGCTTGCAACGCGCCGAGGTCGGGTTTTCGAAGACCTGTTGCGGCGATCCCTGCTCTTCTACCAGGCCCTGGTGCAGGAAGACGACTTCACTGGACACATGGCGGGCGAAGCTCATCTCGTGCGTCACCAGCAGCATGGTACGGCCTTCTTCGGCCAGTGCGCGGATAACGTTAAGCACTTCCTGGACCATTTCCGGATCGAGCGCCGAGGTTGGCTCGTCGAACAGGATGACCTTGGGCTTCATGGCCAGGGTACGGGCAATGGCGGCGCGCTGTTGCTGGCCACCGGAAAGCTGGGCAGGGTAGCTGTGGCGTTTGTCGTAGATGCCGACCTTGTTCAGCAGCGCTTCGGCGGCTTCTACAGCCTCGGCCTTGCTTTGGCCGAGTACACGGCGTGGCGCCTCGATGATGTTGTCGAGGATCGACATGTGCGGCCACAGGTTGAAATTCTGGAAGACAAAGCCGATTTCGCTGCGCAGGCGGTTGATCTGGCGATTGTCGGCGGCGATCAGGTCGCCGTTTTTGGCGGCCTTGAGCTTGAGGCTTTCGCCAGCGACCAGGATTTCGCCCTGGTGCGGGTTTTCGAGCAGGTTGATGCAGCGCAGCAGGGTGGACTTGCCGGAGCCTGACGACCCCAGGATGGAGATCACGTCACCGTCGCGAGCGGTCAGCGAAATACCCTTGAGAATTTCCTGCTCGCCGTAGCGTTTGTGCAGATTGCGGATTTCCAGCGCGGGCGTGGCCTGAGCCATGTGCGGTCCTCATGTGTACGGGTGCGTTCCCAGCTGTTGGCGGCCTTCCTGGCGTGCGCCAAGCTAGCATAGCGGCATTATGACGGCCAACAGGGTCGCCGGGGACTGTAGGCGCTGGTGGGGCAGTTTGTCGCATCGCTACAGCGTAACGTCGCGCAGATGTCTGCGAAGGTGTCGCCCGGCACCAGTGCCTTGATGAAAAAAGGCGCGATGGTGCCAGCTTTGGCCAGCTCATGGAAGCGGTTTTAGACCATTCGCCGGTAAACCCGACGTTCCACGTTGCGCGCCCCTCGCCGCAGCGGGTTTGACCGCGAAGACCCATCCGGCATTTCTGGTTGTACCTGGCGGTTGCACTTTTTTGCATTGCAGCGGTGCACGGGTGTTACCGAGGGGCACCTTTGGTGCGTTTGTAAGTGGGTATTTCAGTAATCTGCCTTATTAACGGCCTTTTGGTCACTTACTGGCCGAATGCCCTCCAAACAGAGTCCTGCAAGGCCCTGCGAGCATTCTGACGAATGCAGTGCGCACCTGGCGCGCTTATTGCCAGCAGGAAACCGCCGATTGCAGCGACGCCTAGTCCAACCCCAGGCGCGCTCCGTAACCGCAGTCGGAGTGGTCCACTCCTTACAAAGGTAGTTTCAATGAGCGGTAACAATTCCAATGACCTCGCTCAGGGGCTCAAACAACGGCATGTGACCATGCTGTCCATCGCTGGCGTCATCGGTGCCGGCCTGTTCGTAGGCTCTGGCCATGCCATCGCGGCCGCCGGCCCGGCCGTGCTGCTGGCCTACGCCGCCGCCGGTACGCTGGTGGTGCTGGTAATGCGCATGCTGGGTGAAATGGCGGTCGCCTCGCCTGACACCGGTTCGTTCTCTACTTATGCCGACCGTGCCATCGGGCGCTGGGCCGGCTTCACCATTGGCTGGCTGTATTGGTGGTTCTGGGTGCTGGTGATCCCGCTTGAGGCCAACGCCGCTGCGGCCATTCTGCATGCCTGGTTCCCGGCTGTAGACCTGTGGGCCTTCTCCCTGGTCATCACCCTGGCGCTGACCCTGACCAACCTGTGCAGCGTAAAGAACTACGGTGAGTTCGAGTTCTGGTTCGCCCTGTTGAAAGTGCTGGCGATCATCGGGTTCATTGCTGTGGGTTGCGCGGCCATGTTCGGTTTTGTGCCCAATAGCCAGGTCAGCGGTGCCAGCCACCTTTTCGATACCCAGGGCTTCATGCCGAACGGCCTGGGTGCCGTGCTGGCGGCCATGCTCACCACCATGTTCTCGTTCATGGGTACGGAAATCGTCACTATCGCCGCTGCCGAATCGAAAGACCCAGGCAAGCAGATCAGCCGCGCGACCAATTCGGTGATCTGGCGTATCTGCCTGTTCTACCTGGTGTCGATCTTCCTGGTGGTGGCTCTGGTGCCGTGGAACGACCCGGCGCTGGCCGAAACCGGCTCCTACCAGACTGTGCTCAGCCGCATCGGCGTGCCGAATGCCAAGCTGATCGTCGACATCGTGGTGCTGGTTGCGGTGACCAGCTGCCTGAACTCGGCGCTGTACACCTCTTCGCGCATGCTGTTCTCGCTGAGCAAGCGCGGTGATGCCCCGGCTGTTGCCCAGCGCACCACCAAGGCCGCTACCCCGCATGTGGCGGTATTGCTGTCCACGGCTGCGGCGTTCCTGTGCGTGTTCGCCAACTTCGTGGCCCCGGCCCAGGTGTTCGAGTTCCTGCTGGCAAGTTCAGGTGCCATTGCGCTGCTGGTGTACTTGGTGATTGCCGTGTCGCAACTGCGCATGCGCGCACAGCGTGAGGCCCGTGGTGAGAAGATCACCTTCAAGATGTGGCTGTTCCCGGGCCTGACTTGGGCGACCATTGCCTTCATCGTGGCGATTCTGGTGGTGATGGCCCTGCGCGAGGACCACCGTGCCGAGATTATCGCAACGGCGCTGCTGAGCATTGGTGTGGTGGCGGCTGGCTTGCTGGTGCACCGCAAGCGTGAAGCTGCCGGGCGGGTGGCGCTGGATAACTGATCCACGCTGGCTGCACTGAAAAGGCCGCGCCCTGAGGGGGGTGCGGCCTTTTTTGTGTGCGCCAGGCATGGCGCGTTGCGCGCAAGCGCAACCCGCTTGGCTGTGGTGGCCGAGCGGGTGACTTGGAGGTGAAAGTCCTCTACACACCCGGCAAGGGGAAGTGTTAGCCAGAGGCAAGGGTGTCGCGGGTGACCGCGAATCTGAAGGAAGCCCGAGGCAAAATGCTGGCCTGACGAACAGGAAGCGGATAGAGGCGGCGCAGCGGGGTGAGGTGGCACAAATCGCCAAAGCCCAATACTTGCATGGAACGCTGCGACGTAG
>Ga0308157_10010532_pt1 | contig 10014 bp, 4 predicted proteins | sample PhyBR1_FD_201035 | JGI IMG/M metagenome (GOLD analysis project Ga0308157, IMG submission 201035) | Phyllosphere microbial communities from UC Gill Tract Community Farm, Albany, California, United States - DLSLB.R1 | ecosystem: Host-associated > Plants > Phyllosphere > Unclassified | place: USA... | reverse complement strand
TCTGCAGCAACTCGGTCTTCTTCAGCTGCGGGAAGACGATCACATCATCGACGCGGTTGAGGAACTCGGGCTTGAAGTGCCGCTTCAGCTCTTCGTCGACCTTGCCCTTCATGCGCTCGTAGCTCGTCTTCTCGTTGCCCTCGATCTGGAAGCCCATCGGGCCGCCGGCGATCGCCGACGAACCGAGGTTCGTCGTCATGATGATCACGGTGTTCTTGAAGTCGATGATGCGGCCCTGACCATCGGTCAGACGACCCTCCTCGAGGATCTGCAGCAGCGAGTTGAAGATGTCCGGGTGGGCCTTCTCGATCTCGTCGAACAGCACGACCGAGAACGGCTTGCGGCGCACCTTCTCGGTGAGCTGGCCGCCCTCTTCGAACCCGACGAATCCGGGAGGGGCACCGAACAGACGCGAGACGGTGTGCTTCTCACCGAACTCCGACATGTCGAGGCTGATCAGCGCGTTCTCGTCGTCGAAGAGGAACTCCGCGAGAGCCTTCGCCAGCTCGGTCTTGCCGACGCCCGTCGGGCCGGCGAAGATGAACGAGCCCGAGGGGCGCTTCGGATCCTTCAGGCCCGCACGCTGGCGACGGATCGTCTTCGACAGGGCCGAGATGGCCTCTTCCTGACCGATGACGCGCTCGTGCAGCGCCCGCTCCATGAAGACGAGACGGCTGGTCTCCTCCTCGGTGAGCTTGAACACCGGGATGCCCGTCGCCTGCGCCAGCACCTCAGCGATCAGGCCCTCGTCGACGACCTCCTTCGACTCGATGTCGCCGGAGCGCCACTGCTTCTCGAGGCGCAGGCGCTCGCCGAGCAGCTTCTTCTCCTCGTCACGGAGGGAGGCGGCCTTCTCGAAGTCCTGCTCCTCCGACGCGGTCTCCTTCTGCTCGCGCACCTTGGCGATCTTCTCGTCGAACTCGCGCAGCTCGGGCGGGCTCGAGAGGATCGACAGACGCAGGCGAGCGCCGGCCTCATCGATCAGGTCGATCGCCTTGTCGGGCAGGAAGCGATCCTGAACGTAGCGGTCGGCCAGGTTCGCCGCGGCGACGAGCGCGCCGTCGGTGATCTGCACCTTGTGGAACGCCTCGTAGTGGTCGCGCAGGCCCTTGAGGATGTTGATCGTGTGCGGGAGCGACGGCTCCGACACCTGAATCTGCTGGAAGCGGCGCTCGAGCGCGGCATCCTTCTCGAAGTGCTTGCGGTACTCGTCGAGCGTCGTCGCGCCGATCGTCTGCAGCTCTCCGCGAGCGAGGAGCGGCTTCAGGATGTTGGCGGCGTCGATCGCACCCTCCGCGGCACCCGCGCCGACGAGCGTGTGGATCTCGTCGATGAAGACGATGATGTCACCGCGCGTGCGGATCTCCTTGGTGACCTTCTTCAGGCGTTCCTCGAAGTCACCGCGGTAGCGGGATCCGGCGATGAGCGAGCCGAGGTCGAGGGAGTAGACCTGCTTCTCCTTCAGCGTCTCGGGCACGTCGCCCTTGATGATCGCCAGCGCGAGCCCCTCGACGACGGCGGTCTTGCCGACGCCGGGCTCGCCGATCAGTACGGGGTTGTTCTTGGAGCGGCGCGACAGGATCTGCATGACGCGCTCGATCTCCTTCTCGCGCCCGATCACCGGGTCGAGCTGGCCGTCGCGCGCCGCCTGCGTGAGGTTGCGTCCGAACTGGTCGAGAACCTGAGATCCGCCCTTGCCGCCCTGTTCGTGCTGCTCCTGGCCGCTCGTCGAGACGCCCACGGGCTCCTTGCCCTGGTACCCGCTGAGCAGCTGGATGACCTGCTGTCGCACCTTGTTGAGGTCTGCGCCGAGCTTCACGAGCACCTGGGCGGCGACGCCCTCGCCCTCGCGGATCAGGCCGAGCAGGATGTGCTCGGTGCCGATGTAGTTGTGGCCGAGCTGCAGCGCCTCGCGCAGCGACAGCTCGAGCACCTTCTTCGCGCGGGGCGTGAAGGGGATGTGGCCGGTCGGCTGCTGCTGACCCTGGCCGATGATGTCCTGCACCTGCTCGCGCACGGCATCGAGCGAGATGTCGAGGGCCTCGAGGGCCTTGGCTGCGACGCCTTCGCCCTCGTGGATCAGCCCGAGCAGGATGTGCTCCGTGCCGATGTAATTGTGGTTGAGCATCTTCGCCTCTTCTTGGGCGAGCACAACCACGCGACGGGCACGGTCGGTGAACCTCTCGAACATGTCACTCCTCCGGGCACTTGACGGTTCGGCACGGCACGCGCGAACGCGCCGTGTCTCTACGGTAATCAGCGTTCGCCCCCTCGGGAGCCGTGTTCGCCGTGGGCATATCCGCTTCGCGTCGTACCCGCGTGCACGACGACGGCGCTTGCCGCCGACTTCCGATCTCGACGGTTCGAATCTGCGAGTCAGCCGACGATCTGCCGTAGTTGTGCGCCGGGTTCGAGTTGGCGCTGCGCCGCCCGGCGCGCGAGCATGGAACCATGCGCGTGCACATTCCGGTTCAGCGGCGATGGGGCGATCAGGATGCCCTCGGACACATCAACAACGTCAGCCTGCTGAAACTCCTCGAAGAGGCGCGTCTGCGCGCGTTCTGGCGCACGGGCGACGACGGCGATAGCCCGGTCGCCGTGTTCACCGACGACATGGTGTCCAGCGGATCCGCGATCGCTACGCTCGTCGGGCGGCAGGAGATCGAGTATCTCCTGCCGGTGCCCTACGGGCGGGATCCGCTCGACGTGCAGGTGTGGATCGGTCGACTCGGCGGCTCGAGCGTCGAGATCTGCTACGAGGTCTGGAGCCCCGACGGCACCGTGCTGTACGCCCGCGCGACCACCGTCGTCGTGCTCGTCGACATGGACTCGGGCCGCCCGATGCGCCTTCCCGCAGACATCCGCGCGGTGTGGAGCTCCTACGTTGAGGATCCGATCGCGTACCGCCGGCGCTGATCCCGGTCAGCCCTCGGCGTCGCGGAACTCCGTGATGAACGAGTAGCCGGCCGGGGTCTTCGTCACCGCCAGGTTCAGGCCCATATGCGGCTCGAGCGCCGTCACCTTGTCGAGCGGTGCCACGACGATGAGCTGGAAACCGAGGCCGAGCCAGGCGCCGATCGCTCGGCCCGTGAACGCACTGTCGGCCTTCACGAAGCCCTCATCGAGGAACACCGGCGCGAACCGCGGCCACGAGCGCGTCTGGTCGCCGAGCTGATAGCGCAGCGCGGCGCCGACCACGAACGCGACGAGCTCCTGCGACTCGCCGCCCGACTTGTCGCCGAGCGTCGAGTAGGTCGAGACCACGCTGCCGTCCGGATCCACGCGGCTCGCCGTGATCTCGATGTGGCGGCGCACGTCGAGCAGCTCGTCGCGCTGCGCATTCACCCCGTCTTCCGGCAGATCGATCACGTCGATGAACTCCTGCAGCTCGGCGAAGCGCCGGTCGGCCTCCTCGTCGGTCCACTCGACGATCTCGGCGCGCGCCAGGGCGTTCAGCTGCTGCTTCACCCGCTCCACGCGCTCGGGGTGCAGGTGCCGCATCTCAATGCGCAGGCGGTCGGTGTCCGACGCGAATGCCAGCCCCGAGAGGATCTCGTCGACCGGATCCAGCCGCTCGCGGATGCTCTGCAGCGCATGCCCGAACGAATCGCTCAGCATCTTCAGGTCGGTCGCCGACACGTCGCGGATGTGCCGGCGGAACTCGAGCCGGTGCTGCGACAGCTTGTCGCGCGCGATCTCATCGTAGATTGCCTGGTACTCCTCGTACGCCTCGATCGAGGTGCCGCGGTTCGGATCCGGCCACCGCTCGTCGTACGCGCGGAAGATGCGCTCGAGCGCCTCCCGTGCGGCGTGCAGGGCCGCGTTCTCGCGGCGGATCCCCTGCCTCAGCTCGTCGCGCAGCCGCACCGCCACGCGCGCGAACGTGTCGGACGTGACCTCCGGATCCACGCGCGCGAGCTCGCGATCGAGGTGCTGCTGGTCCTCCTCCGACAGCGAGATCTCGCTATCCAGGCTCTCGAGATCGGTGAACAGCGCGTCCTGGCGATCGACGAGCGCGCCCCACGCCGAGTTGAGCTCATCGAGGTCGGCCTCGGCGCGGAACCGCGCGCGGCGCGCGGCCTCGAGCTGTTCCTCCGCTTCGACCAGGCGCTCCGCGGCATCCGAGAGGGTGCCGGACTCGGCCAGCACTGTCTCGCGCTGCGTCTTCAGGCCCGCGACGGCCGCCTCGGCGCTGGTCTGATCGATCGACTCCCACGACGCGTCCTCGATCCGCCGATACGCCTCGGCGTACCGCTGAACGTCGTCCTGCTCCCGCTCGCACGCGACCCTCGCCCGCTCGCGCTCGGCGATCTGCTCGTCGAACGACGCGAGATCGACCTCGACGTCGCCGCGCCTGCTCACATTCGAGAAACCGAGGATCCCGCGCTCGCGCGGGTCTCGACCGTGCGCGCCGCGACGCCCATCGGACGTCTGCCCCGCGATCGTCACGCCCGGGGTGGATCCACCGAGCTCCGAAGCCTGGCCGACGCAGAGGTGGTCGCGCGCGACGACCTGTCGCCGGACCCAGCCGGCGAACGGCGAGTCGCGGAAGGCGAGGCGGCCCGAGATGAACCGCTCGTCGTCCGGATTCGCGGCGCCCTGATCGAGGTCGACGCCCTCGAACCTCACGCGGCGCTCGAGGCGCACGCCGTCGATCGCCTGACGGATCTGCGCCTGCCGCCGCTCGTCCATCAGCAGCGTCATGCCGATGCCCGACAGCGTCGCCTCGGCCGCCTGACGCCACTCGTCGAACTCGGGGCGCACGTCCATCAGCTCGGCGGCGAACGGCAGGTCGGCCGGATCCATGCCCGCCGCGCTCGCGATCGCCTGCCGCGCCCGGTCGAACGCGTCGGGGATCCGGCTGCCGCGCGCCCGCATCGACTCCAGCTCGGCCGCCGTCTCGCGCTTCTTCCGGCGCAGCTCGCCGACCGTGATGACCTCTTCGTCGCGCCGGCGCTTGATGTCGGCGAGCCGTTCATCGACGGTGCCGAGGAAATCGCGCGCAACGCCGCGGACCGAGGCGAAGGCCTCGGACGTCGGGAGGGTCGCGCCGATCGGCTCCAGCCGGGCGAGCAGCGTGCGGCGCGCGTCGGCTACCTGCTCGGCGCGCACCTCGGCCTCGCTGATCCGCGCGTCGAGGCGGGACAGCTGACCGCCGCCGCCCTCTTCGCGCTGCTGCTTCAGGTCTTCGACCTCGACCCGCAGGGCCGCTTCGGCGGCGCGCGCCGAGGTCACCGCCGACTTCGCCGCGTCCCGCGACTCGCGGTTCTGCGCCTCCTGCTCGTCGACGAGGCGCTGCTCGGTGCGCACCTGCCAGAGGCGGAAGGGCGTCGGTGCCTGCGGATCCCCCGCGACCCCGTATCGATCGAGGCGCCCCGCCCGATCCTTGGCCGCCTCGTAGTCGGCATGGAGCGCCGCGATGTCGGCGAGCATGCGCTCCTTCGCCTCGGCGGTCTGGAGCGATTCGTGGCTCTGCCGGAGGGCATGGAACTGCTCGAGCACGGCGTCGGCGGCCTGGAAGGTCGACGGGCGCTCGAGCACCATCTCCTTGAACAGGCGGTCGACCGTGCGCACCTGGTGGCCGGCCTGGATCCGCGCGAGCAGCCGCAGCGCGTTGTCGCTGTCGCCGCCCTCGCCGATGCCGAGGCGCGCGGCGACCGCGTACAGGAAGTCCTGCGTCGTCTCGTGGTGCTTGAGCCCCGGGAATGCGGCCCGCATCGCGCGCGGATCGAACCGCGAATCGGCGAAATCGGCGACGGCTCCCAGGTCGAACCCGCCATCGATCGTCAGGTGCCGCGTGCGCACATCGACGCTGCGCCCGGCGTTCGCGGGCGCGAAATAGGTGCGGATCGCAGAATGCTGGCGACCGGATCCGTCGACGAACGTCGCCGCGACGGCGCCCCACGCGCTCGTTCCCTCGCCGCGCAGCACCTTGTCGACACCGCCGACCGAGTCGCTCTTGCCGCGCAGGTAGGTGAGTACGTTGCGCTGATCCATGCCGCGAGCGCGGCCGACCGTGGCATCGTTCGAGGCGCCGTTGAACGGCACCGTCGCCGGCATCATGAGGGCCGTATACGCGTCGAGCAGGGTCGACTTTCCGGTTCCGGAGCCGCCTGAGATCAGCGTCGCCTCGTCATCGAAGCGCGTCGTGTGCAGCCCGTGGAACCCGCCCCAGTTGATGACCTGCAGGCTCTCGATGCGCCACTGCGCGGTCTCGTCGTCGTACCCGGCGATCAGCAGGTCGCTCATTCGCCGTCCTCCTCGTCGATGTCGTCAGATGCTGCGGGCCGCACCGCATCCGGGCTGTTCTGCTCCTTCAGCCACGCGTGCAGCTCGTGCAGCCGGTCGATCGAGAGCATGCGCTCGATCACGTCCGAGATCACGAACCGGTCGTCGGATCCCGCCTTCGCGAGCACGCCGGATCGCACGAGCGCGTCGACGGCGGCCGCGGACCGCTTCTGGTCGCCCGCCTGGTCCGTCGCGCTCGAGGGACGGAACGTGTCGATCCCCGCGATCAGCTCGTCGCGATCCACGTGCGCGCGGGGCAGGCCGCTGCCGCGCGCCGTGAGGTGTCGCTGGCGCAGCACGACGAGCAGGATCGTCTCCTCGCGCGTGAACGCGGCGTCGCGCAGGAGCGGGGGCACGGATCCGAATTCTCCCGAGCGGATCTGCACCTTGTACGCGATGCCGCGCTCGCGGTCGATCACGAGGTCGAGGAAGAGGTCGTTCAGGCGGCTCTTGATGACGCGCGAATCGCGCACGAGCGTCGCCCACTCGGCGCGCTCATCGGTCACGACCGGGTGCTTCAGGATCACGATGAGACACCGGCGCTGGTCGAGGGTGAGCTCGCCGTCGTCGCCCTCGAAGAGGGTCAGGCGGGTGTCGTCGTGGTCGTCCTCGACGCTGACGGTCGGGGCGAACGCGGAATCGTCACTCATCGGTGGCCTCTCGTGACATGTCGGGGAGCTCGAACGTGCGGCGCGTGCCGTCGGGGCGCACCGCGCTCACGGTGCCGCCGGGTTCGCCCGCCAGCCGCCCGTGCGAGGCGAGGTAGGCGAGGCCGAACAGTTCGACGGGGCGTCGCAGGTCGTCCGGAAGCTGATTGAACGCGTTCGCGAGGGATCCGGCGCCGCCGGCGAGTGCGCGCTCGATGCCGTCGAGCGTTTCGGCGAGAAGCGGGCCGCCCTGCCGGCGCACGTCGCGGATCCGCGGGGCGTCGGGCCGCTCGCCGCTGACGTCGTCGAGCTTCGCCGCGGGCGCCGCGGAGGCGGGGTCGTAGAAGCGGGTGCGCAGGTGATCGATGTCGAGGCGCGTCGGCATCCATTCCATCGGCACCGCATCGCGCGGCCGGGCACCGCGCATCCACACGCCGAGCTCCTGCTCGATCGAGCGCAGCGTGCGCGTGAGCTCGCGCTCCTCGCCCGACGAGTACGACGACAGGTATTCGGCGAGCGACTGCGACGCGCGGCGCTGGCGCATCTGCACGTCGCGCAGCCCGCGGCGAAGGATCGCGTCGGCCGCGACGAAATCGGCCCGCTCGTCGCGCGTCAGACTCCGCGCGAACGGATGCGCGACGATCGCGCGCAGATCCTCGCGGAACGCTTCGAGCAGGTTCTCATCGCCGAGGATCGCGAGCGCTCCCTCGAACGCGCGCCCTTCCCGGGTCTGGGAGGTGAGATGGGCGCTCGCGGCGAGGTAGTCGCCGAGGACGTCGCCCTTGGGCCGCTCATCGGCGCGGAAATCGCGCACCATCTGCTCGTGGATCCGATCGAGCGATTCCTCCACCCGGCGGAAGTCGCCGGGCAGCTGGTCGATGAGGTCGACGAGATCACCGAACCCCTCGTGCATGCGGTCCTCGTCCGCGACCTCGACCGCGCCGCCTGCGCGGATCCGGTCTCGCTCGGCCGTGAGCGCGTCGATCTCGGCGTCGAGCGCCGCGATGCGCGCAGCCTCGTCGGGTGTTGCTTCGACGGCCCAGCGGTGCACGGCATCGACGATCGTCGTGAGCCGGGATTCGCTGATCAGTGCGCGCTCGCGCGAAAGCCCGTCGTGCATCTGCATCGCCGACAGCGACGCCGAGGTGAGTTCGTACGCTTCGCCATCATCGAGCGCTACACGGCGCAGCCACTGATTGTGCATCCACGAGAGGCAGAGCGCCCGGCCGTCCTCCTGCGCGGGCACCTCATGGCCGGCGTCCCGCAGCTCCGCGAGGTAAGTCTCGACTTGTACGTGCAGCCGCTCGGCGCGCACCTGCTTCTGCTCCTGCGAGAACACCTCGCGGAACACGGCGACGATGATTGCGGCCCAAGGGCTGCGAACGAGGCTCAGCGCGGCGCCCTCGCGGGCGCGCTCAAGGCGCGCGACGTCGCGGGGAATCGAACTCACACGGCTCCTCTCGTACCGACCTTCGATCTTCTCACGCGGAAGATGCGCGGCCCTACTCCTTGCGGAAGGATCCCCGGGTGTCGAGAGCGAGCTCCTCGGCGTCCATCGCGTCGAACAGGTCGCGCATGACCTCTTCGCTGATGTTGCCGGCGCGGCTCTGCTCGAGCGCAACCTTGCGGCGCACCGAGAGCCAGCCGCGCGAGAGCGCCTGGAGCTCGTCGTACGAGACCTGCTTCATGCGCCCGGCCGCCGCATCCTCCTGCACCTTGTCGAGGTCGTTCTCGCCGCTCGTGGCGCCCTGCTCGACCTTGAGCAGCCCTCGAGAGAAGCGGTTGAACGCCTCGCGACCGATCTCGCCGTGCGCGGCAACCCACCTCTCCTGCTTCACGCGCAGGTACTCGATGCCCGCCTCGTTGCTCAGCCTGCGCAGGCGCGCGACCTCGCGGTTGTCCCTCGCTGTCTGATCCTTCGATGTCACGCCGAGCCCCCGGATCAGCACCGGCAGCGTCAGACCCTGCACCAGCAGCGTGCCGACGGTGACGATGTATGCGACGGCGATCAACGTTTCGACATGCCCGTCGCCGATCGAGTGATCGGTCAGTTCGGGGAGCGCGACCGCGAGCGCGAGGGTGACGACGCCGCGCATGCCCGACCACGAGATCACGATGCGCTCGCGCACGCTGAGCACCGGCTCGAGCACGCGCTGCTGGATCGCCTGGGTGGTCGGCTGCACCGACATGCTCGCGCGACGGGCGCGCGCCGACGCGACAGGGCGTGCGCGTCTGCTCGTCGGATCCTTCTGGTGCGCTTCGACGGAATGCTTCCATCGGCGCAGCCGCAGGCGCTGCCAGAACTGCCCCCACGCGTACGATGCGAAGACGAATGCGGGGCGCATCAGCACGACGAGCGCGAAGACGACGAGGGCGACGACGAGCACACCGGATCCGTTGTGCTCGGTGACGGTGCGCCAGACGTCGGGGAACTGCAGGCCCACGTAGGCGAACACGAAGCTCTCGAGGATGAAGTCGACCGACCGCCACAGCGGCTTGTCGTGCTGGCGCTGCGCGTACGAGGTGCGCGGCGCGTTGTAGCCGACATAGAACCCCATGGCGACGACCGCGAGAACGCCCGATCCGTGCAGATGCTCCGCAAGGATGTATGCCCCGAACGGCATGAGCAGACCCAACGTGCTCGAGACGGTCGGATCATCCAGCCACAGGCGGATCGCGTGCAGCACGAAGCCGAATACGAGCCCTGCGCCGACGCCGACGACGACCGCGAGCACGAACTCCCACAGCCCCTGCCAGACCGTCACAGTGGCGCCGGCGGCGACCGCCGCGAACACACGCACGAGGGTCAGCGAGGTGGCGTCGTTGATGAGGCTCTCGCCGCTCAGCACGGTCATCACGCGCCGGGGAAGCCCCAGCTTGCGTCCGATCGCCGCCGCCGACACGGCGTCGGGCGGCCCCACGATGGCACCGAGCAACAACGCCGCGGCGAATCCGATGTCGGGCAGCATCAGCCACGCCACAAGCCCCACGACCACCGTCGTCAGCGCGACGAGGCCGACGCCGAGCCGGCGCACGTGCGGCATGGCCTGTTTGAAGCTCGTGAACGACGCGTTGAGCG
>Ga0308157_10010528_pt1 | contig 10017 bp, 9 predicted proteins | sample PhyBR1_FD_201035 | JGI IMG/M metagenome (GOLD analysis project Ga0308157, IMG submission 201035) | Phyllosphere microbial communities from UC Gill Tract Community Farm, Albany, California, United States - DLSLB.R1 | ecosystem: Host-associated > Plants > Phyllosphere > Unclassified | place: USA... | reverse complement strand
CATTTACTACCAGCATCTGTACGGTGTTGCCGCACCTGAAGCCCGTGCGGTTGATGATGCGCAACGCTTTCGCACCACCCGCAAACACATTGCTTTCCCCTTTCCTTCGCTGCAAGAAGAAAAACGCACCCATGTAGGCACGGCATGCGCAGCTCACTGGCTTGGTCGCAAGCCGCAAACGCTGCGCGCCTGGGCATGTTTTGAAGATGGTCCGCTCCGTCCGACCCGTGTCAACGGCCGCCTCGCGTGGTCGGTTGGCGATATCCGCCGTGTTCTGCTGGGGGCAAATCATGACCGCTAACGACATCATGGCTACCCCACAAGCCTCCCCCACCGCCCGCCTCGCCATGGCGCTGGCGTACGCGCAGCGTGGCTGGGCCGTTTTTCCGGTATTCGGCCTCCAAGACGGCGCATGCGACTGCAAATTTGAGCATGAAGTCCGTTACAACGGCGCACATCCACATCTTGGCTACAGCTATCGTGACGCGACCTGCGACTATGACACCATCGCCCACTGGTTCAAGCAATGGCCGAACATGAACTTCGGCGTAGCCACGGGTCGAGAAATCGCCAACAATAAGAAAACGTTGATCATCATTGAAGCGCCGGCTGTCGCAGTTTTGAGCGAGGAGGCAATTACCAAGGTGGCGGCTTTCATCGGGAATAACTTCAGCATCGTGGGTATCGTCCTCACCCCTCAGGGCACCCGTCATGTATATGCCGAAATCGGCGCTGACCATGACCTCAATTTCAGCGAAATCAAGGGCATCAAGGTTCAAGCTAAGGAAGGCCAAGCCTGGGGCGCTGGCTCATTGCACCATACGGGAGCTGCCTACCAATGGATTGGGGCGCCACTCGATGTGCCATGCTTGAGCGATGCCGTTACCCAAGCGCGCACTGGCGCCACCGACGATCCGGCAGTAGCGACTGACGTCAATAAAGCGCCAGCGGCAGAAGACGATAACAGCCCTGCTGTGCTCGTACCCAACGACTTTCAGGCGACTGCAAACGCGGTAACCAAGCGCATCGCGGCTAATCGAGTCATTGCCGCCAAATACATGGACGTGGGCTTCAAGCTGTGCCGCATCGCCACCGGTACCAAAGGCCCGAAAACCACCGGCTGGCAAGACAACCCGATCACCCTCGATGAAGTCAACCACCAAGGGCTGGGCCTGATCCACGCACTGTCCGGCACTTGCGCCATCGACCTGGACAACCTTGAAAGCGCCGTAGGCTGGTTTGCGGTTCGTGGCATCGATCTGCTCGCACTGCTGGCAGCCGATGACGCCGTCCACATTCGGTCTGGCCGCCCCAACCGTGGCAAGCTGCTGTACCGCCTGCCGCCGGGCATCACGCCCCTGCCGCTGGTCCAGGTCAAAAACCACGATGGCACGATGCTGATTGAATTCCGCTGCGCCGCCACGGACGGTGCCGGCTGCCAAGATGTGCTGCCACCAACGATCCACCCGGGCACCGGCAACCCCTACCGGTGGGCGGGCGCTGGCGACTTCAAGAAACTGTCCCACCTGCCTTCCGATGTGTTGGCGATATGGCAGGGCCTCTTGGCCGCCCCAAGTGCGGCCATCACGACGACGAATGCAGGCATGCCACCTGACTACCCTATGGTTGAGGGCGGGCGCAACACGGCCCTGTTCAAGATCGGAGGCAACATGGCTCGTCAGGGCTTGTCTCAGGAAAGCATTCGCGCTGCGCTGTCCATCGAGAATAAAAACCGGTGTATCCCTCCCTTGCCCGAAGCTGAAGTCGCCAGCATCGCCAAAAGCGCGGCAAAAAATAGCCATGGTGCGAAAGAAGCCGCAGCGCGTATCCTCGATGTCCATGAATCGGACGAAGATGCCTTGACGTTGGCCCACAAAGCCGCAGCAGCCCGATGTCTTGAACAACAGAGCCTGCAGCCAAAGGTGGTTCCGTCGCTGACTGGGATCATGCGCGATATCGCGGAATGGAGCGAGCTGACGGCTCGCAAAATTCAGCCTGCATACGCGATGGGCACCGCGCTTGCAGCCTGCTCAGCCGTCCTCTCACGGGACTTCGTTATCGCCGGCAACCTGCACACCAACCTTTACTCGGTTATTGCAGGTCCGACTGCAAGTGGCAAAGAAAACGCACTGGCGACGGTATCGAAAATCATCCAAGCGTATGACGGCGACCGACGGGCAGGGAAACCGTCGAGCGATACGAGCATCTTGACGGTCATGGCACGAAATCCGGCCAGCACATTTGTGATCGATGAATTGGGCGAGGTGCTGCAAGGCATCCTCGACCCAAAGGCCCCTGCTTACAAAAAAGGCATTGGCACGGTCCTGATGGATTTGTACACCAAAGGCGGTGCACATTACGTCGGTACCGAGTACGCGATTCAGGAAAAAACTAAGGTCAACAGCCGTGTGCGGGTCGATATGTTTAGTCCTTGTCCCTCAATTTTTGGCGCGACCACGCCCTCCACGCTGTTCAAAGGCCTGTCCCATGACGCGGTGACCAGCGGGTTTCTGCCTCGATTGCTCCCCATCTTTGCGCCAGACACGATCCCGATGCCCAACTTCGGCTATGAGAATGCGCCGATCCCAGCCTCGGTGATGGACTGGATGGCGGCGATTAAAGAGCGGATCGCTGACCATGTGCACGAGACCAAGAATGGCAAAAATCTCCTCGGGGCGGCCAGTCACCCATATCTTCCTATCCACGTTCCCTATTCTGAGGCAGCGGAAAAACTGTTCCAGCAAGCGCAGATCGACATGGTGATGAAATTCAACGGAGGGGCCGATGAGGTGGAAATCAACATGCTCTCTCGCGTTGTCGAAAATGCCAGCCGCGTTGCCCTGACCATGGCTCTCGCCGCAGACCCATGGGCGACGGAGGTGAGCGCCGAACATTTCGCCAACTCGCTGACATACGTGACGCACTTGAGCGAAGTTTTCTTGGCCGCTATCCGCGCCAATTTGTTCGACAGCCAATTCGCTAAAGTGGAGGTCAAAGCCCATGCGTACATCGTTGAATACTTCTCCAAGCACGGGAAACCGGTGAGTGAAGGAATCTTGGTTGACCGCTGCACGCCCTATGGCAGCGCGCACGCCAAGGATCGCAACCAAGTGATCCGCTCTTTACAAGCTCAAGGCAAAATCAGCACCAAGCCAGGTCGTAACACCGATACCCTGCTATACCTGCCACGTGGGTAATCCCCCGCCGCTACTCACGCCGCAGCCAGTTCTGGTGCGGCGACATCACCAGCGGCCGGCACCAGCCCGGCCTGCGTCAACATCCATTGCTCAATCTTGATGTGCCACATGCGCAGCAAATCAATCGGCCGCTGCCTGTAGTGCTTTTCAGCGATTGCGCTGGGCTTGTGTCCCATGATCTGCGCGACCACGCCCGTAGGCGCCTCCGTCCACTCAGCCAGCGTCCCAAACGACCGCCGCAGGCCGTGCAAGGTCATATCAGGTAGCCCGGCAGCGATCAATGCGCGCTTGTGTCCAGGCGTGGGTTCAGTCAACTGACCATTTGCCGACGCTGGGCTGGCAAACACCCACTGGTTACAGCGCGGGAGCGTAACGAGCAGTTGCGCCACGTAGGGCGTGAGCGGGATCGTCCGCTCACCCTCCACCTTGTCCCGGATAGTCAAGCGCTGCCACTGAAAGTCCACATCGTCCCACCGCAGCGCACTAAGTTCTCGACGCCGCGCGCCGGTCAGCAGCAGGGTTTGAAGGTATGCTGATTGGACTTGATTGCCCATGCCGCGTACAGCAGCAAACCACGGGGCCAGTTGTTCACGTTGCAAGCTGTCATTTTCCTTTGCGTTCTTACTTGGCATTTCGTCTCGGACCTGACGCGCTTTACACGCGCCCGCCGGCACCAACCCGGCATACTCGTCGGTCGATTCGCACCAGTTCACAAACACGGACAAAAGTCTAAACGCAAGCGCCGCTTGGGTCGGCCGTACCTTGGCCTCGACGGCAAGCCACTCACCGATGCGCTTGCCCGACAGGTCAACCAGCCGGGCGGCAGAGAGCGCTGTCAGCGGTCCGGCCTCGGTTAGCCCCTTCCCGCGCTTTTTCGGCTCACCACCCACACGCGCCACGTTTTCATGGTCACGAATATGCCAGTCGCTCCACTTGCCTCGTCGTGCAGCAACATACACCGGCCAGACCGCCCCCAAGGTCACACTATCTCGCCGCGCTTGCGCGGCGCGCTCAACGGCCTGACTGGCATTGGCAGCAAGGCGAGCAGCGTCAGCCGCAATCGCATCCGCTTTCACCTGCCGTGGGTCTTGGCCGTTGTCGATCATCACCTTCAACCGACGCGCCTCAGCTTGCGCGTCTTGAATACTCCATGTTTCTGGCGCGCCGATGGTGATGCGGATGGCTGCGCCGTTCAATTTTGCCTGAAACATGTATGCTTTTGCACCGTTAGCGGTAGCCCTCACTCCCAATCCCGGCGCTACAGCATCCCACAAGAACGACTGGTTTTTGCCAGACTCGCATTGGAACGTGTCGATTCGCCCTGCCGTGAACTTTACCTTGGCCATGCATCATGCCTCTTCGATGTATTCGTGTAACCGCTATGTAACCCGAATCGAAGTATAACAATGGTTGAAAATCAACACAACAGATAAGCAGAATAATCGCAACCCTTTGAAAAATAATGAATTACCTGAAAAAATCAACACCTAACAACAACATTGAATCATAAGTAGTCAGGATTGTGATTCCTGTTGTCGTGGGTTCGAGCCCCATCAGCCACCCCACAGAATACGCAGTAAATAAAAGACTTACACGCTCCGGCTTGTAGGTCTTTTTTCTTTGCAGCATCGTTTTGCACCAGTGTTAGACTCGCACACTTCGCTAAACAGACAACATGTTCATGTCCCCTCTCGTCTCCGCTGTCGTTGCTGCCGCGCTGCTTGCGGCGTTGCCGGTGCAAGCAGCTACTGCCCCCACCCTCGAACAGATCCAGGCTGCGGCCGACGCCGGCGTAGCCAGGTCGACGTCGCCGGTTCCCATCGCGTTGCGCATCACCAGCGTGCGCGGATGCCGGCCGTCGCCGGAAGTGCCGCAGGAAACCGTGTGCCTGGTTGGCATGTCTGCCGGCATGCGTGACGGTTTTACCGTGCTGCCCCTGCGCCAGGAGGGCGCCACCTGGATCGGCGTGGAGCGCAACAACGCGATCTTCCCCGGCCCTACGCCAGACCAAGCCAAAGCGGCCATGAACGCATGGGCGCAGCACGTCATGGCGACCGATCCGCAAGCTGCCAGCGATGAGCAAATCAAGGCTGTTCCCACGATGGGCGTGCAGGCCGTGGAAGAGTGCCACGTGGCGCGCAAGACCGGTTACCTGGAATGCCATGCCACGCTGACGATACCGGGCCACGCCAATGTCAAGACCGAGTTCAAGTTCGAACTGGATGGCACCGGCTGGCGCTTTATTCCCCGCAGTTGATGCGCTCATCAACGCACACGTCGTTACAACATTTCCTGCAGACTATTTCCATAGAGAACTAGATAAGCGCTACAATGGGGCTGTGTCGCCCAATGAACGCGACGTCACACATTCTCCCATCATGTCCGAAGAAAAATCCATCACCGAAGTATCCACCTATAGCAAAGACACGCCCGTAGGACGCCCCGACACCGATGGTCGCGCCGGCGTATTCGTTCCCTCCGCGCTGTTCGATCCGGCCGCCAATGCCGCCATCCGCAGCGGCTCCGGCATTGTCGGTTTCGGCAATCCCGACGGTTCGCTGACCGTGTACTTCGAAGCCAACCGCTTCGATGAAACCGGCTTGCACAAGTGGGAGCACAAGGCGCGCAAGGCCTACGATCGCATGGTCATGGCTGCCCCTACCGTCTCCAAGGCGAAGATCGATGCGCGCTACCTGGACCAGGTGGGCATCATCGACGGCATGGGCATCCACCTCAAGCAGCCGGACCGCCTCTCCCAATGGCTGGAACTGTGCAACAAGCTCGATACCGCCCCGGCGGCGCCGATCACGTTGTGGAAAACCCGGTAAGTTGACTAAAGGATAGACCCAAGCAGTTGTCCTACAGAACCTCGGACGTTTGGCTGATCCCGCTGAATGGGTGAGCGAATTAAGATGTACTCATCGAATTCAAACCTACCCGGGAGTCTGTCATGGCACGCTACGTTCGCTTCGCTTACGGCGCTTTAGCATTGAGTCTGGTGTGTGCTTCGACCCTGGTGCTGGTCGAGGAAAACGCGCTGAAACATACACCTGCGTCAGTGTACACGCTGCGCTGACCTGCAATTCCATAGAGCAGTCATACCGTACCGGGCGTGACCCCGCGACGGCTTGTCGTGCGGGTTGGGCGCCTGGTATAAAAAAACCCGCTGTGCCGGAGGGCAGAGCGGGTTTTTTTAACGTCTGTCTTAACGGCGCCAGCCGCCACGACCGCCATAGTAGCCGCGGCCGCCACCACCGCCCCAGTAACGGCCGAAGCCGAAATTCAAACCGATGGAAACCGGTGGATAGTAATACGACGGCGCCGGGTAATACACCGGCGCTGGCTGGTAGATCACCGTGGACGGCTGGGTGATATAGGTAGTCGTGGTGGGCTGCTGGGCATACACTATGCGCGAGCTCGGCTGTGGCAGCTCTTCGGTGGTGTACACGGGGCCGGCTGACTGGCCAGGGGCACGGTCGGAAGGCATCACCGACACCGTGCGCCACTGGTACGGATCGGTCACAACCTGGCGTTGGGTGTAATAAGGTTGCTGGGTAGCGCATCCCGTCAGCGCCGCCACCACGCCGACCACTGCAAAGATCGATTTCATCGCCAATTCTCCTTGTTCAGAAGCGTACTATAGAAGGAAGTGTAGCGCGAAAGGAGCGCCATTACAGCTTGTTACACACGGCTACCGTGCGCCAAGTAAAAAGGAGCCGCAAGCGGCTCCCTTTTCGCACAATGACGTGTCAGGTTTAATCGAGTTTCCAGGCGTAATCGACTTTGGTCCAGGTTTCGGCCGGTGCGCCGTCCTTGGTGCCCGGTTTGAACTTGCAGGCGGACAGCGCCTTGATGGCAGCTTTGTCCAGGTTCTTGAAGCCGCTGGTCTTGTCGACCTTGGAGTCGACCACCGAGCCATCGGGCTTGACCAGGAACGACATCGATACCGTGCCCTGCTCTTCGTTCATCAGCGACGCTTTCGGATATTCGGCCTTGCAGGTCTTGGCATCGAAGCTGGCTGGTACTTCTGCGGCAAACACGGCTGGTGCGCTCGATACGAGTACGGCTGCAACCAGGCCCAACATACGCTTATTCGTCATCATGATTTTTCCCCTAATGGATAAATTGTGCGGCGGTTTAGTTTGGAAAGAACGAGTTGCTTAGAGCTTCCAGCTGTAGTCGACCTTGGTCCAGGTCTGGGCCACGGCGCCGTCTTTGGTGCCTGGTTTGAATTTGCAGGCGGCCAGCGCTTTCATGGCAGCCTTGTCGAGGTTTTTGAAACCGCTCGATTTTTCCAGTTTGGAATCGACAACGTTGCCGTCCGCGCCCACCAGAAAGGCCATCTTGACGTCGCCCTGCTCTTCGTTCATCAGCGATGCTTTAGGATATTCGGCCTTGCAGTTCTTGGCGTCGAGCGAAGCAGGTACTTCGGCAGCCATGGCGGCAGCGGAGGTAGCGGACAGGATCAGGGCAGCGATTACGGTCGAAAACTTGGTCATTTTATTTCTCTCAATTATTCTTCACTACGTTAATAGATAGGTTCCCGGCCCGCCTTTGGCGTTCCCACCGTCACGCAACAACGTGACAGCGGTCCGGGCAATACTGATTCTGTTAAAACTCTTCCCACTCGTCAGCGTTTGCGGTGCTCGGCGCGTTGACGACTTTCTTTGGCTTGGCTGCCGGTGCAGGCGCTGGCTTGTTGGCCAGTTTCTTGACCGGGGCCCGGGCGGCGCTGATCGGCTTGACGATCGCCTTTGGCGCCGGCACGTACACCGGGGCCGCCGCGCGCTCCTCGCCTTCCACCAGCTTGAAGATGCTGACGACGCGCGACAACTCGTCGGCCTGATCTTGCAAGCTCTTCGCTGCGGCGGCGGATTCTTCCACCAGCGCGGCATTTTGCTGGGTCATGCTGTCCATCTCGATGATCGACAGGTTCACCTGTTCGATGCCGGCGCTTTGCTCCTGACTGGCGTTGGCGATCTCGCTCATGATGTCGGTCACGCGGCGGACCGACGACACCACTTCTTCCATCGTCACACCGGCCTGGCCAACCAGCTTGGTGCCGGCGCCCACTTTTTCCACCGAGTCATCGATGAGCATCTTGATTTCTTTGGCGGCGCCAGCGGAGCGCTGCGCCAGGTTGCGCACTTCCGACGCCACCACCGCAAAGCCACGGCCTTGTTCGCCGGCACGGGCAGCTTCCACGGCAGCGTTCAGCGCCAGGATGTTGGTCTGGAACGCAATGCCGTCGATGACGCCGATGATGTCCACGATCTTCTTGGCCGAGGCATCGATCGAGCTCATGGTGTTCACTACTTCCGACACCACCTTGCCGCCCTTGATCGCCACATCCGAAGCAGCCGAGGCCAGCTGGTTGGCTTCCCGGGCATTGTCGGCATTCTGTTTCACGGTCGAGGTCAGCTCTTCCATGGCGGTGGCAGTTTTTTCCAGCGAGCTCGCCTGCATTTCGGTACGGGCCGACAGGTCGGTGTTACCGGCGGCGATTTCGCGGGTGGCGGTGCCGATAGTTTCGGTACCCGAACGCACCTGGCCTACGATGTCCACCAGGCTGTCGCGCATTTCACGCATTTCGTACAACAGGCTGTCCTTGTCGGTAGCGCTGGTGTTGATTGCCACGGCCAGGTCGCCATTGGCGATGCTGCTGGCGATGGCCGACGTGTAGGCTGGCTCGGCGCCCAGCTGTTTCAGCAGGCCACGGGTGATCACCAGTGCGGCAGCGACCGAGATCGCTACGGCCAGCAGACCCATGATGATCATGAAGGTACGGCCACTGGCGAAACCGGCGGCGGCTTCCACCTGCATGTCGGCGTTCAGTTTGTCTTCCAGGGTGCCCAGTTGTTCCAGTGCCGACATCCATTTTTTCTGCGCTGGACGAATTTCCTTGATCAGCACGCGAGTGGCGGCTTCCGCCTGGTTACCCAGCCACAGTTCGGTCGCCTTGGCGATGGCCGGCATGGCGATCGCTTCCTGCTCCTTGATGGTGGCCAGCAGCGCCTTTTCTTCCGGAATGGCTTCCTTGGCAAATTGGGCGCTCAGCTTGTTCTGTGCATCGGCGTACTTGGCAGCCAGTTCCTTGACGCGATTGAGTTCCGGCTCCATGTCGCCCGGTTCGGTCAACAGGGTCAGGATGCGCAGCGAGCTGATACGGTCTGCGACGTTGGTACGCATGTCGGTCACCAGGCGGGTGACGACGTTGTTCACGCTGATGACGTGATCGAGGCGATCCTGGATCTGCGCCATGCGGAAAATGCCCACGGTGGTGACCGCGATCAGGAAAATCAGGACCAGGGCGAATCCGAGGCCCAGGCGCATGCCAACTTTCATTTTTGCTAAATTCATTTCGTCTCTTCGTAGGTGACACTGTTGATAAGAATTTGCCCTGGATGGCCCGTCAAGCGCTGGGACCTGCCACACCGAACATTGCAGCTAAGCAATAAAACATGACATTAGCAAACAATGACTGCGAATGCAAAATTTGGCGCTCCACCAGCGCCCGGTTGTCGTTTTTGCGTCGCACTACACACACGAAAGACGGTGGAAAGTTGTGTACAGGAATGAATTATAGATGCAAATTTTTCCGCACAGCAAGGAAAAAACATCTGGATGCGACGGAAACATAATTTCTGAGTGGAAATTCCAACACTTGGAAATTATGCTTGCCTATCGTCTGAAAAGCGGGAGGGGAACAGCGGGGAGGATGAGGGAAATTATGCACCAAGCAGGCGCACGGCAGCCTGACGCACCAAGTTGGCGTCACCAAAAGCGAGCTGTTTCGAGTCGGACAGCGTCTGGCGGAAGG
>Ga0308157_10010526_pt1 | contig 10018 bp, 8 predicted proteins | sample PhyBR1_FD_201035 | JGI IMG/M metagenome (GOLD analysis project Ga0308157, IMG submission 201035) | Phyllosphere microbial communities from UC Gill Tract Community Farm, Albany, California, United States - DLSLB.R1 | ecosystem: Host-associated > Plants > Phyllosphere > Unclassified | place: USA... | reverse complement strand
CCTGCTGGTTGAAGGTGGCCATGCCGTGCACCACGGTCGGCGCCACCGGCGCTGCCTGGGCCGTGCTGAAGGCTGCGGCCACCACCATGGCCAGCGCCTTGCGGCGCAAGTTAAATGCGATTTGCGGTTTCATATGCGTTCTCTTCGATCAATAAGCCAGGCCCAGGCGCACATGCAGGCGGTTGGCATCGGCGCGGGTGGTGGCGCCGGCCTTGGTCACATGGCCGTAGTCCAGTTGCAGGTTAACGTAGGTCGACAGCACGAAGCGGGCGCCGACACCGGCGCTGGCGATGGTCGTGTTGTCCAGTTCGCCAGGCAGGGCCTTGTTGCGGCTGACGTAGGCGGTATCGTAGAAACCCAGCAGGCGGCAGTTCCAGCCCGCGCGTGCGCACAGGTTGGGCGTGTATGCTTCCAGGTTGACGCTCAGGCCGGAATCGTTGGCGATTTCCCGCTCGACGAAGCCGCGCACCGACGTTGCGCCGCCGGCGCCGAACTGCTCGCCGGGGATCAGTGCATCGCGGGTGTACTGGCCGTTGACGATGGCGCGCAGCTGCCATGCGTTTTCCAATGCGCGGGTGATGCTGCCGCCCACGCGCAGGATGGTGTAATCGGTCTTGGCGTGGATGCGCGCCAGCGTGAAGGCGCGCTGGTCGCCGTTCGAGCCGCCGGAAATATTGCGCAACAGCGTCAGCTGCACGCCGGCGTCGCCCTGCTTGATCGGCGTGCTGGCCTGGTAGCTGATGCTGACCGGGTGCACGGTGACATCATTGCCCAGCTCGGTGCCTTCGAACTGCACGCTGTTCTTGAAGGCCTTGACGTCGACGCCGTAGGACAGGCGCGATTCCAGCTCGCCGCGTTTGGCCAGCACCTGGTTGTAGCGTGCGCCATACACGGCGCCCTTGCCGCTGACGGCCAGGTTGAACAGGCCGGCGTTGACGGTGCCGGAATCGACGTTGGAATAGCTGGCATAGAAGTCCAGCGAGTCGCCCGAGCCGTACAGCGGAATGTGGTAGCCGGCGCCGTACACCTTGACGCGGCCCGGCTCCTCGGCCGACGTGATGTATTGCAACGTGGCGACATGGTCGCGGTTGAACAGGTTGGCGTTTTGCAGCGTCACGCCGACGTGCGTCTTGCCGGTAGGATCGGTGCCGGTATTGTCGACATTGCCCATGATCTTCCACGGCGACTCATCCTTGACCTCCAGCACGGCGTCAACCTCTTCGTTGCGCTCGCCGGTCTGCAACTTCATAGTGACCTGCTTGGCCGGATTCTCGTTGGCCTGCTTCAGGTTGGCCGACACCGCCTTCAGATTGGGCGAGCGGCCTTCCTGCAATGCTGGCAGGCTGCGGCGGATATTCGCCTCGTCAAAATAGCGGTTGTCCTTGACGCTGACACGGCCTATCTTGTTTTCCACCACGCGCAGCGTCACCACGCCGCCGTTCAATTCCTGTTCCGGCAATTCAATCGTGACGACGTTATAACCATTGTCGTGATAGACTTTTTCCAATAACTCCAGCGCACGCTGGACATCGCCGAAGTCGCGTTGCTTGCCGGCAAAAGGCGCCAGCAAGGCATCGACTTGCGCTGGAGGCAGCAGCGTATTGCCCTTCACCTCGAAGCGGGCGATTTCAAATCGGATGACGCCCTCATCCGCGCCCCAGGCCGAGGCCACAGCAGCGGCCAGCACAGTGCCTGCGAGCAGGCGCCTCATGGTAGATCTCATTATTTGACTCATGGTTTTCTTATGACGAAGACTCGATCTTGTTTGCTATTCCGCAATAATATCTGCCGATGCTAGCATAGCAACACCCGCCTGCGGGAGCTTCCTGTCGCATCCGGCTGAAGTGTTGGATTTCTGTCTGGACTTAGTTGCAATAGTGCTTGTGGCGTTTCCTATCGTTACGCTCGGGCCGAGAATTTTTCGCTATTTTGTTTCAAATGTGGTCACACCATCCCAGTCCGCGCCAGGCGGGTGCTGGCGATAGTGGGCAATCCGCTCGACATACAGCTGATACAGGCCGCGCTGCGGCGACAGCGCCTGCAACTCGGCAAGCAAGTTTTCCGCCGTCTCCCATTGCTGGGCGCGCACGGCGGCCAGCGTCTCGTGCCAGCGCGCCAGTTCGCGCTGGGTGGCCTCGTCAACCTCGGTTGCCAGCGCCACCGGCTCGAAGATCGCCACCAGCTCGTTCTTACCCTTGACCCGCACCAGGTCCAGCTCACGGTAACTGAATTCCGCTGCTGCCGCGCGGGTGGTATCGCCCACCGCGATACCGACGCCATAGACCTTGGTAATACCCTCCAGCCGCGAACCGAGGTTGACCGCGTCGCCCATCACCGTGTAGGCGCGGCGGATGTTCGAGCCCATGTCGCCCACGTGCATCAGGCCGGAGTTGAGGCCGATGCCTATTTTCAGTGCCGGCCAGCCGCGCGCGATGAAGTCCTCGTTGAGCCGTTGGGCGCTTTGCTGCATCAGCAGCGAGGTGGCAACGCCACGGCTGGCGTGATCGTCAAAATGCACCGGCGCGCCCCAGAAGGCCATCACCGCGTCGCCGATGTATTTGTCCAGCGTGCCCTGGTGGGCGCTGCGGATGTCTTCCGACATCGCCGTCAGGTACAGGTTGATGTATTCGCGCAGCTGCTTCGGCGTCAGCCCTTCGGAGATGGTGGTGAAGCCGCGCACGTCGACAAACATCACGGTCAGCTCGCGGCTTTCGCCGTCCATATTGTACTGTTCGGGATTTTCGGACATCTGCGCCACCAGCTCCGGCGCCACGTATTCGCCGAAGCGCGATACCAGCCCGCGGTTACGGCGCACCTCGAAGAAATAGCCCCAGGCGACATTGAACACGAACACGGCAGCAATCAGCACCAGCGTCATCGCCATCTTCAGCACCCAGTCCATCTCACTGTAGGCCCAGTAATTGAAGCCGAACACAGCGCCGGCCACTGCCACCGCCAGCAGCATCGACGGCAGCGGCGACAGCACCGCCAGCGCGATCGCCAGCACGCCGCCGGCCAGCAGCACCTGGACGCCCTCGATGCCGTCCGCGTAATCCGGCCGCACCTTGAAGCGCTCGTCGAGGATGGACTTGATCATATTGGCGTGCACTTCCACACCGGGATATTCGTTGTTGACCGGCGTCGGCCGCAAGTCCAGCAGACCCGGCGCGGTGGTACCGACCAGGATGATGTGGTCGGCCAGCACCTCCTTCGGCACGCGGCCGGCCAGCACGTCGGCCGCCGACACATACGGGAAGGCACCGCCCTTGGGCCCGCCGCTGCCGCGATACTCGATCAGCGCGGTCAGGTTTTCACCAACCGGGATGCGCAGCGGCACTTTCTCCTGGCCGACAAACATCAGCAATTCTTCCAGGCCGCCGTAAGCGCGCTCGCTGGCCGACAACTGGTCGACCGTCTTGCTGAAGGCCGGCGTGATGGCGCGCGCCTGCAAGGCCACCGCCGCCGTCGCCAGCGACAGCGTCGGATAGAAACCATCGCCGATGCGCATCACCAGCGCCGAATGGCGCAGGATGCCGTCCGGATCCGGCGTGGCGGTGAAGATGCCGCCGGTGGCCGCAGCCGATTGCAGCCGCTCCAGGTTGGCCAGGTAGCCGCGCGAGGTAATCGCCGGCACCGTGCGGCCGTTCAGCGTCTCGCTGGTGAAAAAGGGATCGGGCAACTGGCCCTTGCGCTGGTTGTCGGCGATGTTATAGCCCAGCACCACCGGCTGGTCCTGCAGCGCCTTGGCCAGCAGACCATCGTAATCCATCGCCTCCTTCAGCGTGTCGACGCGGGCGCGGAAGCCGTTGACGTCTTTCATCTCGTGCCGCGCCAGGCCGTCCAGCACCTCGTAGCCGGAGGTGTTGTCGGCCTCGGGGAACACAATGTCGAAGCCGGCCGCCGCCACGCCGTAGTGGTCGGTCAGCTGGCTGACCAGTTGCGCGACGATCTTGCGGTTCCACGGAAAATGGCCGACTTCAGCGATGCTTTTTTCATCGATGTCGACGATGACGATCTTCGGATCGAACACCGGCTTCACCAGCCGCATGCGCAGGTCGGCAAAGAAAGTGTCCATGCGTTCGATCGCATCGATGCGCACCTGTCCCGCCACCTGCAGCATGGCGATGGCGGTCAGCAGCAGGCCCAGCGCCCAGCGCAGGCCGTATTTTTTAAGCGCCCTGATCCGCACGGTAGCCCGGGATCTTCGATACGTCGATGACGTCGATCTGTTTCTCGTCCATATTCTTGTGGGCGAACTCCAGATAGATCTTATTGCGGATGAAGATGTCGAACAGGTCCGGATCGATATGGCCGTTCTGCGCGAAGTTGCCGAGGATGCGCAAAGACTCCGACAGCATCTTGCCCTTCTTGTACGGGCGGTCCTTGGCGGTCAGCGCCTCGAAGATGTCGGCGATCGCCATCACCCGCGCCTGCACCGACATCTGCTCCTTGGTCAGGCCGCGCGGATAGCCCTTGCCGTCCATGCGTTCATGGTGGCCACCGGCGTATTCCGGCACGTTCTTCAGGTGCTTGGGCCATGGCAGCGCCTCCAGCATCTTGATGGTCATCACGATGTGGTTGTTGATTTCCTTGCGCTCGCTCTCGGTCAGCGTGCCGAACTTGATGGTCAGGTTGGTCAGTTCGTCGTCGTCGAAGAAATCGCGCTCGGCGCCGTCCGGCCCGATCCAGCGGTGCTTGCCGATCTGCCGCACGCGCTCCTGGTCCTCCGGCTTCATGCCCTCGCCGCCAACGTTGGCGTAGCGGATGAAGTCGCGCTCCTCGCGCAGCGTGGCCTGCTGCAGTGCCAGTCCGGCGTCGATCGCGGCGATGTCGGCGCCGGCTTCCAGCTTGCGCTTCAGTGCGGCGATTTCAGCGTCGCGCAGCAGCACCTCGAAGCGCGTATCGACCATGGCGACGCGGTCGAAGATGGTTTCCAGCTTGGTCGCCTTGTCGACCACGTGCACCGGCGTGGTGATCTTGCCGCAGTCGTGCAGCAGGCCGGCCAGCCACAGCTCCTTGCGGTCGGCGTCGGTCATGCGGAAATCCGCCAGCGGACCGCTGTCCGTGTTGTGCACCGCCTCGGCCAGCATCATGGTCAGCTCAGGCACGAACTGGCAGTGGCGGCCGGTGTACGGCGACTTTTCATCGATGCCGATGTTGATCAGGTTGACCAGCGATTCCAGCAGTTCTTCCAGCTGGGCGATCAGGCGCTGGTGCGTCAGCGCCACCGCCGCCTGGGCCGCCAACGCTTCGATGAAACGTTGGTCGGTCTGGCTAAAGGCGCGGATCTCGCCGGTGTCGGCGTCCTTGGCGTTAATCAGTTGCAGCACGCCCACCAGTTCGCCCTCGTGGTCGCTCATCGGCACCGTCAGGAAGGACTGCGAATGGTAGTTGCGCAGCTGGTCGAACTTGACCATGCCGGAGAAGTTGAACACGTCGGCCTTGTACACATCTTCGATATTCACCGACAGGCCGAAGTGGGCGGCATAGGCAGCCACCGCCGACAGGTTCTTTCCGCCGTCGGCGTTGTACAGCGGCACGCTGCCGGCCGTCACCGGCTCACCGCTGGAACCACCCTGGTGGGTATTCAGCGTATCGTTGAGGAGGATGTGGAAATTCAGTTGCCGCTTGTCGTCGCTGGGACGGTACAGCGTGCCGCCATCGGCATTCGTCATGCGCTTGGCGAGCACCAGGATGCGCTCAAGCAAAGAGTCGGTCTCATGCGTACTGCCCAGCTGAACGCTCAGTTCGGTCAGCTGGTACAGGCGTTCAGCAATCTGCGTTTGATTCAACTCTTGCATGGTTGTTTTTTCGATACCTGCTCAGGACAAGGCGCGTGTTCCCCCTACGCATGGACGTAGTTGTATAAGTGTAGCTTTAGTGCAAGCTGTTGTACATCGAGAAATTGGCGAAGCAACACTTTTGACTCGGCTTTTTCCCTGTATCTGGCAAAAAAAGCTATCATCGGTCGCAGGCAATGCGGCAATACAACATAGCAATAATAAAAAGCACACCAGGGATCAGCGTATGAAATTCAAATTTTGGGGAGTCCGCGGTTCCATCCCTTCACCCGGCCCGCGCACGGCGCGCTATGGCGGCAACACCACCTGCATCGAAGTGCGCTCCGATAACGACACCCTGATCGTTATCGATGGCGGCACCGGCCTGTTCTCGCTGGCGCAATCGCTGATACAGAACAAGACCAAACCTATCCACGCAAACATCTTTATTACCCACAGTCATTGGGATCACATCCATGGCCTGCCGTTCTTTACGCCGCTGTTCATACGCGACAGCCGCGTGCGCCTGCATGGCGTGACCGATCCCGCCACCGGCAACGGCATCGAGCATGTGATGGGCGTGCAACTGCAAAACAGCTACTTCCCGGTCAGCGAAACGCAGATGGACGCCACCATCGAATACCAGACGCTGGAGGTCGGCCAGCCGATCGCCATCGGCGACGCCACCGTCAGCAATGTGGTGATGAATCACCCGGTGATCGACCTCGGCTACCGCGTCGACTGCAATGGCCGTTCGCTGTTCTTCACCGGCGACCACGAACCGCACTACAACATCCACCCGTCCGGCCACCCGGAGCATGCCGCCTACGAGGCCTGGATGACCGAACGCAGCGCCGCCATCGACGCCACCGTGCGCGGCGTTGACGCGCTGATCGTCGACTGCTCGTACACGCGCGACGAATACCCGGCCAAGCGGGGCTGGGGCCATGGCACCTTCGACTCGGCCCTGGCGCTGGCGCTGCGCACCGGCGCCAAGGCGCTGTACTGCACCCATCACGAACCAACCCGCAGCGACGACGAACTGGAAGCGGTGTTCGCCGACGTCATGGAGCGCCATGCGCCGCTGCTGGGCGATTTACAGGTCTTCCTGGCTTACGAAGGCATGGAAGTGCAGTTGTGACCTAGTCCCGCTCGGCGCTGGTGGCGCGCGTAATCTGCGCAGGAGGGCAGTTCACGCCGCTTTGCGCGGTCGGCTGCGAGGAGTGCAACAAGGGCTAAAAGGACAACAAGAGCTATAGGGCCGTGAAAATGGACGGCATCGAAAAAGTCCTCTTGGGGATCACCGACATCAAGATGGTGCGCGCGGTCTGCATCAAATAGCGCGGCTTGCTGCGGCGGTCGGCCAAGGCGCGCAGGCGTGCCAGTCCGGCCTTGACGTTGAACGAGCGGCCCGCCAGCATGGCGCTGACCAGCTGCGTAGCCATCGCCAGCGCGGGCGCGGCGGCAGCTTGTGCGTTGTACGGCAGCACCAGGCGATAGCGGCCCGGCATGCGCGGCACCACGCCGACAAAGCCGACCGTCACTTCATTCAGCGCCAGACGGCGCAGTTCGATCGCGGTTTGCTGTACCAGCTCGACCAGCGCTGGCACGGATTCAGCGTCGGCGCGCTTGCCAACCAGGCCGCGCAGGCGGCGCAGGCCTGGCAAAGCGGCGTACAGACGCTCTTGCGCTTGCGCGGTTTGCTCGGGTTCAACAGGGTCCAGCTCCAGGATGCTGAGCAGGCAGGGTTGGGTGGAATAGCGGTTGTCGCTATCCAGATAGCGTTGGTCTACGATTTTCATGGACGTTATTCTGCCCTGCCACGCTTCAGCACGGTAGCAGCGCTTGCCGCAACGCCTTGTAAGACGATCCTTACAGCTGTTTCTCGAAACAAACTGCCAGCGGGTTGCCGATATATTTGCCGTAGTTGGCGATACGCGTGTAGCCGCGCGCTTCGTAGAAGTCGACCGCGCGGCGGTTGACCAGCCGCGTCTCCAGCCACAGCGCCTGGTAACCTGATGCTGCCGCCTCTGTTTCCAGGAAACGCAGCACGGCGCTGCCGACGCCAGCGGTGCCATGGCGCGCATACATGCGCTTGATCTCGGCGACACCCGGCTGCAGCGGCCTCAAGGCGCCACAGCCGATCGCGCTGCCGCTGTCGTCGCGCGCCACCACGAAGCAGGCAGCGGGGCCGATCACGTCGGCCGCGTCGAACGAAGCCTTGCCGCTGTCGCCGGTGATGGCTTCCAGCGCGTTCGACAATTCCTCCATCAGCCGCATCGAATCGGCTGCGGCGGGATCTTCTTTGCGCAGTTGCAGGGTCGAAGTGTTCATGCGGCTTATTATTGCACAGTGCAGATCACCAGTTCCGGATCAGCATTGATGCGCACCGGGATGCCGCCACAGCCGATACCGCGCGTCACGATCAGATCGCCATTGCCCTGCACCGGGAAGCGGCCGTAATAGTAGGGACGCGACAGAGGTCCTTGCGGCATGATGATCGGTGTGCCGTCCGGCAGCGCGATCTGGCCGCCGTGCGTGTGGCCGGCGAAGCCGATGTCGTAGCGCTGCCCGCGCAGCGTCAGCAGCCCGTCCGGCGCGTGCATCAACAGCAGCCGCACGGCGCCGGCGCCGTTGAAAGTGGCGGCGGCGTCAGGGGCGCCAGTCCACGGATCGTCCATGCCGCAGATCGATACCTCGCTGAACGGCGCCGCCAGCGTGACGGCGCGGTTGACCAGCATCTGCACGCCGGCACGCTCGAACAGATCGGCAATCAGCGCGTCATCGGTGGACAGGTCATGATTGCCGAACACGGCAAACTTGCCCAGCGGCGGATGACAGTGCGCCAGGCGTGCGCTCAATACCTCGGCATGCGTGGCCGGGCCGGTGATGTAATCGCCGCCCAGCAGCAGCACGTCGGGCTGCTCGCTGGCGATGCAGGCGAACAGGTCGTCGAAGATGGCCGGATGGGTGGTGCGGCCGGCGTGGAAATCGGACGCAAAGGCGATCTTCAGCGGCTGCGCCAGGCGTCGCTCCGACGGCAGCGCCAGCGTATGGCGGGTGACGCCCAGCTTGCCGTGCAGGCCGATGCGGTAACTTAACGCCGACAGTCTGCCGCCCAGCATGGCCGCGCCGAGCAGTGTCTCGATGAAATGCTGGCGGCGTGTATAGCGCTTGTTACGCGGGGAGGACATGGCGGCAATCCGGCAAGGCAAACCCGGCATGATAACCGAACTGAAGCCGCCCCGGCGGCCGTCAACGATTAAAGTGGTGCGTCCACCAGCAGTTGCGGGCGCAAGGCGCGGATGCGCATTTCGGTGAAATAACCGCCGGCTTCGTTATAACGCAGATAGTGGCGGCTGCATTTGACGCAACGCGCCAGCTGGCAGCGGTTGTACGGATAGTAGCGCGGCGCGATCGGCGCCTGCTCGCTCTCATAGCGCGTGCCAGCCGGATGGTACTCGGCAAAGGTCGGCTCATCGTAGGGGTCCTCGACCAGCGAGCCCACCTCCTCGAACTGTTCCAGTTCCAGCGTCAAAGGCAGCTGCTGCCATGCCAGCAGCGCCGCGTCGTGGCAACTGCAAGCCACCGTCACCACTGCTGAAGCCTCGGCCAATTTTTTAAGATGCGCAAAATCGATCATTGTGTATCCTGCTGTGTTACAAAACCTATCGCTCGCCGCGCCGACGCCTGCGGCACAGCGGTCAGTTGACGGATAGCCTCAATAATCTGCACTAACTGCAGGGCGAAAGACTCGTGCCTTGCAGACAACTGCGCAGTCGTCGCCTCCAGGTCAGCCAGCTTGTCCGCCAGTTCCTAGTGGCTTGCCAACAATCCTCTTAGCTGCACGAAAGCACGCACCACATACACCGAGACCTCTGCGGCTCTCGGTGACCTCAGCACCGTCGCAGCCATAATCGCACCGTGCTCCGTGAATGCCACGGGTATCTTGCGCTTACCTACCCAACTTGAAGTCGCAAAATGCGACTTCAAGTTGGCAAGCTCACTCCAATTGCCGGGTCAGCCGTTTGCGAAATGTCAGTCGAAACAAAAAAGGGAGCCGAGGCTCCCTTTGTTACATGATGTGGTGGCCGATCCACCAGGCGATCGCGGCAACGAAGGCCGAGGCCGGAATCGTGAAGATCCAGGCCCAGACGATGTTGCCCGCCACGCCCCAGCGCACCGCCGACATCTTCTGTGCCGAACCGACACCGACAATCGCGCCGGTGATGGTGTGC
>Ga0308157_10010522_pt1 | contig 10023 bp, 6 predicted proteins | sample PhyBR1_FD_201035 | JGI IMG/M metagenome (GOLD analysis project Ga0308157, IMG submission 201035) | Phyllosphere microbial communities from UC Gill Tract Community Farm, Albany, California, United States - DLSLB.R1 | ecosystem: Host-associated > Plants > Phyllosphere > Unclassified | place: USA... | reverse complement strand
CTGAATTATCATTATCACTGCTGCATGAAAAAAACAGAGCAGGCAATACTGCTAAAGCCAAAAGATTTTTAATTCTTTTATTCATTGTGTTCAATTTAAAATTATATAATTAGTTTAAAAAATATCTCAATTTAACTGCAAAAGATCTTCCCGGCTTTTGCACTTTAAAATAGTCATAGACTTTTGTGTCTGCAACGTTATTACATTCTATTCCGATATTGTATTTTCCATTTTGAAAAGAATAAGAAGCCGCAATATTCTGTGTAAGTTGCTCCGGAATTGTTTTTCTACTGTCGGGAGTTCCATTTTTTGTAGATACTAAGTAGTATTCATCAATGTAATTTGTAAATAAATTAATTGATAAATTGTCATCTGAAGTTCTTAGTTTTCTAAAGTTTAAACCAACACTTGCATTAGCATAAAAAATAGGAACATTTGCCAGCTGAGAACCATTATTGTAATTGATAATATTAGATCCAGGAGGGTCAAATTTATTGGTGTCAATAGTTTTCTGATGAGTAGCATTTACTTCAACTGTCAGCCAATTTTTATATCCATAATGCAAAGAAGCATCAAAACCAGTAACTCTTACACTGTATTCATTTTGATAAATAGACTGAAATCCTTGAGTCTGGATTCGGATAAAATCTTTTGCATCTCTATAAATGAAATTTCCTTGCACTCCAAAAGAATGATCTTCTAAAGCTTTCTTGTACACAAGTCCTGCATTAAAGTTATCACTTGCCTCTGGTTTCAAAGTCGGTGCTGGTCTAAGATTTAAACCATCTCCCAACATTTCATCGCCTGTTGGCAAACGATATGCATGCTCGTAAGACGTTTTCAATTGCAGTTCACTTGTTACAAAATACGCTAATGCTGCTCCATATCCTATGTCATCAAAAGAGCTTTTAAGTGGCGTATACACATTTTTACCATTTATGTATTCTAAAACATTCATACTGGTATTTAGGAAATATTTCTTTCCAAATGCGATTACAGATAGTTTTCTATCAAATGCAGCAAGATTATAAGAAAGTCCTAAAATATTTTTGTTTACTACTGGAGAACCTGGTTTAGTAATTTCACGAACTTCATCGTCTTCTTTTCTTTTTAAAGTATTAACAGAATAATTAAAAGCAAAATACTGCCTGTCATTCAAATCATACTTGAAGTTAGTATTAGCTTGAAAAGAATTATCATCGTAAACATAAATCGTTTTTTCATCATTTAACTCTCCTCCGCTATTGCTTACTACACTTGGCGTACTACTCCCATCCCATTGATATCTATAAGATGAAGTATCTACAGAACGGCTTTGAACGACATTGTAAGAAGCAATGAAGTTTACCGATAAATCTTTAGTAAATAAACTGTCTTTTTTGAATTTTAGGGAAGGCACAAAAGCTTTACTATCATTAAAAGCCTGTCCAACTACTCTTTGCATAGTAGATCCTGTTTGTATTTCTTTCTTATTTGCTGAAGCCATCATGCCAATCAACAAATAATCTGCATATTTCTTTCCTTTTACTCCAACCTCAGCCATAATAGCTCCAGATTTGTAACCGTCATGAAAGTGTTTGTATTCTTGTTCTGGGTTAAATGTACCATCGGGATTAGAGGTAGTCGCAGTAATTTTATAGCTGTTATCGGTATAATTACCAAATGCATTGACATTGGCCACTAAACCATTTTTACCTGTAAATCTGGTGTTTACAGCAACTCTGTGTGTATTAAAAGAACCAAAACTGTAAGACGCATCAATATATCTTTTTACAGATTGGTTGGTAATAATGTTTACCGCTCCTCCTAAGGCATCGCTACCTAATTCAACAGGCACCACTCCTTTGTAAACTTCGATACGCTCTGCCATGTTTACTGGAATGTTATTCAGGGTAAATGAAGATCCGTAACTGTCGATTGGAATTCCGTCCATAAAGAATTTTACCTGATTCCCTGAAAATCCATTCAATGAAAATTTAAAATCAGAGCCCATTCCTCCTGTTTCTCTAATACGAACTCCAGTAGTTGTCCCTAATACTTGATTTAAATCTGCTGAAGAATTATATGTTTTCTTTAAATCAATTGCTGCAATATTAAAAGGCTGTTCTTTAACTCGCTCAATTTTAGACTTTCCAGTTACCTGAACTTCATCTAAAGCCGCCATATCTTCTTCGATAGTAATTTTTGGCGCAGTTTGATTGGATAGTAAATTGATTTTGGTCTGTTTGGATTTATAACCAACATAATTAACTACTAAAGTGTAATTACCAGGTTCTGCAGTAATTTCATATTCACCATTTGCATTTGTAAGGGCTGCATAATTGGTTCCTTTTAGAGCTACAGAAACTCCTTCTGCCGGCTGACCATTGTCTGCCATAATCACTCCACTTAAAACTACTTTGCCGTTTTGCGAGAAACCCTGAACCGAAGAAAGTGTCAGTAATAACAGGATTACAATTCTTTTAATCTGCATTATTTAAAATTAGTTTAAATTAAATTTGGCACAAAATTAACATCAACAATCAGGTTTAACAAATTATTTTTAATTATTCTAAATAAAAGTTTTTATTAACGTAAAAAATGATTTTCTTCTAAAAAAAAAGATGCTTTCTTAAGATTTAATTAATTTTAGATTAAAATCACATTAAAAAAAATCAAAATAAAATCAGAAATTTAAAATCGCTTTTATAAAAAACTTACAAAAAATAAAAAAACCTGCTTAGCAAGCAGGTTTCTAAAAGGAGTAATTATGTTTCAGATTAAATGATTTCTAATAGATCTTTCATCTCTTTAATTACTATTCTAACATCTTCTTCATTCGTCCTCCAATTCACAAATGAAGCTCTAATTCCTTTTTTGTTCTGATAAACTGTTGGCGTCATAAATACTTTTCCAGTATCATTCAAAGCAGATAAAAAGGGAGTTACTTTTTCCTGATTGTGCTCTCCTTTTAATGTAAAGCAAACATTATTTAAACGAATTGGCGCTAAAAGCTCAAAATCATTTTCTATTAGAGCATTTGCAAAATGTAAAGCCAATGCTATACTATCTTCAATAAGGTCTCTAAAACCTTCTTTTCCATAGGCTTTAAGCGAAAACCATACCGGCAGCGCACGCAAACGGCGTGAATTTTCAGGAAGCACATTCAGATAATTAAAATTCTCTAAAGGATTCCCTAAATAAGGCGCATTAGAATTTTGGAATGTTTCAATTTGCAGATTAACATGCTCTTTTTTAACCAAATAAAAAGCACTTTCGTATGGAACATTCAGCCATTTATGACAATCAATCGTAATACTGTCTGCTCCTTCCCAACCTTTTACATAATGTTTGTATTTTTCTGAAACTGCCGCAAAACCGCCAAAAGCACCATCAATATGCCACCAGAAATTGTATTTTTCTCTTAGTTTGGCAATGGCTTCAAAATCATCAAAATCGGCGGTGTTTACCGTTCCAGCACTTGAAATCAGGATAAAAGGTTCTCCATTTAGCGCTTTGATTTTTTCTTCTAAATCGGCAGTATCCAAAGCTTCGCGATTGCCTTCAATTGTTCTTATAACTGTATAATTCTGGCTTCCAATTCCTAACATCGATAATGATTTTATGGAGGAAGAATGTGGAGTCGCTGTTAAAATATTAATGGTTTCAGAGATCCCGTTTTTAGCAAAATCTTTTCCATACTGTTTTCCAAACCATTGTCTCGCAACTGCTAAACTGGTGAAATTGGACATTGTTGCGCCAGTTACAAATCCTCCTAAAAATGCATCCGGAAGTTCTAATAATTGCAACAATAGATTGATGGTTTCGAATTCTATTAATGCAGATGCTCCGCCCTGTGCTTTAACCGCCTGAGTATTTTGATCGTAAACTGATGCCAGCCAATCTCCAACAATAGAAGCGGGAGTTGATCCCCCTGTTACAAATCCCCAATATCGTGGACCAGGCGAGGAAACCATCAATGGAGCCAATCTTTCATTAAATTCCTTTAAAGCTTCAATAGATCCTAATCCTAGCTCATTTAGCTCCGTTTTAGGATCTATTGAATAAGTATTAGAGGTTGGAATGTTATCGATATTACTCAAAAAATCAATTCCTTGCTGTTTTGTTTTTTCTAAGATATTCTCAAAATTGTCGAGATCGTGCTGTAATTTTGAATTCATATTATATAGTTATTTATATCACGCATTGTCAAGCTGAGCGAAGTCGAAGCCATTTCACGCGAGATAAGTTGTTTTCAGTATTTATTTTAAGAATTGGAAATTTATAGTGAAGCTACCACTTTGTCTTTTCGGAGAATCGTGAAACCATCATAGAACAGATTACATCTCCATTGGCATTTAATAAAGTAGCAATTGGGTCTACTAAAGTTCCTAAAATCATGGCAACCGGCAAAGCTTGTTCCATCGGAAAACCATAAACAGTAATAGCTAAAATTTCTCCAATATAACCTCCGTTTGGAATTCCGCCTTCGACAATTGAAACTATAACTGTAATTCCGAGTGCTAAAAGAATCGTCATTGGATCTGTAAAATCTTTCCCAAACATGGCAAACAAAAAGGTTATTTTTAAGATGGATGACATACTCGAACCGTCTTTGTGTAGAGGTGCGCCAAGCGGAATTACCAGATTTCGTACATGTGCCGGAATTCCCATTTTTTCTGCTGCCGCTAAATTGGCTGGAATGGTCGCTATACTACTACAGGTTCCTATAGCGGTTAAAGAAGGCATTATGTTATTGCTCCAAAAAACTTTAAAAGCCCTTTTTCCGCCAGCGACAAGGGCATATAAACTAAAGAACACAAAGAAATAGAAAATGCAAGCAGCGTAATAAACTGCCATTGGTTTTGCATAAACTCCTAGCAATTGTGGCCCGAAGACTCCAACTTGATAAGCAAAATACGCTCCTAAACCAATTGGCGCAAATTTCATGATGATGTTCAAAAGCTGTTTCATTACCTCGTTTCCAGAATCCAGAAAACTCTTGAAAGCATTTCCTTTTTCTCCTGATTGCAATGTAGCAAAACCCACTAAAAAAGAAAAAATAATCAACGCCAGCATACTTTTTCGAGACAATAATTCGAAGAAATCATTTGCTGTAAGCAGTTTGGCAATTTGATCTCCCGCTGATCCTGACGCTACTTCTTCAAACGGAACTTTCGCAATTGCGATATCTTCATGAATCGGAAAAAGATAAACAGCACAAATCATTACAATGGCAGAAATCATAATTGTTGCGAGAAAAACCAATACCATTATAACAAACAGTTTTCCTAACCTTTCTGTACGTTCCAGATTCGCAACCGAAGAACCGATTGTGAAAAATATAAGCGGAATAATGGCTGTAAAAAGTAAATTCAGGAATATATCCCCAAGTGGTTTTATAATCAAAACATCTTCTCCAAACACCAATCCGAAAATACTTCCAATAATAATACCGCCAAGAAGCCATAAAATACTGCTGTAACTCTGCAAAAAATTGATTTTCTTAACTTCCATAAGTTGTAGAGAATTATAATTCGGAAAAGATTAATAATAAAATGAAAGTACTCAAAAAAGGATTGCAAAAATTGATTGGTTATTTTTTGCCACAGATTACAGGGTTAAAATGATTTTCTAATCTGTGCTAATCTTTATAATCTGTGGCTAAAAATTACTTTTCCAGAACAATAGTCGTAAAAGCTCTGTCGACTAATTCTCCTGTTTTGCTTTTTACTTTTTCGGTTTGTGTTTCTGTATACACAATTTTAAAATCCGATTTTTTGATTAATTCCTGCGCTTTTTCTGTACTGTACAATTCAAATTCGAATTGTGTAAAAGGCAGTTTTTTCATGAAATCTTCTTCGGCAAATGTCAAACAGAAAGTACCGTTTGGTTTTAAAACCCTGTAGATTTCTGATAGTAATTCCTCAGGTTTCTGCCAAAAATAAATGGTGTTTACTGTAAATATTTTATCAAATAATTCAGCTTCAAACGGAATAGTATTTCCGTCATAAAGTGAAAAGAAAGCCTGTTTTTGAGAAACGAAATTTCGGTTGATTTGTCTTGCTTCCTGAAACATCAGTTCCGACATTTCCAGTCCGTAGTATTTTAGCTTTTCGGCTTGTTTAAACAAAAACTCTACATGACCTGCGTTTCCGTGGCCTAGTTCTAGAATTCTGTTTTCGTTTGCTATATTTAAATTCTGAATCGAATGTTTGGTCATGTTGATGTTCGTTTCGTTCATCATATTGCCCATTTCGATTCCTTTTTCTCCCGATGGATGTTTTAATTGAGAGGCAATTTCTTGTAATTCTTCATTTTTCATGGCGTGAAAATTTAAGTATCTAAATTAAACAAAAATCCTTCGGTAATTTGTTGTTACTTCGACTTAGATTCCAATTAACGCTTGTTTTTTCATTCCAACGAAAGTGCAAGCTCGACAAAGATTGGATTCTCTTTGCGGAGTTACTTGTGAAGATTTCTCCTTCGTCGAAATGACAAACTTGTGCTATATCTAATAGAATTCATTAAAAAACCTGACTTGCAATCTGGCGAATATTCTCAGATTTCCCCATTGAGTAATAATGCAAAAATGGAACTCCAGCGGCTTTTAATTCTAATGACTGCTGAATCGCCCATTCGATTCCGACTTGTTTGATTTCAGCATTGTTTTTGCATTTATCTACAGCATCGATTAAATCTTCTGGCAAATCGATTCTGAAAATCTGTGGTAAAACCTGTAAATGCCTCTGAACCGCAATTGGTTTAATTCCAGGAATAATCGGAATTGTAATACCCATTTCTCTTGCTTTTTCTACAAAGGCAAAATATTTTGAGTTGTCAAAAAACATTTGTGTTACGACATAATCTGCTCCTGCATCTACTTTTTCTTTTAATCTTTTTAAATCAGATTGTAAAGATGGCGATTCCAAATGTTTTTCAGGATAACCCGCAACACCAATACAAAAATCAGCTTTGTTATCGATATCCATCACTTCATGCAGATATTTTCCACAATTTAAATCTTTGATTTGACGAACCAAATCAACTGCGTAATGATTTCCTCCTGCTTTCGGTACAAAAGATTGTTCGTCTTTCATTGCATCGCCTCGAAGTGCCATTACGTTGTTGATTCCTAAATACTGACAATCAACCAGCATGTATTCTGTTTCCTCTTGTGTAAATCCACCGCAAAGCAAATGCGGCACCGTATCTACATTGTATTTATGTTTTATAGAAGCGCAAATTCCAAGCGTTCCCGGACGCATACGAGTTAATTTCTTATCCAAAAGTCCGTTACCTTTATCAATATAAATATATTCTTCGCGAGAAGTTGTTACATCAATAAAAGGCGGTTTAAACTCCATTAACGGATCAATATTATCGTATAATTCCTGAATACTTTTACCCTTTTGAGGCGGAATAATTTCAAATGAGAATAATGTTTTTCCTTTGGCGTTTTCTATATGCTCTGTTACTTTCATTCTTTTTTAGTTGATAGTTTTTGGTTGATGGTTGATGGTTCTTATCGAACTCAACAGTTACAACTTCAACTATATTAATTTTTTATAATAGTTAATAAAACCGTTTAATAACTTTTTACAAGTTTGAATCTGTGCCAATACAATATTAAATGTATTCTCATCAATGTATTTTTGATCTAATGCTAAATAAAATTGTGTTTCTAATTCATATAATGATCCTCGTGAAATATGAAGAAAATGTATTGTATCTTTTGATGTTTGACGCCCACAACCTTCCGCTATATTTGAAGGAATTGAGATTGCAGCTCTTCTCATCTGATTTGTCAATCCAAATAATTCTTCCTTTGGAAACAGTTTAGAAGAGTCATACAATAAATTCACCAACTTCCTCGCTTCAATCCAAACTTCCAATTTACTGTATTCCATTCTTATTTAGTTGTTTGTTGATGGTTGATAGTTGTTGGTTCTCTTTTGTAATCTACAACCAAAAAACATCAACTAAATTAATCTACTTTAATCGGTTCAAATTAAAAGTTTATAGATCTGACAAAACCTATCAACCAAAAACCATCAACCATCAACTATTCTAGTCTGCTATATTAGGGTTTAACCATTTCATGGCGTAATCTGTTGAGACATTACGTCGTTTGGCGTAATCTACAACCTGATCTTCTTTTATTTTTCCTAATCCGAAATATCTACTTTTTGGGTTTCCGAAATAATATCCTGAAACTGAAGAAGCCGGCCACATCGCCATACTTTCTGTTAAGGTTACTCCAATTTCTTCGGCTACATTTAAAAGCTTCCAAATCGTTGGTTTTTCCAAGTGATCAGGGCAAGCTGGATAACCCGGAGCCGGACGAATTCCTTTATAACTTTCTTTAATCAATTCTTCGTTGGTTAAAGATTCTTCGCTGTCATAACCCCAAAAATCTTTACGAACTCTCTCGTGAAGATATTCGGCGAAAGCCTCAGCAAAACGATCAGCAAGTGCTTTCACCATAATCGAATTATAATCGTCTAAATTCTTTTCATATTCCGCAGCCCATTCATCTACACCAAAACCTGTGGTTACGCAAAACGCTCCCATATAATCTTCAATTCCGCTTTCTTTTGGCAGAATAAAATCGGCTAAAGCAATGTTTGGAGCACCTTTTGTTTTTTGCGACTGCTGACGTAGTGTTAAGAATTTCTCTAAAACTTTTCCGTTTTCATCACGCAATTCAATATCGTCATCACCAACTTGATTCGCAGGGAAAATTCCGTAAATACCTTTCGCTTTTAGTTTTTTCTCTTCTAAAATTACTTTAAGCATCGCCTGAGCATCTTTAAAAACAGATGTTGCTTGTTCGCCCACAACCTCATCGGTTAAAATTGCTGGATACTTTCCGTACAATTCCCAAGTCTGGAAAAACGGTGTCCAGTCAATATACGGAACCAAAACATCCAGTTCAATTTCGATGGTTTGTTTTCCAATTACTTTTGGTTTAGTCGGTGTGTACTCCGACCAATCCAATGGCAATTTGTTTTTTCGGGCATCTTCAATCGTCAGGAAGTTTTTATCTCTAGAACGATTTAAGAACGTTTCTCTAAACGAATCGTATTCTGCACGAATATCTGCCGCATATATTTTTCGGTTATGATCTAATAGATTTCCTGCAACGGTAACAGCTCTCGAAGCATCGTTTACATGAATTACAGTTTCTCTATATTGAGGCGCAATTTTCACAGCCGTATGTGCACGCGAAGTGGTTGCTCCACCAATCATAATCGGGATTTTAATATTTTGTTTGTCTAATTCTTTGGCTAAATATACCATTTCGTCAAGCGAAGGAGTGATCAATCCGCTTAATCCAATAATATCTACTTCGTGTTCAATCGCCGCTGCAATGATTTTTTCTGGAGGAACCATAACGCCAAGATCTACAATCTCATAATTGTTACAAGCCAATACTACCGAAACGATGTTTTTTCCAATATCGTGAACGTCACCTTTTACAGTCGCCATTAGGATTTTTCCGTTTCCTTGTTTGTCTCCCGCTTGTTTGCTTGCTTCGATAAAAGGCAATAAATAAGCCACCGCTTTTTTCATTACACGAGCCGATTTAACTACCTGAGGCAGGAACATTTTTCCGCTTCCGAATAAATCTCCAACGACATTCATTCCCGTCATCAAATTGATTTCGATAACTTCAATTGGTTTTGTTGCGGCCAAACGAGCTTCTTCTACATCTTCTTCAATAAAAGCATCGATTCCTTTTACCAACGAATGCGTAATACGATCCTGAACAGATCCTAAACGCCATTCCTGAATGGCTTTTTCATCGCTTTTTACTTCGCCTTTTACATTTTCTGCAAAATCCAGAAGTCTTTCAGTAGCATCGTCACGTCTATCTAAAATTACGTCTTCAACGTGTTCTAATAAGTCTTTCGGAATATCATCATAAATCGTAAGCATCTCTGGATTCACGATTCCCATCGTCATTCCTTCTTTAATTGCGTGATACAAAAACACCGAGTGCATCGCTTCACGAACAACATCATTCCCTCTAAACGAGAA
>Ga0308157_10010519_pt1 | contig 10024 bp, 8 predicted proteins | sample PhyBR1_FD_201035 | JGI IMG/M metagenome (GOLD analysis project Ga0308157, IMG submission 201035) | Phyllosphere microbial communities from UC Gill Tract Community Farm, Albany, California, United States - DLSLB.R1 | ecosystem: Host-associated > Plants > Phyllosphere > Unclassified | place: USA... | reverse complement strand
AAAAAGATTTCAGAGATTTTTCTGTAAAACACTTAGGAAACAGCGGTTTGGCTACTGATCAATATATGGGAATGTACGGGCCTAATAACCTTACGCCGTATATTATGGAAGAACGTAGGTTAAATGTCGCTCAAATGGATGTTTTCTCGCGTTTGATGATGGACCGGATTATCTTCCTCGGAACCGGAATTGACGATCAAGTAGCAAACATCGTCACTGCTCAGCTTCTATTCCTGGAAAGTTCGGATGCTTCAAAAGACATTCAAATTTACATCAATTCGCCGGGTGGTAGTGTGTATGCTGGTTTAGGAATTTACGACACCATGCAGATCATTAAACCTGATGTTGCAACAATTTGTACCGGAATTGCAGCTTCAATGGGTGCGGTTCTTTTGGTTGCAGGTGAAAAAGGTAAGCGTTCTGCGCTGAAACATTCACGCGTGATGATTCACCAGCCAAGTGGTGGCGCGCAAGGTGTAGCTTCTGATATGGAAATTAACCTTCGTGAGATGTTGAAACTGAAAAAAGAACTTTACGATATTATTTCTGAGCATTCAGGACAAACCTACGAATGGGTAGAAAAAGCATCGGACAGAGATTACTGGATGACTTCCAGCGAAGCAAAAGAGTATGGAATGGTGGATGAAGTTCTTCACCGAAAAGTGGAAACTAAATAATTACATTCATTAAAAATAAAAAAAGCGCCTCAAAAAGGCGCTTTTTTTTATTTTGGAAATTTTAAAAATTAGGCGTTAAAAGCCTCAATAATTTTAGAAAAATCTTCAATTTTCAAAGCTGCACCACCAATCAAACCACCGTCGATGTCAGGTTGTGAAAAAATTTCCTGTGCATTATCTGGTTTTACCGAACCACCGTATAAAATAGAAATTTCATCTGCGACCTCTTTTCCGTATTTCTCAGCGATTAAGCTTCTGATATGCGCGTGGATTTCCTGAGCTTGCTCCGGAGAGGCGGTTTCGCCGGTTCCGATTGCCCAAACAGGTTCATAAGCGATGACCACTTTTTTAATTTCCCCTGCGCTTAAAGTAAATAAAGCCACTTCCGTTTGGTTTTTCACCACTTCCAGATGTTTTCCGGACTTTCTTTGCTCCAAAGTTTCACCATTACAGTAAATCGGTGTTAAACCTTTTTCTAAAGCCAGTTTAATTTTAGCATTGCAGTGCGAATCGGTTTCGCCGTGATACTGACGTCTTTCTGAATGACCGATAATAGAGCCTGTCGCGCCAATGGATTCCAGCATTTCTGCAGAAATTTCACCGGTATAAGCGCCACTTTCGTATTCACTCATGTCCTGCGAAAAAATGCCAATTCCATTTAATGCAAATAAATCTTTCGCCATCAAAAGATATAGCGCTGGAGGTGCGATCCAAACTTCGCAGTTGGTAGGATTTTCTTTGGTGTAATTCAAAAGCTGCAGCATTAGTTGCTGGGCTTCAATTACATTTTTGTTCATTTTCCAGTTTCCTGCAACAATATTTTTTCTCATATCAAAATGTTTAATCCAGTTTCCAGATGTTTTTCATCATTTTATAGAAGTCGTGTTCCGGGTCAGAAACCTGCTCATCCGCTTTTATTAAAGTTTTAGCGAATTTCGCAAAGGAAATTCTTTCTTCCTCCGTGGAATCGTCTAGAAAACATTCCGCATGAAACTCAAAATGTTTTTTCCAGTCTTCCTGTTTCAGCGTGGCTATAACTTCTAACTCATCATCGAGATCAATTTTAAACGGAAATTCATCCGCAAGATATCGTTGAATATACATGCCTTCTTCCGGCGCAAATTCGCCATCAACAGCCGATAAAAGCATCAGTAAATGATAGCCGGCGATGGATTTATTTGATTTTTTTGAATACATATTATCTATTTTTTTTGTTTAATATAATCTTCAGCAGAACGTTTGTCTACTATTTTCCCGTTTTGTAATGTCAACACAAAAGGATTGCTCCGCGCGATGGTTTTAATCGCGGTGCCGTCCATCGTAGCATTTGGAATTGTGTTAAAAGCGTTGGGCTCAGTAGAAATTCCGTACACAAAAGCACTTTTTTCCTGTTTTATCAATTCTTCGGCTTTTGCCAAAACATCCGCATTTACTTCTTTTGGTTTATACGCGAAAATTAAAACTGCTTTTGGCGCATTTAAAATTTCCGCAGTTAAATCTTTTCCGTCGGCGGTTTCGGGTTTAAATTTACCAATTTCCGATTCATAACCTTGTTTTGTCATTTTCGACGTGGTTTTTCCTTCCTCGATTTTCCACGGCGAACCGGTTTCCCAGTACTTTTTATCGTTCACATATTCGTCCTGATTTACCTCTAAAGCTTCACCGCTTTTTTCATTTTTCAGAACATAATAGGTTTTAAAAATTGAGGGATTTTTATCGATTTTTTGTCTTTCCAGCTTCATATCCGTCCCGATTTTATAATCTCTAAAATCAATAATCGGCTCATGTGTAATTCCCCAACTGATGACAAAAACCATTATGAAAAAAGCTAGAACGGAAGCTATCTTTTTGATATTGGTATTTTCTTGCGGCGCGTTAAACTCCTTTTTGTACAGAAAATAAAGGAGTACAAGGCCAATCAAGAGCACAATATCTTTCCAGAAACTTTGCCATGACGTAAGTTTCAAAGCATCGCCGAAACAGCCGCAATCCGTCACTACATTGAAATAGGCCGAATAAAAGGTTAAAAAAGCAAAAAAGACACACAGCGCCAAAAGTGCATAAAGCGTGAATTTTAAATAGCTTTTCAGTAAAAGAAAAAAGCCCAGAACGAGTTCCAGAACAACCACGATTATTGCGATAAGTAGCGCCTGCTTTTCTAAAAACGGCATATTGAAAACCGCGGGCGAAAAATATTCTTCAAGTTTAAAGGAAAAACCGACAACGTCAACTGCTTTTACAAAACCAGAAACCAAAAAAATAAGCGCAATTACAACACGCAGTATATTTTTAAACATATCAAATAAAATCTGGTTTAAAAGCCGTTTTTTCCTCGGAAAATTTAATGAGGCAGAAAACTGCGTAATTCAGCATGTCAAAATAATTCGCGTCAATGCCCTCGGAAACCAAAGTTTCACCGGCATTGTCTTCTATCTGCTTGGTTCTGAGAACTTTTTGGTAAATTAAATCCGTGATAGAAGAAATTCGCATTTCGCGCCAGGCTTCACCATAATCGTGATTTTTTTTCAGCATCAAATCTTTGGCTTCCTGCGCAAAACGGTCGTACAAGCTCAAAATCTCAGCTTTATCCTGTTTGAAATCATCGGCAACACCTTTTTCAAGCTGAATCAAACCGATAATAGAATAGTTTACGATCGCCATAAAATTTTCTTCTTCAGATTCACCGACTTTAGAAACACCGCTGGTTTGAAAATTACGAAGACTTTTCACCTTGATGAAAAGCTGATCGGTTAAAGAAGGTGTTCTTAAAACCCGGAAAGATGCTCCGTAATCAGTGAGTTTATGACTGAAAAGTTCGCGACATTCGGCAATCACCTGATCAAACTGTTGAGCTGTTTTTTGCATATAATTTCTAAACTTTTCAAAGATAAGAATTTCGGCTGAGAGTTTTGGCGCCGGAACGCGCTGAAATTGTATTTTTGTCTGATGAAAAGTGCAGTTTCACCTCCGGTTTTCCCCAATTTTCAGACCATCAACTGTCGTGGTCGGCTCATTGATTTGTCGGAACCGAAAATCATGGGAATTTTAAATGTAACGCCGGATTCCTTTTCCGATGGCGGAAAGTTTAATTCCGAAAAAAATGCCCTTTTAAGGGCAGAAAAAATGATTTCAGACGGCGCGGAAATCATCGACATCGGTCCGCAGTCCACACGCCCAAAAGCTGAGCTCCTCACAGCGAAAGAAGAAATTAGCCGCTTAAATGGCATCATTTATCAAATTAAAAAGCGCTTTCCAGAAACTTTAATTTCGCTTGATACTTTTTATTCCGAAACGGTGAAATATGGTTTTGATGAAGGAAATGACATTATCAACGATATTTCCGGCGGAATGTATGATGAGAAAATGTTTGAAACCGCTGCAGAGACCGAACTTACGTATATTTTAATGCACGTTAATCCAACATATGAAAGTATGCACGAGCAGAAAGTTCCGGACGATATTCTGCTTTCGCTGAATTATTATTTTTCCGAAAAAGTAGAAAAATTGCGAAGACTTGGCGTAAAAGATATTATTCTGGATCCAGGTTTTGGCTTCGGCAAAAATGGGGCGCAGCAACATCAGTTACTCGACGAACTGCAGCATATTTCATTCGGTGTTTTTCCTTTGCTGGTCGGGATTTCCAGAAAATCATTCATTTATAAACCTTTGGGAAAACAGCCTTTGGACATTACAGAAGAAACGCAAAAATTGCACCTTAAAGCCCTGAAAAACGGCGCGAAAATCCTGCGCGTTCACGACGTTGCTGAAACCAAAAAAACCATCGATTTATTTCGGAATATTTAGTTTAATCCCGAGAGTTTTTCGGCGTATTCCGCGGCAAATTTTTTCCGGTCCTCCTCAAGATTTTCCAAATTTTCCGGCAAAACGTAGGTGAAGAGAATCTTGTCTTCATCATCAAGAAAAATAATTTCTTTCTCGGTTCCATCGATCATTTGCGCAAAAATTTGCCACATCGAGGTGTCTTTTGCTTTTAAAAGTTCAAAAAAAGAACTGGCTTTTATCTGTATATTTTTCATTTTTTAAAAACCTAAAAGGCTTAATTTCAATTGAACGGCAAAATTATCTTTAAAAGAATCAGTCGCGTAATGACCTACGCGGTAGAAAAGTCCGAGGTCGAACGGCGTTCCTAAAATATGGTTGGTTTCAAATCCCACTTCCTGATAAAGATGGTCTAATTTTTCAAATTTAAACTGGTGAAATTCCGGGTTTTTCATGTCACCGGAAATTCCTTTGTAAAGCAAATTGAAGCTGGAAGTCGTTTTACCAAAAGTTTTAAAATAGAACGGAATCCGGTGTGTAAAATAATACCCGACAAATTTATCATCGTAATATTTCCCCGCTTCCATTGTGGCAAAACCGAGGTACGAAGTAAAATTGAAATTAAAAGCAGCGCTTTCAGTTTCTAAACCATTAATTGCAAATTGATGCCAAATCGGCGCTTCGCCCGTCGTCATGCCCGTAAAAAGGCGAATTCCGGTCAGTCCGGCTTTTGTTTTTAATTGGTGTTGCGCAAGGAAATCGAAGCGGCTGAAATTGAAATCTCCACCAAGCGTTTTTAGAGCCTGCTCATAATTGAAGTAAAATTCGGGATATTTCTGGTCATACGTGCGCTTTCCCGAGGGTGTCATCATGCTTTTGGAGCGAGGCGTATATTTCAAAGTCATTTGCGTGGCGAAATTTCCAAACTGAAAACCCCGGTCTTTAAATCCGTAAATAAATTTCGCTTCTTCCTGGTCCTTTTTTGCGGAGATTCTCATGGTTAAAGCATTGCTTAAATCGGTTTGGTAGGAAAGTTTAAAACCTTCGAAACCATAAAAACGGTCATTGCTGGCGTCAATTCCGCCGTTCAGCACTTTCATTTTAAAATTCCATAAATCTTCATTGAAGCGGCCGGCGGCTTTCACATCATTATAATATTCTGCCCGGAAAAAGGAGGTTTTTTCTAAAGTGGTCTTCACGTCGATTCCTGCGCCGTATTTCCAGTTGTGGTCTTTGAAACCGTAGCCAACATAAGCGTCAGGTGAGATATATTTATTGAATTTTTCGTTGGTTTTAATGCCGGCGCCGAGGCGAACTCCTTCGTACAGATCATATTTAAAAAGTTGTACGGCGTCAAAATCCACTTTACCGAAGCGAATATTGCCATCCAAAAAGCTGCTTAAAACACCGAGTTTTTGGTCGAGTTTGTATTTCTGCCCAACACTGTCAATTTTGGTGTAAGTGAGTTTTTCACGTGCCGACAAAGAATCGGTTCTATACTGATCCAGCGTGCTTCCATCGGAATTTTGCACTGAAAGCGAATAACCGGAAAACTTTTTAGCTTCGAGGTCCGCATTAGTTTTGAAATCAAAATAATCCGCGCGGACATAGACGTAACTGCCGAATTTTTTGCCGGCTTTTTTGCCGTTTTTTTCGTTATTATCCTTCGAATCAACCGGGTCGAATTGTGTACTGCCGGTTTTCAGTTTTAAATTTTCGTGGAGCAAAAACCATTTGTTGTCAATCGGCGTCCAAATGCTGGTAATGGAGCCGTCGCTTTTCACTTTGCTGTTGCTTTCAATTTTCTTCAAAGCGTAATTTTCCGCATCGATGTACAGATAACCGTTGAACTTCCGGCGCTGCACGGGTTTTTTATAATCTGCCTGACGAAAACGGATGACGTAATTTTTTCGACCATCAATCATGATGCTATCGGTGAGAAAAAACCGGTAAAGTGCACGGTTTTCTTCCCGAATTTCACGGGGAATCTGATTTCTGTTCGAGCGAAGCGAAAGGAGTTCATAAACCGGCTGCTGCAGACCAGAGATTCGGTTGTCTAAAATATTAACTTTTTCGCCATATTTTTTAGAAAATAGAAATTCCGAAGCACGTTCCCATAAAAAAAGTTTGCTCTGGCCGGCGAGCTTCATGACGCTTTCAGTTTCCAACGAATCTTTTTTCTGTTCAGCGGTTTGCACCGGTTTTGGAAGTGTTTTCAGGGAATCAATAATTTTGTCTAAAGACTGATTGTAGAGCTGAATGCTGTCTTCATCCAGATCGAAAGATATTTTTTCGTAGGATTTAAATGTATACGAATCCAGACTTTTTGGTGAATTGGCTTTGTAATTATCGTTTACTTTCTTTAAAATCGCTAAGGCGCGGGGGTCGCTTTTATCAGCGATGATAACGCCTTCGATGGATTGTGTTTTCGGATCGGTTTTCGAAAGCGCAACTTCCATAATTTTATCCACCACCACATCGTCTTCGTAATAACCAGCGGCTTTTACAGAGACTTTGCGGCATTTTGTCTTAAAATTTAAAACGCCATTTTTATCCGTTTTACCGGCTAATTTTTGGTTACAGTGAATTTCGGCATTCGCCAAAGGAACACGGTCACCAGTGCTGAAAACGGTAATTTTCGACTGACCAAAAAGCGCAAGCGAAATAAAGAAAAGGAGCGCGAATAAACATTTTTTCATACCAAGCAAAAGTATTCAAAAATTAACAATAAATTTCTGCAAATTGTTTAGTGCACATCTTGTTGTAAAGGTAATTTTAGTAGATTCGTATTATGAATAAAATATTGTTTGTCGCATTCTTTCTGTACTCTGCAGCGGGCTTTTCTCAAATTAAAGGTTTAACTGAAGACGGAAAGGAGGTTGTTTTGTTTGAAAATAAAACCTGGAAGTTTGTAAAGGAAAGTGACGCGGCCGCGCTGGAAACTATTTCTAGCAACTCTGCAAAATTTGAAAAAAGTAAAGACGCAACTTTCCTGATAAAAAGCAAAAAAGTAAATGCGGGTATTTATTTTAACCCGAAAGAGTGGAAGGTAAGCACGCAAACTTCGTATCCTTTAGTGGAATACATGTTCACCAGAATAGGTGATCAACCGCAAACAATGGCATTTATTTTAAATGAAAAAGTTCAAATTCCGACGTATAAAAATTTGAAAGACATCGCAATTGGTAATATACAGCGAACTGCTGATTACTTTCGATTAAAAGAATCTGAGTACCGAAACGTAAATGGTTTAAAGGTGCTGTGTTTGCGTTACGTTGCAAATACAAAAGGGTTGGATTTTGAGTATATGGTCTATTATTACCTGGAAAGCGACGGTTATTCTGCTTTTACTGTGTTTTCACCACAGAAAGATTTCGAAAAAAACTTGGCAAAAACCGAAGAGCTGCTTAATGGGCTAGTTGCTGTCCAACTTGGTACAGAAGAAATTCGATATTTGTCACCGCCACCTCCAATGCAACCAAAATAATTAAGAAATCCGGCTCCATTTATTTTTGCCTTTGTATTGCTTTGCATAATAAGTTCGCAAAGCGAAATTTTCCGAACTTTCCAATCGCGGATCGGATTCCAAAAGATGTTCTACGGCTTTTTTCGCCGCTTTGATTATGTTGCTGTCCATTACCAAATCCAGTTTTTTGAAATCCACCACGCCGCTTTGCTGTGTACCTAAAATATCGCCGGGACCGCGCAGTTTCATATCAACTTCGGAAATTTTAAAACCATCGCTGGTTTCTACCATGGTTTTCATGCGTGTGCGGCTGTCGCTTGTAAGCTTGTCCGAAGTTACCAAAATACAATAGCTCTGCTCGGCGCCACGGCCCACACGTCCGCGGAGTTGGTGAAGTTGCGACAAACCAAATCTTTCGGCGCTTTCGATGATCATGACCGAAGCGTTTGGAACGTTTACACCGACTTCAATCACCGTGGTAGCAACCATAATCTGCGCGTTTCCGGAAGCGAAATATTTCATCGCCGCCTCTTTTTCCGCAGGTTTCATGCGACCGTGGAGCATGGTGACATTATAGCCTTTGTAAAACTCCAAAATATGGTCAAAATTCTCCATTAAATTTTTATAATCCAGCGTTTCGGATTCTTCGATGAGCGGATAAACGAAATAAACCTGCCGGCCTTTTTCAATTTCCTCTTTCGCGAAGCGGAAAATACTGAGGCGGTCTTTTTCGCGGCGGTGTGCGGTGATAATGGCTTTTCGTCCGACCGGAAGTTCATCGATTACAGAAACATCCAGGTCGCTGTAAAAACTCATCGCCAAAGTGCGCGGAATTGGAGTGGCAGTCATGACCAAAATATGCGGCGGAATGGTGTTTTTTCCCCACAAACGCGCACGCTGCGCCACGCCGAAACGGTGCTGTTCATCGATAATGGCAAGTCCGAGATTTTTAAACTGCACAATATCTTCCAAAACCGCGTGGGTGCCGACCAAAATCGCAAGTTCGCCACTCAATAATTGCTGATGGATAATTTTTCTTTCGGAAGTTTTTGTGGAACCGGTAAGCAGGCGAACTTTAATTTCGGAATTTGCCAAAAGTTCCTGCAAAGAATTGAAATGCTGTTGCGCCAAAATTTCCGTAGGCGCCATAAAACAGCTTTGAAAACCATTATCCAGCGCGATCAGCATCGAAAGTAGAGCGACCATTGTTTTTCCCGAACCTACGTCGCCCTGAAGCAAACGGTTCATTTGAATCGGTTTTTTCATGTCGGTGCGGATTTCTTTCAGCACGCGTTTTTGCGCATTCGTCAGGTCAAATGGAATTTGATTATTGTAAAATTCGGTGAAACTGGCACCAATTTTTGGAAAAGGATTCCCAACAACGGAAGTTTTATGATGCTGTTTCTTCAAGCCGAAACCCAGCTGAAAAAAGAACGCTTCTTCAAATTTAATGCGCTTTTCCGCATGTTTGAAATGGAAAATATCTTTCGGAAAATGAATATTGTAAAGCGCAGGAAGCCGATCGATTAATTTTAGATCTTTCAGCAGCTTTTCGGGCAAATTTTCTGCCGTTAAATTGGGCAAATTTTTCAAAATTTCCTTTAGAACAGTTTGAAAAAATTTGTTGTTCAAACCACGTTTTGCCAGCTTTTCACTGCCAGGATAAATAGGTAAAAGGCTGCCCGAAACGGCTTTTTTTTCATCAACTTCAATTTCCGGGTGCGCCATAGAAAATATGCCGTTAAACTCAGTAATTTTCCCAAAAATAAATATTTCCTGGTTGAGCGGAATTTGCTCTTTCATCCATTTTGAATAGCGGAACCACACTATTTCTATAGCACCTGTGGAATCCCTAAACTTCCCGGAAAGCCTTTTTTTTCCACTTCCGTAAGCGACTTCCTGTAAGTCGATGATTTTTCCTTTCAGCTGGATTTCATTTTCAAAATCTGCTTTCAAATCTTTGATTTCATACACCTTGCTTTTGTCGATATACCGCAAAGGGTAGAAGGTGAGAAAATCGTAAACCGTGCTGAAACCCAAAACATTTTTGATGAATTTAGCTCTGTCGGGACCGATTCCTTTTAAAAATTCTATGGGCGTT
>Ga0308157_10010518_pt1 | contig 10024 bp, 9 predicted proteins | sample PhyBR1_FD_201035 | JGI IMG/M metagenome (GOLD analysis project Ga0308157, IMG submission 201035) | Phyllosphere microbial communities from UC Gill Tract Community Farm, Albany, California, United States - DLSLB.R1 | ecosystem: Host-associated > Plants > Phyllosphere > Unclassified | place: USA... | reverse complement strand
CGTGTCGTTGCTGTACTTCTGGTACGCGTTACATGCAACCCTGCTGCGGCCGATGGAAGTGGCGCGCCAGGCTTGCCAGACCATGGCGGGCGGCGACCTCAGCGTCGAATTCAGCAGCAACCGGCAAGATGAAATGGGCCAGTTGATGCGGGCCATGCACCAGTTGCGCGTCAACCTGCAATCCATCGTGGGCGACGTGCGCACCAACTTCCAGCAAATCAGCGTGGCGACCGCAGAGATCGCGACCGGCAATATGGATCTGTCGGGACGCACCGAGTCCCAGGCCTCGGCGCTCGAAGAGACCGCGTCGAGCATGGAAGAGCTGGCTTCGACCGTCCAGCAGAACAGCGCCAGCGTCGGCCAGGCCAGCACCATGGCCGAAGCCGCCGATAGCACGGCCGTCAGCGGTGGCCTCATCGTCGGCGAAGTGATTGCCACGATGGACCAAATCTCGGAGGCGTCGCGCAAGATCGGCGACATCATCGGCATCATCGAAAGCATCGCCTTCCAGACCAATATCCTGGCCCTGAACGCCGCCGTCGAAGCGGCCCGTGCCGGCGAAGAGGGGCGCGGTTTCGCCGTCGTCGCCAGCGAAGTGCGCAACCTGGCCCAGCGCAGCAACACCTCGGCGCAGGAGATCAAGCGGCTGATCGCCGCCTCGATCAGCAAGGTCGAGGCCGGCGCCGCCCTGGCCGTGCGCGCCGGGGAAACCACCCAGCAGGTACAGGCCGCCGTGCGCAAGGTCAGCGGCCTGATGAACGAAATCGCCTCCGCCTCGCGCGAACAGGTGGCGGGCATTGGCCAGGTCAACGACGCCGTTACGCAAATGGATGGCGTGACGCAGCAGAATGCCGCGCTGGTCGAGCAATCTGCCGCCGCTGCCGCCGCCCTGCAGGAACAGACGCTCAAGGTCGTCCAGGCGCTGGCCGTGTTCAAGCTGGCCCGCAGTGCAGCGCCAGCGTCCATGCCAGCGATGCCGCCACGCCGCTCGGCTGGCGTCAACCGCGCTGCCGCACTGCAGCTGGCCCTGCCATGATCGGGAGCGGTCGGCAAGCCCCGCCGGTCGCGCGTCCCGGGCTGAAAAAAGTCGCCGTCAAGCAGTTACGGCCAGGAATGTATGTGGAACAAATGTGCTGCTCGTGGATCGACACGCCATTCTGGCAATCGTCCTTCCTGATCGAATCGGCGGCGCAACTCGAGCGCATCGCGACCAGTCGCGCCGCCGAAGCCTGGATCGACACCGAGCGCGGACTCGATGTCGATTCCGCGCCAGAGGCGAGCGCCGCGGCGCCGGCCGCAGCGCGCGCCCCAGACGACACGGTGTTTCGCTTCCGCCCCGCCCCGCGCGCCACGATGGACGACGAACTCGGCCGCGCCGCCGTGCTGCTCGACCAGTCGAAGCGCGCCCTGTTCGACATGTTCAACGAGGCGCGCATGGGCTGCGCGGTCGAGGTGCGCGACGCGATGCCGATGGTCGAATCCATCGCCGCCTCGGTGCTGCGCAACCCGGGCGCGCTGATTGGCCTGGCGCGCCTGAAGACCGCCGACAACTATACCTACATGCATTCGGTGGCGGTCTGCGCCTTGATGATCGCGCTCGCGCGCCAGCTGGGACTCGACGACCATCTCGCTCGCGAACTGGGCCTGGCCGGACTGCTGCATGACGTCGGCAAGATGGCCGTCCCGGCCGAAGTGCTCAACAAACCGGGCAGCCTGACGGAAGACGAATTTTGCGTCGTGCGCAGCCACCCGGCGCAGGGCCACGCCATGCTGCTGGCCTCGCCCGGTGTCGGTCCGGTTGCGCTGGAAGTGTGCCTGCACCACCACGAGCGCCCGGATGGCCGAGGCTACCCACATCGGCTGTCGGGTGACGAGCTGGGCCTGTATGCGCGCATGGGCGCGGTCTGCGATGTGTATGACGCCATCACGTCGAACCGCCCCTACAAGGCGGGCTGGTGCCCGGCCGATTCGCTGCGGCGCATGGCCGAATGGGCCCGCGCCGGGCAGTTCGACGAGGCCGTGTTTGCCGCCTTCGTCAAATGCCTCGGTATCTATCCTGTGGGCACGCTGATGCGCCTGCAATCGGGCCGTCTCGGCGTCGTCGTGGAACAGCCCTGTGGCAAATCGCTGCTGCTACCCAAGATCAAGGTGTTTTTCTCGACCCGGGCGCGGGCATATATCCGGCCGGAGTTGATCGACCTGGGAGCGCCAGGCGCACGTGATGCCATTGTCAGATGCGAGAACGCTGCCGAGTGGGGTTTGCGGGACATTGACCGGTACTGGCTTGGGGATGGCGTCGTGAAGGCGCCGTGAATGGCGCCAAACCGTATCAATCGCTATACAAACTGAAACGATATTCCCGGCTGATGTAATTCGATAGATTCTCAGGAGTCACCGTTAGTTATAATTTAACTAATACGAATAATGATTCTGGGGACGCAATGAATGATTGGCAATGTGATTTGGCTCGGTACGGCATGCGGCGACCATTTCTGAAGGAACAGTCGATTTGGGCGGTCTGGCTGTATCGTCAAGGACGCCGCATTGACCTCCGCTCTGCAGGGCTCAGCAAAAAGATTCAGACGACGCTGTACTGGCTGGCCTTTCGTGTCGTCGAAACGATGACGGGTGTCAGCCTGCCGAAATCTGCCACCATTGGTCCAGGCCTGCGGATCTGGCACTTCGGCAGTATCTTTATTCATCCCGATACGAAGATCGGCGCAAATTGTACGCTGCGCCAAGGCGTTACGATTGGTAACCGTCATGTCGATGGTCCCGTGCCCGTTCTTGGTGATGACGTCGAGATCGGCGCCTATGCGCAAATATTGGGTGGCGTCAAAATTGGCAACAACTGTCGCATCGGTGCCATGTCAGTCGTCCTGACGGATATGCCGGATGGCAGCACTGCAGTGGGCGCACCTGCGCGCCTGGTTTTCCAGCCTCAGGTCGACGTCCCGGCACAGCAAGCCATTGCGGCTTGATCGCGTAGGGTCAGGTCCATGCATTCTTCCTGAGGTTCGATCGGCACTCGTCACGTGTCGCGCGCATAAAAAAACTGCAGCCAGGCATTGGTTGTCCTGTGACGAACTTGGCCTGTACGCACGCATGGGCGTGGTCTGCGATGTGTACGGCGCCATTACGTCGAACCACCTCTGCAAAGAGGGCTGGTGCCCGACCAATTCACTGCGGCATGGCCGAATGGGCCCGCGCCGGGCAACTCAACGAGGCAGTGTTACTGACTCGTCAAATGTCTGGATATCTATCCCGTGAGCACGCTGGTATGCCTGCAATCGGGCGCCTCGGCGTCGTCGCGGATCAGCCCTGCTGCAAATCACTACTGCTGCCCAGGATCAAGGTGTTTTTCTCGCCCCGGGGCACAGGCTTGAACGGGAAGCGCAAATGACTCATCGATGAGAATCGTCAGCTACCTTAGATAAAATAGATAAACAAGTAGTTAGTACCACGGCCATAGCGAAAACACGCGATGCTATGCGGGAATATCATTCCGCGAAAAATAGTTTCTACCCTTAAATTAAATTCCCTTATATTACTTCCCGCGTTTATCTTGAAAATTCAAAAGATGCATTAAATTAACCATGGTTCACCAAATGAAATAAATTTTCATTAATCTTTGTCGGTGAAATTTACACAGCTGCCCACTGGAAATGCCATGTATTTACAACCCATTGTAAATAAAGGATTTCATTGATGTGGCTCAGTTATTGCATACTAAAAAAGCTCATCCAATAACAGGGGAACCGTAATGAAACACTTGCTTGCTAAACTGTCAGTGACAGCTGCTTTGGTAACGTTCGGTATTGCTCAGGCAGCGCCCATTCCATATTCACCGGTCGGCACGCAAAACGCCGCGGTGTATACATTTACTGCAGCAACAACCGGCAGTGTGACAGGCTATTTTGCCGGGGCGGGCGCAGCAACCTATACGAATGAAGTGTCCATGCTTGTCAATGGTGTAGCAACCGGGCTATACGGACTGAATAATCAGACATCGACATATGGTCAGTCATTCAACTTTGGGCCTGTCGTTCAAGGCGACGTTCTGGTATTCGTTCTCAGGAATCTTGTACCGGGCAATGTTGGCCCTTGGTATTCCCAAACCAACCTGAATAGCGACTTTGTCAACCATGTCTATTCGTCGTACTACGCTGGTGATGCAAATATGATCGCCGGGACATACGTTGCATTCGAAGATCTGAATAATGGGGGTGACTTTAATTACAATGATGTAAGTTTTGTTTTCGCCAATGTCTCGGAAGTTCCTGAGCCTGCATCCGTCGCCTTGCTCGGGCTCGGTTTACTGGGTCTCGGGACGAGCCGTCGCAAGAAACAGCGCAGTGTGTAATTAACGCTTGTTACATACCGTCTGGCGGCTGCGAATAGCGCTGTCATGATTTATTTCTTGAGGCTGCTCATCGTCGAGCAGCCTTTTCCGCTTTCGTTAGCCCTGGATCATCATACTCACACCGGCTCTTCCTGCACTGGCCGCTGCCAGCGCTGCGTCATGGCAGTTAAGTGATGCGCAAAAGTATTTCGAGGGGATATAAAATCTTCAGAAACGAAAAAGGCCAACCTTTCGGCTGGCCTGACTCGTTGATTCTATTGGTCGGGGCGAGAGGATTCGAACCTCCGACCCCGTGCACCCCATGCAATTTCTATAGCGTTTCAAGAAATCCCGAGAAATCCCAATAATAGAATTTTCCCGTTTTATATCAAGGGCTTGAAAAATCGCGTTGTCCCAAGTCATCCCAAGCTGTACCATACGAGCCAGACAAACTGTAGGGGTAATTGTAGGGGTAAAAATCTTTTTCACCCGACCCCGTGCATCCAAAATGGCCAAGCTGACACAAAGAACACTTGAGGCAATTCGACCTGACCAGGCCGGCACCACGGTACGCGACGAAGGCGGCCTGCTCGGGCGCGTACGGGTAAAAGCGGCAGGTGGTGTCACGGTTTCATTTTACTACCGGTACCGCTTCGACGGAAAATCGAAAGACCAATCCTGTGGCACTTGGCCAGCCGACAGTTTGTCCACGATCCGGACTGCGCGTGATGCAGCGCGCTCGAAGGTTGCTGCCGGCATTGATCCAGGCGCCGACAAGAAAGTGGCGCGCCACGAGCAGCAGCAGGCCTTTGCAGCGAAACTTGTCGAGATCGAGGTCGCGCGCGTAGGCGAGCTTACCGTCAAGGATATGTTCGACGCCTGGATCAAGGATGGGGTACGCAGGAAGGACGGCAATGCGCAGCTCATGCACCTTTTTGGCGCCTATGTGATCCCGGTCATCGGGGCGATCGGCGTCAAGGTGTTGACCGAGCACGAAATCCGCGATGCTCTCCGTTGTCAGGTCGACCGCGGCGTGAATCGAACCGCTGTCATTCTGTATAGCAGCCTGGTACAGATGTTCGGCTGGGCCCAGAAACGTCAGCCGTGGCGCAAGCTCATGATCGACGGCAATCCGATGGACTTGATCGAGATCGAGAAGATCGTGTCGCCCGACTACGACATGCACAACCAGAGCGACCGTATATTGTCCTCGGCGGAAATCATCGAGTTGCGCGACCTGCTGCAGCACGGGGAGGACGAATTCGCGAATGCGACGGACAAGCGGCGCGCACGGCGTCCACTTGCGAAGCCGACTCAGCGCGCCATTTGGATCATGCTGTCCACGCTGTGCCGCGTCGGTGAGCTAAGCATGGCTCAATGGGGCGATGTCGATCTTGAAGGCGGCGAGTGGTTCATCCCGAAAGAAAACGTGAAGGACAGCGTGGCCGACATGCGAGTCTACCTCTCGCCGTTCGCGCTCGCTCAGTTCCAGCTGCTCCATGCGGTTACCGGGCATTCGGCTTGGTGCTTCCCGTCGGCCGATGAAGAATCGCACACTGACACGAAATCGATGACAAAGCAGATCGGTGATCGGCAGTCGATGTTCAAGAAATCGAAAGATGGCGGCGCACGCAAGCCGATGAAGAACAGGCGCTGCGACAACACCTTGGTGCTGGCCGGTGGCAAGGCTGGCGATTGGACACCGCATGACCTGCGTCGGACTGGCGCCACCATGATGCAGGCGCTGGGCGTACCACTTGACACCATTGATCGGTGTCAGAACCACGTGCTCAGCGGCAGCAAGGTGCGCCGACACTACTTGCACCACGACTACGCTACGGAGAAGCGCGATGCATGGCGCGCGCTCGGCTCAGAGCTAACACGCATTCTTCGAGGTGACTGACACCCTTAACGGAAAAGCTCTCTACGCGAGAGTTTGAGCTCTAACTAAATCTACAAGTTCGTTCGCGGCACTTTTAAAATGTTGACACCGTTCCGCGATCCTACTCACTTGAATAGAAGCAATCTCAGAAATCGTTTCGTAATTTTCCGCTTTTTTGTTTGGTTTTTTTATTTTTTCAGGCGGCTTCTTTCCTTTAACAACAGCGTAGTCAAGCTGTGCAAGAATCCTCTGAATATCCGGTAATGACTCAGGATTCAACTCATCACTCAAACCAGAAACCAACCAAGCCTCTGTCGACTCAACTGCTGGACAAAGAATATGCTGTTTGTCGACTTCTTCGCCATTTGGCCATAGCCAAGACTGTAGAACTAAACGAATATATTCACCACGCTTTTCTGGCGCGCAAGCATCAGTAGGACAATCATCTACGGCGCCAACTTCTTTTAATTCCGAGCATATGTCAGCATCCATGTGAACGATTATTCCAGAAACTTGAAATGCATCCATGTCCTCGGCGAATATCCCCTTATCGAAATAGGTGCTTTTTCGGAGCTCAGGCGAATGAGCTAAGCACCATTTGTAAACCATTAACCAACCACCTTCAGAATATCCGGATTTTGAGGTATTATCGATATAAGGTTGCAAATTAGAGAACTCCAAATCTACTCCTGGAACTCCGCTCTCTTTAAAGTACTCGCCAAAAAGCTTTCGAATCACAACCAAATCGGACGGCCCCTCTGCCACGATTCCAACTTTGATGCTAGTCATATGCCAAGCGCACCCTTGATTTTTCCCTCAATCCACATTTCCGACAGATTACGACCTGCACAGGCTTTGATCCATTCGATCTTCGTTGTATTTGCAGGGGGCTGCAACCTTCGAATGGTGGAAGATCCATCAGCCTTATCGCGCATTACAACAAAAATCCGCTGCTCAGGATCAAACAAGTCGAATGCGTCGAGCGAAGTAGGATTGTGGCTTGTAAGGAATACTTGCTCCGGACCGAAGTTAGGTTCATCTGCACTTTTACGGCATGTGGCCTTAATTACGGTTTCAAGCAGTTTCCGAGTAATCATTGGATTAAGAGCACTATCTATATTATCTATTCCTAGTACCTTCGGAGACTCTGGATGCAATAACAGAACGACCATAAAAAGAAGATATAGCGTACCTTCAGAGCTATCATAGGCTGACAGCTTATTCCGCGACATATTCATGTAGCGATCAATGAAGTAGAGCGCCGCCTCGGACGACTTAACTTCCGAGGAAACAATTTTAGGGTTGGTACCCTCCACGGAAATCGAGCTTGTCCAGCCGGGCATCCAAACTACGTCCAATACTCCCTGAAATAATTTTGCAAGGTTCGGATTATTTTTTCGGTGGGAATTAAGGAGTGCGATAACAGTCGAACTCGCTTTGGCCAAATTCCCGCCATTGAGACCTAACGGCTTTATTGAAGTACTCTCGATGTCAGTACCTCGCAAAAACGCCGTCTGCGGGGAATAAATTGCATACTGACCAAGCCGCTGAAACTCCTTCTGAAGAGGATGCCGAACTCCATCCGGCAAGAAATGTTGAAACACATCCCAAACACCTCGTGTTGGTCTAATCTCGCTCTCGCTGAGTGCAAGTTTTTTCTGGATCGCTGGTGCAGAAAATCCATGAGGGCTTCTCCCCATAACCTTCTTATCATTGAACTTTACAAGCTCACTATGAAAGTTTAACTCCTCTGAGAGCTGCCCAGCCTTAATCGATACTGAATACTGCGCGCCTGTGTCCCACGTGGCCTTGAGATCGAAATTTGCTCGGAGATCATGATTTTTAAATGCAGATTTGAACAAAGTCGGAACTGAAAGTCTTACTCCTTTTTTTTTCAACTCATCGGCGGTGATTTGCTGCTCCAAGCACGCGCTCAGCACCCCCATCACCTCGAGAATGTTCGATTTTCCGACACCATTCCCGCCAATGAAGAGATTGACCTTCCCGAACTCTATGGAAGTCTCCTGCCGGATCGACTTGAAACCGTGAACTGTCAGATTGCGTAACACCGGAACCTCTTAGATGCGAAATTGCATCATTAGAGCACATTCATAGCTTCGCTGACCAATAAGCGGTGTGAAGAAATATTGATGCCGATCTGGCGCTACTGCATCCACGCCTGTACGGTCTTCGCGTGGCGCGCCGCGCACGTAGCGTACTGGTGCAGTAGCTCGATCGCCCAAGCCTGCCATGCATCGTAGTCGTCGGCGCCGGGCCGCTCGATCACCGGGCATGGCGCAGCCAGCGCGCTATCGAGGGATGCTTTTGTTGGCGGCTTCGATTGCGGTGTCGAGGTTGCGCACGCGGTCAGCATCAGGCACGCAACCAGCAGGCAGAGGTTTCGCATTGCGCAGCTCCTTGGTGAGCGCCGACATGCGCGGCGCCAGGGTGGATTGAATGGCGGCGAACTCGGTGGCCGCCGTGGTGATACGCGCGGCGTCATCCTGTAGCGTGGTCAGTGCCAGCTCCGACTGGCTGCGCATGGTTTCCGCGTGCGCGCGCTGCAGCTCGGCGATCTCGGCGTCGTGCCGCCAGCCGTTCGTGAACCAGCCTGCGGCGCCGGCCAGGGCCATTGCCAATACTAGGCCCAGGCCGACCACCAGCGCACGGGACGAGGCGGCGACGGCCGGTGCGGCGGCTGCCGCTACTATCGGGATCATGGCAGCCCCTTCAGGCACAGCTCGCGCTCGGCCTGGCGCCGGCGCGTGAGGCCGCGCACTTCCTCGTAGACCCACTGCATCACGACCTTGCCGCGGGCATCCTTGAGCGGCTTCCCGTCGGGGCCTTTAACTGGCCGCAGAACCTTGACCTTGTTCCAGGCCAGCAGCGCATTGCACGCGCCGACCATGTCGCCAGCGTTCGCGCGCCGCGCCATGGTCGAGCCACAGAACCCGCTCACGCCGATGTTGTAGGCGATGTCGACGAAGGCCACCTTCTGGCCATCGGTCAGGCGCGCGAGCGGGATGCACTTGGCGATGCCGGCGGCATGCCGCTCGAGGTCGCGGTCGAGCTGGGCGCGGCACTCCGCGGGCGTGTACGTCTTGCCCCAGGCCGCGTTCTCGGTGGCACCGGTGCAGTACGTGAGCACGCCGGCGATGTCCCGATAGGTGGTGTACTTGGTGCCTTCAAACGGCGGCGTGAAGGTGAACAGTGCGGTCGCAGCCACAGCGCCGACCAGCGCGACCAGGCCGCGCCGCTGGGTTGGTGCGCCCTTAACCATTGCCGGTCACCGACGGTTGCGCCACCACGCGCGCGAGCGCAGCGCCGAGCGAAGTCAAGCCAGCGGCCACCACCAGGATGGGCGCGGTACCGCTGGCGTACAGGTGCATACAGGCCTCGACCGCCGAAGCGAAGGCGGCCAGCAGCGCGAAGCGTACCGACCAGAGTTTCGGGAACTGCGCGCGTGCGTCGTCAATGAATTTCATGGTTTCTCCTGTGATGGGCAATATGGCTTTACTTCGGGCGCCTGCAGCTGCGCGAGGAATTGAGCCAGGCGTACCTCCCGCTCGTGGCACTCCAGCTCGGCCAGCCGGTTCTCGCGCGAGTTGCGCTGGTGCGTGTACCAGGCGTTCAGCAGGAACGTCAGCAGCGCGGTAAGGATGCCGACGATGACGCCGACCTGCGTCAGGGTCAGGGAGGTGGCGACCGTTACTGCGGCGCCGGCGTAGCTGCCGACTTCCGGCGGGGTGGTCTTGCTGATGCTCATTGGCGCCTTTCGATGGGGCGTAAAAAAGCCCACC
>Ga0308157_10010517_pt1 | contig 10024 bp, 5 predicted proteins | sample PhyBR1_FD_201035 | JGI IMG/M metagenome (GOLD analysis project Ga0308157, IMG submission 201035) | Phyllosphere microbial communities from UC Gill Tract Community Farm, Albany, California, United States - DLSLB.R1 | ecosystem: Host-associated > Plants > Phyllosphere > Unclassified | place: USA... | reverse complement strand
AATGCTTTACAAAAGGCACAGGAAGTCATTTATAAGGATTTAATTGTTAAAGCCAAAAGCGATAAAGAAAAAATGAGGATCAATTGGGCAATTAATGCGCTGATGGCCGAACAGTACAACCCAAACTTGAATACCAGCTTGTATAGTAAGTATGCGGGCACCTACGTTGGTGGGCTTAAATTTTATGTAGAAAATAATCGATTAATGTGTAAAAATCCAGAACGCGGTGGCACTGATGTTTTTACACTTACCGCTGCCCATGATGATGTCTTTTTACTGGATGAAAATGTACAAATTCAATTCGTAAAAGATGATAAAAACAATTATTCTAGCTTAAAAATGCTTTGGAAAGATGGGCATGTAACAAAAAAAGCCAGAGAATAGTTGGTTGGGATAATTATTTCTGTGACCATTATTATTTTAACCAACTACCTATATCATTCAATACCCTACCGAGACGACGATATAGAATGGACGATGCTTATTGCAATAACGTCTTGCAAAAATCCTACGATTTATATATTTGTCGAAGATCATCTAACTTTTAAGGAATGGACGTTGCAAAAAGTGTATTTAATTGGAGTGGCGGAAAGGATAGCTGTTTGGCGCTACACCATGTTTTGTTAAATAAACATTTCGACGTGAGGTACCTATTAACTACTGTAAACCAAGTTTATAACCGTGTGAGCATGCATGGTGTACGGGAAAGTCTTTTAATTCAGCAGGCACATAGCATTGGAATTCCGCTATATCAGGTGAGACTACCCGAATTGCCAGACATGGCTACGTATGAGCGAGAGATGGATAAACATTTAACGCTGCTGAAAGCCGAGGGTGTTACACATGCCATATTTGGAGATTTATTTTTGGCCGATTTAAAGGCTTATCGGGAAACCAAACTTGCCGAAATAGGTTTAATAGCTGATTTTCCTCTTTGGAAAAGGGATACGAAAGAAGTTTTGAAAGAATTCCTTTCCCTTGGCTATAAAACAATTGTAGTTTGTGCCCAACAAGGTTTGGAAGAATTTTGCGGTAGAATTATAGATGAGCATTTCATTGACGATCTTCCGCCAGGCATAGATCCATGTGGTGAAAATGGAGAGTTTCATACTTTCGTATTTGATGGACCTTTATTTAAAAAACCAATTGATTTTAGCTTGGGAGAAAAAATATACAAAACCTTCCCTTCCCCTGCCGGAGAAACCACCCAGGGCTACTGGTACATAGATTTAATTGAGCCTGCAAGCTAGCATCTACAACATAACGAACTGCATTGGCGTAAGGCTTATTCAACTAGAAAGCACAGCGGTTTGTTATTTAAACCCGACTAAAGCAGCATCTCTCGATTATCCTACGATAGGATTTATCTGGAATACAGCGGAAGCCAGGCCGCTTTTGTATAATTGTACTTGCTTCTATTTTCAAAAACTTAATAGCGTCATGCTAACCACTACCCCTTCTTTATTCCCTACGTCACCATCAAACAAAATAAGGTCGTACAAAATTGAACCATTTCTGAACGAAAACGAACCCTTACAACCCACGTTTGTAGCTAGCTTTATAAAACAAGGGATATCCAACTGTAAACCAAGCAGTCATCAATTCATTTTAAAAGCGTTGAAACAAGATTGAAGTGGTACGATGGATTTCTTTTGACTGCTGCTATAGCAATTAATTTTAACCAAATATAATCACATCATGAACAAAGTAAACTGTATGAAAGCGGGTAAAACCGCTTTGATGGCAATCCTCTGCCTTTATTCCATGTCTTGTTCCAAATTACCGGACGAAGCCATGCCTACTGATGCCAGTATTGACGCAAACAAAACAGCCGTAGTTGATGCCAACCTAGCCGCTATTGCTGGAAATGTAGTGGTAAATCCTACTTACAACAGCACCACTTTCTTACGTAATCCCTTAAACGGATGGGTGCTTTACTCGGGAGCCGACGATCCTAACTGGTGGGATAAGCTCTACAGCGTACCAAGCGTTGGGCAAGTTAAAGCTTTAGATTATGCCTCGGCATGTTATGTACGCACCAGTTGGGCCAAACTTAATCCGGCTGATGGCGTTTACGCATGGCGTGATCCAAACTCGGCGCTAGGCAAATTGATTAGAGGTGCCGAAGAACGAGGGATGCCTATCGCCTTTCGTATTGTGGTAGACGGACGCGACCAACGCCTTAATACGCCCCAGTTTGTTTTTGATGCCGGCGCCACGTACTACCTAGAAAATGCGTCGTTTCCAGACCGGAGAACGCCATACCCACAAGATCCTGTTTTTAAACAATACTATACCAAGTTTATTACTGCATTAGCTGCCGATTTTAACGACCCAAAGAAAACTTCTTTTATTGATGCCTACGGGTTAGGTAAATGGGGCGAAGCGCACAATACGATTTATGAAAACCCTAGCACCTCTACTGGTACTAATACAGAAACACTTAAGGCACAGGTTTTAAATTGGATTACTGATTTGTACACCCAGAAATTTACCAAGGTGCCTTTAGTGATCAATTATCATCGTTTAATAGGTCACCCTGCAAGTTGGGGCGCAGCCAATGCCAATAGCATTAGTTTGTTAGAAAGTGCTATTAATAAAGGTTACAGTCTTCGCCACGATGCTTTTGGAATGACTGGCTATTACCAAAGTTGGGAAAAAAACTTTGCAGCGGCATGGAAACATAAAAGGCCTATTATTATGGAGGGGGGTTGGATTACCAGTGGCACCCATCGTTATTGGATTGATCCGAGTAATGCTTATAGAGAGGGCCATCCCGAGGATGTTAGGCTAGGCGAGTTTAATGCTTCTGAATTAGCCGCGGTAAACATGATGGATTTACGTGTGGGCGAGACTACCTCTTGGTTTCAAAATAGTTTTAATTTGGTACAACGTTTTAACGCCGAAGGCGGATATCGCCTATATCCAGATGAGGTGTCGCTCCCAAGTACCGTTACCATTGGTACAACGGCTGCACTTAGTCACCGATGGAAAAATATGGGCTGGGGTTATTGCCCTAACAACATTCCTCAGTGGAATTATAAATATCGCGTAGCTTTTGCGCTATTAGATGCAGCTGGTGCGGTAAAAAAACTATTCATAGATAACAATAGTGATCCATCGAAATGGATTAAAGGTACCCCTACTGCTTACAACTTTAATACTACAGCAGTTGATTTAGCCGCTGGAACTTATACCTGGGCCGTAGCTATTATTGATAAAACAAATGAAAACAAACCTGGCATAGCCCTTGCCGTAACTGGCGATTTAAGCAATGGATGGTTAAAATTAGGCAGTGTACAGGTACAGCATGATCAAACTCCACCAATTGGACAAACGATTAAGCTACGTGGATCTAATAACCTATTTGCCTCGGGAGAAAATGGGCAGTCGCCAATGAAGTGCAACCGTGCAACAGCATCAACTTGGGAAACTTTTACAGTGGTAGATGCCGGAGGAGGAAAAATTGCGTTGAGAAGTATGAGCAAATATGTTTCTTCAGAAAATGGCGCAACTTCGGGCATGACTTGTAGCAAAACCAGCATTACCGATTGGGAGAAATTTGAATGGATTGTGAATGCTAATGGAAAAATTTCTTTAAAAGGCAACAACGGGAAATATGTGTCTTCGGAAGATGGACAATCGGTTATGAAATGTAACAGGGCTACTATTGGTGGCTGGGAAGCATTTACAATAAACTAAGACACAGGTAAAATTTGGCTGTCTCCAAAGTCAATTTAGCCTTACTTTTTAGCCTCACCTTATGAACGTTTGTTTTGAATGCAATACCTCTAATTCCCGCTCCAGTCAGATTGGGATGTGCAGACAGCTAAACACAAACATTTAACGGGTGAGGCTTAAGGACCCAATTTAATGCTGTCGTTAATCTTGTAGTCTGACTTTTTGAGACAGCCTATTACGCCTAAACTTCAAACAGTAATCAAACAGTAATCAAACATTAAGGAACCAAAAGGCATCTTTTTTGTTATAAGGGAATTAACCTTTAACCACAAGTTATGAAGCAGTTTCCCTGTCTAATTCTCCAGCTATTATTCTTGCTCAGCACTACCCTTTCTAGTTCTTGTAAACCGTCTAATGACTTCGCCGGTGTGTATGCTGGTGTAAGGCTAAGTATCAATCCGTTGGGCGGCGGTATGAACCGAACAGATGAGGTATTTTTATTTCGCAAAGACAAAACATTTACCGACCAACTTGATGAGAAAGACTGGAAAACAGCGGTAAGTGGAAAGTACGAAATTAAAGGTACCGACCTACACCTTACTTATGCCAATGGCGATAAAGATAATTTTACCATCACCAAAGGCGGAAACCTAGATGCGGGAACTTTCGTGTTATTCAAAATGGACTTGGACAATAGTGTCCCAAAAGGTGCTTATCATTTCAAATTTATTAATGGAAGCGGCGGCATGTCTACTGGTACCACTTATGTAGGCACTAGCACCAAGCGAACCCTAAATTTTGATGGTGCTGGCAAATTTACTACCGACAGGCAATCTACCACCGTTATTGCAGGTGATAACATAGGCGGCGGCACAAATACTAATAGCGATGGTAAAGGAAAGTATGTATTGAAAGACGGTACGCTTACCCTAAATTACGATAACGGCACTGCTACTACGCATAGTTTTTTTGCCAGTGCCGGAGATGGAAAAAATAAAGCAATGGCGGTAATAGACGGTAGTTTTTACTTTACGGAAGACGAGGCTGCTAAAAAGAAAAACACTAATGCCAAGCTCCCTAGCGCTGCAGAAATTTTAAAAGAAGTTAGAAAAGTATATGGCGGCAATAACCTAGACCATATTAAAACTTATACCGTGGAAGCCGAATTTAGTGGAGTAAAACTAGTATCATATAATGACCTAACGAACAACCGATTTCGTAATGAGATGTTTAACAAAGGCAAACTAGTGGCTGTAGAGCAAATAGGTACAGACGCAGGTTGGCTATGGAACAATGGAAAAAAAACCATCACTGACAAGGAAAGACTTCAAGAAGTAAAATATAATGATTACACTGGCGTGCTGGGCCTTCAACAAAAGAACAATGCTGCTTTTAGCAAAGGAACTGTAACTGCTACTAAAGAAGGCTATGCAGTATCATTTAAAGTAGACGGACACAGCTTTGTTTACCTAATCGATGATAGTTATCGCCTGTTAGGTGATAGTTACCAAATTGGAAAAAAGAAACAAATAAATACTTATAGTAACGTTAAAACGGTGGGCGACATTAAAATGCCCTTCACTATCGTTACCAGCAACGGAACCGATAAGATTACCCTACATTATAAAAACGTTCAACTAAATAAGCCGCTAGCAACCAATTGGAAGGAGTTGTAGAGGTAGAGGTGATTTTAAATTGAGAAAGACGGTGCTACAATAGTTGCGCTATGAATTAACAGTAACTTCAGCTTTAACCATGCTTTCTAAATAAGCAGCTACTTCTGGTAAGTTTAACGGTTGATTGCCCCAGGTTGGTAAAGTTAAGGCTTGGCTTAATTGCAGGTTATTGATATATATTTGAGATTGCTGCAGGCTGGTTGCAATGTCAGCTACTTCTTGAGCAGACAGCAATAGCCTGTCCTGCTTTTGCATGCCGGCAAAAGTAGCCGTAAGCACATTAAACTGATAATTGATTAACTGGATGCGTTTAATCAATTGCCAATTCAATTTTTTATGAAAAGGTTCTTTTTGCGCAGCCTGAATGGCCTCGCTTAAGGCCGACAACTGCTGATGACTCGCTTTTCTTGCTAAACGGGTTTGGTGAATGGAATCTAAATCGTGCGGTTGCAACTTAACTACCGCCTCAAAATAATATTGATTTGCTTTTACCACCTCTGCCATAATCTGCGTAAGCCGTGGCGCATTCCAAATTGGGAACAGGAAAGTTGCCGCCAAACATAACAATACACCGAGCATAGTAAAAAGCACACGGTCTGAAACCAGTTGCCATAGGTTGCCCTCGTAAATATATAAGCACAAAATAACTGCTATGGTAATACAAATGACACTAACGCTGTACGCAATTCGGTTGAAAGCAAAAAAGCCAAATAAACCAATTACTGCAACAGACAATTGCCAAGGCACGGCAAGATAAGTGGTAGCCAACCAGCCTAAAACCAAGCCTATCGCAGTTCCCACCAGTCGTTCTCCATTACGTTTAATAGTTTGTCCGTAGCTTGGCCTGCTTACAATAACCATGGTTAGCAACAGCCAATAGCTATAATGTTCGTCAGAAAACCAAGTAATTAACAGTAAAGCCACCAAACATAACGCTGATAAGCGCAGCGAAAAACGGAATATCGGTGAACCTAATTTAAAATGATGGCTGATGGTGTTTGCCTGAGCTGGAGCCAAGGTCAAGAAATCGCGGTATCGCTCTGTAGATTCATCTAAATGCGTTTCAATATTTGGATGATGAATGGCGCTGATTAGAGCGTAAATCTCGTCTACGTTAGCTAAAATTTGCTGCAATAATGCCACTTGTGCGGCCGACAAGTGATTGACTTGTTCGGTTAACGAGGTGCGAAGTTTTTCGAATTCACCGTCTTGGATATTATTTGTTTTCGCTAACAGTCCGGCTAAAATGGTGATCGTTTGTTCCATTAATGGCAACACCTCGGTTGATGCAAATTGCTGCCGTAAATACGGATAATCGTAGTGCACCGCACTTACTTGCTCATAAAGATCAATGAGGTTAATAGATTTCTCTAAAAACACACGTCCGTTAGTATTTAAATGACGCATTGCCCTGCGATCGCTCAGCAGTAATTGTCGCATTAACTCGTGGTTGTTGGCCAGTTTAAGATGCAAACGCATGTTCTTTTGGTTAAAACCGGAAAGGCTAACCTCCGGATTATAGCCTTGCGCTCTCAGTCTTAGCAAAGCAGCCGTTTCCAATTCTGTTTGGGCTATGGCCCTACGTAACGAACGATACGGGAATATAGAAATTTGCAATAAGCTGATGATGTAATACCAAACTCCGCCCCAAAAAATATAGTTACCATAAAGCAAAGGATCTTTTGGTTTTAAGCCAATGGTGAAAGTGGCGAGAATAATTCCCATTAAACCAATGGCAGCCATGCGTTGTCCCATTACTGCCGACATGGTAAGCAAAAAAGTGATGAGTACGACGGTGAGAATCATAAGCAATGGAACTGAAGTACTCCATGCAGTAACGATCGCTACAATACCGAAGATGAGCAGGCTAATCCAAGCTGCCCTGAATTTATCGGTACGGTTACCGGGTAAATCGGTCATGCAAATCATTAAGGCACCAATACCTACCCCAATAGCCATTGTAGGCCATTTAATGTAATAAAATATAATAATAGGCAGTATTACGGCTAGCGTGTTGCGTAAGGCATCTACGGTGTGTTCGCTCTTAAATAATCGGGTAATCGCTTGAAAAAATTGTTGGAATTGCTTACTCATTTACGACCGCAAAGGTAAACAATTGTTGGTTCATTATTGGTTCAATAGTTCATTGGCATTTGGTTTATTGGTTTATTGGTTTATTGGTCATTGGTCTATCTTTAATTAGAAAAGCAAGGTATTAAGCTTTTGGCCACGTTTGTCCCGCTTTCCGTTTTACTTCTCCCGATTTCATCGGAATCGTGCTCACTTCAATCAGGTTTAGACCACTTAAACCTCTGCACAAGACTTGCACTTTAAACCCGACAGCAGCGCCTGCCTGCCGCAGGCAGGGATACCGACCTAGTGGTTAAGGCCTAGCGGTGGCAATAGCATAAAGGCTGGGCAGTATGAGCGAATGGCGGGACTAACGTAATTAATTAGATGAAATTCGCTTTTATAATCATTTTCAGTTACTTAAAATTTTATTCATACAAAAAAGACGACTTAATTGCTTAAATCGTCTTAACTGTATTAACGTTGATGAATCGTTTAAAAATTGAATTTGCCTTTGTACCTTAACAAAGCTTCGATGTAATAATAATCTGCGTAATTGATAGGCACATCAACTTCAGAATTGTTGGGACGGTGACCCGTGCTGTGCTCCAAAATGAAGCCGTAGTTATCGCCAATTTTGCTAGTATAAGCAGTACTTAGCGAGTATAAAATTTTATCTGCCGCTGCTTTATAGGTCTTCGCGTTTTTGCTATACTTAGCCAATTCGTACAAAGCAGAAGCCGTAATAGCTGCCGCCGAGGCATCCCTAGACACATTCGGAATTTGCGGATCGTTGTAATCCCAATACGGAATACCGTCTGCAGGGGTGCTTTTGTTATTAAGAATATACTTGGCTATGGCATCTGCCTGAGCTAAATATTTATCGCTTTTTGTATAACGGAACATTAAAGTATAACCATACAATCCCCAAGCTTGGCCTCTAGCCCACGAAGATTCGTCGGCATAACCTTGTGCGGTAGTTTTCTTAATTACGCCGCCTTTGTTTACGTCGTAATCTACTACGTGATAAGAACTGAAATCTGGTCTGTAATGGTTTTTAATGGTATGGTCGGCATGTGAAATCGCAATTTTGTAGAACGATGAATCGCCTGTAAACTTAGTCGCTTCAAACAGCAATTCTAAGTTCATCATGTTGTCTATAATTACGGGGTAATCCCATTTGGTGCCGCTATGATCCCAAGAACGAATTACGCCTGCCGTTGGGTTAAAGCGTGTAGAAAGTGATTTGGCGGCTTGGATAATCACCGATTTATATGCCGTATCTTTCGTAACGCGATAACCATTGCCAAAAGGACAGTAAATCATAAAACCCAAATCGTGAGTACCTTTATTAAACTGCTCTTTTTTTATGTCTTCGGTATATTTTTTAGCTAAGTCAAGCCACTTCTTGTCTTTAGTATATTCGTATAGATACCATAATTCTCCAGGGAAGAAACCGCTAGTCCAATCTCTAGAAACTACCATTTTAAACTGCCCCTTCTCTACCGTACGTGGAGATACCAAGTTTGGTTTTACCTTCCTGGCTGAGTCTACATTTTTCACCAAAACAGCGGTTTGCTGTGCTGCAGATTTAAATGCTTTAGGGACGTCTATTTTTTGTGCTTGAGCAGTAATTGCTGCTAATAATAATAATACTGCCGTGATTTTTAGTTTCATACGTTTAATGTTTTATTTCAATAATTTTTGTTCACTATCACTTCTTGCATAATACTTCAAAGATTGCTTCGTCGTTCCTCCTCGCAATGACGAAAAGACAACGTCATTGCGAGATTTCGAAGCAATCTTTGAAGCTGGAATACGATAATCCATAATTCTATTTCTTTCTATCTGCCAGTTGCTGCACATATAATGATGCTGGCACTAATTTCTCTTTATTATTTAAGCCTTCCCAAATACCGTCTGGCCTATCTTTGAGCCTGCCACTGCTTTTTGTAGCTGTTACGCCAATAGCGTAATTATTACCACTTACATAGGGATTTTGTAGCGTAACTTTTGCTGCTGTGCAGTTCCAAAGCAGTTGCGCTACCCCTGCCCAACCGTGACCTGTGCCCCAATTACCGCGATCTTGTATGTTGATATCGCCGTCGGTGACAATATTGTCGTATAAGGTACCAACCGCCCAACGGTGGTGCGGACCAATGTCTGCCTTTGCATTTTCGGACTTGCAGTTATAAAACACGTTTGGCCCAGCCACTTTAGCGCCTGTAACGTAATCGTGTCGGCCTTCGCTAGCGGTACAATCTCTCACTAAATTCAGTTGGCCATCGTTATTGAAAGAATATCTTCTGCCCCCTTCTATTTTAGATTTTGGCGATAGTGAGTTACAGTTTTTTACGGTCACCTGCTTGCTGTTTGTCCCTAAGTTTACACACGAATAACCGAAATATTTGCTGGTTACATTGCTTACCCAAGCATTTTCAACTCTATTTAGTGAGACTGCATCCCAGCCGTGGTTTTCATCTGTATCGGTTTGGTAGGCAGACTCCAATAACAGGTCTTCGATACCAACTTCGCTAATTCTGCCTTCGAAAGTGTATTTATAAATTTCGCCTCCGCCATATTCGGTTTCCATGGCC
>Ga0308157_10010516_pt1 | contig 10026 bp, 3 predicted proteins | sample PhyBR1_FD_201035 | JGI IMG/M metagenome (GOLD analysis project Ga0308157, IMG submission 201035) | Phyllosphere microbial communities from UC Gill Tract Community Farm, Albany, California, United States - DLSLB.R1 | ecosystem: Host-associated > Plants > Phyllosphere > Unclassified | place: USA... | reverse complement strand
GTGTGCAGCACCCACTCGCCCAGCGGGCGGATGAGGCCGGTTTCCTCGGCCAGCGGAATGAATTCCTGCGGCAGCAGCAGACCGCGCTCGGGGTGCTGCCAGCGCACCAGCGCTTCCAGCCCGCGCAGGGCGCCGCCGGGCAAGGCATAGCGCGGCTGGTAGTGCAGGCGCAGCTGGCCATCCGCCAGCGCCGTGCGCAGCTCCCCCTCGATCTGCCGCCGCGCCAAGACGTGGGCATTCATGGCGTCGGTGTAGAGGCGCCAGGTGTTGCGGCCCGCCGCCTTGGCCTCGTACAAGGCAATGTCGCCGCGCCGCAGCAGCTCGTCGGGTGTGCGCGCATGCGCGGGCGCCAGGGACACGCCCACGCTGGTGCCGATGAAGACGACCTGGCCTTCCAGGCAGAAGGGCTCGCACAACGCCGCGATGACGCGGGCGCACAGCGCGTCGAGGTCGAGCGGCGCGGTGGCGGCGCCCGCCGCTTGCGGCAGCGCCAGGATGAATTCGTCTCCGCCGACGCGCGCGGCCATGCCGCCCGGCCCGGCCAGCGCGGCCAGGCGCCGCGCGGCATCTTGCAGCACCTGGTCGCCGACGGCATGGCCGAGCGCGTCGTTGACCGGCTTGAAGCGGTCGAGGTCGAGGCTGAGCAGGGCCAGTGGGGGCTGCTGCGCCCCGGCGGCCGGCGCCAAGTGCTGCGACAGGAACTGGTCCAGCTGGCGTCGGTTGGGCAGGCCGGTCAGCGCGTCGTGCAGCGACAGGTGGCGCACCTCGGCCTGCGCCTGCCATTCGTCGGTCAGGTCGGTCGCCGTGCCGCGATGGCCCCGCCCGCCCTCGATGGCCCGGGCGGTGATGCGGCAGATGCGCTGCTGGCCGGCGGGGCCGCGGGTCTCGCAGACCAGCGTGGCGGAGCCCTCCGTACCCGACAGCGCGTGCTGCAGCCAGGGCTGCAATGCGCCTTCGTGGGGCCGCAGCAGATCGGCCAGCGGCCGGCCGAGCCAGTCGCTGCGCCGCTGCCCGGTGACCTGCGCGAAGCGGTCGGACAGATAGGTGAGCCGACCCTGCGCATCCACCTCCCACAGCCAGTCGGAAGACGTCTCCGCCATGTCGCGGAAGCGCCGCTCGCTGCCCTGCAGCTCCGCCTGGCTGGTGCGCAGCGCCTGCATCTGCGCTTCGATCTGCCGCCCCGTCGCCAGCACATGGCGCAGCAGCAGGTAGAGCACGCCAGCCAGCAGCAGCACGCTGGCCACGAACAGCGGCAGCGTCTGCCGCAGCAGGCCGCGGCCGGGCCGGGGCGGCTGCCAGTTCAGCTGCGTGGCGGACTCCAGCAGCGGCATGGACTCGTAGCCCGGCAGGGGCTGGCGCGATGCGGTGAGCGGCGGCAGGCCGTAGTTGGCGCTCAGCTGCGCCAGCCGGTCCGGCCGCAGCACGGTGACGAACATCATCACCGAGGGTGGCCCGGGCACGACCGCGATCGATGGGTCCCACCCGGGGGTGATGCTGGCGGCCGCGACGATGGCCGGCGCGCCCGCCACCTCCATCGCGCGCACCACGCTGCCGTCGGCCAGCGCCGGCGCGCGCGCCTGGGCGACCAGGCCGTCCACGTCGCCCTGCAGCCAGTCGGTCAGCGCCGACGCCGAGGGCTGGCCGTCGATGACGCCGTAGACGGTGCGGCCGGCGCCATCGACCACCCAGACGCCGTTGTAGCCGTAAAGATCGAATGGAATGTCGCCCACGTTGCGCTGGTCGTCCGCCCAGGCCTTGTCCACCGTCAGGTGCAGATGGCGGTAGGCCTCGCCCCATTTGCTGTAGTTGATGATGTTGCGGCCGATCTCGCCGCGCTGCTGCTCCAGGCTGTGGGCGATGAAGGTCCGGGAGCGCTGCTGCACGTCGTCATCCTGGCTCAGCGCGTTGGTCACCAGCAGGTAGACCCCCACGCCGATCAGCACCAGCAGGGCCCAGATGGCGGGGAAGAGCCGCAGCAGCAGAGGATGGTTGCGGCGCAGGGTGGACCAGCGCAGCGGCGGTATGTCGTTCATGGAAAAGCCGGCAGCGCCCGGCGCGCCGGAGGCGGCGGGACGGAGGCGGATTGTCCCAGAAGCCCTCGGCAGGAACGCCCCGGTGGGCATCCGCTATGTTTTTAATAGCAAACAACCCAATGATGACGGGCGCCCGAGGACGAAAACGCCTGAAACCAGCCTCCAGCTCTCAGCCCGAACCCGGCGTGCCTGGCGCCGCCATGCCGGCCCACAGCGGCGCCAGCTGGTCCGCCGGCAGCGCCGGGCGGAAGGGAAAGCCCTGCACTTCGTCCACGGGCTGGCGCTGCAGGCAGTCCCACTGCGCCTGGCTCTCCACCCCTTCGGCCCGCACTGGCAGGCCGAGCGAGCGGGCGAGCAGGCCCAGCGCCTGCAGGATGGCCTGGCCTTGCGGCCGTTCGGGAAGCCGGGTGACGAAGCCGGGGCCGATCTTCAAGCCGTCCAGCAGCGGGTCGCGCATGCAGGCCAGCGACGCAAAACCGGCGCCGAAGTCGCCCAGCGTCAGGCGCACCCCCAGCCGCTTGAGTTCGGTGAGCGTCTGCAGTGCCTCTGCACCGTGCGCCAGCAGAATGCATTCGTCGATCTCCAGCTCCAGCCGCGCGGCGGGCAGGCCGCTGCCCTCCAGTGCCCGCGCCACGACCGAGGGCAGGTCGTCGGTCGCCACGCCCGGCGCCGCATCGCCGAACTGACCGCCCGCGAGCTTCACCGACACCCGCAGGTCGGCGGGCCAGCCGGCGGCATCGCGACAGGCCGTGTCGATCACCCATGCACCCAGCGCGCGGACCAGGCCGGTCTCGCGCGCCAACGGCATGAAGGCGCCGGGCAGCAGCAGGCCTTTTTCAGGGTGCTGCCAGCGTACCAGCGCCTGCAGGCCGCGCAGCGCCCCGCCCTCCACCGCATGGCAGGGCTGATAGTGCAGGCGCAGCTGGCCGCGGCGCTGTGCCAGCCGCAGTTCACGCTCCATCTGCAGGCGTGCCGACCCCTGCAGGTCAAGCGCCTGCGTGTAGCAGCGCCAGGTGTTGCGGCCGGCGGCCTTGGCGTCGTAGAGCGCGATGTCGCCCTGGCGCAGCAATTCGTCGGCAGTGCGGGCGTGCAGGGGCGCCAGGGCCACGCCGATGCTGGTGCCGGTCTGCACGGTGTGGTCGCCCAGCTGAAAGGGGCGCGCCAGCGCGGCCACCACCGCAGCGCAGCGGCGGTCCACCTCCTCGGGCGGCAGCGTGCCGGCGAGCACCAGGATGAATTCGTCGCCGCCGAGGCGCGCCGCGAGTTCGCGGGGCCCCACCAGCGCCTGCAGGCGCCGGGCGACCTCCTGCAGCACCTGGTCGCCCAGGGCGTGGCCCAGCGCGTCGTTGATCGGCTTGAAGCGGTCCAGGTCGAGGCAGAGCACCGTGACCGCCGGCTCGCCGCCGGCCGTGGGGTCCAGCCGGGCCGCGAGGAATTCGTGCAGCTGCCGCCGGTTCGCCAGGCCCGTGAGCGCGTCGTGCAGCGACAGGTGGCGCAGCCGCTCCTGCGCCTGCCATTCGTCGGTCAGGTCGGTCGCCGTGCCGCGAAAGCCCAAGCCGCCCTGGATGACGCGCGCGGTGATGCGGCACACGCGCCGCAGGCCGGCGTGGTCGTCGATGTGGCAGAGCAGCGTGCCGCGGCCCGCCCCGCCCTCGCCACCGCCCGGCACCGCCCCGCCCAGCCAGGGCGCCAGCGGCTGGGCGTCCTCGCGCCGCAGCAGGTCGGCCAGCGGACGGCCGAGCCAGGCACTGCGATCCAGTCCGGTGACCTCCGAGAACCGGTCGGAAAGGTAGGTGATGCGCCCTTCGGCGTCGGCCTCCCACAGCCAATCGGACGAGGTTTCGGCCATGTCCCGAAAGCGCTGCTCGCTGTTCTGCAGGTCGGACCGGCTGCCGTGCAGCGCGAGCAGCTGCGACTCGATCTGCCGGGCCGACACCAGCGCGTTGCGCAGCAGCAGGAAGAGCACCGCCAGCAGCAGCGCAACGCCGCTCGCGAACACCGGCAGCGTGGTGCGCAGCAGTGCACGGCCGGGCTCCGGCGGGTCCCAGTTCAGCAGCAGGGTTGGCGAATCGAGCAAGGGCATCGATTCGTATCCGGGCAGCGCCTGGCCCGAGGGCTGGAGCGCAGGCAGGCCGTACTGCTCGCTGAGCTGCGCGAACCAGGCGGAATCGAGCAGGGTGACGAACATCATCACCGAGGCAGGCCCGGGCACCATCGACACCGTCTCGTCGCGCCCGGTGGTGATGGATGCCGCAGCCACGATCGCGGGCACCCCGCCCACCTGGAGGATCCGCACCACGCTGCCGTCCTGCGCCTCAGGCGCCCGTGCCGCGTCGAGCAGGCCGGCGACGTCGCCCTGCAGCCAGTCGGCGAGCTGCACGGCGCTGCGCTGGCCGTCGAGCACGCCATACACCGTGCGCCCGGCCGCATCGACCACCCACACCCCGTTGTAGCCGTACAGCTTGAACGGCCCGAACCCGACGTTGTTGCGTTCATAGGCCCAGTGCGTGTCCACCGTGCGGTGCAGGTGCAAGTAGGCCTCGCCCCACTTGCTGTAATCGATGATGTTGCGCCCGGCCTCGTTGCGCTGCTGCTCCAGGCTGCGGGCGATGAACACCCGGGAGCGCTGCAGCACGTCGGCGTCCTGGCTGAGCGCGTTGACGATCAGCAGGTAGGCGCCCAGCCCGATCACCACCAGCAGCACCAGGATGCAAGGAAACAGGCTGCGCCGCAGCAGGCTGCCGCGCCGGACCAGCGCCCGGGGTGGAAATGCGGGATCGTTCATGACAATGCGAAGGCAGCGGGAGCCGGGAACATTCGTCCTGGAGCCACGCCGCTGCGGGTGGGGCCGTAATTGTCACAGAATGTGTATAGCCCTATGGGCCGCTGCCCCTCCCCCCGGCTGCCCCGCGCAAGCCGGTGCCCCCTCCCCCCGCCCTGGCGTCAGCCCTCGAATTGCGGATGCGTCTGCCGGATGCGCGCCATGGCGATGCCGGCGGCTGCCGTGCGTGTTTCCACCCCCAGCTTCACGTAAACCCGTTCCAGGTGCTTCTTCACCGTGGCCGGGCTGGAACCCAGGATGTCGCCGATGTCGCGGTTGGTCTTGCCCTTGAGCAGCCAGTAGAGCACCTCGGCCTCCCGCGCGGTCAGCTTGAAGCCCAGGGCCAGCGCCTCGATCACGGCCGCATCGGACACCTCGCGCATGACGATCAGCCAGTCGCCGCCGCCCTCGCTGTCGCCGGTCTGCTGGTGCAGGCTGAACGACAGGCGCCGCGCGCCGCGCTCGACCACGAAGCGCGGCGGCTCGATCTGCTGCGCCGAGAAGCCCGCGACCTGCGGCAGCAGCGCGCGCAGCCAGTCGGCCACCGGCGCGGGCACGGAACCGGCCGGGGCCGGGGCCATCAAACCCGCCGCATCGGACGGCGGCTGCGCGGCCTCCTGGGGCGGGAAGTAGTCGCGCAGCAGCGTGCGCGCGAGCGCCGTCTGCCACATCAGCCGCCCGTCGCTGGCGCGCACGGTGATGCTGGCGTAACCGAAGGCGTCGAGCGCATTGCGCGCCTGGCCGGCCTGCCGCACCTCCTGCCGGGCACGGCGCGCGCCCTGCAGGTGCACGTTCATGCGCGCCAGCACCTCGCGCGGCTTGATGGGCTTGGTGACGTAGTCCACGCCGCCGGCGGCCAGCGCGGCTTCCAGGTGCTCGGTCTCGGTAAGGCCGGTCATGAAGATGATGGGGATGTGCGCGGTGGCGGGCTGGGACTTCAGGCGCCGGGCGACCTCGAAGCCGTCCATGCCCGGCATCATCGCGTCGAGCAGCACCACGTCCGGCAGCGCCTGGGCGGCGCGCGACAGCGCCGTCTCGCCGCTGGTGGCCACCAGGACGGTGAAGCCGGACTCGTCGAGCGCGTCGTGCAGCATCGCCAGGTTGTCGGGCACGTCGTCCACGATCAGCACCAGGTCGGACTGGGCGCGGTCCATCACGGCGGTGGGTACGCTAGGGGCGGCGGAGTGCATGGGTTGTCTCGGAACGTGTTCAGGGTGAGCCGCCGGGGGCCGGGGCAGAAGGCGGCACGGCGGGCGGGACCATCCGGCCCAGGCCGTCGAAGTCGAATTGCCGCGCCAGCGCGCGCGCCTGGGCGACCCAGCCCGCGCATTCGGGCTGCGCGGCCTCGATGGCGGCCAGCTGGTTCAGCACGCCCCGGTAGTAGCCCAGCGCCACGGCCTCGGCCAGCGGGACGGCGAGGGCCGCGCCCGGCAGCACGAGGGGGGCTGCAGTATCCGGAGCCACGCCAGCGTCGGCAGCGGCCCGTGCGCCGCCGGGCAGGGGCGTGGTGGCCTCGGGGCCGGCCTCCAGCCACTGCAGCGCCAGCCGCCGCTCCAGCCAGTCGAGCAGTTCGCTGTGGCGCACCGGCTTGACGATGAAGTCCTCGGGCCGGATGCCGACGTCGTTCTCCAGCCCCTTGTCGAAGGCATTGGCGGAGACCACGGCGACCTGCGCGTCCACATGGCCGAACGCGCGCAGGCGGCGGATGGTCTCCCAGCCGTCGATGCCCGGCATGGCGAGGTCCATGAACACCACGTCGGGCCGGTAGCCGGCGGCCAGCAGGTCGAGCGCGTCGTGCCCGCTGGCGGCGGTGCGCAGCTCGAATCCCAGGGGTGCGAGCAGCTGCACCAGCAGCTCCCGGTCGGGCTCTTCGTTGTCCACCACCAGCAGCCGGCGGCGCGGGCCGGCATAGCCGCGCCGCACGGGGCGGGGGCCGGCGCTGGGCAGGTCGGCCGCGCCCAGGGCGCCCGGGTGCACTCCGGGCAGGAAGAGCCGGATGCGGAACAGCGCGCCTGCGCCCGGCTGGCTGACGACGGTCATCTCGCCGCCCATCAGCTCGGTCAGCATCTTGGCGATGGTCAGGCCCAGGCCGGCGCCGGGCGCCGCGCCCTGGCTGCTGGCCGCGCCGCGCTCGAAGGGCTCGAAGATGCTGGCGCGCTCGGCCTCGGTCAGGCCCGGGCCGCTGTCCTCGATCTCGATCAGCGCCAGTTCACGCGCGTGCCGCACGCCCAGCCGCACGTGGCCGGCGGCCGTGAACTTGATGGCGTTGCCGATCAGGTTGATGAGGATCTGCCGCACGCGCTTGTCGTCGCCGCGCACCACTTCGGGCAGCACGCCGCGCGGGTCGAAGCGGAACTGCAGGCCCTTTGCGCGCGCCTGCGGCTCGAACATCTCCACCATCTCGTGCATGCAGTCGGCAAAGCGCATGGGCCGCACCTGCAGCGTGAGCTTGCCGCTTTCGATCCGGGCGATGTCCAGCGTGCCTTCGATCAGCGTCAGCAAGTGCTCGCCGCCGCGCCGGATCACCCCCACCGCCTGCTGGCGGTGGGGCGGCACGGTGGTGTCCTCGCCCATCAGCTGCGCATAGCCCAGGATGCTGTTGAGCGGCGTGCGCAGCTCGTGGCTGATGGCGCTGATGTAGCGGCTCTTGGCCTGGTTGGCCTGGTCGGCCAGGCGCCGTGCCTGCTCGGCCTCTTCCCGCGCCTCCTCGGCCACGCCGCGTGCGTGCTCCGCCGTGCGGCGGGCTTCCTGCAGGGCTTCGTCGGTGCGGCGGTGCAGGGTGATCTCGCGCTGCAGCAGGTGGGTCTGGCGGTTCGATTCCTCCTGCGCCACCTTGCGGCTGGTGTGCGCCAGCACCAGCCACCAGGCGACGATGCCGGAGATGACGAGCAGCGCGACGTAGGCCTTGAGCAGCCCCGACCGCAGGGCCGTCCCCGGGGCGCCGGTGATGCCGAGGGCCTGCAGCTCCTGGTGATAGAACAGCCCGAACACGGCGGCCAGCAGCGGCGCGATGACCAGCATCAGCAGCAGGAAGTGGCCCAGGCCCGTGTCCAGCAGCCGCCAGGCGCGGCGCGGCAGCAGCCAGCGCAGGGCGGCGCTCCACTGCACCGCCAGGTGCGCGTGCGGCTTGCACATGTCGCCGCAGCGCGCGTCCAGCGTGCAGCACAGCGAGCAGATGGCGCCCTGGTAGGCGGGGCACTGCGCCATGTCGGGGGCCTCGTATTCGCGTTCGCACACCACGCAGCGCTGCAGCGCCGTGGCCCGGCCGGCGGGCGGCACGGCCTGCGCGGGCCGCGCCAGGTAGTAGCGCCCGCGCGTGGCCCAGGCGATGAGCGGCGCGGCGACGAAGGCCGTCACCATGGCGATGACGGCGGAGAACGCCTGGGCCAGCGGCCCGAACAGCCCCAGGTGCGCGCTGATGGAGACGGCCGAGGCCAGCGCCATGGCGCCGACGCCCACCGGGTTCACGTCGTAGAGATGGGCGCGCTTGAATTCGATGCCCCGGGGCGACAGGCCCAGCGGCTTGTTGACCACGAGGTCGGCCACCACCGCCATCATCCAGGCGATGGCGATGTTGGAGTAGAGGCCCAGCACCTGCCCCAGGGCGGTGAAGACGTTCATCTCCATCAGCATGAAGGCGATCAGCGTGTTGAACACCACCCACACCACGCGGCCGGGGTGGCTGTGCGTCAGGCGCGAGAAGAAGTTGCTCCACGCGAGCGAGCCGGCATACGCGTTCGTGACGTTGATCTTGATCTGCGACACCACTACGAAGAGCGCCGTGGCCGCCACCGCCCAGCCGTAGTGCGGGAACACGTATTCATATGCCGCCAGGTACATCTGGTTGGGGTCCACCGCCCGCTCCACCGGCACCATGTGCGTGATGGCGAGGTAGGCCAGCAGCGCCCCGCCGAGCATCTTGCCCACGCCCAGCACGACCCAGCCCGGCCCGCCCGCCAGCACCCCCAGCCACCAGCGGGCGCGCCGCTGCGGCGCCTGCGCCGGCATGAAGCGCAGGTAGTCGGCCTGCTCCCCCATCTGGGTGATGAGGGCGATGCCGACCGTGAGCGCCGCACCAAACAAGGGCAGGCTGAAGACCGCACCTGCGCCCGATTCCCCGCCGTAGTGCAGCACGCCGTGAAACGCACCAGGTTCGCGCATCCCCACGAACACGAAAGGCACCACCAGCATCACCAGCCACAGCGGCTGCGTCCACATCTGCAGCCGGCTGATGACCGAGACGCCGTGGGTCACGAGCGGAATCACCACCAGCGCGCAGATCAGATAGCCCCAGCGCGGCGGAATGTCGAGCGCCAGCTCCAGCGCGTAGGCCATCACGGCAGCCTCCAGCGCGAAGAAGATGAAGGTGAAGGTGGCGTAGATCAGCGAAGTGATGGTGGAGCCGATGTAGCCGAAGCCGGCTCCGCGCGTGAGCAGGTCCATGTCCACGCCGTGCCGCGCGGCATACACGCTGATCGGCCAGCCGGCCAGGAAGATGATCAGCCCCGTGGCCAGGATGGCCCAGAAGGCGTTGGCCCAGCCGTACTGCACCAGCAGGGTGGCGCCGACCGCCTCCAGCACCAGGAACGAGGCGGCGCCGAACGCGGTGTGGGCCACCCGCCACTCCGACCAGCGGCGAAAGCGCTGCGGCGTGAAGCGCAGGGCGTAGTCCTCCATGGTCTCGGTGGCGACCCAGCTGTTGTAGTCCCGGCGCACCTTCACCACCTGCTGGGGCACGGGATCCAGGGGTGCGGCGGCAGCGGTGGTTGCAGGCGAGGGAGTGGGCGGGGCGGAGGCGGACATGAGGGCACGGGGCGGGGTGCAGGTTCCATGCCACGGCCGGCACCAGCGCAGGCGCAGGCAGGGGCGCAGGCACGGGCAGCATGCGCGGCGCGCACCGGGCCTGCGCCCTTCGGCGTATGGACAGGCACGGCGCTTGCTGACTACGATCCGCCCGACGACCCCCGACTGCGCGCGGCCTTCGCGGCGCGCTCCCGATTTCCCCCCATCCCTCCTCCCTCTCCCCGCCCCGCAGCCGCGCCATGGAACTCACCCCCCGCGAAAAAGACAAGCTCCTGATCTTCACCGCCGCGCTGCTGGCGGAGCGGCGACGCGCGCGGGGACTGAAGCTGAACTACCCCGAGGCCATGGCGCTCATCAGCGCCGCAGTAA
>Ga0308157_10010514_pt1 | contig 10029 bp, 7 predicted proteins | sample PhyBR1_FD_201035 | JGI IMG/M metagenome (GOLD analysis project Ga0308157, IMG submission 201035) | Phyllosphere microbial communities from UC Gill Tract Community Farm, Albany, California, United States - DLSLB.R1 | ecosystem: Host-associated > Plants > Phyllosphere > Unclassified | place: USA... | reverse complement strand
CTAGTTCGATAATTTCTTTTTGTTCCATAACTACTTCTGTTTTTGTAGAAGGTTTCTTTGCATCACAAGAGGTAAAGAAGCCTGTTGATAATAAAAACAATATTATTTTCATGTCCATGATTTAATTATTTGTAGATTACTGGAACAAAGTTCGACATACTTTTGCGCATAAATTTGTCAGATCTATTGTAATACTTGAAATATTTATCACCGTAATAGCATCTTAGGCTTAGTGATAAATATTTCAAGGGATGGAATGAATCCTACACGCTATAAAGCGAAGTGTTCGATAACTTTGTATAATATAATTTTAGACGATGAAAAAATCAGAGATATCACGCAAAGATTTTTTTAAAAAATCAGGATTGGGGCTTATGGGGGCGATCTTTATTCCAGAGCTATTAGGAGCAGAGCGTATTTTAGCACAGAGAAGGATTCAAGAAAAAGAAACATCAAGAATGGGTAATTGTATTTTAAAGAACGTCTTATTGGAAACAGGATTCGAATATGACGGCGACGAAATCGTTCGTACTAAAACAGATTTGTTTTGTATTGTTATTCATGAAGGAAAAATCAAAAGCGTAACACCTAATAAGCCAAGCGACCCAAATGCTATTGATGCAAAAGGATTGTTGATGTTGCCAGCATTTAAAGACATGCACATCCATTTAGATAAAACTTTCTATGGCGGTGGTTGGCAAGCTGTCCGAAGCAGAACAGACGGGGTTAAAGGGATGATTGAATTAGAGAAACAGATTTTGCCAGAAATGCTAAAGACCTCTACGGATCGCGCAGAAAAGCTGATTGAATTGTTGCAATCGAAAGGTACTTCTTATGCAAGAAGTCATGTCAATATCGATCCCACATCAAAATTGCAATCGCTTACAAATCTTCAAAAAGCGTTAGAGAATAAGAAGCAAGGCTTTGGTGCGGAACTGGTCGCATTTCCACAACATGGCGTTTTCTACACCGATTCAGTTCCATATCTAAAAGAAGCTGCAAAAATGGATATTGATTTTATTGGTGGTGTTGATCCTTATTCGATAGACGGTGCCATTGAAAAAACAGTGGACTTTACCGTGCAGCTTGCTTTAGACAACAATAAAGGAATCGACATCCATTTGCATGAATCCGGTGAATCCGGCTTAAAAACAATAGAGTACCTCATTAAAAAAGTAAATGAAAATTCGGTTTTGAAAAATAAAACCTACTTGAGCCACGCCTTTGTATTGGGAAGGTTGGATACGTCAAAACAAGAAGAAATCGCGGAGAAATTAGGCGATGCAGGTATAGGTATCGTATCCACTATCCCCTTCGGCAAATTAATCATGCCCATTCCCACATTGTACAAACACCATGTAGCGGTAATGACAGGTAACGACAGTATCATTGACCATTGGGGTACCTGGGGAAGTGGGAGTGTCTTACAAAAAGCAAATGTCATGGCTCAACTTTATGGCTATGCGACAGAATTCCTATTATCCAGAAGTTTAAAATTGGCAACCGGAAATATTTTGCCGCTAGATGATAAAGGAAACCAACAATGGCCAAAAGTAGGTGATGCTGCAAACGTAGTCCTTATCGATGCAAGCTGCTCAGCAGAAGCAGTATCCCGTATTTCTCCTGTGAAGTCCCTTATCCACGATGGCCATATCGTATATTAATGATCTATCCTAATGCATTTATAATGGGGATGCTATTATTTCGTTTATATCGATGTTTTTTTGCAACTTTAACTGGAGAGTTGGAAGCTATATAGTAAACTAACGATGGACGAAATAGAAATTTTTTATCCCACAAGCCAGGCAGATTGGAGAAAATGGTTAGAAAAGAATCATCTTTCCAAACAATCTGTTTGGCTTGTTTTTTATTCTAAATCATCGAAGAAACCGTCTATCAGCTGGAGCGAAGCCGTTGATGTTGCTCTTTGCTTTGGCTGGATAGATAGCAAGAAAATCAAAATTGACGACGAGAAGTCACATCAGTTTTTCAGCAAACGAAAACACAACAGTACATGGTCAAAAATCAACAAAGAAAAAATTCAGCAACTCATTGAAAACGGACTCGTCACACAAGCAGGCTTGGATATCATTGAAATTGCCAAACAAAACGGTTCATGGACAATTCTGGACGACGTTGAAGAATTGATAATTCCCAATGATCTGGAAAAAGCATTTAAAAAACACAACGGTTCGAAAGACTATTTTTTGTCTTTGAGTAAAACTGTTAGAAAAATGATGTTGCAATGGGTTGTTCTTGCCAAGCGACCCGAAACCCGACAAAAACGTATAGACGAAATTGCGGAATTAGCAGGACAAAATAACAAGCCAAAACAATTTTGACTTTTTTAATCTTTACCCAACCAAATCGGGCTTCTTCAATTTTTTTACCCTTATGATTGAACAATTCATGAAAAATTTGCTGAAATTGGATTGAATTTTTACTTTTACCACATGTTATATACTAAAAACAATACAATTGCAAAACCTTGGATGGTTTAATCCAATGCAATCGTAGCATTTCCGCCCTTTAAGAAGAGCATGGTATTATTGCTCATCAAAAATTAACAAATTTTTATCCATCTTTTTTGGAAACGGTTCAGCTATTGAATTTTCCTGAAAAGGTTATTTACGAACATTTTAAATCTATTAAGATGACTACCAAAGACATTCAAAACCTTACTGAAGCTCACGGGCTTAAAATAACGGACGATATAACATTCAATGATATGGGTATAGACTTTAGAGTCGGTATTGTATCAGATATTAACGGTCAGAAATGGGTACTTCGGATTCCCAGACGTAATGATATGGGAGATCAAATCGAAGAAGAAAAACAAATATTGAATCTGGTCAAAAAACATCTTTCGGTTGAAGTTCCAGATTGGAAAATTGCTGGACATGATTTAGTAGCCTATCCGCTACTTACAGATAAACCAGCGCTAACCTACGATGGCATAACTTATGAAGTCACCTGGAATATGGATAAGGATAGTCCTAACTATATTCCTTCGTTGGCGAAAGTACTTGTGGAACTTCATCAAATTCCAAAATCTGAGGTCAGCGCAAAAAATCTGAAAATAAAGACCACAACAGATTTGAAAGAGGACATAGAAAATCAACTCAGATTGGTAAAATCCGAAATTGGTATTTCGGAAGAATTAGAAGCTCGCTATAAAACGTGGTTAGATAATGATTCTCTTTGGCCTAAGTTCACAAGATTTATCCATGCTGATCTTTACGCAGGTCATATTTTAACCAACAAAAACAACGAAGTTTCAGGAATTATTGATTGGACCACTGCGCATATTGGTGATCCGGCAATGGACTTTTCTGGACACCTCAATGTATTTGGAGCAGAAAGCCTAAAAGAATTGATTGAAGAATATGAGAAACAGGGCGGACAGATTTGGGATAAGATTTTTGAACAATCAGTAGAAAGAGTGGCAGCCTCTGCCTTAGCCTATGGATTTTTTGCTGTGGAAACCAAAAGTGATGTTCATATCCAAGGAGCTAAAGCAGCGTTGGGAGTAGGATAAGTAGCCCAACACACGATGAAAACATTTACCAATTTAAAATTTTGATTTCGAATAGAAAACCGAAATGTTATAACCCGTACAGACTAAAAATAGAATTTATTTGGCAATAAAGTGTCTCCCTTCCTGAACTTGGGCTTAGGGTTTAAAGGACTCGTGAATGTCGGCGTTCAAATCGGCCTTTAGTGGCCTGCACAGCATAACGGAGTTTTGGAATAACTTTATGATATTAGAATAACCTAAAGATATATGATAATTCGTAAAGAATAAATAACAAAACCAATACCGCATGAAACTTTCGGTTACTCGTATACATGGCGACAATACATAAAATAATATGGGTAATGTTCCTTACGGGATATTCCCAATTATAATGGTGAAAAAAGTAATCCCGCCCTTTGATGAATGTATCAATAAAGTCTAACAGAAAGCAAAATGCTAGCGTACCAAAAAACCATTTTTTTCGAGAAAAAAAGTACTCGACATAATTTTTATGTTCGCCAAGATTGGTTGGCATCAGCAACACACAGAGCACATAAAACGTATTGATATACAAGAAAAGAAAAAGATATTTAGCAAAATCCCAATGTGAGACATTTTTAAGTTCGGCTTCCCACCACCAAAAATGAATGATCAACAATAACATATACCCGCACCACATGAGGTGTATCCAATAAGGTTTTCGAGGCGAGTTCGTAGATTCAACAAAACCGACCATGCCTCTAATTAAGTGCGTTATACTTAAACTCAATATAATTGCAATAATTGTTTTCGCATGATCAAAAGTTACTGTAATTGATAGAAAATGATCCATAGGATAAAATGGGTGTCAATTTTTGTTTATACTCGATTTTGACGTTAAACGTTGATAGTACGAGGAATCGATCAAAAAACACGCCAAATCCGAGATCTAATAAACGCAGAAACAGATAAAGAAGCTTTTGAAAACTATCTATAGCATTTCCGTTGGGTAAATGCAAAAGGAGTAGGGGGGTGTTCGGTTTTAAGGATATAATTAGTAGGTGGCTTTAAAAGCCACCTACAACATATTTTTCAATCGATACAATCCCTCTAGGTAATAATAGTCTGCATAGATCAACGGCACATCGATTTCCGAATTATGCGGCAAGCTTCCTACACAATGCTGCAATAAAAAACCACCGTTTGTCCCCTTCTCTGCAAAATATGCTGGTCCCGATAAAGTTTCTAGGGTCTGTTTAGCGAAATCAATATATTTTTTCCCTTGCTCGCCATCAGTAAATTGTCCGAGCTCAAGAAGTGCTGACGCTGTAATGGCTGCTGCAGAAGCATCGCGCGGGATGTAATCTAGCTCCCGGGAAGAGAAATCGACATCCGATTTAAAACCTTCCTGTTTGGCATTAAAATCCCAATAGGGTATTTTATCTTCCGGAAGATTTGGATGATTGATGTAGAAATCTGCTGCGCGTTGCGCTGTCTCTAAAAATGCCGGATTTTTTGTTTCACGATACATCAACGTAAAACCATAGATAGCCCATGCTTGCCCTCTTGACCAAGTTGAATTATCTGCATATCCTTGATTCGTTTGTTGATGAATGGCATTTCCTACACGATCATAATCCACCACGTGATAGGTACTATAATCATCTCGGAAATGGTTTTCCATCGTTTTGTTAGCATGGCTGATAGCTACTTCTCTGTATTTAGAGTCTCCGGTGAGATCTGATACATAGCACAACATCTCCAGGTTCATCATATTGTCAATAATAACGGGATATTTCCATAATGTCTTACCATCCCATGACGCCTTTTCATTCCATGATTTGATAACGCCCACTTGCGGATCATAACGTTTTAACGCGGTTTCAGACGAGTGAATTAAAATATCCTGATATTGTTTCACTTTCTGTTCATCATCTAAAAAACGTATGGCATTGCCATACGGACAATACATAACAAAACCAATGTCATGGTGTTGATCGAGGTCTTTAGCAGCTTCGAGCGCTTCCGTCCATTTGATGGCATCTGTCTTTACCTTTTCATTCTGCGTATGTTCATAGATATACCATAGTGCTCCGGGAAAGAAGCCTCCCGTCCAGTCCCACTCATCTGTACCCATCACATTGCCATCCTTATCTAATGTGCGAGGAAAAGCCTGAATACGTTCCCCAGCGGCACTAAGCAACTTATATTGTTCTTCTGCAGCAGTAAAACTTCTATCTATAAAATCTGCTGTTTCCTGTTTTTTTTGCTGACAACTGATCAGCGATATTCCTAATCCGAAAACCAGTGCCAACCGTTTTCCAATTTTGTAGTTTTCCCTTATGTTGTTCATACCTTATTATGTCTATAACCTTTGTTTTAACTTATTCTATGGTAAAGGTATAGCTACCTTTCCGCTGCATATTTTTTGCTTTTAGATTTATCCGATATAGGTGTTGCCCCCAGACATTGCTCAGTCGTGGATCATCCTGCTCTATGGTATCGATGGAAGCTTCAAACTCGTTACCATCAAATGTCAATGCATGTGTCCCATTTCCCAATGATACTATTCCTTTTGAAATAGTAGGTTTTTCTGCCACCATAAAATGGACAACATTGGCGGTATCTGTCTGTCGCAAATTAAAATCGTCGCGGATCAATAATTGACCATTTTTCAGCTCATAGGAGCGTAACCATTTATCTATCTGTGCTTCGGTAGGATATGCTCCGGCAATATCCAATTTGAAAACACCCTTTTTGGGATCAAACGATACGTCTCTTGATTTATAAGAAGCGCCGAAACGCTGATCATGACCATTAATCTGTGGAAGATTATGATAAGCACTCTGCATCGTCCATATATTATAGCGCTCGTTACTGAACGTTTTCTTGGTATAGGTTCCGACACCGGCATCGATAAAAACCGGCTTTCCTTCTTTATATAAAATAAAGCTCCCGATATCGTTGTGATTATGGCTTTCATTATTATATCCTCCTTTCGCTGCGAAAAAGGTATCCTCATCTTTAAGATACAGAAACTCTGTCTCGGGATACCATTTGTATGTATTCTGGGGCAGCTGTGGCGTCTGTTTTTCAAATGTTGGATAGCAGATCATGTTTTCCAAGGTACGGAAAGCATCTCTTCCTTCAATCACGTTAAAGGAGGATTGCTGTTCGGTAAGGTATTTGGCAAACTGCATCATCTCCATACTATGTACATCTTCACCGTATCGGAAAATCAACAAGGGATCTCCTCCGCCTTTGGCCGAAGCATCCGCGAAATTAACGACCCAGCGATCGCCGCCGATATACGATTGCGAAATATATTCCCCCATATTCTTCACGATTGGATGTTCAAATATGGAAATATGATTATCGGTTGCATAAGCCAGCAATTTGAGGTAATCATACAATTTTCCTGCGGCATGTCCCCAATAGGACGGCCCTTCTTCACAGGCGCCATCGGCTTTCACATAATTGATAAATTTATCAACGGACGTCATGGTCTTATAAACACCTCCTACTTTCTTATCCACATCATCTTCAACCAACAGCAATGCTGTCAGCACATTAAAATTACACCATGGATTCCAGTTGTTTACGAGTTGACCTTCGTCTATGTCCAATGCCTGCCACCACATATCGTTCCGCGACAAATAAGGCTCTATTAGCCGCTCTTGGATATGAAGTTTTATACGTTGGCTGATAATGGGCGTCACTTTATCGAACTCCGGTTGCAAGAAATAATATATCCACGACATCAGCGAACCTATATCACCCGCCATGAGGTCAAATACGTGCGTCCCTTGTTGGGGTAAAGTACGTTTGGACGATTGGAAAGCTGGTAGGTGTGCCGACAGCGACCAAGTACTTATCTCCGTCATGTACCACGAACCATTGATAATCTGATCGATATACCTACCTTTTCCTTCAGCCAATTCGGCGAAAAATAAATGTGTAAGTGCCCGGCAATTATCGTTGAGCGGTTTCTCCATAATGACCCTTGATCCAGAACGCTCGTATTCCAGGTAGTCGGTTGCTTGAACCACCTGCCACTTGTAGTCGAGATATTTATCCGCATCTTTTATCAACTTTTCCAGAAAAGGATCGGTGAGTCGTGTCCAACCTTCTCTATCGGTATAATCCGGATAGTTAACCCAGCGGTTATCCGTTGATAGATATTTTTTTACAGTAGCTTCGGAATACGTAGCCGTAAGCAGATCAACATCCCGGGCCTGAATAAAATGCAGCCCGAGGATATTAAGTACAATGAGTAGTATAATGCGATCTTTTATCATTTCCATTCGTTATTTTGTTCCAACGCAGGGTTGATTTCAATTTCCTGTCCCGGAACCGGCCATATTTTATGTCTGGTTTGATATTGACGGGTCATCAGATTATCCCCCACGATACTTTTTTCAATAAAATTATTCGAAACCTCTTCGAGCTGTTCCCATCGTTTCAGATCAAAATAGCGCCAACCCTCTCCGGCAAGTTCTACCTTACGTTCGTGGCTGATACGCTGCCGCATCTGATCCTTGTCAGCCACTGCAAGATACGGATTCCCACTATTTAATCCAGGCATATCTGAACGTTCCCGTACTTTATTCAACGCGGTGATTGCCTGTGCCAGCTTGTTGTCTTCATTATATGCTTCGGCAAGCATCAGCAACACATCCGCGTAGCGGATCAACGGAAAATTAATAGGGACGTGTTCCCTGTTGGTCAGTGCTCCATTCATATTCCCTTCGGGAACGAATTTACGCCATAAATAGGTCATCCAGCCTCTGTTGTTCCGGATTTGTCCGAAGTTTTCGTTTACGCCCGTAGCTAAAATCAGCGTCATATCGCGCTCGGCATTGGCATTCCAACCCAGATAATGGGAATAAGGAACAATCAACGTCTGCATCATGCGCGGGTCGCGGTTCCGGTATATATCCAGCAGCTTCGTGGTGTCGGGAATATGCGTCAGCACGCCGTTATTATGGATGGAAACCATCGCTTGCTTTTTCACATCATTGCTTTCATTGTAGTTCGGGAAGTGGTCGTTCCAGTTAAACGGCGAACCATCTTTATTTTCGTAACTATCGCCAAAACGCGTGCTTGGCATGCTGTTGTTCCAACAGCTACCAAATGTAGAGCGTGTTCCCATATATAAGGCCATCGGCATACCATAGTCAAAACCTGTTCCGCCCATATTCTGGATAGCAAAAATCATTTCGGGTTGATTGTCTCCCTCCATGGTGAACAAAGAAGCGTAATCATCCGACAAAGAGTAACCGTAATTGTTGCTCTTATTTTGGACAATTTCTTCAAAATCCGATATCGCCGCGCCCCAATTTTTATTATAAAGTTCCACTTTCCCGCGCAGGGCGTAAGCGGCTCCTTTTGTCACCCGACCGGTGTGTACAGCATCGTAAGACACCGGGAGATTTGCAACAGCAAACTGCAGGTCACCCAGGATAAATTCCCTGACATCCGCTACGGAAGAACGTGGGTTCTTTAGTTCGGCATAGTCGAGGTTGATATCTACACTTTCGTCGTATAGCGGTAACGCACCGTATAGATTGGTCAATTGAAAATATACCAAAGCTCTCAAAAATCGAGCTTCGCCAATGAATATATTCTTTTTCTCTTCTTCCAATTCCATTTGCTGTATCTGCGCAAGAGCATGGTTGCATCGCTGGACGAGGTCGAATCCCGATTTCCAACGGTCAGTTATACCTGCCGAGCGGTCGGTAAATGTTCCCGCGATCACATCACCAAAACCTACCGGGTCGTAACCCATACCTACATCCGTGAGGTTATCGTAGGCAAACTGTAAACCAAATACATTATTTTTCTTAAGCGCACTATAACACCCCATCACACCGGCAAGTGCATGTTCCTCTGTCTGCCAGAATGTGGTGGAGTTCACCCTGTCATAAGGGGCGGTATCTAGCTTATAACAGGAACTAAAAGCTAAACTTCCTACTAACAATATTGCATATTTCTTCATCTCTAATTGTTTAAAAAGTAAGACTTAAACCAAACACTGCTTGCTTCATTGTTGGATATTGTGTACCGCTAACTTCCGGGTCAAATCCCATATAGCTGGTGAACGTCCAGAAATTTTCAAGCGATCCGAATATTCGAACATTTTGTACGGCAAACCGCTCGGATATGTTATTCGGCAACGTATAGCCCAGTTGGATGTTTTTCACGCGTATGAAAGATTTATTCTGCAACCAAAAATCACTGTTGCGGATATTTCGTGTATCGGTATAAGGCAACAAGCGCGGATACTTCGCATCGGTTTCGCCTTCCATCCATCTGCCATCGGCGATATCCTGATTGATCTGATATCCCCACCGTACATTGGGCGTAAAATAGTTGTCTGTCCATATCACTTTGTTGCCGGCATTGCCCTGTAGCAGCATTGAAAAATCAACCCCTTTGTAATCAAAACCCAAATTGATACCATAGGTTATACGTGGAGCTGTTCCATTGCCCACCACAACGCGGTCTTCATCATTGATAACACCGTCACCATT
>Ga0308157_10010511_pt1 | contig 10030 bp, 5 predicted proteins | sample PhyBR1_FD_201035 | JGI IMG/M metagenome (GOLD analysis project Ga0308157, IMG submission 201035) | Phyllosphere microbial communities from UC Gill Tract Community Farm, Albany, California, United States - DLSLB.R1 | ecosystem: Host-associated > Plants > Phyllosphere > Unclassified | place: USA... | reverse complement strand
TGGAAGCTTAACAAGCTGGGGCACAAGGACTTCCTCATGGTGGACGGCCCCCAGCCCTACGGCAACGCGGCCGGCGGCCGCTTCGGCGATCTTGCGTATCCCACCGGCGGCCACTACTTGCCGCTGCCCTCGCCGGAGTCCGTCCATGTGCGCGAAATCCTGGCCGACCTGGGTGTGATCCAGCGCGATCCCTACGGCGAAAAGCCGTATTACGACGAACGCTTCCTGCTGCACGCGCCGGAGGAACGCCTGCTGTACAAGGGTAAATGGCAAGAGGGCTTTATTCCCACCGAAGGCGTGCCGCCGGGAGAGCTGGCGGAGCACAAGCGCTTCTTCGCCGAAGTGGAGCGCCTGCGCCAGACGCGCGGCAGCGACGGGCGCCGGATTTTCGTCTTCCCCACCGTGCAGTCCTCGGAGGATCCCGAGTGGCGCAAGCTGGACGGCATCACGCTCAAGCAGTGGCTGGAGCTGAACGGCTACCAGTCGCCCACCTTGCACTGGTACCTGAACTACTGCTGCCGCGACGACTACGGCGCGCGCTACGACCAGGTGTCCGCATGGGCGGGCCTGCACTACTACTGCAGCCGCTGGGGCCACGCCGCCAATGCGCAGAACGGCACCTGGCTCACCTGGCCGGGCGGTTTGCAGCCGCTGGCTTCCGGCATGGAGCGCGCCTCCGGCGTAAAGCGCGCGGGCGGCACCGTGGTGTCGCTGAAGCGCACCAGCGCCGGCACCGAGGCGCTGTGCTTCCGCCTCGAAAACGGCAAGCCGCGCAGCTACCTGGTGAAAGCGCGCAAGGCCATCTGCGCCATGCCGCTGTACGTGGCCGAGCGCGTGGTGGACGGCATACGCGATATGGGCTACGAGCCGCAGCGCGACACGCCCGTGTATTCGCCGTGGATGGTGGCCAATTTCCTGCTCAAGCGCATTCCGGAGGAGCTGCCGCGCGCGCCGCTGGCGTGGGACAACGTGGTGTACCAGGAGCCGGGACTGGGGTTTGTGGTGTCCACGCACCAGGACATCCGCGTTACGCCGCCGGAGAAAACCGTGTTCAGCGCCTACGTGGCGCTGTCCCACCGCACGCCGGTGAGCGCGCGCCGGTGGATGGTGGCGGCCACGCCGGCGGAACTGCTGGAGCTGGCCAGCGCCGACCTGAAGACCGCCTACGGCGCGCAGTTCGCATCCTGCGTCGAACGCGTGGACATCACGCTGCGCGGCCACGCCATGGCGGCGCCGCTGCCCGGCTTCCGCAGCAACCCCGGCCTGAAAGCGCTGCGCGAACTCGATGGCCCCATCCTCTTTGCGCACGCCGACCTGTCGGGTTTTTCGGTCTTCGAAGAAGCCGCATGGTGGGGCTGCCGCGCCGCGCAGCTGGCGTCGAAATAATCACCTATGTGATTATTGTATAGATCTTGCGTGATTATTCATATTTCCATTCTAGTTGCTGAACTTACACTCGCTGGCAATAACCATAACTAGATTCCCGGAGAGAGTAATGAAGAAAGCATACGCATTAGGCGTGTTGCTGGCCGCAGGCATGGCCAACGCCGAAACACTGCTGCGCATCGACGCCAGCGCCCCCGCCAAAACCCCGCTTGAAAACCAGCTGCAAATGGGCGCCTCGGTGTCGCCGGCCGGCGTCAAGCTGGGCGTCAACAGCCAGTACCTGACCCGCGGCGGCAAGCCCTGGCTGCCGGTGATGGGCGAGTTCCACTACACCCGCACCCCCGCCGCCGAATGGGAAACGGAGCTGCGTAAAATGAAGGCGGCCGGCATTGACGTCGTGGCCACCTATGTGATCTGGTCCCACCACGAACAGCGCGACGGCCAGTTCGACTGGAAAGGCCAGCGCGACCTGCGCCGCTTCGTGCAGCTGGCCGCCAAGGCCGGGCTGGAAGTGGTGGTGCGCATGGGACCATGGGTGCATGCCGAAGTGCGCTATGGCGGCATTCCGGACTGGGTGGTGAACGCCATGCCGACCCGCAGCAACGACCCGCAATACATGCGCCACGCGGAGCGCCTGTACCAGCAGACCGCCGCGCAGATCAAGGGCTTGCTGTGGAAGGACGGCGGCCCTGTGATCGGCGTGCAGCTGGAGAACGAATACAACCTGGACGGCCCGGGCGAAGGCGCCGCGCACATCAGCGCGCTCAAGGCGCTGGCGCGCAAGGCCGGCGTGGACGTGCCGCTGTACACCGTCACCGGCTGGGACCAGACCGTATATCCCTCCGGCGAAGTGACGCCGGTGTTCGGCGGCTATCCGGACGAACCGTGGGCCAAGAGCACCAAAGAGCTGCCGCCCAAGGAAACCTACGCCTTCCGCTTCGACAGCCGCGTGAGCGGCGACCTGGGCGCGCAGACCTCGCGCAAGGGCAAGGGCACGGCCGACACCGACATGGCAACCACGCCTTTCCTGGGCGCGGAATACGGCGCGGGCCTGCCCTTCATGTACCGCCGCCGCACGGTGGTGTCGCCGGACGATATCGCGTCCATGCTGCCGGTGCAGCTGGGCTCCGGCGTGAACCTGATCGGCTACTACATGTTCCACGGCGGCCGCAATCCCATGGACCTGACCTCGCTGGAGGAAAGCTCGCTGTCCGGCGGCTACAACGACACGCCGATGATCAGCTACGACTTCCAGGCGCCGCTCGGCCCGGACGGCCAGCAGCGTCCCGTGCTGGCCAAGCTGCGTCCCTACCACCTGTTCATGCGCGACTTCGGCGACCGCCTGGCGCCCATGACCGTGCGCAAGCCGGATGTGACGCCGGCCGGTCCGGAAGACCTGGCCACGCCGCGTTTCGCCTTGCGCAGCAAGGGTGACAGCGGTTTCCTCTTTGTCAGCAACCATGTGCGCCAGTACGCCATGCCGGCGCAAAAACAGCTGCGCTTTTCGGTACAGCTGCCCGGTGGCGCCAAGACCTTCCCGCGCCAGCCGGTGGACGTGGCCAATGGCAGCTACTTCATCTGGCCCGTGAATATGGACCTGGACGGCACGCGCCTGTCCTACGCCACCGCGCAGCCGGTGGCGCGCCTGGACAACGGCAAGGCAGGTATCACCTATGTGTTCGCCGCCAGCGCCGGCGTGCCGGTGGAACTGGCGTTTGAAGGCGCAGCTGCGGGCCGCCTTTCCGCGCCCGGCGCGCGCATGGCGAATGCCGGCAGCGAAGCCGATGGCGATGTGATCGTCGAAGACATCACCCCCGGCACCGGCGCCGCCGTCACCATACAGCGCGGGCAAAAGCCGCCGGTCACGCTGCTGGTGCTCACGCCGCAGCAGGCCGAGAGCATGACGGTGGAGCAGTTCGCCGGCCAGCGCCGCCTGGTGCTGAGCGCGCAGCAGACCTGGTTCGACAACGGCGCGCTGCGCATGCGCTCGGACGGCGACGCCGCGTTCCGCTTCGCGGTCTACCCGGCGCTGCCGAAGGCGCCCAAGTCCAGCGTGGCGCTGCACGCCAGCACGGACGGCGTGTTCCAGGCCTTCGACGCCAAGCTGCCCGAGCGCCGCCTGGAAGCGAAGATCACGCCGGTGCGCGAAGCGAAGAATATCGGCCCGGTGGTGGTGGGCGGCCTGGCGCATGCGGCCGTGCAGCCTATCCCCGAATCCTTCCGCAGCGCCGCCGCCTGGCGCATCGACCTGCCGCAGGGCGAGAAGAACGCCCTGGTGGAACTGGACTTCGTGGGCGACATCGGTCGCCTGTTCAACGGCACCCGCATGCTGGACGACTGGTACTACAGCGGCTACGGCTGGCAGTTCGCCGTGGAGCATGCAGGCAAAGGTCCGCTGGCCTTGTCCGTGCTGCCGCTGCGCGCCGACGCGCCCATCTATCTTCCCAAGGAAGGCCGCCCCGATTTCGGCGGCAAGCAGCAAGTTGCGCAGCTGCGCGGCGTGAAAGTCACGCCGGTCTACACGCTGGCGGTACAACCATAAAAAAACATACAAAACGACGGAGAGACAATATGAAACAGAAAAAGCTCAGCTGGCTGATCGCCAGTCTGTTCACGATGCCGTTCGCCTCTACGGAAGCGATGGCCCAGGCGCAGCAGGCTGCGGAGGCCGTGCAGCAAGTCACCGTGTCCGGCATCCGCAGCTCGGTGCGCAATGCGCTGGCGGTCAAGGAGGCCTCCAACAGCATGGTGGAGGTGATCGCCTCCGAGGACATCGGCAAGCTGCCGGACACCACCATCGCCGAATCGCTGGCGCGCCTGCCCGGCCTGTCGTCCGGCCTGGACCGGGGCAACGCCAGCCAGATCGTGGCGCGCGGCCTCGGCCCGCGCTTTATCGGCGCCACGCTGAACGGCCGCGAGCTGGCCTCGTCCGAACCGGCGCGCGCGGTGCGCTTCGAGCAGTTCCCGTCCGAGTCGCTGAGCGGCGCCACCGTCTATAAAACGCAATCGGCCGAGCTGGTGGAAGGCGGCGTGGCCACCACCATCGACCTGCAGACCGTGCAGCCGCTGAAGTACAACGGCCGCCAGGCCACGCTGCGCGCCGACGCGCTGTACTACCCCATCTCCAGGGACGTGCCGGGCGCAGACAAGACCGCGCCGCGCGTGGGCGGCGTGTATATCGACCAGTTCAACGACCGCACCCTGGGCGTGGCGCTGGCCTTCAGCTACCAGGACCAGCCTTCGGTGCAGAAGAACATCAAGCACTGGGGCTTTAACGAAGACCACTCCGGCGACCTGAATGGCGACGGCAAGGTGGACAAGTCGCCATGGGGCTTCGAGGACGGCGTCAAGCGCGGCAACGACAAGCGTTCCAGCTTGCTGGGCAAGCTGGAATTCAAGGCCAGCCCGGACGCCTTCATTACGGCCGACGCCTATTACTCGCAAGCGAAGATCCGCGAGCCGGGCCTGTCGCACTGGAGCGGCGACGTGGGCAACTGGGACGGCTGGCAGAAGGCCAACTACAGCAATGTGGACATCCGCGACGGCTACGTGGTGGGCGCCAGCGTGAAGGACGTGGGCCTGACCACCAACGACAGCCTGTGGACGCAGGACATGGACACACTGGCCCTGGGCCTGAACGGCAAGTTCAACGCCGGCGCATGGAAGCTGGAAGGCGACCTGTCGAGCTCCCGCTCCGGCCGTGACAGCCAGTGGCGCGACCTGCGCCAGTTCAGCAAGAACAACGGCACCATCAGCTGGGCCTTCACCGGCAACGAGCGCCAGGACTACTCCTTCGGCCAGGACACCGGCAACCCCGCCAACTTCGGTCCCGCCACGATGTACGTGGACACCGACGGCCACCTGAACGACAAGCTCACCGCGCTGCACCTGAACGCCTCGCGCGACCTGGAGGCCGGTCCGCTGAAGCGCATCAAGATGGGGGCGCGCGCCACCGACCGCGAAAAGAGCTACGGCCAGACCACCTGGACCCTGTCGCCGACCGGCGCCATCGCCGATTCCGAGTACGAACGCGTGGTCGTGAAAGGCTTTGCGCCCTATATCGCGCTGAAGGACTTCATGGGCACCACCACCAAGGTGTTCGGCGCCAGCGCCTTCGATCCGGCCGGCCGCGTGAAAACGCAGAACGACCTGCTGTCCGGGTGGAAGGTCACCGAGCGCAGCACCTCGTTGTACGGCCAGGGTGAGCTGGAAGGCGAGAATTATCGCGGCAACGTGGGCCTGCGCGTGGTGCGCACGCGCCAGACCGGGGAGGGCATGCAGTCGCTGAACGGCGCCGCTCCAACCGCAGTGAGCGAAGGCAGCAGCTACACCGAGTTCCTGCCCAGCCTGAATTTGATTTTCAATCTGGACCAGAAGCAGGAGCGCCAGCTGCGTTTCAGCCTGGCCCGCGCCATGTCGCGCGCGCCGCTCGATGAAATGCGCGGCTCGCGCAACCTGAATGTGGACTCCAACCCCGCGCAGCCGCTCACCGGCAGCGCCGGCAACCCCGGCCTGAAGCCGATGATGGCCAACCAGGCGGACTTGGCCTACCAGTGGTATTTCGAGAAGGGTTCGCTGCTGTCCGCAGGCCTGTTCTACAAGCAGATCAGCCGCTACATCGGCATCACCGGCGATGCCACCACCATCAACGGACGTAGCGCGGTCATCACGCGTTCGGTGAACGGCGAGGGCGGCAATGTGCGCGGGCTGGAGCTGATCTACCAGCAGTCCTTCGCCAACGGCTTCGGTGTCTCCAGCAATTACTCCTACACCGCCAGCGACATCAAGGAGAACTTCCCGTCCGGCCATCCCTTCCCGATCGAAGGCCTGATGCGGCATAACGGCGGCGCCACCGTGTGGTACGAACGCGACGGCTACGAGGCGCGCCTGTCGGCCAATTACCACAGCGCCTTTGTGCGCAACCCGACCTGGAGCGCGGGGCAACTGATCAAGAACGAGGCCGAGACTTTTGTGTCGCTGAACCTGGCCAGGCAGCTTACGCCGCATCTGCAGCTGCGCTTTGGCATTGAGAACCTGACGGATCAGAAAGTGGTCTATACCAGTGCCAATAATCCCTACCAGCAGGAGGTGACGGACTTCGGGCGGCGCTACAACCTGGGCTTGACCTACAAGTTCTGATGCGCGGCGGCGGGTTACGGCGTTCCGCCTGACCCGCCCTACGGTCTTTCAACGATACGAGCATTGCTGATTGCACCGATATGCCAAATCCGCATAGGTTTTCGCAAACATTGCATATTTCCGAGTTAGGTAGGCGCGCTAGACTGCCATCACACCATCACTTTCGACCGCCATGAAAATTACCAAGCTGACTACGTACCGTGTGCCACCGCGCTGGATGCTGCTCAAAATCGAAACCGACGAGGGCATCGTGGGCTGGGGCGAACCTGTCATCGAGGGCAAGGCCCGCACCGTGGAAACGGCGGTACAGGAGTTCGAGCCCTACCTGATCGGCCAGGACCCGCGCCGCATCAACGACCTGTGGCAAGTCATGTACCGTGGCGGCTTCTACCGCGGCGGCGCCATCCTGATGAGCGCCATGGCCGGCATCGACCAGGCGCTGTGGGACATCAAGGGCAAGGCCCTGGGCGTGCCGGTGTACGAACTGCTGGGCGGCCTGGTGCGCGACCGCATGAAAACCTATAGCTGGGTAGGCGGCGACCGCCCGGCGGACGTGATCGAAGGCATCCGCACGCTGCGCGAAGCGGGCTTCGACACCTTCAAGATGAACGGCACCGAGGAATTCGGCATCATCGACAGCGCCGCCGCCGTCGACGCGGCGGTGGGCCGCATCGCCGAGATCCGCAGCGCCTTCGGCAACGAGATCGAATTCGGCATCGACTTCCACGGCCGCGTGGCCGCGCCCATGGCCAAAGTGCTGCTGCGCGCGCTGGAACCCTACCGCCCGCTGTTCGTGGAAGAGCCGGTGCTGGCCGAGCAGGCAGAGTATTACCCGCGCCTGGCTGAGCAGACCTCGATCCCGCTGGCGGCCGGCGAGCGCATGTACTCGCGTTTCGAGTTCAAGAATGTGTTCCATGCCGGCGGCCTGTCCATCGTGCAGCCGGACCTGTCGCACGCCGGCGGCATCACCGAATGCGTGAAGATCGCCGCCATGGCCGAGGCGTACGACATCGCGCTGGCGCCGCACTGCCCGCTCGGTCCCGTCGCGCTGGCGGCCTGCCTGCAGGTGGACTTCGTGTCGCACAACGCCGTGCTGCAGGAGCAGAGCATGGGCATCCACTACAACAAGGGCGCCGAAGTACTGGACTACGTCACCAATAAAGAGGACTTCCACCTCGAAAACGGCTACATCAAGCCGCTGCCGAAACCGGGCCTGGGCGTGGAAATCGACGAGAAGCGCGTGATCGAGGCCAGCAAGAACGCGCCCGACTGGCGCAATCCCCTGTGGCGCCACTTCGACGGCAGCGTGGCGGAATGGTAAACCACGCGTCCAGCCCCGCCGACGCCCTGGCTGCGGCGCGGCTGATTGGCATCGACTGGGGCAGCAGCGGCCTGCGCGCCTTCCTGATCGGCGCCGACGGGCTGGCGCTGGTGGAACGGGCCACCGCGCAAGGCGCGGCCACCCTGTCCGGTGCGGACGCCTACGCGGCGGTGCTGGACGAAGCGGCGGGCGACTGGATGCGCGCCCGTCCCGAACTGCCGGTGCTGGCCTGCGGCATGGTGGGCAGCCAGTACGGCTGGGTTGACGTGCCATACGCCGCCTGCCCGGCGGACGCGCGCGCGCTGGCCGCCGGCATGCGCCGCACGCCGGACGGCGCGGCCCTCATCATTCCCGGCCTGCTGAAGGACGGCGGCGGCCTGCCGCCGGACCTGATGCGCGGCGAGGAAACGCAAATCGTCGGCGCCCTGCAGCTGCGGCCCGAACTGCGCGAACAGGCGTGCATCGTCCTGCCCGGCACCCACTCGAAATGGGCCCAGGTGCGCGGCGGCCGCGTGGAGCGCTTCGCCACCCACATGACGGGCGAACTGTACGCCGTGCTGCGCCAGCATTCCGTGCTGGGCCGTTTGATGCAGGACAGCGGCGGCTTCGACGAAGCGGCGTTCTGCGAAGGCGTGGAAATGGCGCGCGACGCCGGCCACCTCGGCATGAGCCACCAGATTTTTTCGGCCCGCAGCCTGGGCGTCACCGGCCGCATGCCGGCGCAGGCGCTGGGCGATTATCTTTCCGGCCTGCTGATCGGCCATGAACTGCGCGCCGGCCTGGAATGGCGCGCCGACGCGAAGCTGGACCATGCGCCGCTGGCGCTGGTCGGCAGCCCGGCGCTGTGCGTGCGCTACCAGCTGGCGCTCAAGCGTTACAGTGGCGTGCAAGCCCTGGTATTGGACAACACCGCGCCAGCGGGACTACTCAGCCTGGCGCAAGCCGCAGGCGTGGTCCCGGCCTGAACCGCAAGGAGAATTCAGCATGAACCCATCTATTTTTGACACCGCTTTCGATGCGCTCCCCCTGGTTGCCATCCTGCGCGGCCTGCGCCCGGAGGAAGCCGAAGGCGTGGGCGCCGCCCTCTACGACGCGGGCTTCCGCATGATAGAAGTGCCGCTCAATTCGCCGCAGCCGCTCGAGTCCATCGCGCGCCTGTCGCGCAGCCTGCCGGCCGACGCCCTGCTGGGCGCGGGCACGGTGCTGGGCGTGGAAGCGGTGCATGACGTGAAAAAGGCCGGCGGCCAGCTGATCGTAATGCCGCACGCGGACACGGAAGTCATCCGCGCCGCCAAGGCGGCCGGCATGTTCTGCGTGCCCGGCGCCGCCACCCCGACCGAAGCCTTCGCCGCCCTGCATGCGGGCGCGGACGCGGTCAAGCTGTTCCCGGCCGAACTGGTCACGCCGACGCTGGTGCGCGCCATGCGCGCCGTGCTGCCGCCCGCGCTGCGCTTGCTGCCGGTGGGCGGCATCACGCCGGAAGGCATGGCGGTCTACCGCGCGGCCGGCGTGGCGGGCTTCGGCCTGGGCGGCGCGCTGTACCAGCCCGGCCTGAGCGCGGCCGAAGTCGGCGAACGCGCCCGCGCCTTTGTGCGCGCATGGCGTGGTTGATGGAGCGCGCCGCGCGCCAGCACACGGCCCCCGCGGCGGCGCAGGCGCTTGCGCCGGACGCCGGCGTGGACAGCCTGCGCTGGCACGCGGACCGCTGGTGGTGGACCGATTCCGATAGCGCCGCGCTGTACCTGTGGGCGCCAGGCAGCGCGCCGCTGCGCAGCCGCCTGCCGGACTCGGTCAGCGCTTTCGCGTTCTGCCGCTCCGGCCGGGTGCTGCTGGCGCAGGCCAAGTGGCTGTGCTTCGCCGACCTGGCCGCAGCCCCGCTGCAAGGGCTGGGACGGCGTCCGCCGCAGCCCGCCATGGCGGTGGACCCGGCCGAGCCGCGCACCGCCATCAGCGACGGCAGCACCGACCGCGCCGGCAATTTCGTGTTCGGCACGGGCACCGGCGCCGGAACGCCGGGCACGGCGCAGGCCATAGGCAGTTTTTACCAGTATTCCACGCGCTACGGCTTGCGCAGGCTGGCGCTGCCCACGGTGGCGGCTGCGAACAGCATCTGTTTCAGTCCGGACGGCCGCGTCATGTATTTCAGCGACGCCGCCACCCGCCGCATCTTGCAGTGCGATTATG
>Ga0308157_10010508_pt1 | contig 10031 bp, 9 predicted proteins | sample PhyBR1_FD_201035 | JGI IMG/M metagenome (GOLD analysis project Ga0308157, IMG submission 201035) | Phyllosphere microbial communities from UC Gill Tract Community Farm, Albany, California, United States - DLSLB.R1 | ecosystem: Host-associated > Plants > Phyllosphere > Unclassified | place: USA... | reverse complement strand
TCACGTAGACAAAAGCACATACCATAATAGCCGTTACGATACTCATGTGACCACTCCGTCCGTATGAAATGTAAGGACAAATGTCGATATCGAAAACATGTCATCCGTCAAAAGACCGAGATAAGCAGTAAAAGTTTGGTTTTTTTATTCTATCACAGATCATCGAAAAATAAAGCCATTTTGCAACCGCTTTCTCTAAGATGAAGGATAAAATTTACAAAAAAAAGTTTTGTGCGCCCTGTTGCGCCTGACATGTTAAAATGAACGGTAAAAGGCATCGTTAGCCCATGCAGACCGTAAAGCAAAACTCCGAGCAAAGGAGCGTTCAATCGTTGAAATATTATGTACTGGACCGCGGCGACCAACTGTCGATCGACCTCAGCCAACAATTTCATAAACTCGCATCCGAAAAAGGGTTCGAGATGGATTCCGAGTCGCCGGAGATCGTGATTTCCATCGGCGGCGACGGGACTATGCTGCATGCGTTCCATTCGTTCATCGACCGGATTCCGGAGATCGCGTTCGTCGGCGTCCATACCGGACATCTCGGATTTTACGCCGACTGGAAAGCGGAAGACCTGCCCAAACTCATCGAATTCATGTCGGGTGCAGGCGAAGGCGGACTAGGGCCGAAGATCGTCAAGTATCCACTATTGGAGCTTGAGATCGAACGCAAATCCGGCACCTCCATCCATACCGTGTTAAACGAATTTGCTATCAAAGGCGCCGAAGCGACCATGGTGGTGCAGATCGATATCAACGACGAAGTGTTCGAGATGTTCCGGGGCGACGGCATCTGCGTTTCGACTCCGTCGGGCAGCACGGCCTACAACCGGGGCCTCGGCGGAGCGATCATGCACCCGACGCTCGAAGCGCTTCAGATTGCCGAGATCGCTTCGATCAACAATCGGGTCTTCCGTACGCTGGGCTCGCCTCTCGTGCTCCCGAAGCATCATCATTGCGACATTTATTCGCGTAAGGAACAGCGCCTGATTCTTACGATGGACCACCGTTATCTCACTATTGATGATTTGGTGTCGGTTCGCTGCCGCGTATCGAGCCAAAAGATCAGCTTTGCCCGCTATCGTCCGTTTCCGTTCTGGAATCGGGTGCGGGAAGCTTTCTTGGGGTAGAGCGTGGAAGCGAGAAGACTGCGAGAAAAATTCGTTCAAGTCGCTGTCTCACTTGGAAAACTGGAATGAAATTATATAGGGAAGTTTTCCAAGTTCAAAGGCGTCTTTCACTGAATTTTTCTCTCCGTCTTCTCGCTTCCAGTTGCGTTGGATTTTTTGATAAGCAAAGAAGCGGCCCCTTTTGGGAGCCGCTTCTTTGCTTTTCTTTGACTACTGCTTTTGCACGGCCGTATAATGCCTGCCGTCTATACAAAACGGCTTCTTTTGCCTATTCGGCATTGCACGATTTCGTATGATCCGTTATTCAACGTTACTCCGTGCGCTGATTCGCTGCCGGATCGGCCGCTGTCGGTTGAACCCGTTGCGGTTGAGGCGAGGCGGTTTGTTCGCGATTCGAACGCTCGCCGCCGCCCAAACGCAGTCCCGAACGATGTTCTCCGTTCGGACGGTTTTCCGCATTCGGGCGACCTTCGCCGTTCGAACTTTTTTCCGAACCCGAACGGTTCTCCGCGGCTGACCGTTGTTCCCCGCCCCGATCTTCGCGCTTGCGGTTGCGCGGGTGCTGTTCGCCGCCGGAACCTTTTGTCTTATCCTTATCGCGCTCGCGGTTTTGATGGTCGCGGCTTGGACGCTCGCCCCGGTTGGATTGTTTCTTGCCCGGGTGTCCCTGCGATTTTTCTTTGGTGTCGTTGTCGTTCGCATCTTGCGCGCGTTCGCCGCGCGGATGTTTGGAATCCCGGTCGCCGCCGCGTCCGCGATGTTCCTTGCGGTCTTTCGCCGCCGGATGCTCGCTTTTGTCCTTGGCCGCTTCCTTGTCTTTATCCTTGTTCTTGTTCGTCACGCGATATTCGCGAACCGGCTCCTTGATCTCGCCGAGATCCTGGTACTGGGCCGCTTCCTCCGGGTCTTTGACGTCCTTCATGTCCTTCACCTTGCGAAGAACGAAGTAGGCGCAGCCGAAGTTGCAATGCTCCGTAATATAGTCGGTCGTAAAAGAGAACTGGGATTCTTTCGCGATCTTGGACTGCCCGTCGTGGTACATGCCCTTGAGTCGCAGCTGATTATAGCCCCAATCTCCGATGATATAATCGTAACGCTCCAGAATCTCGCTGTAGCGGCCGCGGAACGCTTCCGCATTCCAGCCGTTTTTGTGATTGATCATGACTTCGTAGACTTTACCGCCGATTTGAAACAACAAATTCCCCTCCCTGCCGAAACACGCGCTGTTCAAATTCTCTATATGGTTCTGGCTCTGTGCAATAAAAAAAGTTCAGCAAAGCGCAATACATGAAGCGAAGCTACACCCATTATAACGGTGCATGGAAAAAAAACCAATAACGACTTGCGGATAAACGCCTGTACGGCGCGCTTTTCTCAAGGTCCGATCCGGCTGCGGTACTCTCTCGGAGACACCCCGGTGATCCTTTTGAACACGCGGGAGAAATAAAACATGTCCTTATACCCCAGTCGTTCCCCGATTTCCTTAACGCTCATATCGGTATTCAATAAAACGTTTCGCGCTTCCGCGGTACGCAGCCGATGCACAAACTCGTTAAATGGATGCCCGGTGTAATCATGCACGATCCGGCGCAGCGTCGAGACCGAAATATGATGCCGGGCCGCTATTTCCCCTACCGTCGGCGGCAGATGCAGCAGCGTCTGAATATCCTCAATGATGCGCTGCGCCAAGCGTTCCCTCTGCCCGGCTTCCGCACCGTCCTCGCCCGAAACCAACTCGTATAAAAAGCTTTCCAGATGCAGCGCCGCGCGATCCAAATTATCCGGCGTGCCGCTGTCGATCAGCCTGAGCATGTTTTCCATCCGCTGCAGCAGCATTTCGTTCACTCGCCATTCATGCACCCGCCTCGCATCAGGCAGCCAATGATTGCGCCATTCCTCGATCCGCGTACCGGAAGCCGTGAAATAATATTCGTCCCACTGCTCGCCGGCATGCGGTCCGTAATCGAAAACAGCGCCCGGATACAAGAAAAACCACGACCCGGCCCGCACCGTTTGAATTTCTCCGCCGTCGACCCGGTATTGTCCGCTTCCCCCGGTAATCAGCACGAGCGCCCAATAACGGAACGTCGCCTGCTCCCTGAACATCGTTCTTCCCGGCAAATGTCCCGCGTTCATGATCGTTGCGGATTTGATGCGCAGACGAGCCGGATCGACCGAAGGAGTCAGTACGCGAATCGGGCTGCGGCTGATCGTATAGTCCATATATTTTGACATCCTGAACATTCTCTCCTTTTACCCGCTGTGCTAAATTAGACGTATTATTGGACTTGCTTATGAACAAATATAACATATCATCTTCGGACGCCAAGGAAAGGATGAACCTGATCATGGAAAAAGTACACATCGGTTTAATCGGCTGCGGTTCCATCTCCGACTCTCATCTTCAAGCTTACGCCGCCAATCCGCAGGTCAAGCTTGTCGCCGTATGCGATCTGAACCCGGAGCGCGCCCGCCAAACCGCTTCCAAGTATGAAATTCCCGGCATCTATGACGATTACAAAGAACTGCTCGCGGATCCCAACGTCCATGCCGTCAGCATCTGTACCTGGAACAACTCGCACGCCGAGATCAGCATCGCCGCTCTGCACGCCGGCAAGCATGTACTGTGCGAAAAGCCTTTATGCAAAACGGTCGACGAAGCGCTTGCCGTGCAAAAAGCCGTCGAAGAAACAGGCCGCATCCTGCAAGTCGGCTACGTCCGCCGTCACGCCGCCAACATTGAAGTACTGAAGCGTTTCATCGACGCGGGCGATCTGGGCGAGCTGTATTACGCGAAAGCCAGCCTGATCCGCCGTCTCGGCAATCCGGGCGGTTGGTTCGCGGATGTCGAACGTTCGGGCGGCGGTCCGTTGATCGATATCGGCGTTCATGTGATCGATTTGTGCTGGTACCTGATGGGCAAGCCGAAAGTCGTCTCCGTCAGCGGGAATACCTACCATAAGCTGGGCAACCGCTCTAATATCGAGAACTACGCTTACTACCAGGCCGCGGATTTCGATCCTTCCGTCAATACGGTCGAAGACATGGCAAACGCGCTGATCCGGTTCGAAAACGGCGCTTCGCTCTCGGTCGACGTCAGCTTCTCCCTGCATGCCCGCAAAGAGTCGGCTCAAGTGGCGGTATTCGGCGAACGCGGCGGCGCGGAGATCGAGCCGGCACTCGCGATCGCGACCGAACGTCACAATACCATCTTGAACGTCGATCCGCAGCTCACTACGCCGGGCTTCGATTTCGTCGACAGCTTTAAGCGCGAGATCAACCATTTCGTGCAGCTCTGCCGGGGCGAAGTCGAGAATCTGTGTCCGGTGGAAGACGGCGTGGAGATGATTCGGATCTTGAACGCGATCTACCAATCCGCAGCCGAAGGCCGCGAGATTCGACTGGATTAACTTTTATAAAAGGAGGAACTACCATGACGACCAACCTGCACCTGACCAATAAAATCGGCGTGATCGTCGACAGCTTCGGCATCGGCGTGACGGAAGGACTCAAAAAAGCAAAAGAAGTCGGCGCGGACGGCGTCCAAATCTATGCGGTATCCGGCGAGATGGACCCCGACGTGCTGATCGGCGCCAAACGCCGCGAGCTGCGCAGCCTGATCGACGGCCTCGGCCTGGAAATCTCCGCGCTGTGCGGCGATCTGGCCGGTCACGGCTTCCAAGATTCTTCGGTCAACCCGGAAAAAATCGAGAAATCCAAACGCATTTTGGATTTGGCGCTCGAACTCGGTACCAACGTCGTCACTACGCATATCGGCATCGTGCCGGAAGACCGAAACGGTCCGATCTACGCCGCCATGCACCAAGCCTGCGAAGAATTAAGCCGTTACGCGAGCAGCCTGAATGCTTATTTTGCCATCGAAACGGGTCCCGAACCTGCCGCCCATTTGAAAAGCTTCCTCGACACGCTCGGCACCAACGGCGTCTCCGTCAACTTCGACCCGGCCAACATGGTCATGGTTACGGGCGACGATCCGGTACAAGGCGTGCACCTGCTCAAAGATTATATCGTGCATACGCACGTGAAAGACGGACGCCGCCTGCGCATCGTGGATCCGAAACAGGTTTACGGTTATCTGGGTTATGAAAAAATGGACCACTCCGCGATTGCGGATATGGCCTCGGGCGGCGCGGAAGCGGACTTTATCGAGCTTCCTCCGGGCGAAGGCGACGTGGACTTCGACGCTTATTTCCGGGCGCTGCAGGAGATCGGATACACAGGTTATCTGACGATCGAACGGGAGGTCGGACACGATCCGGCCGCAGACATCGCGGGAGCGGTTCGTTTTATACAAAAGTATCGCGGCTAGCCGCTTCGGCGACGCCTATTGAACTCAATATCCGATTCAAATAGCGTATCTTTTCCAATCAGAAGGGAGCACGTCGATTTATGAAACTCGGCATCAGTTCATATAGTTTGTATCAAGCCATGCACCAAGGACGAATGACGATCGAAGAAGCGCTCGACTGGGTCGCCGAACTCGGCGCCGCGCATATCGAGATCGTACCGGGACTCGGGTTCGACTTCATCGAAGACCCGGATTTGGAGAAACGCCTGGTCGAGCGTGCGGCAAAACTTTCGCTTACGCTGTCCAACTACGCGATCGGCGCAAACTTCATTACCGACAATGAAGAAAGTTATGACGCGGAGATCAAGCGCGTCATTTCGGAAGTCGACCGCGCGGCACGCCTTGGCATCAAGCTGATGCGTCATGACGTCGCGTCGCGGGAAGATACCTCCATTTTGCGTTTTAACGAAGATTTGGAAAAAGTCGCTGCGGCCTGCCGCCGGATCGCCGACCATGCCGCAGGTTACGGGATCACGACAAGCGTCGAAAATCACGGTTATTACGTCCAAGCCAGCGATCGGGTCCAGACGCTGGTTCATGCCGTAGATCGTCCGAATTTCAAAACCACGCTCGATGTCGGCAATTTTGTCTGCGTGGACGAAAATCCGCTTACCGCCGTCGCCAACAATCTGCCGTACGCTTCGATGGTTCATATTAAAGACTTCTACATCCGCCCAGCTCGCCGCAATCCCGGCGAAGGCTGGTTCCGCAGCGCCGGAGGCAGTTACCTGCGCGGCGCGATTGCCGGACAAGGCGATTTGGATCTCGTCGAGATCATCGGTTTGGTCAAATCTTCCGGTTACGACGGTTTCCTTTCGATCGAATACGAAGGCATGGAAGACTGTCTAACGGGGACGCGGATTGCTTTTGAAAATGTACGGCGAATTTGGGACGAAGCATGATGATCGATTGAACGTCAAAAAAGGATCCGGACCTTTCGTCCGAATCCTTTTTTTATACCGCTAACGAAAGCATGAAGATCACGGTGCCAACCGCTGCCGCACCGCCTCGAACAGCAGCACCGAAGCCGCCATCGCCACGTTCAGCGATTCCGCCTGTCCCGGCATCGGAATAATAATCGCTTCGTCCACAAAGGCCTCTACCTCCGGCGAGACGCCGCTGCCTTCGCTTCCGAACACGAACCAGGTCGCGCCGCGGTAATCCGCCTCGTAGCAGTTCTGCTTCGCTTGAAGGCTCGTACTGACGATCTTCGCCGACGCTTCGCGCGCCTGCGGCAGCAGTTCCGTCAAATCTCCTTCCACGATCGGCAGATGAAACAGCGATCCCATCGTCGAGCGTACCGTTTTCGGATTATAAATATCCGCGCTCCCGCGCCCGATCAATACGCCAGCAGCTCCCGCCGCGTCCGCCGCCCGGATGATCGTCCCTACATTCCCCGGGTCCTGCACGCCGTCCAGTACCGCGACAAGCGCATTCTCCGCACGCAAAACGTCCCCGATCTTCGCCGCCGACTTCCGCACCACCGCAAACACCGGCTGAGGCGTCCGCGCTTCCGTACACTTCGCCACGATCGCCGCCGACACCGCGACCCACTCGCCCTGCACGGCGGCCTGCGCATCTTCCTTCAACTCCGCAGGCACGCCCAGCGCCGCGTCGTAAGCCACGCACTCTACGTCAGCCCCCGACCTCAGCGCCTCCTGCACCAAATGCACGCCTTCGACGATATACTTCCCCTGCCGATCCCGATGCTTTTTCTCCAACAAACTCGCCCATTCCTTCACCCGAGCGTTCGCCGTCGATTCGATCTGCGCATGTCCCATTCTTCCACCCTCCGCTTCTTCAAAAATGAGGTTCCCCAAAAGATAAAGGCACCGCCGAAGCGATACCTTTATCTGCTTGATGCTTTTATGACTATTTGCGCTTCTAATAGGCAATCTTTATTCTTTAATCTTTTTTCCTACACCCTTTAACGGTGCAGAAAATCCTCTTTTAAAGCAAGCTTCCAGCGGAGGGAGAAATTCAGTGAAAGATGCCTTTGAACTCGGAAAACTTCCATTGAAATTTCATTCCAGTTTTCCGAGTGAGACAGCATCTTGAACGAATTTCTCCCGCAGCGCTCTAAAGCTTCTTTAATCGCACAGGATTTCAGCACCTGTTTCCACTCATCCGTGCTTATCGAACGCCAGCTCCAGCCGAACCAGATCATCCCGCTCGCCCACGATCACCAGCACGTCGCCTTCCCAGAGCCGCCCATGCGGATCGGGAGAAATATTCATCTTGCTGCCGCGGCGCACCGCAATCACGTTGCAGCCGTACTTTTGCCGCAGATTCAGCTCGATCAGATTCCTACCGACCATTTTCGCAGGGACCAGCATTTCGAAAATACTGTAATCGCCCGACAGCTCGATGTAATCGAGAATATTCGGCGACGTCATGTTATGCGCGACGCGCGTGCCCATATCGCGTTCTGGGAACACGACCTTGTCCGCGCCGATCTTGCTCAGCACCTTGCCGTGCAATTCGTTCTGCGCTTTGGCGATAATGGTGGGCACGTTCATTTCTTTCAAAATCAGCGTGGTCAGGATACTCGCTTGAATATCTTGACCGATCGCCACGACGACGACGTCGAAATTGCGCAGACCGAGCGCGCGCAGCGCTTCGTCGTCCGTCGTGTCCGCCGATACCGCGTGCGTCACCATATTCGAAATTTCCTGCGTCCGCTCCTGGCTCGCGTCGATCGCCAGCACGTCGAAACCCATCTGGCTGAGCGTCTTGGCGATACTCGAACCGAAACGGCCCATCCCGATAATCGCGTACTGCTTTTTCTTTCTTCCCATCCTTCGTCAGGCCTCCTTGAAAATCAGGGTGCCATCTCCAGGAACTGGGCGTCCGGGTTTTTGTCGATGGCCGTGCGCATCGCGTATTCGTTCTCGAACAGCGCGACGTAGTTGCCTTTCTTGTCCTTTACCAGCGTCGAGTTGATGCGGAATTTCGAAGGGTCGATCTCCGGCGCGACGATCCAACGGGCGAACTGGAACGATTGGCGCTGAAGCTGCACGTCCACGCCGTACTCGTTTTTCATCCGATACTCGAAGACTTCGAACTGCAGCTGTCCGACTACGCCGAGAATCGTATCGTCGAAGCTGACCGTACGGAACACCTGAATCGTGCCTTCCTCGGTCAATTGGTCGATCCCTTTTTGGTACTGCTTGTGCTTGAGCGCGTTTTTGGCCGTGACTTTAGCGAAAATCTCCGGCGAGAACGTCGGCAATTCTTCGAATTCGAAGTTTTGGCCTTCCACGAGCGAATCGCCGATCCGGAAGATGCCCGGGTCGAACAAACCGATGATGTCGCCCGCGTAAGCCGTTTCGACGATATCGCGGTCCTGCGCTAAGAACTGCTGCGGCTGCGCCAGCTTGATGTCTTTGCCGACGCGTACGTGCTTGACGCTCATGCCGCGCTCGAATTTGCCGGACACGATGCGCAGGAACGCGATACGGTCGCGGTGCGCCGGGTTCATGTTGGCCTGAATCTTGAACACGTAGCCGCTGAACTTCTCGCGTACCGGTTCGATCTCGCCTTCCGTGCTTTTGCGCGGTGCCGGTTTCGGCGCAAGCTCCAGGAAGTTTTCCAAGAACGTTTGCAGGCCGAAGTTGTTGATCGCGCTGCCGAAGAACAGAGGCGTAAGCTCGCCGCGCTTGACCTTTTCGTAATCGAATTGGTCGCCCGCCACGTCCAGCAGTTCCAGCTCTTCCGCCAGTTGGTTCGCATGGTACTCGCCCGCCATCTCGGAGATGATCGGATCATGGTAGTCTTCGACTTTTTGCACTTTGATCTGCGAATGGTCGTCGCCCTGGAACAGCTCGACCTGATTTTTCATCCGGTCGTAAATGCCGTTCAGCTCGCGTCCCATGCCGATCGGCCAGTTCATCGGAACGGCGCGGATGCCCAGTACCTGTTCGAGTTCTTCCATCAGGTCGAACGGGCTGCGGCCTTCGCGGTCGAGTTTGTTGATAAAAGTAAAGATCGGAATGCCGCGCTTCGCGCAGACCTGGAACAGCTTGATCGTCTGGGCCTCGACGCCCTTCGCGACGTCGATCAGCATGACCGCGCTGTCGGCTGCCGTCAGCGTCCGGTACGTGTCTTCACTGAAGTCTTGGTGACCCGGCGTATCCAGAATGTTGATGCGGTGGCCGTTGTAATCGAATTGCATGACCGACGACGTAACCGAGATGCCCCGCTGTTTCTCGATCTCCATCCAGTCGCTCGTCGCGTGCTTGCTGGCTTTGCGGGCCTTGACCGTTCCGGCCAGACGAATAGCGCCGCCGAAGAGCAGCAGCTTCTCCGTCAGCGTCGTTTTCCCGGCATCCGGGTGAGATATAATGGCAAAAGTTCTGCGTTTCTCGACTTCCTCGCGCAAAACTTTATCTTGGGTTTGGCTCATGTTCACGTTCCCTTCTGTATCGTACGTATTCATCCCTATATTGTACCATAATTAGCGCTTCGGCAAGGGGAGAATCTGCATCGAATCCTTATGGAAACGCAATTCTTTTCAGGCAGGCGCGCCT
>Ga0308157_10010507_pt1 | contig 10032 bp, 8 predicted proteins | sample PhyBR1_FD_201035 | JGI IMG/M metagenome (GOLD analysis project Ga0308157, IMG submission 201035) | Phyllosphere microbial communities from UC Gill Tract Community Farm, Albany, California, United States - DLSLB.R1 | ecosystem: Host-associated > Plants > Phyllosphere > Unclassified | place: USA... | reverse complement strand
GTTCCGGTTCTCCTTTCCTCGGAGGAGCGGGATCAAACGGAGTCAGGAATGGTAGAGGTGCCTCAGAGGTGCTCGACTTGACTCTGGACGACTCGGACGAAGACGACGCAGCAGCAGCTCCACCTCGACCTTCAGTACCTCGACCTTCGATCGGAATGGCAAGAACGAGTTCGGGAGGTGGAGAGAAGAAGACGATAGCCGAGGTACAGAAGGACATAGACGCTATGAACAAGAGGATGAGGGAAGAGTATGGAGAGAATTGGAGAACGCGCTTCAACATCGAAGAGCAGTGAGGAGAAGTCAAGAGGAGGAATGGTTTTGGCTTGTACCGTTATACCCCTAGTGTTTTCGCTTTTCTCTCCCTCCCCCTATCCCTCTCTCGCTTTCTTTTGTGGCTGTCTTCGTACATTATGTTTGGATTGTTCAACTCTCTGCAAGTAATAGCAATTTCTGACAACCGAGCGTGTAGTAGTTTGCGAAATGAGTTCAGCGTCGAAGATGACTTCGCATGCGACGATCCTTAGCTCCACCGTCGTATTTCTTTGGTATTTCTTCGATGGTTGCGCTCTTGAAGAGGAGAAGATCGAAACGCGGGGTCCGAGGAGGGAGGAAAAAGCTTTCAGGATCGACCTGTCCGATTTTACTCGAAAGGAGTTCGTAGCTGTCCTCGTCGCAGAAGCAGTTCAGTCCGACCGTGAAGGAACGAAGATCGTCAGAATTGCTGAAATCGTCTGATTTCGCATTATCGCAGAAGTGAGCGAGAAAAGCAATCAGACGAGATCGAGGTGCGTTCGTTGGCTATTGGAGTATTCTCGACAGTAGAGTAAAGGTAAATTTATAGTTTCGGTAATCGATACTTGAAGATCGAGAGATGCGAGGCGAGAGAAAGAGGGACAGATTTGAAGGGAGAGGCGAGAGTCAAAGCTTTTGAGAGCCGGTTTGAAAAAATAGAGAGCGACTTTTGGAGAGAGTGAAACTTCTCTTCTTTTCTCTTCACTCTTCAGTCACCACTCCAACTCCACCACTTCTTAACACACTTCACAATGGGAAAAGAAAAGGGACACGTTAACGTCGTTGTTATCGGTAAGCACTTCTCCTCACTCTGAATGCTCCCAGTTGGAGTCTCACCCCCGTCACTCCTTCCCTCCCTCCCTTGCCACTTTTCTCACTCCCTCTCTTCTCTATCGTAGGACACGTCGATTCCGGTAAATCCACCACTACTGGTCACTTGATCTACAAGTGCGGAGGTATCGACAAGCGTACCATCGAGAAGTTGTAAGTAGTCGTCACTCCTCCTTTGCTTTCCCTTTTTTCACTCAGCTGACCCTTTACCTCTTATCCATTACAGCGAGAAGGAAGCTGCTGAGCTCGGCAAGGGTATGTCTTCACTCCTACTTGACTATGGGGAGGGATCAGTTGGAACTCACCCACTCTTTTTCTCAATGTTCGATCAGGTTCCTTCAAGTACGCGTGGGTTCTTGACAAGCTCAAGGCCGAGCGTGAGCGTGGTATCACCATCGATATCGCTCTCTGGAAGTTCGAGACCCCCAAGGTATGCTCTCCTTCACTCGTTATCGCCGTCGGAAGGAAGCTTGGGCCTGACTTCCCTTTTTCATTCTACCTCTAGTATCGATGCTCCTGGTCACCGTGATTTCATCAAGAACATGATCACTGGTACCTCGCAAGCCGATTGCGCTGTCCTCATCATCGCCGCCGGAACTGGTGAGTTCGAGGCTGGTATCTCCAAGGATGGACAAACCCGTGAACACGCCCTCCTCGCCTTCACCCTCGGTGTTCGTCAACTCATCGTCGCCATCAACAAGATGGACACTGCCAAGTACTCCGAGGCTCGTTACGAGGAGATCATCCGTGAAACCTCCAACTTCATCAAGAAGGTCGGATTCAACCCCAAGAACGTTCCCTTCGTTCCCATCTCTGGATGGCACGGAGACAACATGATTGAGGCTACCACCAACATGGGATGGTACAAGGGATGGAAGAAGGACACCAAGGGTGGAGAGGTCAAGGGTACTACCCTCCTCGACGCCATTGATGCCATCGAGCCTCCTTCGCGCCCTACCGACAAGCCCCTCCGTCTCCCTCTCCAAGATGTCTACAAGATTGGAGGTATCGGAACAGTTCCCGTCGGACGTGTCGAGACCGGAACCATCAAGGCCGGTATGGTTGTCACTTTCGCTCCTTCCAACGTCACCACCGAAGTCAAGTCTGTCGAGATGCACCACGAGCAACTCGAGGCTGGTCTTCCCGGAGACAACGTCGGTTTCAACATCAAGAACGTTTCCGTCAAGGACATTCGTCGTGGTAACGTCTGCGGTGACTCGAAGAACGACCCCCCTAAGGAGGCCGCTTCCTTCAAGGCCCAGGTTATCGTCATGAACCACCCTGGACAAATCGGAAACGGTTACGCGCCCGTCCTCGATTGCCAGTGAGTTTTCTCTCTCTTTTTTTGTCTTTCTCTTTACCTATCATTTCACTGACGACTCTCACTCTCTCTCTCTCTTCTCTCTCTCAGCACCGCTCACATTGCCTGCAAGTTCGACACTCTCCTCGAGAAGATCGATCGTCGTACCGGTAAATCGACTGAGGACCTCCCCAAGTTCATCAAGTCTGGAGATGCCGCCATCGTCAAGATGATCCCCTCCAAGCCCATGTACGTCTTACCTCTTGCACTCTTATTCGTCGTTGTTCGGAATTGTGTACTGACTCTCGTCTGTCTTTCACTTCTGATTAGGTGCGTTGAGTCCTTCGCTGAATACCCTCCTCTCGGTCGTTTCGCTGTCCGTGACATGCGTCAAACCGTTGCCGTCGGTGTCATCAAGGCTGTTGAGAAGACCGATGGAAAGGGTGGAAAGGTCACCAAGGCTGCTGAGAAGGCTACCAAGAAGAAGTAAACTACCTGATCTAGTTAATCGTTGTTTCCCTCTTTCGCATTACCATTTCGCCTATCATGCCCCGTTTCGGATACCACCGTCAGTCGTCGTCGTCGCCGCCTGAATTCTACTATGCTTTCTACTTCCTCCCCTTTTTTTGTTTTTCCCGACGGCCTCTAGCGGTGTTGTCAGTCTCGTGTGTGTAATAGGTTTTCTTTACAAAAGCGAATCCCTCCCGGTCTCTGTCCGTCTTTCATTCCTTTCTCGAGAGCGACTTGTTCATAATTCGTCACGAGTGCTCCGAACTTGAGCTATCGTTCTCTGGCTGCATCTCTGTCCCTCGAGCACTGTCTCTAGTAGGTGACACGTCGCTCACACAGTCATCGCGATCCAGAGGGGATGGCTTCGAGTCGTCAGCGTCGAGGACCGTCAATCGATCTCTTCGCACACTTGCGTCGATTCGTTCTACTCATCCGAGCTCGCCCTGTGATGGGGTTTCCCATCGACACGGCGACATCAATACCAGGGCATGCTTGCGCCCACTCTCGTAGGCAGCAGGTACAGTGTCACGCCGATCCTGGTTCGCAAGCGGATCTTCGCAGAGAGCGAGGAGCAAACGACGTCGTTCGAGTATACAGCTTTTGTTCACAAAAGCTTGAGAGGCGTTATACGAACGAGGCTAGAGTATACAGCTGGCGAGGACTCGAACGCAAACGAGATCGATCAGAGCAAGCTTCGTTCGAAAGCAGGAAATCGCTCGATGGTGGAGCTGGTTGACTCGCGGAGGAGGATAGCGAGCCCGCGTCCGTGGGAGCGTAGAGCAGAACAGAGCGCAAAGATGGAATCCCGAGAGAGAGAGAGAGAGGCACCTTTGAGCTTTTCTTTCGACTCGACTGTGTTGAAGGGATTCTCTTTCTCTCTCTTTCGCTTTCGCGGAGCGATCAGCCGCATGCAGAAGCCGTCCATTCGAAAACTCGGTTACAAGGTACTGCATATTGATTACTGCCTCTAATGTGGAGTTGAGGGGACTACTCAAACGATATTTACGACAACTTTCTTGAACGAGACACCCTTCTTCTGAACATCGAGACCGTGGTCAATCGACTCGAGACCTTTACCAACGACGAGAGGGTCGGGCTTCGTTTGAAGAGATCCATTCTCGAGAGCTTCGGTGACGAACTTTTGGTAGACTGCGATACCGACTTGCGAATGCTGAGTTCCGATGGTGACGGCAAAGACTGCGCATTTCCGAAGAGAGAGAATCGGTATTAGTGACTCTGGAGCAAATGAATGGGGGAACGCGGCAACGTACCTCCAGCAGCTTTGACGCCTTCAGGAAGATTCTCGGGAGGAGGGAGAACGGTAGCGATGAATTTGTTGCCTCCGACTCGTGTCGCAACTTGTGCCGAAGCTTCGACTGATCCGCTCTCCGAGATGGCGTCGTAGACTCCTGCAAAGTCGCTACCTTCGAGTGCTTCGACCAATTTGTCGACGACCTTTTCGTCCTTGTAATCGACGACGACATCGGCACCGAGCGACTTGACGAACTCGTGATTCGCGGGAGAGGCCGTAGACACGACTCGGAGTCCAGAAGCTTTCGCCAGTTGGATTGCAGCGGAACCGACCGAGGCGGATCCTCCCCAGATCAGAATCGACTTGCCAGTCGACGGAGGAGTAGTGGCGGAAGGGTAGGGAAGCTCGAGGTATCCAGGTTGGTACAGACCAGCGGAAGCCGTCGAGAGGGCGAGAGGAAGGACGGTAGCCCGTTCGAACGAAACTGAGGATGGGATTCGAGCGATAGTTGTGCCGTGAATCACTGCGTATTCTTGGAAAGCGCTGTGTCGAGGATCACTCGTTCCCAATCCGAGAGCGTGGCTGTAGTGCAAGACAGCCAACGAGTTGTCAGTTCCCTTCGGAGTGGGTCGTCGGAAAGGAGGAAAAGACAGCGAAACTGACCCAAGGACACGGTCTCCGACTTTGACATGCGAAACGTCCTCTCCAACTTGCTCAACGACACCTGCGACGTCGGTGCCGAGAATAAAAGGGTACTTCTTGACGAAGAAGTCGTATTCTCGAATCTGGAGCAAGGAACGAAGAGCGTCAATTTTTGGGCAAGAGAACGACAGAAGACTCGAGCTGCTCACCTTCCAGTCTACAGGCTGAATCGATACGGAGTGAACCTACGAGGAAGGAGGAAGCAAGAATCAATCAGTATTCGAGGAGGAGTGAAAGCGGGAATAGAAAATCGAACGACTCACTTTGACGACGACTTCGCCCTTTTGAGCTGTTGGTGCCTCTGCCGAATCCACTTCGAGCTTTTGTTTGGGAGCTTTGATCCACGCGGCCGAGTTGCTAACCATTGTAGAGTCTTGAGAGAGGATGAAGGGTGAGAGTAAAGGTGAAGTGAAGACTCAAGTTTCCGACGAAGAGTGTTCGTAGGAAAGCGGGCTGATTGAAGAGATTTGTTGAAGGGAGAGAGGATGGAGGAAAGAAGCAAGAGAGGGAAGATGAACTAATCCGTTCCGTCATTCCGAAAGAAGCCAAAAGAATCTTCGGTCAGCAGAAGCTGCAGCAGGAAACCACGAGTCGAACGCGCGTTGGAATTCGACGAAAAATCGCTCAATATTACAACTTGGGAATACGGATCCTGTTTGAAACTTCACATAACAAACGCAAAATACCACGACCACCTTAAAAAGCACGCAGCACTTACGGACGCCCCTCGTCAAACAGGCAGGCGTTGATGGAGATTCGTTGCGTCGTCAGGTAGTCGGAGAAGAGAAAGGGAGGGACTTGGGTGCGGCGCTTTCCCTCCGCCGGACTTTTCCCTTTTCACGAGGGAGTCTGTGAGCGTGGAAGGGTCGCAATGTCTCGCCAGACAACTTGTCATCTTCAGTCAGGAGCGACGAGTCGACGAACAGAAGGGAGGAGCCGCCGGAACGAGCGAAACAAAGCTAGAAACGAAATCGACGATTTTTTGACGGAATCCTTGTCGCCTCTTCTGTAGACACGTTCCTATTGCTTTGTAACGACGTTGTCTACGATCTCATCGTGTTTTCGTATGGCTTCGTTGCGTGGGGAACACTGCTCTTCGTTTTGGGACGTTTTCATTCTTTTCTTGCTCTCGCTCTCGGAGTTTGGAAAGCGCTGCGAGACCATTTCTATTCTAATCTAATCAGGTTGCAGTTCATGCGTTGACAGGCATGTTTTGAATGAGTGGAGAGCGGAGGATGGCTTCGAGGCCTAACGATGAGGGGAACATGCGAACGAAAATACGAGGGGGGTTCGAGATCGAATGAAGACATAAGAGTGGGGGTCATAGGGGATATACAAGTGTAAAGAGTGTCGTGAGGAGAAAGGCGAAAAAGTGCGATGGAGCGATAACGACTAGGGTGATGCTTTGCGTTTTTGGGTTCGGTTGGTCGATTTCGATTTCGAAGAAGAACCTTGAATGAAATCGACGAGTTCGTCAACACTGAGACCAGCCTTCTGTCCGTGCTCTCTAGGCGTCTGCACTGTTCCGGCTGATTCTTTCGCAGACGATCCTGCCACTGTTGAAGAAGCTGGTCCTCCTCCTCCGATTCGGACTGCGTTCGAGCGATTCGCTGTGACGAGCGGGGACTTCTTGTAACGCTCTTCTCGTAAGCGTTGGTCTTGAGCATCGCGAGCAACGGCTTGTTCGATGAATCTGACGAGGTTTGCAGCTTCGGTAGCCTCCTTCGCATCGTCACCGAGATGTTTCGAGAGGATACTTTGAGCTGACTTCATGTAGTCGAGCGCGGAAACGAGATCGGAGTTGACTGCGTAGATTTGACCGAGAGCGAACGCAGCTTGTCCAACAGCGACCGAATCTGAACCGTAAACAGTTTCCGCGAGGTTTCGATGTTGGAGCGCGAGAGGCAGAGCTGCTTCTGGTCCGTACGTTGCTTGCACCATAGCGGCCACGTTCGACTAATGAACGAGGCATGATTCAGTACCGTTTCGACCGAGGAAAGGGAGCTTGATAACGTACGAGAATGGTAACGAGAGTTGGGTGTGCAGGACCGTAGGATACGTTCCACAGCTTGACTGCGTGCATCGATAGTTTGAGTCCTAGGTCGACGTTTCCGGCAGCTTGCTCGAGGAGACCGAGATCGGCGTATTGCTGAACTGCTTCGTGCGAGTCGATTCCGCTGGTACGCTCGCAGATGATGATCGATTGTCGAACCATGCGGACGGCTTGCTGAAGGTAAGACTCGGCTTCGGAACGAGCAGCTTCGACGTTGGGAAGGAGCATGTCGCGAATTTGCTTCTCGCGTTCTTCTTCGTCTGGCTCTCCGGTTTTGGGAACACTTGCGAGCTCCTTCAAGGCTTGTTCGGCGAGTTCGTGACGATTGACCGAGGCGAGGATACGTTGAGACAAACTGTGCCAGACTAGAGCCAGAAAAAGGTTAGCTACACGTTTGACTGACGAATCTAGGGCTGACTCGAATCGACATACCGAGACCGAGCGCGTGATACTTGCTTGCCGCTTCAGGGTGAACAGCTCCGAAGACTTGTTCGCAAAGGTGAAGTGCTTCGTTGGAAATTTGTTCTCCAGCTTCGACGTAGCCATCGCTGAGCAAGCGAGAGCCTTGGGCGAACCGTTCGTCGACGAGGGTACTCTGGGAAAGATACGAGAACGTCAATAACACGAAACGAAGAGCGCGTGAAAGCGGTAGAGAAAGTAAGCTTACTTTGAATATCGTAGACTTGACAACCGGCATGATGTTGAGAACGTCGTCGGAAGTGAAGGTCATTGTCGGTAGTTCGACTTTGGCATCGTGTACTCCGTTGACAGCAGCTTTACCGGACTTCTTCTTGTTCTTCTTCTTCGAGGCAAGGGTAGCGTCGGTGTTCTGAGGTTGCGAGCGCTTGTTCGAGCTGACTTGGGCAGTTTCGGTCGAACCAGCGGAAGAGGACGACTCGAAGCTGTAAGCGCGAGCGACGAGCTGAATTCCGACTCGGAGGCATAGCTCGCGAGCAGTCTTGTTCTTGAGCATCTCCGTTTCGATCCAGTTTTCGGGGAGGGTGTAGCGGAAGCGGGAGCCGATCTCCTTGATCAGTTCGTTGCGAAGGGAGGAAGGTGAAAGAGAAGTCCAGGATCGAGTGATGTCCTGATTCGGGAGGAAGGGAGTTTCGGCGACGGGGGAAGCGTTCAAAGATGCACCAAGGAGGCAGTTGAGGAAGTGGGAGACGATGTAGGGGTGATCGAAGGTACCCGACGAACGAAGGAGGCGATTCAGCGAGTGCTTTGCAGCCCGAATGACCATCTCGGAACGGAGAGTATGCTATCAAATGTGCGAAAGCAGTCAATTCACTTGAGATTATACAGGCATCAAGAGGAGTGGAGCTTACCTTGAGTAGTTCGAGAGAATGGTGTGCTTCGTTCTTGCTAGTTCCAGTCCCGAAATCGAATTCGTTGCTCTCCTTCTCGATCTTCTCAGCGAGGAAACCGATGTAGCGCATGTTGATACCTTTTCGGTGAAGGACCTTGGTGAGGAGGAAACCATCGGTGACGGCCAAAGTACCGGAACCGGCATCGATGAGGAACTCCTTGAGGACAACTTCACGAAGGTATCGACTTGCGAGACGAACGTTCTTGGTAGAGTCGTCTTCCTCGTCGTAGATCTTGACTGACTCGCCAGTCTCCTTCGAGGGTTTGCGCTCGACGAAAGCATCGGGATTGAAGTTGAGAATGAAGTCGTCGGCGTTGATAATCGAAGTTGTGGGACCAGTGGAAGTACCGTCGTCCTTCGCGACACCCGTCTCTTCCTTCTTCTCGTCACCATCCTTGGCGTCCGACGCAGCCTCCTTCAGCTCTGCTTCGACCGACTTCGAATCCTTCTCGATCTTCGCCCGAGTCTTTTCGACTTGTTCCTCAAGCCATGGTTGAAGCTTCGATTCGCGGTAGAGCTCGAGGAGCTCTGGTCGGAGGAGAACGAGGCGATGAGGGTAGGCGTCTGATCGTTCGGCGTTCGAGATGTTCTGCTCGCGGAATTCAACGTCGACGCAGTGTAAACGGACTATGACAATCGTTGCGGAGGATTTCGTCAGTCGTGGGTCCGGCAGAGGAGTCGTATTAGAGCAAGAGCAAGAGAGACGTACAGCAATCGATGAAGTAGCTTCGACCATCAGGAGCAGCGATACCGTGCATATCACTCGAGGTGTAAAGTTTGACCTCCTTTCCTTCTCGGTCTCGAACAATGTGCTCGGCGAAGCGCATCTTCTTCGCAACCTTCTTCGCCAGCTTCTCGTGGAAGTAAGCAGCGTTGCGGATCTTGGCATCGGGATCTTCGGGGTCAGAAGCGCCATAAACGATTCGGAATGAGGAAGTGGGAGGGTAGTCGTCCTTGTTGGGCGTGTCCTCGGAAGGGAAGGGTTTGTCGGCATCGAGAGCCTTCTGAGCTTGTTCGGACGCTGATTGATCGCCATTGGGATAAACTTGAGCAGGTTTCGGAGAAGGTTTCTTGCCGGTCAACTTCTCCTCCTCCTTCGCTGCGGTCTCGTCTACCTCATCGCGTGCAGCCTTGAAGAGACCCGGAATAAGTGTCTGAACGATCCACCGAGCTCCTTGGTAGTCGACGAGGACTGTTTGCATCATGCTGAGTCCATCGACATCGAGACGTTCGAGAACCTCGATACCCTTCAAGTCTTTGCCTGCAGCGTAGCGACTCGCCTCGCTTCCTCCGAGACCATTCGTGTAGAGGCCGGTCGAATCCTCAGCCTTGGTGAAGAGTAGGTTGTTGTGAATGAAGGTGTGAGCCGAGACTGGTTCGTTGGGGTTGAGAGGAGGAACATCGCCACGAGCGATCTGCATCGCACCACGAGTGGCAGCGAGGACGAAATCGGTCTGGGTGCGAGAGATGAGTCGCTCCCGGAGCAATCTTTGATCCTCGTCGTTCTTGGGAAGATCGTAGAATTGGCCGAAATCGTCGTTCCAGTCGCGCGAGCTAGGGAGTTGATCGGCAGTGGTCGAACCGGTGAGGAGGTAGGCAGCTTGGGTTCGGAATGGATCAGCAGCGTGAATCGGAGTAGGGATGAGGTAGGGAGCGGCGGGAAGAGTGTTGGTGATGGCGAGCGAAGCAACGAGATCGGATTGTGAGAGTTCAGGTCGAACGAC
>Ga0308157_10010506_pt1 | contig 10032 bp, 6 predicted proteins | sample PhyBR1_FD_201035 | JGI IMG/M metagenome (GOLD analysis project Ga0308157, IMG submission 201035) | Phyllosphere microbial communities from UC Gill Tract Community Farm, Albany, California, United States - DLSLB.R1 | ecosystem: Host-associated > Plants > Phyllosphere > Unclassified | place: USA... | reverse complement strand
GAGGGGTTAAAGGGGAATTTATTGATGTTGCACGGGATGGTGGATGTGAATGTGCAGTTCCAGGATATTGTGAGATTGAACCAAAGGTTGATTGAGTTGGGCAAGGATAATTGGGATTTGGCGGTTTATCCCGTGGAAGACCATGGTTTTGTGACGCCAAGTAGCTGGACGGATGAGTATAAGAGGATCTTTAAGTTGTTTGAGAGAACATTGAAGGATTGATGGTCTTTTTGTCGTGGGGGGGTAGTCTTTTTGTCGTGGTGAGAGTAGTCGAAGGATCTCTGTACGGTTGTATCCGAACAGATGGTTCGACTACGCTCACCATGACATGTTTGAAGATTGCTTCGTCGTGCCTCCTCGCAATGACGGGGATTCCGTAATCACGGGGATTCCGAAATGACGGTTAAGCTACGTCCCTTAGATCCACAGCAACCACTCTCGAAACCCCTTGTTCCACCATCGTCACCCCATAAATAATATCCGTACTTGCAATGGTTCGTTTATTATGCGAAACCACAATAAATTGCGACTGGTTCGAAAACTCCCTGATAATGTTATTGAACTTATCAATATTCGTATCATCCAGTGGTGCATCCACCTCATCAAAAATACAGAAAGGGGCAGGTTTCAATAGGTACAAAGAAAACAACAAGGCTGTCGAAGTCAATGTTTTCTCCCCACCAGACAATTGGTTGATCGACAATGGTCGTTTACCCTTAGGCCTAGCAATAATATCAATATCCGATTCCAATGGATTATTCGGGTCGCTCAATACAATATCACAAGAATCCTCTTCATTAAATAAAGACCGGAACACCTGAATAAAATTCTCACGCACCGTATTAAAAGCATACATGAACTTATCATTTGCCGTCTGATCGATTTCCATGATCGTACTCATTAAGGAAGCTTTCGCTTCCAACAAATCAGTTTTTTCCTTCTGAATAAAATCATGCCTTTGGCTCATTTCATCATAAGCCTCCTTCGCCATTGGATTGATCGCACCATAATCATCCAACTGTTTCTTCAATTTCTGACAGCTATTCTCCAATTCCGGCCAGCTCGGTCTATTTTCCGGGATTTCTCCCTCCAAAAGATCCTGAAGGTTAATGTTGAATTCTACCGACAACCTTTCTTTCAATGAATTCAGATCAATCTGTAAACTCGTCTTCTTATCTTTCAGTTCCGAAATCAGGGTATCACAGATCTCCTTTGATTTCCGTAAAGAACTGATTTCCTCTTCTACATCGTTGATCGTCTTGCGGGAGGAATAAAAATCCTCCTCCACTTCCTGCAATCCCTTTTCCAAGGATACTTTCTGCTCATACATGGCCAACAGATCGGAATCATCATGGTCTACAAACTTCAGCGCTTCTTTCATTTCCATCTTCACCTGCTCATATTCCAAGCTATTTTTCGCTATCCGCTGTTCATAGTCCTGCTGTTGGGCATCGCGATATTCCAAATCTTTGTTCAAGGTGGAAACCTTGCTCTGCTGTTGATGGAATTTGATATTGATCTGGTTGAAAACAGTCGATTTATCTGTAAGGATTTCCGAAATATCCCTATAAGATTCCTGAAGACGCATCAATTCCTCCTGATCATTCTCTGATTGGATTCTAAGACGCATTAATTCAGGCTCCGCTTGTTCTAGATCAATCGAAAGCTGCTGAATCTTACCTTCAATATCCAATTTCCGGTTCTGACTGTTGTTAATGAAGGTCAGGTATTGTTCCTGTTTGGTTTTTACCGTGATCAATTCATTGTTCAAGCGATTCAATTGCATGCGCTGTTCATCAATGAATTCCTTTTGCGAACTTCCTTTAAAGGATATCAGTTTATCGTTTAATTCTTTTTCCGTATTCTGTAAACCTTCAATACGTTGGTTGAGGGTTTTGATCTCCTTGGCAAGATTTTCCAAATTCTTTGCCCGTCCAATTCTTTTCCCTTCAAACAAACCTACCGATCCACCACTTAGGCCCAATCTAGTTTTGCTGTATTTTCCTTCACGTTGTAGGATAATACGTTGATCCTGTGGTAAACTGCTTTCCAGGTTGATCTCCGATTCAGATTTCAGCAAGAAAACATGTTGCAGCAATAAACTGCAAAGTGGTCTATATTTTTCCTCCACCGAAATGATTTCCATGGCCGAAATCAACCGATCATCGGTCGGATAAGCAGGTTGATCATTCGCCAATTCCTGTATAGCCTCTAAAATAAAGAAATTGGCTCTTCCACGAGAGGCTTCCGACAATAAACGGATGGCCTGTACCGCATCTTCCTTAGATTCTACCACATAATGGTTCATGATAGGCTCCAAATAATTCTCTATGGCTACCCGATAATCCTCCTTACAGAATAGGATATCCGAAAATAGGGGATGTTTCTGTTTCCAACCCGCATGTTTTCTTAAGAACCGGATGGATTCTGGGAATCCTTCGAGGTTATCCACCAACGATTTGGTCAGGTTATATTCGTTCTGCTTCGCATCCGCAATTCGGATTTCCTTATGCAGTTCCTCCGTGCAGGACTTGATTTGCTCTTCTGTCTCGTTGATCTTTCCTTGTAGTTCCAGTTCGGTCTGCATGGATACATCAAATTGCTCCTGTTGAAGGTTCACCCTTTCTTCGAGTTCCGCAACCACCATATTGAATTGGTTAAGTTCCTGCTCCTTGGATTGGGTGTCGGTACTGGTCCTTAAGGATTCCTGCTCCAACGCATCTCGTTGAATACCAAGCACGGCAATATCCTTTTCCAGTTTATAGATCTGGTTCTGCATTTGAGAACTCGCCATATTAAACGCGTCCAATTTCCCTTTAGCAGCTTGTTGCTGTCCTCTCAAGGCATCCACTTCCTGCTTGTTTGTTTCCAATTCCAAGCTCATGGTCTCCAGTTTGCCCTGCTCTTCAAACAGCTCTTCGTTCAAGCGTTTGATGTTATAGAGCACATGGTTCAGCTGTTGCTTATCGTTGTTCAGATCATTGTTCAACCGAGCATCCTTTTCCTGGAGATGCTGCATCTGCGCATTCTTGATCTTTTTTTCCGATTCGTAGGAACGGATTTTATTTACGTATTCATTGGTGATCTTCTGTTGGGTAGCCAGGTTCTTCTCTTTGGATAGGATATCCTTTTTTAACACCTGTAAACTACTTTCCTGCTGCGTGATCTTGCTTTGGAGTTTGAGCAGTTCATCCTGCTGATTACCCTCTTGTTCCGTGATCCGCTCCAGGTCCTGATGAAAACCTTCCAGCTTATAATAAGCCAATCCGATGCTCGCTTCTTTATACTCCTCTTTTAAACTGAAGTACTTGGCTGCTTTTTTGGCCTGGTTCTCTAAGCTTTTTAAGTTCTTATTGATTTCGTACACCAGATCCTCCACGCGAGAAAGATCGGCTTCCGTTTCTTTCAGTTTGGATAAGGTCTGTTTTTTCCGAACCTTATATTTTGAAATCCCTGATGCTTCTTCGAAAAGATTCCTTCTTGAATTTTCCTTATTGGCAATGATTTCATCGATCATCTTCAACTCGATGATCGAGTAGGTGTCTGCCCCGATACCGGTATCCAAAAACAGATCGGTAATATCTTTTAGCCTACATTTTACATCATTCAATCGGTATTCACTTTCCCCTGTACGGAAAAGCTTTCGCGTGATGGTTACCGTGGTAAATTCGGTAGGCAATATATTCTTGGTATTATCAAAGGTCAAGGATACTTCAGCAAGATTTGCCGGTTTACGGTTCTTGGTACCATTAAAAATGATATTCTCCATTTTCTCCGAGCGAAGGGTCTTGGTACTCTGCTCACCCAATACCCAACGTATGGCATCCACGACATTGGACTTACCACAACCATTGGGCCCGACAATAGCGGTAACCCCTTCATTGAAATTGATGGATACTTTATCTCCGAAGCTTTTGAATCCCTTGATCTCTAACTTTGTTAACTGCATGCGCGCTTCATTTCTTAAAAACAAATGTTTGCGAAAATAAGGAATTTATTGTATTTTTTGGAGTAGGATAAACTTATCAACGTCTTCAAAAGGTAATTTGAAAATACCATTTGTTCCACGGAGGTAGGCAGATACAGCCCCAACCGCCCAGGCATGCTTTTCGGTAGCTTGCCATTTCCTTGTGGTCAATGCCTCGAAGCCATAAAATTCACCATAATTAAAGATCACCTCCAAGTCTTCCTGCATTGGTTGGTTTGCTTCCCAAGCCCAAGTCCAGGTATTTTCGGTACGGTTCCAAGTCCCAATCAAAAGATATTGGAAGGAAAGGGAAGGATTTCCATCTGTATGGAAAAACTGTATGCTGTTTTGGGATTCATCCAGCGCATAATCGCTATAATCTTCCAATCCAAAATTCAATATCAATTCTTCCTGTTTGTCGGTAACAAACTCATGCGCTTTTCCGTGCAGGACCTGAAAGGCATCATTGAAATCTATGTTTTTAGCAGCTTGGTTTTCACCTGAAATGTTTTCCATGGTATAAAAATAAGAAAAGCCCATATAAAATGGGCTAATCTAATTATGGATGTATTGTAAAGCTGCCTAATCTTGATCGCTCAAGCTGATCTCAAGTGGAAATTTCTCGTTTCCTTTGATCCCGTTGATGCGGATGTTATGGTAGGAACCTGATTTAAGGTTCACATTTTCTTTTTGAGCCAAAAGGTTTCCGGCTTCATCAGTTGCTTTGATCGTAAATGTTCCAGAGTTTACAGCACGAAATACCTCAGTTGTTTCGATCGTTGCCGCACTTTCCTGAACTTTATTCATAAAAGCTGGAATCTCTTGATCACCAATGGTGATGTTGATCTTTTCTGCACCTGTTGCTAAATGGAATACACGAACTCCTGATTTTGTTCCCAAATCCTTAACTGCAATGTTTTTCGCACGTACGAATTTTGGTTTCTCCACTTGTCCATACACAAAACAACTGTAAGAAAGCGTGTCAATGAAGGTCAGGTTAGTATCAATCATCACTTCGTTGGCATTGCTACCTTCTTTGGTAAGTTTGGAACGGTCAATAACTTTGATGTTCTTATTACCTGGGATAGCTAAAAATCCTTCGTTAGATTTATATTTTCCAGATTGGATTTGGATTTGATTGTTGTTTACCAAATAGAGTACACCACTTTCAGTAGGGTATAGGTTGGTTAAGGTTACTACGGATGTAGAAGGTATGTCTGAATCGTCTTTCAAACAACTTGTTAGACTGAATACCCCAGCTACAAAAACGGCTAAAATGCTAAATTTTTTCATGTTCAATTATCTCTTTTCTTTAAAATTCAGAACGTTCTATCCTAAATACGTTAACGCCTTCAAAATTGCTACAGCAAAAATGAAAATATTAGAAAGATTTTCGGAAAGGATTGGTTTTATGAGGGTTTATTAAGGCCAAAAACTGCGGTAATCCAAGTTTTGCAATGCTCAAAACTTCCTCTTCATAGATGGGCAAAAGCTGCATAATATGAACGCCAGTGGACTTTTTGCCATCATAAACCGGCTTTGGTAGTCCGGCAAGATCGGGAGTGACCAGCACGAATGTATTTAAGTTGGATTCTTGGCTAATTTTTTGTCCAAACCGGATGATCTCGCCTGGGTTGAAGGGGCAATCCCCGCGTAATTGATTCGCCAGATAACCTACGACATGTGCCCAAGCCATATCTTCACTATCCATCTGTAGCATCAATTCTACCTTTTCTTTCTGATCCGGAGTAACCGCAAAAGAGGCGCCATAGGAAAATGTGCACAGTGGCTCCGAAGTATCTTGGTTGAATACCAGGGTATAGACAAAAGGTAAACCTTTCTTAACTGATTTTTCCCGAAACACGGCTGATTTCTTGCCCATAACGCTTTCCATACTATCGCGATAATGTTCCAAAGGAGATTTTAAAAAACCAGGTTTGCTGAAGGCCATAAGATTTTTTTGCAAGGATTATTCCGCTAAAGTAGCCTTTTTATGTAAAAATTGCAGTTGATGCTGTCAAATTGACTTAAAATTAACAATGGAATACTCCTTGATAATATACTGGACAAACTATAGAAAAATATTATAAATTAAGGATATGCAAGAAGAGAAAGGTACAATTTCCATTCATACCGAGAATATCTTCCCGGTTATTAAAAAGTTCTTATACTCAGACAATGAGATTTTCCTACGCGAATTGGTTTCCAATGCCGTAGATGCCTCTCAAAAAATCAAAAGATTAGCTTCTCTAGGTCAATATGCAGGTGAAGTAGGCGATTTAACCGTAGATGTTAAATTGGACGAAAACGCAAAAACCATTACCATCTCTGATCATGGTATCGGAATGACGGCCGAAGAAATCAAAAAATACATTAATCAAATCGCTTTTTCCGGTGCAACGGAATTCATGGAGAAATTCAAGGAAGCCAATGATGCCAATGAGATCATCGGTCGTTTTGGACTGGGATTCTATTCGGCGTTCATGGTAGCGGATCTGGTTGAAATTGATACCTTATCCTATCAGGAAGGTGCAGAACCCGCACATTGGACCTGCGATGGTTCTACCTCTTATGAGATCTCCAAAGGTACGCGTACCACACGCGGAACCGATGTGATCCTTCATATCAATGAAGAATCCGCAGAATTCCTGAACAAGGCTAGAATCCAGGAGATCTTAAACAAATACGCGAAATTCCTTCCGGTTCCGATTCGCTTTGGTACAAAAACAACCAGCGAAGAAGATGGCGTAGATGCCGACGGTAAACCGGTCTATAAAAGTGTAGAAGTTGATAATATCATCAACAATACCAACCCTGCCTGGACAAAATCGCCATCCGAATTGACCGATAAGGATTATTTGGATTTTTATCATGAACTGTATCCACATTCCATGGACGAACCCTTGTTCTGGATCCATTTGAATGTAGACTATCCGTTCAACCTAACAGGTATTCTGTATTTCCCGAAAGTAAAGAACGAGATGGAGATCCAACGGAACAAAATCAAGTTGTATTCCCGTCAGGTGTTTATTACGGATGAGGTAAAAGATATCGTTCCTGAATTCTTAATGTTATTGCAAGGGGTTATTGATTCACCGGATATTCCGTTGAACGTTTCCCGTTCCTTCCTTCAGGCGGATAGCAATGTGAAGAAGATCAACAATTACATCACGAAGAAGGTGGCCGATAAGCTTCAGGAAATCTTCAAAGCAGACCGTAAAGGATTTGAAGAGAAGTGGGGAGATATTGGTCTGTTCATCAAATACGGTATGTTGACCGATGAGAAATTTGCTGAAAAAGCGAATGATTTCTGTCTGTTGAAAGACGTGGATAATCAATACTTTACCATTAAGGAATATTACGAGAAGGTAAAAGATATCCAGGTGGATAAAGATGGCAATATCGTATACCTATATGCGACCGATAAATCTCAACAGGACAGCTTTATTGCAGGTGCAAAAGCCAAAGGTTATGATGTCTTGGAATTAGATGGTCCTTTGGATACGCACTTCACCGGATATTTGGAGCAAAAAGGAGGAGAGAAGGTGCAACTGAAACGTATTGACTCGGATGTGATCGAGAAATTGATTCCAAAAGATGAGCAGATCAGTCTGAACCTTTCCGAAGAGGAGAGCAAGAAGGCTTCGGAGATCTTTGAAAAAGCTATTTCAAGAGCAGACATGAAGGTGGAGGTCGATGCTTTACCTGTAGGGGATTTCCCAGTTTCGGTGACCATGGATGAGTTTATGCGCAGAATGAAGGATATGGCGAAAACTGGTGGTGGCATGGGCTTCTACGGAAGTATTCCCGATAATTACAAAGTGACTGTAAATGGTAACCATCCATTGGTAAAACGTATCCTGGAATCTTCCGAAGAGGAAGGATCCCAATTGGCGAAACAAGCTTTTGACTTGGCATTATTATCCAGAGGATTGCTGACTGGACCAGAATTGACAGCATTTGTTAAACGTAGTGTGGATTTGATATAATTCAACTATTAAATATTAAAAACAGAAAACCCCAATCTCCATTGGGGTTTTCTGTTTTTAGGTAAACCAATAAAATTAGGATTATTCAATCCGTTTTAACACCTTTAAATCAAGCTTTTTTATCTAAACATTAATTGTCCATTTTCTCCAGGTGGTGTCGCTGTTGTGCCTTCAAAATATGTTTGTTTTTGGGTTAGAATCGGGCTTTAAGTATGTTTAAAGTAAGGTTAAAGTAGGGGGTTAGTATATAAAACATACATTTTACATACTTTCAGGTTACTTTCAGTATGGTTTAACTACGAAGGAAACTTAGCAAAAAAAAGGCGTCCATTTGGACGCCTATTAACCGGGTAAGTAATGGGGCTCGAACCCACGACCCCTAGAACCACAATCTAGTGCTCTAACCAACTGAGCTATACCTACCGTGATTTTGTGATACAAAAGTAGGACTAAAAAGCATATTCTCCAAATAAATTAAAGTAGATTTTACCCAATTCCTGCGAATAAGCTCATTTTGAATTAGATAATTTTTTAGCAAACTGTTGAAAGAACCTGCGTTTATACCCCAATTGGGGTAGGTGTTTTTTCAAGTTTGTTGTAACAATTGTGATATAAGTTGTTGATTTGTAGCTGATAAAACCGTTTTGATTAAAGGAGAATCTTTATGATTAATTATTTGTTTTATTATTATTAATAAAAAATACGTAATAACAAGTAATAAGAATAATTGATATATTTGATAGGTGCTCCATAAAGGGGTGACACTGACCAAACTAGTTTAAAAACATGGTTTCCAAGAATATTTTAGTAGATACGACCAATATTGGTACTTTTAAATTCTTCGCCTATGTATTTAATGATGAAGAGGGAAAAGTAGGGTTTGGTTTGTTCCCAAATGATGGGCCTTATCCTTTAGTCTATCTTCTCAACGTACAGGGCAATAAAATTAAGATATTCTTCAATGATGAGCTTATTATGCATATCTGTGAGCAAAGTAAGTTCAGTACCAATGAACGACGAGAACTTTTTCGCGAATTTTTGGACTATGCGTCCAAAATGGAAAAGAAAGCCGCACGTTTGGTTTTCCGGGATAGCAAGATGTCCTACTTAGCGGAATCGAGGGAAATGGTGAGGTATAAACGATTATATATTCATTATAAAAATCCTATGAGTTTCTCCGGAGATCAAATGACAGCCATTGAACCCGCCTAATCCTTTGTTTATTTAGGATCCATTTTATCTAGCATCAATACCATATTCTTTAGTATGCTTATTGTCTGTTCCATTTCCTGTTGGTCCAAATGACCGAATCCAACCCGCATGCCGGTTAACTTGTTGTTTTGATAGAGAATAGTTTTTGGAATGTACAAATCATGCTTTAACGCCAATTGCGAAAGCTTATACAGATTGACAGGTTTTTTCCAGGTCAACCAAAATGCTAGGCCAGCATTGGGGATCTGGAAGTCTATTTCATCACCCAGCTCTTCCATCAATCGGACCGCCATTTCATTTCGTCGAGATCGATAAATCTTTAAGGATTTTTTCAGATGCCTATTGATGGAGCCATCTTCAATCAGTTCGCCTAAAGCTTGTTCCATCAATACGTCGCCTTGGCGGTCGATCATGCCAAGGTGTTTCTTCAGCTCCTGAATGAGATTTTCCGGACAGACGATAAATCCCGTTCGGAATCCTGGAGCTAGGGACTTACCGAATGAACTCACATAGATGACCATCCCCCCATCATCGTGGCTAGCTAAAGGAACCAAAGCGGGTTTGTCGTATTGAAAATCATATTCCTGATCATCTTCGACAATAATAAATCCATATTCCTTGGCCAATCGTAGCAATTCCATCCTTCTCTTCGGGCTGAGACTCATGGTAGTGGGATAATGCACATGCGGGCTGATATGAACCATCCGAACCTTGTGGTTTTGGCAAATAGTGCGCACAGCATCTATATCCATGCCCTCCTCATCAATAGGTACAGTCATGAGCCGGCTTTCCGATTTTTGAAAAATCATATTTGCCGAGAAATAACTCAATTCCCCAACTAATACCAGATCTCCGGGAGAAAGG
>Ga0308157_10010505_pt1 | contig 10033 bp, 5 predicted proteins | sample PhyBR1_FD_201035 | JGI IMG/M metagenome (GOLD analysis project Ga0308157, IMG submission 201035) | Phyllosphere microbial communities from UC Gill Tract Community Farm, Albany, California, United States - DLSLB.R1 | ecosystem: Host-associated > Plants > Phyllosphere > Unclassified | place: USA... | reverse complement strand
ACGCGAAATTTAATTTTAATTAAATCATCGACTTATTAAATAACAGACGACCATTTATCATGCACCGTGACAGAACTCGAATCGATCCAATCCGTATAAAGTTTTTCTTGTTCATTATTTATCCGATTCTTTTTGTATTTTATGGCAACGCCTTTTAACAAGCGATTGATAGCCATGCCCAGATCATCATTCCCATCAATAATATAGCCTGGCTTTTTCACAGAACCATATGGTGCAGAAACGCTGCCTAACGGTACAGATTTTATTTTTGTATTTACCTGGTATGCAAAATTTGAGTCAGAATATTGATGCACATCCCATTTATCAAATTCAATATTGGCTTTTGCTTTCGCTTCCCGGGTTACCACAGCCCAAGGTGAATTTTTATCCAAGTCTAATGCTTGAAACAAATTACCAAAAGGGTCAAAATTTCTAGCTGCCTTATCAATACTCAATAACTGTTGATCCTTGAAAATTTTAAATACTTCTTCGTATGCTGATAAAGACTGATTATTTCCACTGAAACCCATAGGCAACCATAAAGTTTTTCTCAAGTCTATATACTCTACACCCCCCAGCTTTTTACAAACAACAGCATCTGCCTTATCAATTAATGATATCAATTGCTCAAATACAGAATATGTTGACCCACCCATAAGCAAATAATGATGAAGCAATGTATTGGTCTTTGCCTCGTAGATGAAAGCAACATTTCCCTGCCAAGCCGAACCATTACTTGAAACACCTTCCACGTTAGCGTTTAATATCCGGTAATCTAAACCCAGCGTCTTTTTATCATCCACAGGTATATAAAGGAAAGGACTTGATTTTCCCCAGAATGGAATATTTAACTTGGTGAGTTTAATTAAGTGTGCTGGATTTAACACACGATCATTTTTTATTCTTGGCTGCCTGAATTTAACACTCAAGCCACCAATTGCCTCTTGAAGCTGGGATGCCCAAGTTTTCAAATGTTGATATGAGTAACTCGACCGTAAGGTGCTGTAGGCAAAGAAGATTAGCGCGCATACACAGCCCAAATCAAAAACACATTCTTCTTGATAAAACGCCACTCCAGTTAAATTAACAGTGCCGTCTGCATTATTAATTTTTGGAAGATTTTTAGATGGAGGCATTGTCATCAATGTGGTCATTCCAGATTTTTAAAATCCCGACATTATATAACGACGCGTTTGTTGATATTCGATTAATTTTAGTGAATTATTAAGATTTTAAATCCAGGGATAGCTTTCTATATTGCTTTTTGTAGTCTTTATTGCCGTATTGAATAGCCAAGTATATCTGCAGGCGCCGCTGAGTTGATATCTATCCGTAGCGGGGTTTGCCATTGATCGTCCAAGCTGTTCGCATCACTGATGCTTTCTTTACATCGTCGCCATTCAAGGCTCTGACTCGCTCGTCTGCCAAGATTGCAGCAAGATGCTAAGCGCTGCTTGCACTGCAGCCGTAAAGAGTCCTGTCGATTTTGATCGCCATATCCAGCCCCCGTGCATAGAAGAGCAAGACGCATGCTTCGAACGTCACCCAGCAAGCGAGCTGGTCAACTTATGACAACGCACGCATGGATGCATTACATGGACCGGTGCTGCGCCCCAACGGCAGTGCGTAGGGGATGAGAAATGCTCACTCAACGTCCCCTCTCCAAGCCCCGCTGTCGATTCTTGCCTAGAAGACACCTGGGTCCGCGCCTGCGCCTATTGAGAAATTGCCCATTTTATTTCCTGCTTTACGAGCGAGTACCCAGATTCGACACTGGAAAAACTCCCTGAGAAAAATCTCGGTGACTGCAAGTAGCCAACTGCTGCTTGTAAATTTCAACCTGCTAAGGGCACCATATGAACTTCATCAAAACTCCAAACGGGGACCTCATCGCCCGTGCCTTGATTCAGCGCGTCTCGCACATTCCAAAAAGAGGCGTGATGATCAAGGACAGTCATAACCACATGCTGGCCTACGTCCCAATCAGCGATGACGCGCTAGCCCTACGGGTGCGCGACTTGTTCAATGCTTTTGTTGAGGGAGGACGCAATGCCAAGCAGCCTGATTGGTCATTCTTGACCCACCCAGCCCCAGCCCCAGCCCCAGCCCCAGCCCCAGCCCCAGCCCCAGCCCCAGCTCCAGCCCCAGCGCCAGCGCCAGCCCCAGCGCCAGCGCCAGCGCCAGCACCGGCTGTCACCAGAGCGGCGAAGTTGCCCTCCGCGTCTTCAGGCAAAACCATCACGAAGGGCTAAACAAAAAGAAGATTGAACGGAGGCGTGTGGTCCGCAGCAATGCGGATCATGCACCTCCGTTTTTTGGGGCAACACCTTATGACGACCAATTCCAACCAAGAAACCCACTTTCCCCCGCCAACCGAGGAGCGGTGTAGCTCAGGTGTAGGGGACTATATACCGCAGACATACACCAAGCTCCTTGAGCCCGCACCAGAGTTTGACCCTTTGGATGATTCTCTTTTTGACCCCGAAGCCGACCTTGAGCGGCAATTGCAGATTGGCGATAACGAGATCGAGGACTTTGGCGCCGACCCGTCAAGGCCTTGCCCCGGTCGTGGCCCTGAACTCAATGTTGGCCTGGATGCCGAGTGGGAATACGACCCTGCGACAAACCAGAACAACATTCTTTCTGCCCAGTTTTTTCTGGTCTGTGAGAACGGCGACCATCCACGGGTGTTGTACCCCAGGGGGGTTTCACAAGGACGACCGGCTTCGCTTTGCCAAGTCAATGGCCAAGGTCGTGGCGGAGGCGATGGCCCAAGGTTTGATTTACGAATGGCCCTCGCGCATCACGGTTTGCGGCTTCTTTTTGCGCGTTGACCTTGCCGTATTTTCTGACCTGGCCCAGTTCAAGCACCAAATCGACAATGTGGGCGGGCGCGCCGCCACCATTGGAGACGATGCCGAGCTGCAAGTCGAGCTTGACCCCGAAGACCTGGCCAACATCACGCGCAACCGCTCATCGGTGGTCGATGACAACAGCGTCATGCGCCTGATGAAAATTCGCTTCATCGACCTGGCGCGGCATGCGCCCGAAGGAACCTCGCTGCAGCAGATGGGCGCCCTTTTGGGCTATCCCAAGTTGGCTATTCCCGAGGGCTACAGCATTGAGCGCATGAGCGAGTTGCTCAAGGGCGACAAGTCCGCCTTTGAAGCCTATGGACTGCGTGACGCGGAAATTCCAGTGCGCTACATGCTCCAGCTGCAAGACTTTGCCCGGACGCAGGCCGGGGCGAAGTCTTTGCCTGCGACAGCAAGCGGGCTGGGCGTGCAGATGTTTCTTGAGTCTTTGAAGGCTCTCGGGTCTGACCCTCATGAGGTGTTTGGCCTGAAGACCGTTTCCGAGACGTTCTTTAGCAAAGTCGGCGAGCGAGGCGCGGGCGGCGTGAGAACCGTGACAAGCCAAGTGCCCAGCGACTTTCGCGCCATTCATGAGCCGTTCATTTCGCAGTGCTATCACGGCGGGCGCAATGAATGCTACCTGTTTGGACCGACTGAAGTGGGCCTTTGGAATGATTTCGACTTGGCTGGGGCCTACACGACCGGCATGGTCGATCTGCGCCATATCGACTATGGCAGCGTAGCGTTCAGCAAGAACCCACAGGATTTCCGAGGCCATACCCTCGGCTTTGCGTGGGTGCGTTTCTCCCATCCCGAGACGGTTCGTTATCCGGTCATGCCCGTTCATCATGAACGCCTTGGGGTAGTTTTTCCAAGAAGCGGCGAGAGCTACTGCACCGCACCGGAAATGGAGGTGGCCTTGAATTTGGGCTGCGAGATTGAAGTGCTGCACGGCATCCTCTACAAGTGGAAAGCCGGCGATGACCGCATCTTCGAGCCCTTTACCAAGCGCATCCGTGAACTGCGCGCCGCGCACCCTAAAGGCAGCCTGCCCGAGCAATACGCCAAGCTACTGGGAAACTCCTGCTATGGCAAAACGGCTCAGGGCTTGCGCGACAAGCGCGTGTTCGAATCGCGCACCATGAAGACGGTCAAACTACCGCACTCGCAGATCACAAATGCGGCGATGGCGGCGCACACCACCGGGTTTGTGCGGGCCGTGCTGGCGGAAATCCTGAACCGCATTCCCCAGCCTCATCAGGTCGTCAGCGTGACCACGGACGGCTTTTTGACGACAGCCGGGCTGAAGGAGCTGGACCTGACCGGGCCCATGTCCCGGCGCTATCAGGCGCTGTGCGAACGCGTCGCGCCTGGCACCCCCATGCTGGAGCGCAAGCACCAAGTCAGCCAACTCATTCCTTTCAAGACCCGTGGTCAGCTGACGGCCCAGCCTTACGGTGATGGCGACGTCGTGCTGGCAAAGGCCGGGGTTTCGCCGCCCGTGCCCCGCACGGAGCACAACGCCTACATGCTCGATTTGTTTCTCAACCGCCAGCCCGGGCAAAAGACGCAGACCCGCTCCCTCACGTCCATGCGTGCGCAGTGGGTCAAGGGCGACGATGTGTTGATGAAGACGCAGGACGTCACGCTCAACATGGAGTTCGACATGAAGCGCTGCCCTGTGAAACCGTCGATGCGCCTTGTCAATGGGGTGGAGCACTTGGTATTTGAAACGGCGCCCTGGCCGAGCGCCGGCAAGGGCGAACGCGCCCGTGCTTACTTTGATGGCTGGCGACGCAAGAACTGCTTGAAAACGTTGGATGACTACCAGCGCTGGCAGGAGCACTACCAGTTCGCCGGCGCCCGGGCCACGCAGCAAAAAAGTGGCTCGCGCGGCGTGGGCATCAACGCGACGGCCGAAGGCACCGTGGGGCTGGCCCGGCGCGGGTTTCTGCGGGCTTATGCGCAGGGCGCCTGGGGGTTGACGCGAACGATGAGCTATCGCCAGCTTGCCGAGTGGCTGACGGCCCAGGGGTACCCGACCAAGCTTGACGAGATCAAGAATGCCAAGCGCGCGCTGCTGGTGGCGGGCGTGGTGCCCGACTCGCCGCAGGTCAGGGCGTTGTTCGACACTTTGAAAGCGCAGTTTCCTGCGCTTGAGGTTGATCAGTTCTTGGTGCGGCCCACAGGAACGTAACCTGTTGCTTTGAGCTGGATTTTATTGCCCCATGCAGCTCGAACTGCATGGGGCATTTTTCTTGAATAAACATTTTACAGTTAGGCAAGCATAAACAAGTAGTTGATGTAGCAATTAATTTCGATTACCAGAACACATCAACTTGTACAGATATACGTGATTTTGCGCTCGAAGTCTGTGATGTATTCGGCACTGCTGCAAACATTCATGCGCTTCTCAAATTTATTTAAATGGCGTTTATAAAGTCGATGATAGAAATTTCGAAGTATAAAAAGAGTGAAGTCATTAGGCGAAAGTGGATGACTAACAGGTATTCGACAGTTATCAAATTGACCCAGCGTTAGATGAGAGTGAGGATGAAACTTTGGCTGATAGTTTTTCGGATCAAAATCAAATCGAATTGGAAAGCGTACTATGCGATGCGTCATTATGTCGCCATATAACTCATCCTGTTCATAAAGTTCCGGATTTTCTTCGAATGTTGGTAAATTAGGTGATGGAAAAAATCCTAGTCGATTTTTTATAATCTTATCTTCATTGTCGAATGTGTATTGATAGACCAGTAATCCACCATCAGGTAATTTTATGTGAAATTGCTTATTTTTCTCCAATTCGGCATAGATGTCACGATATGAGGCGTTTTTCAGAGCTATGGCTGATCCATCCAAATTCCCCAGTGATTTTTGACCATTTGAGCTACCTGATCTTGGGAAGTTTTGCTGGACTGCTACACCGGTTTCGATAGCTCGTATAAATACAGTTTCGAGTTGGCTACGTACAGCCGAGAAAATCATTTCTTTCGCCCCGTCTGACGAGCGTCATTCAGTTGGGCAATCAGCTGATCCACATCAATTTCACCCTCTTGAGCCGCACGAAGCAAATCGTCACGATTCTTTTGTAGTCGGTGTTCTCTAGCCAATTGTCGAGGTGTTGGATCGACATTAATCAGGCGTAGTTGCTGCTTCTCCTCAGCAGTGGGATAGTTGAATTGAAGTTTATAGTCGTTTGTCTTCAACCTATTCCACTCGGCAATCAATTCATTCATGTGTGGGCCAATCCCCAGCACGCGAACCCAACCCTTTGAACGAGTTAGCGCAGTGAATAACCGATTTCGTATAAGTGCGAGCTGGGATTTCGTAAAGGCAGAGTAACAATCGTGCGCATTAATGACGTAAACCATCCCGGCTTCGTTCCCTTTCGCGCGGAATATGCCGGTAAAAGTGACTGCGCCGTCTTTACTGAAGACATCCTTCGATGTACTAACACCTGCGATCTCGCTGTTGATACCAGCCTCGAACAGTAGTCGCCGCGTTGGACCGACCGCCTCTACCGTCTTAAACGGGTCAGGGTTAATGACCACAATATCTTCTGGACGTAATTCTTCCTGCCTGATGTCGGAGCAGATACTTTCAAATAACCAGCGGGATTGAGCATTAGAGTCCGGAAAGTGAATGAACTGAATCAGGTCCTCTGGTAGCGAGTGATCTTCGAGGAATAGTGGCGAGGTCTCTGGTGTTCTGGCCAGCGTTACAGGATGACCCGCCTCAAGACGGCCTTCAACTACGGAGTAGCCGACATCCGTCCAAAGGGAGTCCTGATCAAAAAACTGCACTAGACCACCCGTCCGATAGATACCAAAACCCAGTGCATGTGCTGTTGCAAGTACAGGGCGGGAGTTGCGATAGCACTTCTCAAGAATGATGTCTTGACGAGGAATGGCAGTTTCTGACGAGTCAAAGGCAACGAGCGGCTTACCCGTTGAGTCTTTCCCAAAAAGATCTTCTGGCGGCAAGACGGCATTACCAGTCAGTGATTGAAGTTCGTCATAAGCGTAAACCAACCGCTTGGGCGGCGCTAAGAAGCGATGGCAAAGACGCAAAAATTCTGGCGGAAAATCTTGCGCCTCATCGATAAGAATAAGGTCATACAGTGTCTGGACGTTGCCCTGGTGCTGTAGGGCTTCTTTGCACGCCCCCGCGAAGGCCCTATCGCCCGATCCATACTTGAGCTTTGCTGTTCCGAAGTCAAGAAAATTAACTCCATGCTCCCTGCAGAATTTATGGTAAATGCCATCCTGCTCCTTGTCGCCTGGAGCACCCCAGGCGTTGATGATGTCTATGCGCTCCCAGTCCGGTTCAGAACTCGTTTGTTCAATAGTGAAGCTATTGATCAATCGCTTGAACTGTTCTTTCAATGAGCGCGTGTTGAAGGTGACGGCAATTTTCCATTCTGGATTTTGTGAATGAAGATACGCAACCTTAAGAGCAAGAATGATCGTTTTGCCAGATCCGGCAAGGCCACGAATTCTCTGAATCCCATCGACGGTCTCAATGACTGCCCTTGACTGATGCTGATCAAGGTTTGCAATAGACTCTTCAACACGTTTTAGGCGCGCACCACGTGACTGATGATTCTTAGGTTCTCGTTTCAGTTTTCCAGCACGTATAGACGTGACAACCTGAACGGCAGCGAGTAAGTGCGAAAAAAGAGCGCCATCCTCAATGCCTGAGCACTTTTCGACTTGCGCGAGTAGATTTGAACGATTCGCAAAAATGTAGGGATCGTCGCTATCAGGTATATTCGTTTTTGCAGGTGCAAAAGTGAAAGTATGAATATCGAATTTAAGATCTCGGCCTTTTTTTAGATGCGGGTATGGCTTCAACTTCACTTCTAACATTGACGCAATTTCGTCAAGCCGCGAACTGTAGTCGCCAATCTCAACGCCCTCAATTAAGTCGAACGCGATCAGACCATATTGCTTAGAAAGCAAGAGCGCATCAAATTTAATCGGACCTAATGGCGAACCGACGATAGGGTAGCCAATATAGAGATAGCCGTCAGCATGAAAGGGATTTAACGAAAGGATTTCAGCAAGTGCCTTAGCCGCTTCCGGCTTATCCTTATTCGATCCCCAGATAATGTTCAACATAAGAAATATCTCTTGTTATTTTGTGAGACCGTTCACACGAAAAGAGAGCAGTGCTGTCTGCTCAAACAGTTATCATGCGCGATGGCGTATAAAACAGCAAAATTACACCAACACCTTGTTTTTCATTTCTTCAGGTGGTAACGATGCTGATTGGATCAATCGTTATCGAGAAAGTCGTTATAGTCAGCGCAAAAAACCCAAACTAAAAACCTGGGGTCGCAACTTGTTGCTCAATGATTGATAAGCCTGTTCGAATGGTTCGAAGTTGACGGGTGCAGTGTCACCACTTATATTGCGTGCCGCCAACGCTGTTCGAACTTGGAACCATCCTACATCCGGGCGATTCAGTTTGAGTTGGTCACGCAAAGTACGCACGTCCGTATGGGCAAAGTAAGCTTGCCAGAGCATACGCCCCGCGTCCAATACGGTCAACGCCTCCAGTGACAGGGTTTTGTCAGACAGGTATTGCACCATGAAATCTGATTCAAACCGGTCAGGTGCACCGACTTCGGACTCTGTAAAAGGGATAAAGTGATTGATCAATGACCATTTTTTGCCGTCCCATTCCAAGTCATTCGCGCCAGCGGTTCGGTTGCAGCGATTGAAAAGCATCCACATCAAGCAATCGCTTTTAAACTCATCCGTAAGCGGTGCTGTAGGTTGCAAAAACTGATCACGATCGTTGAGCCACGTAGGCCGGACTGAGCGACGCATGGCAAAGACAATCGCGGCTTGCCAAAGATTTTTATCCGTCACAATAAAACCGCCCGCGCTTCCATAACCGGATGAAAAGATAACGGAATGTTGCTCCGCATGCTGTAAGTCATTTCCAGCACAGTCCATACATGCAATAGCACCATCCGCCCACTTTGTTCCTCGCAAATCTTTAGTCGCAGTGGCTGGAGTTATTGCATTTTTTAATGGGATAACTTTTACCATGTTGGTCTTAGGTCGAACAATCCACTCGCTCAAAAATTCTTTATTAGGAAGATGAAAAAATGTTTTCGCCCCAATGGCTTGTGCATCTTTGTCCAGTACCTCAGTACTAATATCTGTGAAATGAGTCTTTACGGATTGATTCGTTTTCCAGATTAAAAAACCAATCGGGAAGTTTCCATTCAAGCCGTCGAATGCTTTGTTATGAACCACGAACCCACCCATGTAACTCGCACTCCACGCTTGGCGAAATGTGGCAAAGGAAGGCGCGTTGATGTACTTCAAAGTGCTAAACATGGCAAGTGTGGCGGTTGGAATTTCCTGAGCGATGCGTGCCACGAACTGTGTAAACAGTTCATTGCTAGCTTTACCGTAATCTTCCATCGCGGATGCTGCAAATCTAGTTTTTGCAACACCTGACTTGTATTCAGCATCACCGACCTGTGAAGTATTGCCACGATTAGTAGCAGCCGCATATGGGGGGTTGATCAGCACCAATATCTTCTTACCATCAGCTATTGCAGCCCGCAATCCTGCAGGCATCTTGTTACTCAAGCTGTAATCAATTTTTCCATCATCGGTGATATCGTCATTCAAATAATCGTATTGAAAACGCTGGGCTGCTACACAAGTCTTCGTCGCTTTCATCACATCGATGTCTGCCTGGTCCAGCGTGGACATGTAGATGTTGCGCGGGTTGCTGTGTTTGACTTCCAGATTGCCCACTCCACAGCACATGTCCCACACGATGTAATCTTTTTGCCAGTTCTTGCCCAGGGTCTCCGTCAGCTTGTCATAGGCCTTATCAACCACATGCAAAGGCGTGTAATACGCGCCTTTGAAGCTGCGCTCGTCTAGCGGAATCAGGCTGTCACGACGCTCCAGCAAGTAGTCACGGTATTCGGATTTGGGAGGTTTGTGATAAATCGCCCAAAACTGGCGGTAGCCTTCCTTGTTACCTAACTCGAATATGCGCCCGCCCAAGCTGAATACTGGTGCACCATTTTTGTGCAGAAGTTCAGCGGGCAAGTTGACATGGGTGGAAACAGTGCCGTCATGCATGATGTCTGCGAAAAATAACAGGGCGTAGTCTTCTTCTTTGATGCCCAGGATTTC